>FJVX01000217.1_pt1 | contig 9629 bp, 8 predicted proteins | sample 1011901 | NCBI WGS metagenome assembly FJVX01 (sample SAMEA3912450, study PRJEB9761) | metagenome | biome: forest; material: soil | place: USA | collected 2011-06-22 | depth 0.1 m | reverse complement strand
TGGCCAGGTTGGCGCCGGAGTTGGTGCCGCCGATCAGCATGTCGACGCCGTCGCGGTCGAACCATTCACGCGCCTTGTTGGCGGCGATGTCGGCCTTGTTCTGGTGGTCGGCAAAAACGAATTCGACCTTCTTGCCATTGATGGTGCCGCCGGCATCGGCAATCGCCATCTTGATCGCTTCGATGCCGCCCTGGCCGTCCATGTCGGCATAGGTGCCGGACAGGTCGGTGATGAAGCCGATCTTGATGGTGTCGCCGGCCGCGTTGGCCGCCGTGATGCTACCTGCGAATGCTGCGCACATTGCAGCGGACATCGCCGTCAGTTTCAGAAATTTCTTCAAACCCGTCTCCTCTATTGTTATGGTCCCGCTGCGGCGCGCAGCATCATCAATGCTTGCAGAACGACTGCGCGCCGGTTCCCTCTCTCCCTTAAGGCATCACGCTGTACGCGGATCCTTCACGACGGCCTTGGTTTGCTCGCCGTCGACCAGACGCATCAGGCCGAGCGGGTTGGCGTTTTGCAACGCCGCCGGCAGCAGTTCGTCCGGATAGTTCTGATAGCAGATCGGACGCAGGAAGCGATCGATCGCCAAGGTGCCGACCGAAGTGCCGCGCGCATCGGAAGTGGCCGGATACGGACCGCCATGCACCATCGCATCGCTGACTTCGACACCGGTCGGAAAGCCGTTGACCAGCAGACGGCCGGCCTTGTGTTCCAGCAGCGCGATCAGGTCCTGATAGGCGCGCAGGTCTTCCGGTTGCGCCTGCAAAGTCGCGGTCAACTGACCATGCATGTTGCGGGCGAAGTCGATCAGTTGCTCGCGGCTTTCCAGCTCGACGATGACCGTCGCAGGGCCGAAGACTTCTTCCTCCAGCGGCGCATCCTTGGCGAACAGCACCGAAGCTTCCGCCTTGAACAGATGCGGCACAGCCTGCGTGTTCTGTGCCTCGCTGCTGCCGCCGGCGGCAACGACGACCACGCCGGGGACTTTGCTCAGGCGTTCCACACCGCCGCCGTAGGTCTTGAGACCGGCGCTGTTGAGCATGGTCTGAGGCGTTTGCGCAGCCATCGCTTCGCGCAGTTGCCCGATGAACCTGGTCAGTTCCGGCGAACGTACGCCAAGCACCAGGCCCGGGCTGGTGCACAACTGGCCGACGCCGACCACAACCGAGGCGATCAGGTCGCGGGCAATCGTTTCGCCGCGTGTCGCCAATGCCTGCGGCAACAGGATGATCGGGTTGATGCTCGACATTTCGGCGAACACCGGAATCGGTTGCGGACGCGCTGCCGCCATGTCGCACAGTGCGCGACCGCCTCGCAGCGAACCGGTGAAACCGACCGCCTGGATGCCGGCGCTCTTGACCAGTTGCGCGCCGACGCGATCGCCGTAAATCATGTTGAAGGTGCCGGCAGGCACGCCGCTGCGCTTGACGGCGCGCTCGATGGCGTCAGCCACCAGTTCGGACGTGACCAGATGGCCGCTGTGCGCCTTGAAGACAACCGGGCAACCGGCCGCCAATGCAGCGGCGGTATCGCCGCCGGCCACCGAAAACGCCAAGGGGAAATTGCTGGCGCCGAACACGCCTACCGGACCGACGCCGATGCGGTATTGACGCAGATCGGGACGCGGCAGCGGCTGACGTTGCGGCAGTGCCGTATCGATGCGCGCACCGTAGAAATCGCCGCGACGCAAAACCTTGGCGAACAGGCGCATCTGGTTGCTGGTGCGGCTGCGCTCGCCTTGCAGACGACCGGCAGGCAATGCGGTTTCGCGCGATACTTCGGCGATGAAGTCGTCGCCGAGTGCATCGATTTCTTCTGCAATGGTGTCGAGGAATGTTGCGCGCGCTTCGGCCGACAGGGCACGATACGCCGGATACGCTGCACTGGCGGCATCAACCGCGGCGCTGACTTCCGCTTCGGTCGCGGTCAGGAATGGAACGGCATGCGCTTCGCCGGTCGCCGCTGCGATGCTGAGCAATTTGACGTCGCCCTTGCCGCTGCGTGCGCCGCCGATGTAGTTGTGTCCGAGTATGGTCATTTGTCTCTCCGTTTACATCGATTGTGTGAGCAGGCGCGCGTAGTCGTCTTCCGACGCGACACGCGGATTGGTCTTGTGGCTGTGGTCAGCCAGTGCGCCCTTGATGATCTTGGGGAACATGTCTTCGGTGACGCCGAGTTCGGCCAGGCCGGTCGGCAGGCCAAGACGCCTGCTCATGTCCTTGATCGCCGGGCCGATGTCGGCTTCACTCGACAGCCCCATGGCGTGCGCGATGCGCGCCAGTTTCTTTTCCTTGATGACCGATTCCGAATCCTTGTTGAATTCGATGATGGCCGGCAGGAAGATCGCGTTCAGGGTGCCGTGGTGCAGGCGCGGATTGATGCCGCCCAGCGAGTGACTCAGGCTGTGGACGCAGCCGAGGCCCTTCTGGAACGCCATCGCGCCTTGCATCGATGCACTCATCATGTTCAGGCGCGCTTCGCGGTCGTGCGGTTCCTTGGTGGCGCGTTCGATGTGCGCCCAGGCGCGCCACAGGCCATCCAGCGCAATGCCGTCTGCCGGTGGATTGAAGGACGGCGCCATGAAGGTTTCCAGGCAGTGCGCAATTGCGTCCATGCCGGTGGCGGCGGTCATCATCGCCGGCAGGTTCAGCGTCAGTTCAGGATCGCAGATCGCCAGGCGCGGCACCAGGTAGGGCGATAACACGCCGACCTTGCGGCCATCGTCGAGAATCAGGATGGCGCCGCGGCCGACTTCGCTGCCGGTGCCGGCGGTCGTCGGGATGGCGATGACGGGCGCCGTCTTGGCGGTAATGTTGGCGAGGCCGCCTTCGATCAGGGCGAAGGATTTCAGCGTGCCTTCGTGCGTGCCGCACACGGCCACGCCCTTGGCGAGGTCGATCGAGGAACCGCCGCCGACGGCGATGATGCCGTCACAGGCGCCGTCGCGGAACATCTTGACCGCTGCGCGCACGGCGGTTTCATTCGGGTTCGGGGGAGTCTGGTCAAATATGACGAACTGCGCGCCGTCTTTCAACTGAGCGACGACCTTGTCGAGGATGCCGGCGTTGCGGATGCCCACGTCGGTGACGATCAGCGGCTTGCGGATACCGATGCGGTCGCATTCCTGCTGCAGCAGCGCGAGCGCGCCATAGTCGAACTGAACCTGGGTAATGTAGTTAATCAGCGCCATTACATAGCCTTAAAGTTATAGATATACTTGCAATGCCATTCGGATCCGGCCGTCTCCAAATGTCGTTGTGTGCGGCGTTTTCCCTGCACAAATCAAGCTTTAGAGGCGAAACTGTATGCCAATCATGGCGCTTTGCCTAATGAGAGCTACTGATACAGCTATAACTCGAACTCATATACAATAATGCAAGACATCCCCTCGCTCAGCTCCATCACGTCCCGCCTGCATCTCAAGCAATTACGGCTGCTGACCGCGCTGGCCGATCACGGCTCGCTGCTCAAGGCGGCGGAGCAGGTTGCACTGACGCAACCCGGCGCCAGCAAGGCTTTGCAAGAGATTGAGACAACTCTCGGCGCGCAACTGTTCGTGCGCACCAACCGCGGATTGGAAGCGACCGACCTCGGCCACTGCGTGATCCGCTATGCGCGCCTGATCCAAACCGACCTGGCGCACCTGCGCGAAGACATGATCGGCATCCTGCAAGGCCATGGCGGACGGCTGGCGCTGGGCGTGATCATGGGTGCGGTGCCGCTGCTGACCGACGCGCTGACGCGGCTGCTGGAAAAGCGCCCCGCCCTGTCGGTGGAAATCGTCGAAGACACCAGCGCACGGCTGCTGCGCATGCTCGACCAAGGCAGGCTGGATATGGCGATCTGCCGCACCAGCATCAGCCAGCAGCCGCATCTGTACGACAGCATCAACATCCACAACGAAAAGCTGGCGGTGGTGGCCAACATCCATCATCCGCTGGCGCAGCAACAAACATTGCAGCTGGCCGACCTGGCCGGTCAAAGCGATGTGCGCTGGATCGTGTACTCCGCCAACATGCCCATGCGCCTGCTGCTGGAGCGCGAATTCCACGAGGCCAACCTGCGTTTTCCGCTGCATCTGCTGGAAACGACCTCGGCGTTCACGACCTTGTCGTTGTTGCAAAGGAACCCGTCCTTTGTCGCGCTGATGTCGGTCGACGTGGCGCAGTTCTGCACGCGCTTCGGCATGACCACCATCCTGCCGCTGGCGCTGCAGTCGCGCAGCGAGCCTTACCAGCTGGTGACGCGTCACGGCAGCATGCGCTCGTCGGTGGCGCAGTTGTTCATCGATGAATTTGCCGAGGTGCCGCCGGAGACGGCATAAAAAAAGCGCTCCGTTACGGGAGCGCTTTTTGGTGATGCAGCAGTTAATGGTCGCTATGCCTGCTTATTTGTTCGGCTGCGGCGTAATGCGCAGGTAAGGACGTGGCGAGGTGTAACCCTTCGGATATTTTTGCTTGATGACTTCTTCGTCCTTGACCGACAACGGAATGATGACGTCATCGCCGTCTTTCCAGTTGCCCGGCGTGGCGACGGTGTAGCCGTCCGTCAGTTGCAGCGCATCCAGCACGCGCAGTACTTCGTCGAAATTGCGGCCGGTGCTCATCGGGTAAGTGATGATCAGGCGCACCTTCTTCTTCGGATCGATGATGAACAGCGAACGGACCGTCGCGGTTTCCGACTGGTTCGGGTGGATCATGTCGTACAGACCGGCGACTTTCTTGTCGACGTCGGCGACGATGGGAAAACCGACCACGGTCTTTTGCGTGTCTTCGATGTCCTTGATCCATTGATTGTGCGCTTCGGCGCCGTCGACCGACAAGGCGATGGCCTTGACGTTGCGCTTGTCGAATTCAGGCTTGAGCTTGGCGGTCAGGCCCAACTCGGTGGTGCAGACTGGCGTGAAGTCGGCCGGATGCGAAAACAGGACCACCCAGGAGTCCCCCGCCCACTCGTGGAACTTGATTTTGCCGATGGAGGAATCTTGCTCGAAATCCGGCGCGGTATCGCCCAAACGTAATGTCATCTCAGTCTCCTTGTAACGGAATAGTCGGGGAGTGCGCTTCGTTTCGGCAACCATGCAACTTGGCAGATCGTGGAACGCACCCTGAAACAGGATGTTAACTATAGCGTCTATGTCGACCGCGTTCCAACAACTATTAATACCTAACCTAATAACCTTGAGCTATGACGCGAACCGTTCGGTGCAGGATGCCTTCTGGATAACGGAAAATAGTTGCCGGATGTTTACCTGACGGCTTGCAGGCTTTGTAAGAACTGGTCGGCGTTCTGGTAACCGATCACGCGCTTGCCCGCCAGTTCCCGTCCCTGGCGATCGAACAGGATGATGCCCGGCGGCCCGAATAGCTGGAAGCGCTTGAGCATGGCTTTGTCGTCGGCGTTGTTGGCGGTGACGTCGATCTGCAGCAAGACCATGTTCGAGAACTGCTCGCGCACGCGCGCGTCGGTAAAGGTGAATTTTTCCATCTCCTTGCAGGAGACGCACCAGTCCGCATAGAAGTCGAGCAGCGCCGGCTTGCCGCCGGTCTGCGCCAGCGCGGCATCAAGTTCGGCAATCGAGCGCACGCGCACAAAATCGGTGTGCGCAGCCTGAGCGCCACTGCCACTTCCACCATGCAGATGCGACAAAGGCGCCAATGCATCGCGCCCGCCGCTGGCAACACTGACCAGTTGCAGCAATCCCAAGGCAGCGAACACCAGACCGAAGGCACGCGAGGTCCAGCGTACCGGCTGACTCCACAACAGATACGCGCCGTAAGCGATGCCGAGCGCAGCCCACCCGGCGACGAACAACCACGCAGGAATGACCGGCGACACCATCCACAATGCCGTCGCCAGCATCAGCACGCCGAAGAAGCGCTTGACCGACTCCATCCAGCCGCCCGCGCGCGGCAGCAAAGCACCGGCGGATGCACCGATGATCAGCAGCGGCACGCCCATGCCGATCGCCATCGCCAACAAGGCGCTGCCGCCCAGCACCACGTCGCGTGTCTGGCTGATGTAGAGCAGCGCGCCGGCCAACGGCGCTGCGACACAGGGACCGACGATCAATGCCGAGATGGCGCCCATGATGAAGACGCCGACCAGTTTGCCGCCGCCCTGCTGTTCCGATGCCTGCGTCAATTTGGACTGCAACGCCGACGGCACCTGCAATTGATAGAAATCGAACATCGACAGCGACAAGCCGACCATCAGCAAGGCGAACAGACCCAGCACCCAGGGATTTTGCAAGGCCGCCGACAAGCCTTCGCCGATCATGCCGGCAGCAATACCCAGAGCGGTATAGATCAGCGCCATGCCGAGTACATACGTGACCGACAGCAGCAAGCCGCGTCCGCGACTGGACTGCGCACCTTCACCGACGATGATGGACGACAGGATGGGCACCATGGGCAATACGCACGGCGTAAACGACAGGCCGATGCCGAGCAGGAAGAACAACGACAGCACCGCCAGCAGCTTGCCGCTCTTGAGGACTGTACCGATCTTGTCCATGTCGGAGGCATCTGCTCCGTTGGCGCTATTGTTTGCAGCGTCGGCAGTCCCGGCTTTCACAACCTGGCCGATGGCGTCCGGCGACATGGCCGCTATCGTGTCCATCGGCGGATAGCACAAGCCTTTGTCGGCACAACCCTGCCCGCTTGCGATCAACTTGAATGGACCGGCAGCTTCAACCGGTATGCGGATACTGACGCTGTTATGGTAGGTCTCAACTTCTTTCTGGAAGTTGTCGTCGTACTTGACCTTGCCGTGCGGGAAATCAGGCTCGCCGAGCGTCGCGCCTTCCGCCTTGAAATGGAAACGGTCGCGGTACATGTAATAGCCGTCGGCGATCGCATAATCGACTTCCAGCGTCCTGGCGTCGAGCATTTTGGCGGAGAACCTGAACGCGGCTTCGGGCGACAAATAATCCGCTGCGCGCGCCGCCGTCGACGCCAGCATCAAGGCTATGGGCGCTGCCATCAGCAGCGTCGCCATGCAATTCTTCCAGGTCTTCCCCATGGCGCCATAACGGGTATGTACGGCGGCCAGCAAACGCTTAAACATTCAACTCTTTCCTTGTTTCTGCAACGATCCAGTTCAGATAGGCCGGCAGACCGGCGGCGATCGGAATGGCGATGATTTCAGGCACGTCATACGGATGCGCCGCCTTGATCGCCGCCTCCAGTTCGGCGTAGCGCGCCTGCGTGGTCTTGATCATCAGCGTCACCTCGCTGGCATGCTCGATGGCCCCCTGCCATTGATATACCGACTGTACCGCAGGCATGATATTGACGCAGGCGGCCAGTCGTTGTCCCACCAGCGTGCGCGCTATTGTGCCTGCCAGTTCGGCATCGGGGACGTTGCTCAACACGAGCAGGGCTTGTTCCATGGCATCTCTCCGAATGGTATTGTCGGCATCCGCATCAAAACCGGCGGCGCGTGAAAATCATCGCCGCGTAAAAACCGCCGCAGCAATATGCCGCCAGTATCGCCAGATCGAGCAACGGCGACTGCGGCCAGCCGCCGAGCACCAGCGGGCGCACCAGATTGACGGCCGCGCTCAATGGCAGGAACTGCGACACCAGCTGCAGCCACGACGGCAGCTGCGCAACCGGATAATACACGCCCGACAGGAAAACCATCGGCGTCAAGATCAGCGTGAAGTAATAGGTGAAGAAGTCGTAGCCGCGCGCCAGCGCATTCATGATCAGTCCAAGCGCGGCGAAGGTCATGCCTGCGAAGAACAGCAGCGGCAGCACCAGCAGCACTTGCGGATGCAGACCAATGCCGAGCGCGAACATCACGCAGAGGATGGCGACGCCGCTGAAGAGGGACTTGGTGGCGCTCCACAGCAGCTCGGCCAGCACGATGTCGTCCAGCGCCAGCGGTGCGTTCATCAGCGCATCCCAGGTGCGCTGCACGCTCATGCGCGAATAGGCCGAATACAGGGCTTCGAACGACGACGCCATCATGACCGACATGCAGATCGAGCCCGAGGCGAGGTAGTGGATGTAGGGAATGCCATCGACTTCCTTGAGCATGCTGCCCAGGCCGTAGCCGAAGGCGATCAGAGTGATCAGCGGATCGGCGATGTTGCCGAGCACGCTGGCGACCATCAGCTTTTTCCAGACCAGGAAGTTGCGCCGCCAGATCGGATAGAAGCGCAACGAGAATGCCGGAAGGGCGTAGATGCTTGTCATGTCTGGTCCTTTGTTCTCAGTCGCGCCTCAGTCGCGCATTTCGCGGCCGGTCAGCTTGAGGAAGAGATCTTCCAGGTTGGCCGGGCGGTGCAGGTAGCGCACGCCTTGCACGTGCTGCAGCGTCGCCAGCAGCGATTGCGCGTCATTGGTGTAGCAGAACGCCGTTTCGCCGCTATGCTCGATGCGGGCGGCGTGATCGCGGCCGTGCTGCTCCGCCCAGTTCCTGGCGTTTTCGCCGTAGACCTCCAGGACTTCGGCTTCGATGTGCTGAGCAATCAGTTGCTGCGGCGATCCCTCGGCAATCATCCTGCCGTGGTCGATGACGGCCAGGCGGTCGCACAGGCGCTCCGCCTCGTCCATGAAATGCGTGGTCAGCAGGATGGTTTTGCCGCGGGCCAGCAGGCTCTTGAGACGTTCCCAGATCATGTGGCGCGCCTGCGGATCGAGGCCCGTGGTCGGTTCGTCCATGAAGATCAGGTCGGGGTCGTTGACCAGCGCCCGCGCCAAGGTCAGCCGGCGTTTCATGCCGCCGGACAGCTCGCCGATGCGCGCATCTTTCTTGGCCGTCAGATTGGCGAACTCCAGCAGATCCGGAATCCGCTGCGCCATGAGCGCGTCGGCTATGCCGAAGTAACGGCCGAAGACTTGCAGGTTTTCCTGCACGGTAAAATCGGGATCGAGATTATCCGCCTGCGGCACCACGCCGACGCGCATGCGCGCCGCTCTTGCCTGATCCGGAATGGGCCGGCCGTTGAGGCGGATCTCGCCGCTGTCGGGCACCGACAAGCCGAGACAAAGCCGCAAGGTAGTGGTTTTGCCGGCGCCGTTGGGACCGAGCAGTCCATAGCATTCGCCGGGCCGCAATGCAAAGGACAGGTCGTTGATGATGGGCGTGCGCTCGGCGCCGGAACCAAAGGCTTTGTGCAGTTTGCTGACTGAAAGTATGGATGTCTCTGTCACGTTGTCCCCGGTGCTGCGATGTTATTGCGGTCTGCTGTCGGCGCTTGTCGTTGTGATGGCGGCGTCTGCAGCAGATGATTATTTCTACGCCGCGTTGCGCGTGCGGAGATGATACCGGAGTTACGGGCTGAGCCGAACTGCCGGCGAAAACCGTCGTTGATCGCCATTGCCGCGATCACGCGACGACATCCCGAGAACCCGAGCGGTCACACTCCGCCGTTCGACCACGCACACTCCTTATCGTTTCAAGAAGACGTGCTGCTTGCGCGAAGTTATCCGTATTCTGTTTTTTTGTCTGATCCAGAAATGCAAAAAGCCAGGCAGAGCCTGGCTTTTCTTCATCGTGCTTATCGCGCTTGATGCGATGTCTGCATGCAGCGCAGATTACTCAACGCTTGGCGCTTCTTCGGAGACGTCCGGACGATCGACCAGTTCAACGAAAGCCATCGGCGCATTGTCGCC
>FJVX01000420.1_pt1 | contig 9866 bp, 3 predicted proteins | sample 1011901 | NCBI WGS metagenome assembly FJVX01 (sample SAMEA3912450, study PRJEB9761) | metagenome | biome: forest; material: soil | place: USA | collected 2011-06-22 | depth 0.1 m | reverse complement strand
CCGCCAGCAGCGCCAGCGACAGATCGATGCCGGCGGTCACGCCGGCCGACGTCACCAGCCGGCCGTCGCGCAGATAGATGCGATCGGCGTCGACTTCGACATCGGGAAAGTCGCGTGCCAATGCGGCGGCGTCGTTCCAATGCGTGGTGACGCGCTTGCCGTCCAACAGTCCGGCGCGCGCCAGCAAAAAGGCGCCGTTGCAGATCGCGCCATATCGTCCGGCGCGTCGTGTCGCCTGCACCAGCCAGTCGCTCAACGCGGCGTCGCGCGCCTGTTGCGGCAAGGCCGGACCGCCCGCCACCAGTAGCAGATCGACGGCATCGTCCACTTCGCTGTAATGCCGGTGCGGCACGATCTGCATGCCGTTGGAACAGGCCATCGCATCGCGCGTGCTGCCGACGACTTGCAGGCGATAGTGCTGCGGCGGCAACAGGAAACGATTGGCTTCCGCGAACACATCCAGCGGACCGGAAACATCCAGCGCCTGGACGCCGGGAAACACCAGCAGAGCGACAGTGGGCATGGCAGCAGACGAGTAGGTGAGGGGGTGAGGGTTGCGCGGATCGACTGACGCCATCATAGCGCCGTCTTTGCTTGCGGGCAGGCATGCGCATGTCCATGGCGGAAAAACGCCGGAGGATGGCTGTCAACGCGTCCTGGCGGCGCTGTCTTTGTTGCGCGCCGCCGCCGATAATTTTCTCCGTCGGGGACGTGCATGGTGTGCGTTCCTTTGCCGCTTCTTCAGGAGAACATACATGAACATTTCGACCAACATATTGAGCGCCGGCGATGCCGAACGCGTCGGTCCCGCATTCTCGGTCGACGGCATGCTCGCCGCGCGCAACAAAACACGCCAGGCAATTCGCGACATCGCCGCGCGGGTCAGACCGGGCATGGTCGAAGAAGACGCCGTCGCCATGGCCAGGCAAATCCTCGTCGATTCCGGCCTCGCGCTGAGCTGGCATCCGACCCGCGTGCGCTTCGGCCGCAACACGACCAAGCCGATGCGGCAGGCTTCCGAACCCGGCGTGGTGCTGCAGGAGAACGACATTTTCTTCATCGACATCGCGCCGCGCCACGAGGCCTGGGAAGGCGACGGCGGCGCCGCTTTCGTCGTCGGTTGCAATGCGGGCCGCCATGAAGAATACGTGCGCTGCGCGCAGGATGCAGAAACGGTGTTCCACGCCGCGCGACGCGCGTGGAACGAGCAGAAACTAAGCGGCGAAGAGCTGTACGCCTTCGCCGAACACGAAGCGCGCAAGCGCGGCTGGGAATTGAATTTCGACTTGCCCGGCCATCGCGTGTCGGACTTTCCGCACGCGGCCATCCACACGGGATCGCTGGCGGAATTTGAAGGCGTGCCGTTGGCGATGCGCTGGATTCTGGAGATCCATTTGCGCCATCCCGACCATACCTACGGCGCCTTCTTCGAGGATATGTTGCTGGAAGATGGTGACTACGTCTGATCACCGTGTTCGCTACGCACCATGACGGATGCGTAGCGAATGGCGTCGTTGAATCAGGCCTCTTCGCCCAGGAAGCCGCCGCTCTGATGCGACCACAAGCGGGCATACAAACCATTGTGCGCCAGCAGTTCCTGATGACTGCCTTGCTCGACGATGCGGCCCTGATCGAGCACGATCAGCCGGTCCATCGCGGCGATGGTCGACAGGCGGTGGGCGATGGCGACCACGGTCTTGCCTTCCATGAGGCGGTACAGGCTTTCCTGGATCGCCGCTTCCACTTCCGAATCGAGCGCGCTGGTGGCTTCGTCCAGCAACAGGATGGGCGCGTCCTTCAACATCACGCGCGCGATCGCAATGCGCTGGCGCTGGCCGCCGGACAACTTCACGCCGCGTTCGCCGACGTGGGCGTCATAGCCTCTGCGGTCATGCGCATCGGCCAGGCCGCCGATGAAATCGTGCGCCTCGGCGCGGCGCGCGGCGGCGATCATCTCGTCGTCGCCGGCATCGGGACGACCGTACAGAATGTTGTCGCGCACCGAACGATGCAGCAGCGAGGTATCCTGCGTCACCATGCCGACTTGCGCGCGCAGGCTGTCCTGCGTGACGTGCGCGATGTCCTGGCCGTCGATCAGCACGCGGCCTTGTTCGACATCGTAAAAACGCAGCAGCAAATTGACGATGGTCGACTTGCCGGCGCCGGAGCGTCCGACCAGGCCGATCTTTTCGCCGGGGCGGATGTTCAGGTTCAGCTTGTCGATCACCTGGCGCGCGTCCGGGCCGGTGGCGCCGTAAGCGAAGCTGACGTCTTCGAAATGCAGCTCGCCGCGTTTTACCCGCAAGGGCTGCGCATCCGGCAAGTCCTTCACCTCATGCGCGCGCGACAGCGTGTTGATGCCGTCCTGCACGGTGCCGACGTGTTCGAACAGCGCCGCCATTTCCCACATCACCCAATGGGCGATGCCGTTCAGGCGCAGCGCCATCGCGGTTGCCGCCGCCACCGCGCCGATGCCGACCTGGCCTTGCGTCCACAACCACAGCGCGACGCCGGCGGTCGACAGGATCAACACCATGTTGAGCGAGTGATTAACGATTTCGAAGCCGCTGACCAAGCGCATCTGGCGATTCACCGTGACGAGGAAATCCTGCATCGCGCTGCGTGCATAGCCCGCCTCGCGGCCGGCATGCGAAAACAGTTTGACGGTGGCGATGTTGGTGTAGGCGTCGGTGATGCGGCCGGTCATCGTGGAACGCGCGTCGGCCTGGTTGCGCGCCACCTTCGACAGGCGCGGCACGAAGTAGCGCAGCGCCGCGATGTACAGCGCCAGCCAGCCGAAGAAGGGCAGCAGCATCCACAGGTCGAAGTTGCCCACCACCGCCGCCATCGTGACGAAGTAGATCATCACGAACACCAGGATGTCGCCCATGATCATGCACACGTCGCGCACCGCGAGCGCGGTCTGCATCACCTTGGCGGCGACGCGGCCGGCGAATTCGTCCTGATAGAAACTCATGCTCTGGTTGAGCATCAGGCGATGGAATTTCCAGCGCAGCATCATCGGGAAAGCTCCCGCCAGCGTCTGATGCTTGAAGAAAGTCTGCAACGCGATCAGCACCGGACTGCCGATCAGCACCACCGCCAGCCACAGCAGGCTGCTGCGTTCCTGCGCCCACAATTGCGACGGCTCGATGTGGCTGAGCCAGTCGACGATGCGGCCCATCATCGCAAACAGCAGCGCTTCGAATGCGCCGATGATCGCGGTCATCGCGGTCATGGCGACGATGTAGCGGCGCAGACCCTTGGTGCAGGTCCAGATGAAAGCGGCGAAGCCGCGCGGCGGCGGCTTGGGAATATTGTCGGGGTAGGGGTGAACCAGTTTTTCAAACCATGCGAGCATGCCATCTCCAGAATGTCGCCATGAGGACCGATGTGCGTGCGTCAACTGCATGCAGGCAAGCACCGGCGCGGCGAAGAACAGAGATTCTAACCCGTTCACCAAAACGGGGCGGGCAGCCGGCATACGCAAGAAAATGGTAGTGAAATCCCATTGGCCGCTCTACTGCATTCGACCGAATCCTATTCGGTCGCGGTACCGTCACTCGATGATGTCGATGCTCTCGCAAAAGCTGTAACCCTGTCCGTGCTCGGTGCGCAGCGGCAATTTTTCGCCGGTCAGGTTTTGCCAGCGGCGGCGCAGGCGGCTGATCATCTGGTCCAGGCGGCGCTCGTCGTAATCGATCCATTCGACGCCGAAGGCCTTGGCGATCTGCTGGCGATGCACCACTTGTCCCATGTTGCGGGCCAGCAGTTGCAGCAGCAGGATTTCCATCGCGTTGATTTCGTGGAAGCGACCGTCCGGCGCGTACAGGCGCCGTTCCAGCAGATGCAGGCGCCAGGCGTCCTTGCCCAGGCGGCGCGACACCGATGACACGTAGGCGGACAATTCGCGCAGACGCACCGGCTTGATGAGGTAGTGATCGGCGCCGCGCTTGAGACCTTCGATCTTGTCGTCGATGCTGCCGCGCGCGGTCAGCATGATGGTGCTGATATGGGGATGGGTGCGCCGCAACTGTTCGGTGACGTCGAAGCCGTTCCCGTCCGGCAGGCCGATGTCGATGATGGCGATGTCGGCGTCGTCGACCTGGCGCAGGAACTCGGCCACATTGCCGGCTTCCGACACGCCATACCCTTCACTCAGGAGAAAGTCGGCGACCTCGTTGCGCAGGTCGGCCTCATCCTCCAACAGTAGCACCCGAGCCATTTCCGGCCCTCCCCAGTGTAGAAATTTTTCGCGAGTATAGCACCATACCCGTGCGTAGGTCAGAACTCGTCAGAACTTGTCAGGCACGGTTAGTTTCTGTCTGAACTTGTCAGAAAGCCACTGCAAATTTCTATCAAAATTCGGTCGCTTACAAATCTTTACAACGAGGGCGACCGTCCATCCTGCCGCAGAGCGAACGCCGGTCGATTTCTTTAAAAAACACTCCGGTATCGTCATGCACCGCTCACGTCTTTTCAGCCGTTGGTTCGGCTTCGCCATTGATCGCCTCAGTGCTCGCTCCTCATTCGCCAGCGTGTTGCTGGGCATAAGCGGATTGCTCTGTTCCCTGCCCGCGCTGGCGGCGCTGAACGTCTCCATCACGGTGCCGCAGCCGACCTACCCGCTGACAATCAATCCGGGCGACGCTACCCTGTTTCGCATCAGCCTGATCAACAGCAATCCGAACGCGACGGTGACCAACGTCGCCTTCACCGACACCATGCCGGCCGCGCTGAAGATCGCCACGGGCGCGGTGGCGTATTCATGCACCGACGGCAGCGGCGCGACGGTCGCCACGCAAGGTACGTTGACCGCAGTGGCCGGCACCAGCGTCATCAGCCTCACCGGCGGGGAAGTGCCGGTGGCGGTGGCGACCGGCAGCGGCACCAATGGCCAGTGCGTGATCGATGTCCCGGTGACCTCGACTGCGTCCGGCACCGCGCCGGTCAATACGATTCCGATCGGCGCCGTCACCGGCAACGACGATACCGGCGCCGTCGCCAACGGCAGCCAGGCGCAGCAATCGATCAACGTCACCACGCTGAGCGCGCCGACCATCAGCAAGTCGTTCTCGTCGTCGGTGATCGTCAAGGGCGACCAGCCGGTCAAAATGACCATCACGATCAGTAACGCCGGCAATCCCACGGTCAATCTGCCGCTGAATGGCGCCGGCGACTCACCGGCGTTTGCAGTGCGCGACATCCTGCCGGCCGGCCTGACGGTCGCTCCTACCCCCAATCTGTCGACGACGTGTAGCGGCGCAGGTGTTGCGCCCAGCTTCAGCGCAGCTCCGGGCGACACCACCCTGACCGCCTTTGGCGGCACCGTGGCCGGCGGCGGCACGTGTACGCTCAGCGTTGACCTGATCGGCACGACCACCAGCGGCGCTTACAACAAGGACGTCGTCAATACCATCCGCCGCAGTCTCGATTTCGGCAATCAGCGGGGCCTGACGCCGCCGAGCGATGCAACAGCGACCTTGTCCATCCGCTCCATCCTGCAGGTCACCAAGCAATTCAACCCGACCACCATCAGCGCCGGTCAAGCGTCGTCGTTGACGATCACGCTGACCAATGCCAGTCCGGTCACGCCGATCACGCTGACAAACTTCACCGACAGCCCGATTGACGGCGTTACGCCGACGGTAGCGACCGGCTTGCGCCTGGTCGCGCCGGCAGCAGCGCCGACCACTACCTGCGGTGGAGCGGTCAGCATCACCGCGGACAATCTCGGCGTGCAGATGACAGGCGGCAGTATTCCCGCAAACAGCAGTTGCACGATCACGGTCCCGTTCGTGGGTTCGCTGTCGACCGCCGGTACGCCACAAGCCTTTACCAACACGATCGCTGAAGGCGCGGTGCAGACCAGCGACGCCAGCATCATCAGCCAGGGCGCGACGCACACGATCACCGTGGTCGACCAACTGCTGGTACAAAAGACTTCGAGCCCGGCCACCGTCGCACCCGGCAACCCGATCCGATACACCATTACCGTCAACAACTACTCGTCGTCGCCGCTGAGCAACGTCAGCGTGCCCGATGCGTTGCCGGCCGGCGTGGTCGGCTTGCCTAGCCCGGCCCCGACATTGACCGCCGCGTGCGGTGCGCTGGCCCATGACATTCCAGCATTGCCGGCCACCAACAATTCGCTGCATTTCACGATTCCTACCGTGCCGGCCGGTAGCGGCCCTTCGGCCGGCACCTGCGCGATCACTTTCTGGGCCATGGCGCCGAAGGGCTCCGCAGTCGGCGCCACGCTGATCAACAATATCCCGGCGCATAGCGTTGGTTCAGGCGGCATCTTCAACTCGAACGTTAGCGCCGTCACCACCTCGATCGACCCGACCGTGACCATCGGCAAGGTGTTCAATCCGGCCAGCGCGTTTGAAGGCACGGTCTCGGTGTTGACGCTGACGCTCACGAATATCTCCGCACAACCGGTCACGGCTGCGGCTTTCACGGATACGCTGCCGATCAGTTCGGACACCCATCAGCAACTCGTGGTTGCCAATCCGGCCGACGTCTCGACCAGTTGTGCCGGCGGCGTCGTCACCGCAGTTCCGGGCGCCAACACCGTCAGCCTGAGTGGCGGCACGATCCCGGCGCGCGCGGGCAGCGGCCTGGGAGCCAACGGCACCTGCCAGGTACAGGTAAAGGTCATCGGCGGAGCCGGCAACTATCTCAATGTGCTTCCGATCGGCGCGCTGACCGGCACCCAGCAATTCCCGGACAACAGTACGCCGACCGCCGTCAGCAATGTGACACCGTTCAGCGCCAGCCTGGTCTATTCCTCGGCGCTGCAGGCTTCGAAATCGTTTTCACCGACGACCATCGCTGCGGGTGGCAAGTCGACCGTGCGCCTGCATTTCGCCAATATCGGAACCGGCACGCTCAATAACGTCAGCACGACCGATCCTCTGCCGACCAACATGTCCGTGGCTTCGCCATCGAACGCGTACAGTACTTGCGCCGGATCACCCGTGATTACAGCGACACCGGCCGCCGCGAGCGCGGCGGTAAGCGGCATCATTTTGCCGTCGAGCGGCCAGTGCGACGTATTGTTCGACGTCACCGGCAGCGGCGGAGCCGGCTGGACTAACACCATTCCCGTGGGCGGCGTCAGCGCCACTGGCGGTGTGATCAACACTACGCCGATCAGCGCAACGCTGAACAACAGTTCCGCCGGCGCAGTATCGGTCAGCGTCAGCGCCGTCTCGGCGACGACTGCAACCTCGAGCCTGTCGCCGGGAGAACCGGCCGTGCTGACCATCATCATTCGCAATGACGCCTCGCTCGCACTGAGCGATCTCAAGCTGACCAATTACTTCACCGTCGACGGCCTCGCGAGCGGAGCGCTCAACGGCATCCAGCTGGCTTCGTCGCCGAATCTGGCGACCACCTGCCAGGGCGGCCTGGTGACGGCCAACGCAGCAGGTACAGCCCTTACGCTGTCGAACGCCAATCTCGCCGGGGGCGCAGGCACCACTTGCACCGTGACCGCCAACGTCACGCTAATCACCACCGGCACCGTGCAGGACCGCATTCCGGTCGGCGCGATCAGCAACAGCCAGGGCGTGAGCAACACCACGGCCGCGGTCACCAGCTTGTCTTCGAGCGGCAACGTCGGCGTCAGCAAAAGCTTCACGCCGGCCGTCGTCAAGCCAGGCGACCGTACCCGCCTGCGCCTGACGCTGGTCAATGCCGGCGCCGTGCCGCTGACCAATATCATCGCCAACGACAATCTGCCGGCCGGCATGCTTGTGCCGGCCAGCGCCAATCCGATTACCAATTGCACGGGGGCCACCATCAGCGCGCCGACGGCAGGCAAGGTCACCATCACCGGCGGCTCCTTGCCGGCCGCGGTCGGCGGCGCCACGGTCAGTTGCTACGGTGAAATCGACGTGCAGGCCGCCGTCGCCGGCGCTTACCAGAACGTGATCGCCGTCGGCGACGTTACCGGCACCAGCGGCGGTCCGGTGCAGAACGGCGTGCCGGCCAAGTCGACGCTGCAAGTCAAGAACCCGGCGACAATCGCCAAGGCGTTCGCGCCGGCGCAGACTTCGCCGGGCGTCCCGTCCACCGCGACGATCACGCTGAGCAATAGCAACGCCACCGCGTTGACGGCAGCTTCGTTCACCGATGTGCTGCCAGCCAACGTGGTCGTGGCGCAAACACCGAACGCCTCCACCACCTGCGCCGGCGGCTTCGTCACGGCGCCGGTGTCGGCGACCGCGGTAACGCTGAGCGGCGCCACGATTCCGGCCAACGGTTCGTGCCTGGTCAGGTTCGACGTGTTGAGCAATATCGCGGGCATCTACGTCAACACCATCCCGGCAGGCGGCCTCAACACCGCCGAAGGCGTCACCAACGAATTGCCGGCCAACGCCACGCTGACGCTGCTTGACCCGCCATCGGTCAACAAGCAGTTCAGCCCGGTGTCGATCGCCGCCAACGCCAAGTCGACGCTGACCATCGTGCTGGGCAATACCAACGCAACCGCGGCGACACTGAGCGCGGACCTGGTCGACACGTTGCCGACCTCGCCCGGCAACATCGTCGTCGCCACGCCGAACGGTCTCGGCGGCACCTGCACCACGGCGCGCGTCACCGCCGTCGCGGGCAGCGGCACGGTCTCTTATAGCAACGGCTCGACCATCCCGGCCGGCGGTTGCACGATCACCGTCGACGTCACCGGTTCCGTCTCCGGCACGTACAACAATTTCATCCCGGTCGGCGGCCTCAAGACCAATGCCGGCAACAATGTGCAGCCGGCCACCGCCAATCTCGTCATCAGCCCGCTTGGTTTCATCTCGGGCAAGGTGTTCAAGGACAACAACGTTACGCCTAACGGTACGTTCGAGATCGGCACCGACATCGGCATTGCGAATGTCGGCCTGACATTGACAGGCACCAGCTACGGCGCCGACGGCGTGCCGGGCGGCGGCGACGACGTCGCGGTCAGCCTGGTCACCGTCAGCGACGCGCTCGGCAACTACGCCTTCACCGGTCTCGCGCCGGGCAGCTATACGGTCACGGAAACCGCCCAGCCGGCCGGCACCACCAACGGCATTACCACCGCGGGCCCGATTTCGGGCGCCGGCGGCGGCACGCCGGGCAGCGCAACGCCGGTGGCGACCACGCCCAGCCGTATCTCCAACATCGTCCTGCTGAAGGACGGCAGCGGCCAGGTGTCGGTCTCGCCGAACAACAATTTTGCGGAAGTCGTTCCATCGTCGATCAGCGGCATCGTCTTCCTCGACCAGAACAACAATGGCGTGAAGGAGCTGGCCGACACCGCGCTGACCGGCGTCACCATCGAACTGCAGAACGGCGCGGGCACCGTCGTCGCGACCACCACTACCGATGCCGCGGGCGCTTACAGCTTCGCCAACCTGGCGCCGGGCACCTACTCGGTGCGCGAGCCGACGCAACCGGCCGACACCGCCAACGGCCTGACCATTGCCGGCACCGTCGGCAACGGCGGCACCGCGGGCACCGCCACGGGTCCGACCACGACGCCGAGCCGCATCGTCGGCATCGTCCTGCCGCCCGCCACCAACAGCGTCGCCAACAACTTCGCTGAAGTGCCGAGCGGTCGCCAGGTGTCGGGGCGCGTCTTCGCCGACGCCGATAACGACGGCCTGTTCAACAACACCGACACCGGCCTGGCCGGCGTGCGCATCGACCTGAGCGGCACCGACATCAACGGCGGCGCCGTGACGCGCACCACCACCACCGGCGCCGACGGCCGCTACACGTTCAGCGGCCTGACGGAAGGCACGTACACCGTGACCGAACCGACCCAGCCTGCGCGCACCACCAACGGCATCACCACGGCCGGCTCGACCGGCGGCACCGCGACC
>FJVX01000269.1_pt1 | contig 9919 bp, 9 predicted proteins | sample 1011901 | NCBI WGS metagenome assembly FJVX01 (sample SAMEA3912450, study PRJEB9761) | metagenome | biome: forest; material: soil | place: USA | collected 2011-06-22 | depth 0.1 m | reverse complement strand
GTCGATGCCGTTCAGCGCGCGGACACCGTCAAACTGCTTGACGATGCCCTTCATTTCCAACAAATACTCAGACATGCATGCTCTCGTGGAGTAAAAACTGCGGACCGGTCACGCTGCCACGCGTAACCGCCAACCGCAATCGGACAAGACGACGCGACAAGGCCGGACAGGCGCATGGCCCGTCCGGATGATTTCTTGTTGTTATTTGCCGCCGATTTGCGCCTGCGTGTAGAAACCGTCGTCCACCAGCACGTTGACGTTGGCCTTGGTCAGCGGAATCGGCTTGAGCAGCACGGTGTCGACCTTCTTGAAACCGTTGTCGTATTGCGAGTTGTAAGCCGGCTTCTCGTTGCGGGCCAAATGCACCGACAGGCTGGCCGCTTCCGTGGCGATCAGCTTGAGAGGTTTGTACACGGTCATGGTCTGGGTGCCGGCGACCACGCGCTTGACGGCGGCCAGGTCGGCGTCCTGTCCTGAGACCGGCACTTTGCCCGCCAGCTTTTGCGCAGCCAGCGCCTGGATGGCGCCGCCGGCGGTGCCGTCGTTGGAGGCGACGATGGCGTCGATCTTGTTGTTGTTGGCGGTCAGCGCGTTTTCAACGATGGACAAGGCTTCCGTCGGATTCCAGTCCTTCACCCATTGCTGGCCGACGATCTTGATGTCGCCCTTGTCGATGTAGGGCTTGAGCACTTTCATCTGGCCTTCGCGCAACATCTTGGCGTTGTTGTCGGTGGGCGAGCCGCCCAGCAGGTAGAAGTTGCCCTTCGATTGCGCCTTGACCACGCCTTCGGCCTGCATTTCGCCGACCTTTTCATTGTCGAAGGAAATATAGGCGTCGACGTCCGCATTGAGGATCAGGCGGTCATACGACAGTACCTTGATGCCGGCCTTCTTGGCTTCCTTGATGGTGTTGGTCAGCACGGTCGCGTTGAACGGCACGATCACGATCACGTCGACGCCGCGCGAGATCAGGTTTTCGATCTGGGAAATCTGGCGTGCTTCGCTGGCGTCGGCCGACTGGACGAATACTTTGGCGCCCAGTTTTTCTGCCGCTGCGGTAAAGAAGTCGCGATCGCGCGCCCAGCGTTCGACGCGCAGGTCGTCAATCGAAAAGCCGATTTTCGGATTCTTGGCGTCTGCCATGGCGCTCGTGCTGACCAGCGAAATCGTGGTCACCGCCATCAATGCCAATACACTTTTTTTCAGGATTGCGTTCATTGCCAGGTCTCCAGTTTCATTATGATTTTTAAGGGGGGATGCTCCCGCGCATGGTCGGCATCGGTCTTTTCTTTCCGGCGACTTTTCGTGGTTTGATTTGTGGTTCGCCGCCATGCCGGGAGGATGAAGCGGTTCGCTGTCCGGCCCTGCAAACTCAGGGTGGAAGGCGCTCAGCTCATCCGCTGCTCATCCGCTGTTCATCTGCTATTACGCCATCATTCCCGGACGAAAGATCACCACCGGTTTTGATGTGGAGCCATACTAGCAATCAGCGACAGGCGTCTACAATTACGAAATTCACCAACCGGGATAGCGATTCTTTCTATTGCAGTCGCACAAAGCCGTATTTGGCCTGACGCGGCGCTGACGCCTCGGTACAATCGGCAGGCTGGAATAACAAGACCGACACAGAGCGCAAATCGGAAGACCGGAAAAAGAATAGATGGCAATCTGCCAATCAACCATTCTGATGGTTGGGAGAGATCGCCGATAAGCGTTTTCGGATTGGTGCGGCAAAGCTGGCGGACATTAGGAGACTGCAGAGTGACAAGAGTACCGACCGTGCATCGCATTGCGCTGCTGTTCAACGGCAACAAGATATTCGATCGCGACATCATCGCCGGCATCGGCGAATACCTCACCAGCACGCGCGCCTCGTGGGACTTGTACCTGGAGGAGGATTTCCGCTGCCGCCTGCAAGGCATCGAGCGCTGGCAGGGGCATGGCATCATCGCCGACTTCGACGATCCGGCCACCTGCGAAGCCTTGTCGGGAGTGCATCTGCCGGTAGTGGCGGTCGGCGGTTCGTATGCCGATGAAGCCGACTATCCGCAAGGTACTCCTTACGTCGCGACCGACAATTTCAAGCTGGTGAAGCTGGCCTACGACCATCTGATCGAAGCGGGATTGCAGAATTTTGCCTGCTTCAGCCTGCCCAAGGCCGACGTCAACCGCTGGGCGCAAGAGCGCGAGAAAGCCTTCGAAGCGCTGATGCAGCGCGACGGCATACAAGGGCACGTCTACCGCGGCGTCGGCACCAGCGCGCCGTCGTGGGATACCGCCGTCGAGCAGCAGATCGCCTGGGTGCGCAGCCTGCCCAAGCCGATCGGCATCATCGCCGTCACCGATGCGCGTGCGCGCCAGCTGCTGCAGGCTTGCCTGTGCGCCGGCATTGCGGTGCCCGAGCAAGTGGCCCTGATCGGCATCGACAACGATCCGCTGGCGCGCATCCTGACGCGGGTGCCGCTGAGTTCGGTGATTCAGGGAACGGTCGAGATGGGACGCACTGCGGCGCACTTGCTGCACCAGATGCTGCACGGCGCGCGTTTTGCCGACACGCGGATCCTGGTGCCGCCGGCCGGCATCAACGTGCTGGCCTCGAGCCGCCACGAGGCGCGCAATCATCCGCACGTGATGCAGGCCATGCATTTCATCCGCCAATACGCCTGCCAGGGCATCAAGACCGAACAGGTGGCCGACTATGTCGGCATCTCGCGCTCTTCGCTGGAGTGGTATTTCCGTCGCGAGTTGGGGCGCAGCGTGCATGACGAGATCCTGCGTTTCAAACTCGACGCTGCCAAGCGCCTGCTGCAACAGGCCGACAGCAACGTCGCCGACATTGCCGTCACTTGCGGATTTACGTCGGTGCAATACATGCACGCCGTCTTCAAGCGCGAACTTGGTTGCACGCCGAGGGAATATCAGGAGCAGATGGCCGGCGAGGATGCGTCCCGGAAATCCGTCTACCTGTCGAAGAAAAAATCTCCCGTTGCGGCCTCGCCGATGATCGCACCGGCCGTGAGAGAACACGCCAACGGCAACTGACATGCACGCGAACGAACAGGCACGCGAACAAATCAACGAATGGATTGACCGCGTCAATCCATCGCCAATTTTCCAGACGATGACACATTTCACCATCACCAGCGCCCCCGCCGAACACGGCGTTACCCTTTACACCTTGCGCAATGCACACGACATGCGCGTCGTCATCAGCGATCGCGGCGCCACGCTGATTTCGTGGTGGGTGCCGGATCGCTACGGCCGTGAAGCCGACGTCCTGCTCGGTTACGCCGGCAGCGAAGGCTACCTCGCCAACCCAGCCTACTTCGGCGGCGTGATCGGCCGCTGGGGCAATCGCATCGCCAACGGCCGCTTCACGCTGGACGGCGTCGACTACCAGATCGACCGCAATGAAGGCGACAACCATCTGCACGGCGGCGAGGGCGGGTTTCACCTGATGCCGTGGCAGGTGCAGACCGATCCCGAAGGCCTGAGGATGACGCTGGCGTCGCCGCACGGCGCGGCAGGCTTTCCCGGCAATGTGCTGGTCTCGGTGCTGTATCGCCTGGACGACGACGGCCGCTTGTGCATCGACTACACCGCCACGACGGATGCGCCCACGCCGCTCAACCTGACCTCGCACGGCTACTTCAACCTCAACGGCGGCGCCGGCGACATCTGCGACCATATTCTGTCCATCGACGCCGACGCCTATCTGCAGGTCGACCGCCGGCTGATTCCCGAGAAGCTCGCCAAGGTCGCCGGCAGCGCTTTCGACTTCCGCCAGCCGGCGCCGATCGGTCCCCGGCTGGCCTGGCCCGACGAGCAACTGAAAGTGGCCGGCGGCTTCGACCACTGCTATTGCCTGCGCCGGGAAAACGGCGACATCGCCGATCCGGGACGCCGCGTCCAGCCCTTGCGCGACGTGGCGACGGTCTACGATCCGGGCTCCGGTCGCGAGCTGACCGTCTCGACCACCGAGAACGGCCTGCAGTTCTACAGCGGCAATTTCCTGCAAGGCGTGCAGGGACGCGCGCCGCAACCCTATGCCATGCATGACGGCTTTTGCCTGGAAGCACAGGCTTATCCGGACCAGGTCAACACCCCGGAGCGGGAAGCCGTCATCCTGCGGCCGGGCCAAGTCTACCGCCAGACCACGGCATATCGGCTGAGCGTCAGGCAATAACCCTTTCGGCCGGCGCCGAAGCCGGCACAGCCCGCCTGGCCTGGGCGCGGAGAGCGTCATATCGCTGTCACACTAGTTAACTAAAATTGCTGGTTAAACAACAATTTGCCGTTAACCGGGATTGGGACCACGTGGACACCGATTTTAGCCTTGCGCCGGCTGTGGGGCGTCATTTGCAACAACCGACAGCCAGTGCGCTGGCGGTGAGCGTACCCGCAGTGACCTTCGAAGAGAACAACGCCAAGGTCCTGGAGGTATTCGGGCGGCATCGCGAGCTGATCAGCTTGCCGGTGCTGGAGGACGGTCATCCGATCGGGCTCATCAGCCGCAATATCTTCATGTCGCAGATGTCCAAGCCTTACCACCGCGAGCTCTACGAAAAGAAGAGCTGCATCGCGTTCATGGACAAGGACCCGCTCATTGTCGAGGTCGACACCTCCATCGAAACGCTCGGCGCCCTGGCAGTGGAATCCGGCGACAAGACGCTGGCGGACGGCTTCATGATCGTCGACCAGGGCAAATTTACCGGCCTCGGCTCCGGCCTCGATCTGATGCGCATGATGGTGGCGTTGCAGGCGGAAAAAAACCGCCAGGTCATGCAGAGCATCGACTACGCCAGCGTGATCCAGCGCGCCATGCTGAGCGCTTCGCGCACGGCGATGTCGCAGGCGCTTGCCGATGCCTGCCTGGTCTGGGAGCCGCGCGACGTGGTGGGCGGCGACTTCTATCATTTCGAACGCTATGCCGACGGCTGGTTTGCCGCGGTGGCCGACTGCACGGGGCACGGCGTGCCGGGCGCGTTCCTCACGCTGATCGCGTCTTCGTCGCTCAAGCAGGCGCTGGAGCAACACGGCCCGCACGATCCGGCGCGCGTCATGGGCGAAGTCAACCGCAGCATGAAGCGCGTGCTCGGACAGCACGCCACGGCAGAGCAGCGCTCGGAGTCCGACGACGGCATGGATGCCTGCTTTTTCTGGTTCGAAGCCGCCACCGACAGCCTGACCTACGCCAGCGCCAAGATGCCTTTGCTGGTGCTCTTGCCCGGTGCGGAAGAAGTGCAGACCCTGGACGGCTCGCGCACCGGTCTCGGCTATATCGATACGCCCGACGACATGAAGTGGAGCAACCGCAGCGTGCAACTGACCGAAGGCGCGGTCGTCATGACGGCCACCGACGGCATCATCGACCAGATCGGCGGCCCGAAGAACATCGCCTTCGGCAAGCAGCGCCTGCGCAACGCCATGCTCGCCAATCGCGATCTGTCCATGTCGGCGTTCGGCAAGAAAATCATGGAAGAACAAAAGAACTACCAGGGCCATCAGCGTCGCCGCGATGACCTGACCTTTTTCAGTTTCCGCCTGCGCGGATCGATTAACAGCAAGCAGATTTGAGTGCAGATAACCATGAACGCGATTCAGCAGCAGTGGGATGATTTCAACCGGTGCGTCGAGCGGCGCGACGTGATTTTTTACTATGTCGGTTATTTTTCGCAAACGATCATCGCCGCGATGGCCGATGCCGTCAAGCTGCGCGCCGAGCACACCGGGGCGGTCGCGGTGACGCGCCGCAAGCTGTTTTCTTCGTTCATTGAAATGACGCAAAACATCGTGCATTACTCGGCCGACTCGTATGAGAAGGCAGGCATCTCCGAGGCATCGATGCGTCATGGCGCGGTGTTCATTTCGCTGACCGACGAGCGCTACTACCTGCATTGTTCCAATCCGGTCAATGCCGTCGTCGCCGAAAAGCTGCGCGAAAAGCTCGAACATCTGCGCTCGCTCACCATCGACGAAATCAAATCGGAGTATAAGGAAATGCTGCGCTCCGAGACGCCGCCGGACAGCAAAGGCGCTGGTCTCGGTTTCCTGACGATGGCGCGCGACGCCAGCGCACCGCTGGAGTTCGAATTCTCGCCGCCGGCCGCTGACGGCACGTCAATGTTTTATTTAAGGGCAACGATCTGATCCGTCATGCGTGGCGATGACGGGAGAGGTGTTGTTCGCGGTTTATCTGAATGAAGAATGCAAATATGGATAACTTATTTATAGCGGCCAGTCCGAGTTCCCCCGAAGTGGATTTCCGTTTCGACGAGCGCAAGCTCTCGCTGAAAGGGGAGTCCTATCCGGAAAACGCTGCGCAGTTCTGGGGCGACATCATCGCCGTGCTGCGCCAGTTCCTGGAGCAGGACGCGGAGGGAGCGACCATCGCGGTCAACGTGGCGCTGGCCTACTTCAACAGCTCCAGCACCAAGATGCTGTTCTCGCTGTTCGGCACGCTCAACGAGAAAGCCAAGTCCGGCACCGAAGTCGTCCTCAACTGGTATCACGACGAAGAAGACGACACCATCTTCGAATTCGGCCAGGAACTGAGCGAAGACTTCCCTAATCTCGTCTTCCACGATCACGCAGTAAAAAGCCTATGACGGACGTCGACCTTTTTGAAGCGGAGACGGCGGTTCTTGCCCGCGCCACCCGGGTAGTGGCGGACGGCGCCGAAGATCCGGACCAATATCGGCAGGCCTTGGAAGAGCTGGTCAAAAGTTACGGCAGGCTCATGCGCGAAAGCCGTCGCCTGATCGCGCGCAGCGACCGCACCGAACGCGAGCTCAATCAGGTCAACTCCAGGCTGAAACAACTGAGCGACGAGCTGGATTACAAGGCCAGGCACGACAATCTCACCGGTGCGTTGAACCGCGGCGCCATCTTCGAGCGCGCGCATCATTTCCTCAAGAGCACTTCGCTGTCCCTCGTCGTTCTCGACATCGATTTCTTCAAGCGCATCAACGACGAGTTCGGCCACCCCACCGGCGACGCCGTCATCCGCGAACTGGTGAACCGCCTGCGCAGAACCCTCAGCGGCGAAGGCGACATCGGCCGCGTCGGCGGCGAAGAATTCACCATACTGCTGCCCGGCGTGTCGCTCGACGCAGCGGTGGTGATCGCGGAAGAAATCAGGCTGGCGATCGTGCAAGAGGTCTTCCCCTGCCTGCCGTCACGCCCGGTGACAGCCAGCTTCGGCATCTCCTGGAGCGAGGTCGGCGCCGATTTTGAAGACGCTTATGCACGTGCCGATGCGGCGCTGTACAAGGCTAAACACGGCGGCAGGAATCGCGTGGAGCGGGACGCTTGAGTGGCGTTGTAAGTCTTGCGTGTAAGTGCTGAATGCTGAGGGCGGGGAGGGAAGTTGTTCCGGAGCGAAAGCGGTTTTGGATGCGCGCCTCTCAAAGACCGCCTCTGATCAAAGTTGGCAGCGTCGACCGCTGCCATATCCGCAGTAAGTCTAATCCTTAGCCTTCTTCACAGACTTCGGTTTTGCAGCCGACTTGCCGGCACTATTGAAGGCTATCGCCTCACGAATCAAGGCCTTGAACGCCGCCGCATCAATCTCTTCCCCTTCATGAATATCGATCGCGCGACGCGCGTTGCCATCGAGACTCGCGTTGAACAGCGACGCAGGATCCCGCAGCGACGCGCCCTTGGCAAAGGTCAGCTTGACCACCTTCTTGTAGGATTCGCCGGTGCAGATGATGCCGTCGTGCGACCAGACGGGGACGTCGCCCCATTTCATTTCTTCGATGACTTCCGGATCTTCTTGCCGGATCAGCTCACGCATTTTGGTGAGGGTTGCGCTGCGCCAGTCTGCGAGGGTGGCGATTTTTTGGGAGATCAGGTCAGATGCGGATTGACCTTCGCTTGCGCCCGGTTTTTTCATGGTTTCGTCCTGGAGTTTTCAGATGGTCAGATTTGCACAGACTGTATTCCTCGATGATTGTCACGCGTTGGAGAGGTATGGTAACGCCAAGATGAACGGCTAGGGGACGATCGTCGCGCAATAATTCCTAATGTTTTTTTCTCTAATGAAGAAGGACATAAAATGGAGCGCTCATATCGGGCCAGCGTTAAGCTCAACTTTAAACCAACCAGCCGCCCCTAAACCCGGGGCGGTTCAGTCTTGACAAGAGGACCATGATGCTTTCGATTTCGATGCTCTACTTTCGCGAAGTGGCGCGTGCGGGCTCACTGCGTCGGGCTGCCGAAGGCCTGGGCATTGCGCCCAGTGCCGTCAGCCGGCAGATCGCCAATCTTGAAACTGAACTAAAGGTTCTGCTGCTCGACCGTCGAAGTAATCGCACGACCTTGACGCCTGCCGGCGAACTCGTGTTCGCACATGCGGAAGCGGTGCTTGAGGAGAGCGAAACGCTCCGCACGGCATTGCAGGAATTGATGGGGACGCCTTCCGGCGTGGTGCGCATCGGTAGCATCGAAGGCATGGTCGAGCACTTCCTCGCCAGCAATCTGGCACGCTATCAGGAGCGTTATCCTCAGGTAAAAGTGCAGGTCCTGGTGCTTGGATCGCGCGCTGTGGTTGAGGCCCAGCAGGCCGGTCGCATCGATATGGCACTGGCCTTCAACCTTCCGGAACAACATGTATTGCGTGAACATGCGCGACTTGAACAACCATTGTGCGCGCTGGTTTCACCCACGCATCCATTTGCGAAAAAACGTTCGGTCTCGTTTCATGAATTATCCGGTGAGCGCCTGGCACTGCCCGACCGGTCATTTCAAATCCGACACTTGGTGGACCGCATAGCGTCCAGGCTCCAGGTGCATCTTGAACTTGCAATCGAGACCAATACGCTCGAGATGGCGCGCGGTGTGGTGCGCAACAGCAATTTGGTCACACTAATGCCACGTTATGCAGCACTGCATGAGGTCTCGAATGGCAATTTGCGTGCCGTGCCGCTGAAGGAGCGCGACTTCGCCCAAACGGCGACAAGCCTCGTAACCTTTCCGACGCAGAGACTGTCATTGGCCGCGCGGGCGCTTCTGGAACTGCTGGTTTCCGCCATGGGCCGTTACGGCGGAAAGTCTTCCGAGGTGTTCTGATTTCGGCAACAGGCGCGTGCCTGAATGCGTCTTGTCTCGACCATGGTGGCCTCCTATACTGGGCGCAAACTTGGAGGGATCGAATGGCGAATGGAACTGAATTGATAAATTTCCCCGAAGGAGGCTATCGCTATCTGAAGGGAGTGTTCCAGTATTCAGGCGGAGTGGCGGCACAGCCGGGACATCTGATAGAGCGCGTGCTGTTCAAACGGCCAATGCCGCTGACAGAGGGCTTCGAGGCGATCGCAGCGCATTTGGTTTCGATGGGGCGGCCGCTCACGGCACTGTGCGCTTGCGAGCTGCGATCGCCGGCTCCGTTCTCAGAGGCCGGCTTTGAGATATTCAATCGCCGATACGCAAGAACGCTTGAGTCCTGGGGACTCATGCGCGGGGATCGTAATCCGGTGGCGCGTACCAATGTCTGCCCGCTGGTCAACATTCCTGCCGAGCCGGTCTTCCATGCCTTCTGTTACACCTTCCAGACTACCGAAACATCAAGCTCCGGAGACTTCGTGGTATCCGGTGGTGGAGAAGCACGCGACGGCCAGGCAAGCTATCGCGAAAGCATGGTACGGCTTGGCGACATTAGCCTCGCGGGCCTGCGTGAGAAGCTTCACTACGTGATGACCGAGATGGAACGACGAACCACCGGACTCGGCTTTGACTGGGACGATGCGACCGTGGTGCAGGTCTACACCGTACACGACATCGGCAGCTTGGTTGAGGACGAAATCATCCGTCGCGGTAACTTATCCGGCGGATTGACCTGGCATCTGACGCGTCCGCCAATTGTCGACATGGAAGTCGAAATGGACTTGCGCCGCGTACGGTCCGAGATATTGTGGTC
>FJVX01000274.1_pt1 | contig 9944 bp, 5 predicted proteins | sample 1011901 | NCBI WGS metagenome assembly FJVX01 (sample SAMEA3912450, study PRJEB9761) | metagenome | biome: forest; material: soil | place: USA | collected 2011-06-22 | depth 0.1 m | reverse complement strand
TGGCCGCCGCCGCGCGCGGCGAACCGATCTTCGTCATCGGCGACGGCAAGTCGACTGTGTCGCAACTGATCGACGTGCTCAATACCGATCCGCGCCGCGGCGATCTGGAAGAACATCCGCTCAATCCGGTCATTCTCGACCGCGAACCCGCGGCCCGCCTCGAACTGGAACGCCAGGGCCTGAACGCAGACTCCGTGCCGCCGGCCGGCAAGAAGGTCTTGTTGCTGCGCAATGGCAACGTTGCCATCGACGTCACCGATCAGGTCCATCCGAGCGTGGCTGCGACTGCATCGCTGGCCGCGCGCGTGGTCGGCCTCGACATCGCCGGCGTCGACCTGGTGGCCGAAGACATCTCCAAGCCGCTCGATGAACAACGTGGCGCCATCGTCGAAGTCAACGCCGGCCCCGGCCTGCTGATGCACCTGAAACCGTCCGAAGGCACGCCGCGCCCGGTCGGCCAGGCCATCGTCGAACATCTGTTCAAACCCGAAGACACCGGCCGCATCCCTATCGTCGGCATCACCGGCACGCACGGCAAGACCACCATCGCGCGCCTGGTCGCACGCATCATTCACCTGAGCGGCAAACACGTGGGCCTGGCCTGCGGCGACGGCCTCTACTTCGGCCAGCGCCTGGTGGAAAAAGGCAATCGCGCGACCTGGGGCGCAGCGCACCGCGTCCTGCTCAATCGCGCCGTCGAAGCCGCCGTGTTCGAAAACGGCAGCGTCTCCATCCTGTCCGAAGGCCTTGCCTACGACCGTTGCCAGGTCGGCGTGGTCGCCAATATCGACCCAGCCGACAGCCTGCCCGAGTACTACATCGACAACGCCGAGCAAATGGCCACCAAGGTCAAGCGCACCCAGGTCGACGTCGTCTTGCCGGACGGCGTCGCCGTCCTCAATGCGGAAGACCCGCTGGTCGCCGACATGGCGAGCCTGTGCGACGGCGAAGTCATCTTCTTCGGTTCCGACGCCGCCGGCCCTGTCATGGCCGAACATCTGCAACAAGGCAAGCGCGGCGTGTTCGTGCGCAACGGCGACGTCATCCTCGCCCGCGGCGACAAGGAAATCCTCGTCAGCGCCGTGGCGGCGATCCCGATTACCGGCGGCGGCGCCGTCACTTTCCAGATCGAGAACGTTCTGGCGGCAGTTGCCGCAAGCTGGGCGCTGAACATTTCCGCCGACCTGATTCGCGCCGGCATCGAGTTGTTCGGCACCGAGCAGGCTGAAGAGCAGGACAAGAAGCGCAAGGCGCAAACCGCCTGATCATCCCTATCGACGATCAAACACCGTTACCACCGGCCGGCATGGCCCAAGACACATTCAGGAAGACTTGTTGATGGACGTATCACGTATTCGCGTACTGCGCGGCCCGAACCTCTGGAGCAGGCACACTGCGATTGAAGCCATCGTATCCTGCAGCGAGGCTGAACGCGCCATTGAAGGCATCACGGGTTTTGAAGTACGCCTGCGCGCGCGCTTCCCCCACATCGGCTTCCTGCAACCGGCCGGCGAAGCCAAGGCAGTCTCCATGGCCCATGCACTGGAAGCCGCCACGCTGGCCCTGCAATCGCAAGCCGGTTGCCCGGTTACCTTCAGCCGCACCGTACCGACCGTCGAAACCGGCGTCTATCAGGTCATCGTCGAATACAGCGAAGAAGCCGTCGGCCGCCTCGCCTTTGAGCTGGCGCGCGAACTCTGCCTGGCCGCCGTGGAAGACAAACCCTTCGATCTGGCCGATGCATTGGCCCGTTTGCGCGAACTCGACGAAGACGTCCGTCTCGGCCCAAGCACCGGTTCCATCGTCACGGCAGCACTCAAGCGCGGCATCCCTTTCCGTCGCCTGACCGACGGCAGCATGGTGCAATTCGGCTGGGGCAGCCGCCAAAAGCGCATCCAGGCCGCCGAAACCAGCGACACCAGCGCCATCGCCGAATCGATCGCCCAGGACAAGGAACTGACCAAGATGCTGCTGCACGCAGCAGGCGTACCGGTCCCTAACGGCCGCGTGGTCGAAACCGTCGAAGACGCCTGGGCGGCAGCGCAGGAAATCGCCGCGCCGGTCGTCGTCAAACCGCGCGACGGCAACCAGGGCAAAGGCGTCGCCGTCAATATCAGCACGCAGGCGCAAATCACCGCGGCATTCAATGCCGCCATCAAGATCAGCGATGAGATCATCGTCGAACGTTACATGCCCGGCCACGACTATCGCCTGCTGGTCATCGGCAAGCATCTGGTCGCCGCCGCCCGCCGCGATCCGCCGCAAGTCATCGGCGACGGCGTGCATACCATTCGCCAACTGGTGGACAAGGTCAACAGCGATCCTTTGCGCGGCGATGGCCATGCGACTTCGCTGACCAAGATCCGCTTCGACGATATCGCCCTGGCAACTCTGGCCAAGCAAAATTACGACGCCGAGGCTATCCCGCCGCAAGGCGCGCGCATCGTCCTGCGCAACAACGCCAACCTCTCCACCGGCGGTACCGCCACCGACGTAACGGATGACGTCCATCCGGAACTGGCCGCGCGCGCCATCGCCGCTGCGCAAATGGTCGGCCTCGACATCTGCGGCGTCGACATCGTCTGCAACAGCGTGCACAAGCCGCTGGAAGAACAGGAAGGCGGCGTGGTCGAAGTCAACGCCGCGCCGGGCCTGCGCATGCACCTGACGCCGTCATATGGCAAAGGCCGCGCGGTCGGCGACGCCATCATCTCGACCATGTTCGCCGATGGCGACGATGCCCGTATCCCGGTGGTTGCGGTTGCCGGCACCAACGGCAAGACGACTACCGTACGCCTGATCACCCACCTGCTCGCACAAAAAGGCCTGCGCGTCGGCATGACCAATACCGACGGCGTCTACATCGACAAGCAGCGCATCGACACCGGCGACTGCAGCGGTCCACGCAGCGCGCGCAACGTGCTGTTCCATCCCGACGTCGATGCCGCCGTGCTGGAAACCGCCCGTGGCGGCGTCCTGCGCGAAGGCCTCGGCTTCGACCGCTGCAACGTTGCGGTCGTCACCAACATCGGCATGGGCGACCACCTGGGCCTGAGCTATATCAGCACGGTGGAAGACCTCGCCGTGGTCAAGCGCGTGATCGTCGAAAACGTCGCGCCGACGGGTTACGCCGTGTTGAATGCGGCCGATCCGATGGTCTCCAGCATGGCCCAGTCCTGCCCCGGCGCCGTGATTTTCTTCGCCCTTGATCCGCAACATCCGATCATGGCCACGCATCGCGCGCAAGGCCGCCGTGTCGTCTACCGCGACGGCAACGACGTCGTCGCAGCCCAAGGCGACCAGGAATGCCGTCTGGCGCTCGGCGACATTCCGCTGACGCGCGGCGGCACCATCGGCTTTCAGGTGGAAAACACCATGGCGTCGGTGGCGGCGGTCTGGGCATTGAATCTGGACTGGGAAATCGTCCGCGCCGGCTTGCGCACCTTCATCAGCGATGTCGGCACCGCACCCGGTCGCTTCAATATGTTCGACTATCGCGGCGCGACGCTGATCGCCGACTACGGCCACAATCCGGACGCCATCAACGCGCTGGTCAAGGCGGTGGAAAGCATTCCCGCCAAACGCCGCTCGGTGGTCATCAGCGGCGCCGGCGATCGTCGCGACATCGATATCCGTCAGCAGACCGAAATTCTCGGCGACGCCTTCGATGAAGTCGTCCTGTATCAGGATCAATGCCAGCGCGGCCGCGCCGACGGCGAAGTGCTCGCCCTGCTCCGCCAGGGTCTGGCCAACGCCCGACGCACCACGGAAACCAAGGAAGTCTTCGGTGAATTCCTGGCGATCGATACCGCTTTGGCATCATTGAAGGCCGGCGATCTGTGCCTGATCCTGATTGATCAGATCGAAGAGGCGCTGGCGCATATTGCCAAGCGTGTCGCGGAAGGCTGAGACACGCGCACCAGTAGTCGTCGCAGAAATGAAAATCGCGTGTTGAAGTCGAACTTCACACGCGATTTTTATTTGCAACACACCGTCAGGACAAGCAGCCCGACTCAGTCGTCATCATTGGGGTCCAGCTCGGGAAACAGAATTTCAGTGAATCCGAAGCGCGAAAAATCCTTGATGCGCATCGGATAGAGAATGCCCCACAAGTGATCGCACTCATGCTGCACCACGCGCGCATGAAAACCGTCGACGGTGCGGTCGATGCGGTTGCCGGCCTCGTCGAATCCTTCATAGCGCAAGCGACTCCAGCGCGGCACTACCCCGCGCAGACCGGGCACCGACAAGCAACCTTCCCAGCCGTCTTCCATGTCGTCGCCGAGTTGCGTCAGCGTCGGATTGATCAGCACGGTTTCCGGGACTTCCGGCGCATCCGGATAGCGCTGGTTTTTCTTGAAGCCGAAAATCACCAGTTGCAGATTGACGCCGATCTGCGGCGCCGCCAGTCCTGCGCCATTCACCGCGCGCATGGTTTCGAACATGTCGGCAATCAGCGTATCCATCTCCGGCGTGCCGAACTGCTGCACCGGCTCGGCCTGGCGCAGCAGGCGCGGATCGCCCATCTTCAGAATTTCGCGTATTGCCATTCCTGCTCTCCTTGCGGCTTTTTGTGTTGAAATCGAGTCTTAAGTCAGGACTTGAGGCCGATCTGCTTGAGATATTCGGTGAAGGCCTCGCCAGTTTCGGCATGCTTCATTCCCATCGCCACCGTAGCCTTGAGGTAACCGAGCTTCGAGCCGCAGTCGTAGCGCTGGCCTTCGTAGCGATACGCCAGCACGGTCTGCGCATGCATCAGCGCGGCAATGCCGTCAGTCAACTGAATCTCGCCGCCGGCGCCCTTGCCGATGGTTTCCAGGTATTCGAAGATGCGGTTGTTCAGCACATAGCGCCCGACCACCGCCAGCGTCGACGGCGCGACGTCGGGCGCCGGCTTTTCGACGATGCCGTTGACGCGTTCGAGATTCGGCTGATACGCCGTGGCGCTGACGATGCCGTATTGCTTGGTCTCGCTGCGCGGCACGTCCTGCACCGCCAGCAGGCTCAGGCCTTCGCGTTCGTAGACCTCGGTCATCTGCGCCATCACCGGCTTCTGACCGGGACCCACATCCATGAAGTCGTCCGCGAGCAGGACCGCGAAAGGCTCGTCGCCGACCACCGGGCGCGCGCACAATACCGCGTGGCCCAGACCCAGCGGCGCGGATTGGCGGATGAAGATGCAGGTCACGTTCTTGGGGATGACGTTTTGCACGATATCCAGCAATTGCTGTTTGCCGGCCGCTTCCAGTTCGGCTTCCAGCTCATAGGCCTTGTCGAAATGGTCTTCGATGGCGCGCTTGTTGCGGCCGGTGATGAACACCATCTCGGTAATGCCTGCAGCGACCGCTTCTTCCACTGCGTAGTGAATCAGCGGCTTATCAACGATGGGCAACATTTCCTTGGGCTGCGCCTTGGTGGCCGGCAAGAAGCGGCTACCCAGGCCCGCAACGGGAAATACGGCCTTCTTGATTCTCTTAGTCATTGCTGCTCCAAATAAAAATGAATGTATCCGATTGGCATCTGCGGGCATTATGGCCCACTCTCGCTGCGATCACAGTCTACTCCGCGCCGGTCGCACCCACCGTGTCTGCAGCGGCGCCGACGACATCCGTATCTTCTTGCGGACCGTTTTGCACCAACGCGACCAGTGCCTCTTCATCGAGGATAGCGATGCCAAGCTCTTCCGCCTTGGCCAGCTTGCTGCCGGCTTCGGCGCCGGCAACCACATAACTGGTCTTCTTCGATACCGAACCGCTCACCTTGCCGCCGGCGGCTTCGATCAGTTGCGCCGCGTCGTCGCGCGACATGGTCGGCAACGTGCCGGTCAGCACAAAAATCTTGCCGGCCAGCGTCTTGGCCGGGATGTCGATGCCGGCGCCTTCGGTCCAGTGGATGCCGGCCGCGCGCAATTGATTGACCAGCTCGACGTTCAGGCCGTCGGCAAAGAAACTGATAAGGGAACGCGCAACCACGGGGCCGATGTCCGCCACTTCCAGCAATTGCTCTTCCGTCGCCGCAAGGACGGCGTCCATGTTGCCGAAGTGCCGCGCCAGTTCCTTGGCGGTGGCCTCGCCGACGTGGCGTATGCCCAGCGCATAGATGAAGCGCGCCAGCGTCGTCGACTTGGATTTCTCCAGCGCGTCGAGCACGTTTTGCGCCGACTTATCGGCCATCCGGTCGAGCTCCGCCAGCGAAGTCAGACCCAGGCGATACAAATCGGCAGCGGTCGTGATGACGTTCTTGTCGACCAACTGCTCGATCAACTGATCACCGAGACCTTCGATGTCCATCGCGCGGCGTGATGCAAAATGCTGCAATCCGCCCTTGCGCTGCGCCGAACATTTGACCCAGCCGCCGGAACAGCGCGCGATCGCCTCTTCTTCCAGCCGGATGATGGGCGAGCCGCACACCGGGCATTCCTTCGGCATCTCGAAAGGCTGCGCGTCGGCGGGACGCGATTCGGGAACGTAGGCAACCACCTCGGGGATCACGTCGCCGGCGCGGCGCACGATCACGGTATCGCCGATCTGAATATCCTTGCGACGCACTTCGTCTTCGTTGTGCAGGGTCGCATTGGTCACCGTCACGCCGCCGACAAACACCGGCGCCAGGCGCGCCACCGGCGTGATGGCACCGGTACGGCCGACCTGGACTTCAATGCCCTGCACCACCGTCAAGGCTTCCTGCGCGGGATACTTGTGCGCCAGTGCAAAGCGCGGCGCGCGCGAGACGAAGCCAAGTTGTTGCTGCTGATCGAGGCGATCCACCTTGTAGACCACGCCGTCGATCTCATAGGGAAGTTCGCCGCGCTTGGCGCCGATGCCGCTGTAGAACTTCAGTAATCCCTCGGCGCCATGCACGACGGCCCTTTCCTTGCATACCGGCAGGCCCAGCGACGCATACCAGTCCAGCAGCGCCGAATGCGAAGGCGGCATGTCCATGCCTTCCAGCACGCCGATGCCATAGGCGAAAAAGCGCAGGGTGCGCTGCGCCGTAATCTTTGAATCGAGCTGACGCAGACTGCCTGCGGCCGCATTGCGCGGATTGGCAAACTCCTTCAGTCCCGCGTCGCGCTGACGCTGATTGAGTTTGGCGAAATCATTCTTGTACATCAGCACTTCGCCGCGCACTTCCAGCACCTGCGGCGGATTGTCGCCATGCAGGCGCAACGGGATGGCGCGCACGGTGCGGATATTTGCCGTGACGTTTTCGCCGGTGGTGCCGTCGCCGCGCGTTGCCGCGCCGACCAGCACGCCGTTTTCATAGCGCAGGCTGATCGCCAGGCCGTCGAACTTCAACTCGGCGGCATAAGCAACGTCGGTCAGGGACGACAAACCGTCCTTGACGCGTTTATCGAAGGCGATGATGTCTTCGTCGTCAAAGCCGTTTCCCAGCGACAACATGGGAATCGCATGACGCACCTGCTCGAATTGCGGCAACGGCGTTCCACCCACGCGCTGCGTCGGCGAATCCGCCGTCGCCAGCTCGGGATGCTGCTGCTCAAGCGCTTGCAGCTCATGAAACAGCTTGTCGTATTCCGCATCGGGAATACTGGGATCGTCGAGAACGTAGTAGGCGTGATTGTGGCGATCCAATGCCGCCTTGAGCCACGCCGCCCGCGCGCGCCAGTCGTCTGCCGGCGCGGGTGCTGAAAATGAATCTGGGTACATGGTGAGGTGCGCTTTGTAAGGAAGCGCTCAGGCTTAACTGAACAGACGCATGGCGCGCTTGGAGCCGGCGGGAATCTCGGCCGATTCCATGGCGCTGTAGAACGCGGCGACCTGCTCGGCGATATCGCTCAATGCCGCATCCGACAGCAACTGGTCGCTGTCGTCGACCACCGTGCCGCCCAGGCGCATCGCCAGGGAACGCGCGCAAGCGATCATGGCGCCGTAACCGTCGCGGGCCGAATCGACACGCGGCACGTCCAGCAACAAGGTCAGGCGATCGGTGGTTTCCGCGGCGCCGGTGGCGTTGGTCGACATGGAGAACAAGACTTCGCCCTCGCCATCCTGCATCACAAGATGGCCGTCCGTACGACGGTCGAAACCCTGGCGGGTGAGCGCGGCCAGCAAGGTGCTGACGTTCCATGGTGCGCCGTTGGAGCGGACGTTGACGCCCAGTTGCACGTCGTGGTCCATGATGAACTGATGCAGCGCTTGCGCCGTTTTCATGACGTCGATCATGTCCGGGACTTCCGGCTCGGCGCCGATGGAGTCGGTGAACTCGCGCAAGCGCATGATCAGCTCGGAATACTCCAGCTCGTTCAGGGCGTTGTTGCGGTTGGCCAGCTGCGCGCCCGCCAGCAAGGCGTTGTACACGCTGCCGTGGCTGATCGCTTCCCATTCGCCGTCCACGGTGCGGCCGACGAAATTCACGGTCTTGTTGCCGACATGGCGCAGGTTTTGCACGCCCGGCAGAATCTTTTCGCCACGCACGGACAGTTCCAGCGCGATGGGGATGATGCAGTCGACCAGTTCGTCCACCGGCAACTCCCGCTGCGGTTGAGCAGCGGCAGGTTCCGCACCCGGTTCACCGGCGTACATGGCCGAATCGCTGAGCGAAGCTTCGACATGGCTCAGATCGGCTTCCAGCTCGTCCGTGCCCAGCGGGTCGGCCGGATAGTCGGAATGGCTGTCAATCGGCGTATCGAGCGACAGATAAGGCTCGATCGGTTCTTCGGATGCTGAAAACTGCGGTTCAGTCTGTTGATTGAGCGGCTGATTGATCTGTGCCCCCGGCACCGGCTTTGGTCGTTCGTACAATTCCGGTTCGAGCCTGTCGTCCTCATACATGGACGCAGGTGATTTCGCCATCGGCGCGGTTTGCACGGGTGCTGCAGCAGGCATGGCCGCTACCGCGGGGGCGGAGGCCGACGCTGCCGACACGGGCTGATACGTTTTCTGCGCAGGCGACTGAGGCTGCAGGGGCTGAGACTGCGCATCGGCGTTCATCAGCACATCGTCATGATCCGACGAAAAAGCACGCTCGACGGTCTTGCGCGTCTTGTGTTCTTGCCATTTGTTATAGGAGATCACACCGACGACGATCACGCCGCCGATGACGATCAGACTGGTCTGGAGATCTGTCATGCCGAATGCACCTTGGAATTTTTCTTGAAAGTGACGCGCGCGGCGGCGCGGCTCGTCACTGGACCGGCGCAACGCGCCAGATCAACACGGTCAAACATGTTCGGTTCGATAAAACTGGTCATAGCTTGTCTTTATGGATTCCTGAGAGTCGACAGAAACTGGAATGAAATGCTGCTGCAAAACCATGCAACTCCGATACAACCCTGTCGTTACCATCTTGTTATTTTTTGCCTGAATCGCTTTGCAAGCGTCGCGTTAAAAGCTTGGTTACAAGCCTGTTGAAGCCCTGCTGAAGCCCTTGTATGACAAGCTGTTTAGGGTAGTGTTCCGTTATAGGCTTGTCAAGCTGCGCAAGCCTTGCACTAAAGCGGCGCAAATCGACGAATCACCGAACTCGCGCCGCTCCTTTTCTTTCCCGTCAGGCAGCCTGCACCTCGGACGTGAAATTGGCCGCCGCTTCCATGTCCACCGCAACGATACGCGATACACCCTGTTCCTGCATGGTCACGCCGATCAGCTGATTGGCCATTTCCATCGCGATCTTGTTATGCGAGATGAACAGGAATTGCGTGTTCGACGACATGCGCTTGACCATGTTGCAGAAGCGCTCGGTATTGGCGTCGTCCAGCGGCGCATCCACTTCGTCCAGCAAACAGAACGGCGCCGGATTGAGCTGGAACATCGAAAACACCAGGGCCGTCGCGGTCAGCGCCTTTTCACCGCCGGACAGCAGGTGAATCGTGGCGTTCTTCTTGCCGGGCGGCTGCGCCATGACCTGCACGCCGGAGTCGAGGATTTCGTCGCCGGTCATGATCAGCTTGGCCTGGCCGCCGCCGAACAGGATCGGGAACA
>FJVX01000331.1_pt1 | contig 10047 bp, 6 predicted proteins | sample 1011901 | NCBI WGS metagenome assembly FJVX01 (sample SAMEA3912450, study PRJEB9761) | metagenome | biome: forest; material: soil | place: USA | collected 2011-06-22 | depth 0.1 m | reverse complement strand
CGGCCTTGCGCGGGAACGTCGCCTGATCGCCGCGCACGCGCGCGGCGAATATGTCCAACCGCTCAAACCCTATCTGCGCTGGCCCGGCGCCGACCACATCGCCGACCGCATCATCGCCATGCCATGCTATGTCGGGGGCGAACAACCTGTCGCCGGCCTCAAGTGGATAGGCAGCCGCCAGCACAATCCCGCCAGTTTCGGCAGGGAGCGCGCCAGCGCCGTCATCGTGCTCAACGATGCCCAGACCAATTACCCGATCGCGCTCATGGAAGGCGGCCTGATCAGCGGCATGCGCACCGCGGCGATCACCGCCGTGGCGACGCGCTACCTGGCGCGCCAGGGTTTCACCGATGTCGCCTGCATCGGTTGCGGCCCGATCGGACGCATGCAAATCCAGTCGCTGCTGGAGCAATTCCCCGGCATCGCCAGGCTGCATCTTTTCGATTTGTCGCACACCTCGGCGGCGGCCATGGCGGCCACTTGGTCGGAACAATATCCGCATGTCGAATTCCTGCCCGCGACCTCGGCGGAAGCTGCCGTGCGCGCCGCCGACGTGGTGGTGACCGCCACCGTGACCGACACCCCTTACCTGCCGTTCGACTGGCTCAAACCGGGCAGCTTCGTCAGCAATGTCTCGATCATGGACGTGCACAAGGACGTCTACGAAAAGGCCGACAAAGTCATCGTCGACGATTGGGACCAATCCAACCGCGAGAAAAAAATCATCAACCAGTTGGTGCTGGAAGGTCGCTTCAGCCGTGAACAGCTGCATGCCGAACTCGGCGAAATCGTCATCGGCGAACGCCCCGGCCGCGAAAACGATGAAGAAATCATCTTGCTCAATCCCATGGGCATGGCGCTCGACGACCTCGTCTGCGCGCGGCATTTCTATCACCTCGCGCTGGCCAACAAGGTTGGGACCTCCTTGCCGCTCTACGGATAAACGCCATGCCGATTCCACTCAGACAGGAATTTCCGCGCACCTCCGACCTGCCCGATCCTCGCGCACCCGTCGTCGCCCTGTTGCAAGACCTGATCGACGCCTTGTGGCTGGAACAGCTATACGACTTCCGCCGGCACTGCAGCTTTGCCGCGGCTGCGGGCACTGACCGACAGGTGCTCTGCGTCAGTCTTGGCGATGGCCGCCGCCTGCAATTCGCAGGAAGCAGGCTGGACGGCCTGCGCCCGTTCCGCCTGGCGGCGCAGGCGCCGGTATTGCTGACCGCAGAGGACGACGCAGACGGCGCCCCCTTGTCGGCCGAAGCAACCGTCGTGCACTTGCAAAGTGCCGCGTGGTGGCAAGACCGGTCCGGACGCTTCCTGCATTTTTTCCTGCTGTCGCAACAGCAGGCGCTGGACACTGCCGCCTGCGAACCTGCGATCGCGGCGGCCCTGCAGCAAGCACCGGCGCAACTGCTGCATTGGGAACGCCTGAGCTGCCTGAAAGACCGACCCTTCCACCCACTGGCGCGCGCCAAGGACTGGGGTGGCGACGACCAGGTTGCGGCCTACCTGCCGACCGCAATGACGCCGTTTGCGCTGACCTGGATCGCGGCGCCGCGCGCACGACTGCGCAGCACTGCCGACCATCGCGGCCAGCCGCTCGCCGCCGCCGTGCTGGACGCCGCCCAACTCGCACGTTTGCATCGGGCGGCGCAAGACCGGCAGGCCGATGGCGACGCCTGGCTCTGGCTACCGGTGCATCCCTGGCAATGGCGCACGCTGCAAGCGCAGCAATCCGAACTCATCACCGATTGCATCCTGCTCGGCAACGATTTCGGCTGCGCGGCGCCGACCGCTTCCTTGCGCTCGCTGGCGCTACCGCAGCATGAGCATGTGCATCTGAAACTCGCGCTGTCGGTCAACACCCTCGGCGCCATCCGTACGCTGCCGCCACGCTACCTGCACAATGCCGACGCCGCGGCCGCCTGCCTGGAGACGCTGAAGGCAGACGATCCCTGGCTCGCGGCGCACCTGCAGCTGTGCGACGAAAGCCAGTGGTGGGCCAGGAGCACGGGCAATATGGACGATGCGGACGATGCCGAATTCATCCGCAATCGGGGCGAGCTGGCTTGCCTGGTCCGGCGTTATCCGGCGTTGCCGCAGCGCCTGTTCATACCGATGGCGGCGTTGCCGGCATGCCTCGCCGATGGCGCGCTGCCGGCATTCGATTACCTGCTCGGCGTCGGTGATGCCGGCGCCGAGCAAGCATGGAAATTGTTTGGCGATATCGCAGCGCTGCTGATCGGCCTCGGCCTGCGCTGCGTCGCCAAGGGCGTCATGCCCGAACTGCACGGCCAGAATGTCTTGCTGGTATGCCGCGGTGCCGAGATCGAAGCCTTGCTGCTGCGCGACCACGACACCCTGCGCATCTGCCCGCCCCAGCTGCGCCGTCACGGTCTCGGCGTGCCGGCCTATCGCATCGACCGCAGCACGCCGAACACGCTGGAGCTCGACGGCATCGAAGAACTGCTGGCCTATTTCCAGACGCTGGCAATCGAAGTCAACCTGTATGCCGTACTGGCGGCACTGGCGCAACGCTATGGCGATACCGAAGCGCGCGGCTGGCGCATCGTCCGCGACGCCATCACGGCCGCGCTGGCGGAGGTAAGCATGGCCGCAGCCGATACCGCACTGCTGCGCAAGCGCTTGCTGGAACAGGAACAATGGCCCTTCAAGCAAGTACTGGCGCCGTTGCTGGAACGGGAAAGCTTCGGCACCGGCATGCCCAGCAAGATGGGGACGATCGCCAATCCGCTTCTGAACGGAGCAGACTGAATGCGCTGGTTCCACCTCGCACCGCAAGGGCGCAACCTGATGCTGCTGCTGATTTGCCAGACCGTCACCACGCTCGGCATGATGACCGTGGTGCCGGTCATGCCGCTGTATGTTGCTTCACTGTCGCAAGCCGGTGCCTGGACCGATCCGGTCGCGGTGATGCGCTGGAGCAGCCTGGCGCTGGCCGCACCCGGGCTCGGCACGCTGTGTTGCGCGCCCTTTGCAGGACGTTTCTGCGACCGCTTCGGCTATCGCCGCATGCTGCTGCTGTCGCTGATCGCCTTCGTCGCCAGCATGCTGCTCATGGCGTTGAGCACGGGACTTGCCACTTTCATCGCCGGACGCCTGCTGCAAGGCGTGAGCACCATCGGCCTGATCTTGACGGCATTCATCGCGCGCATCAGCAACGACAGCGTACGCGGACGCAATTTCGGTTTGCAGGAAAGCGCCATCGCCGCCGGCGCCTTGCTCGGTCCGGTGCTGGGAGGCGTCATGCTCGACTACTGGTCCTTGCGCCCGATGTTGTTTGCCAGCGCACTGCTGACCGGTCTGGCCGGGACGCTATTGTGGAGCCGCACGCAAGAGCCCGCCGCATCGGCAACGCAAGCGGCAACCGTCGCCGATTTCCAGGGCTTGCGCAGCATCCTGCATCACCGCGACCTGCGCTGCTGGATGCTGGCCGCCTGCCTGGCGCAAGCGGCCGGCTTTGCCATGCTCACCGTGTTTGCGCTGTTCATCCCCGTGCGCTTCCCCGCACTCGACACGCCAGGCAGTGCGATCGGCCTGCTGCATGCACTGGGCTGGCTCGCCACCATGCTGGCGGGACCGCTGTGGGGACGCCTCAACGATCGCGGCGATGCACGGCGCCACTTCCTGCTTGCCGCCGCCGGCTGCGCCTTGTCGAGCGCCTTGCTGATGAGCTGCACGCAATTGTGGATGGTGGCGCTGTTGCGCCTGGCCCAGGGCGCCTGCTATGCGGCATTGACGCAATCCATGCTGCTGGCCTGCCTGCGTCAGTTGCCGTCCTCGGCCAACGGCCACTTCACCGGCCTGGGCCGCAGCTTCATGGTGGTCGGACAGTTGCTCGGCCCCTTGCTGGTGATTCTCTTTGCATCGCTGCTGCCGCCGCAACACCTGCTGTGGCTGGTGGCCCTGCTGTTCGTCTCGGCCGGCCTGCTGGTCTGGCGTCCGGGCCGCAACGCCCGGCATTCCCAACAAATTTAGCGAGGACTTCCATGTCTCATCATGACCAACAAACGGCCGGCATAGAACGCCGCCTGGCCGAACAATACCTCAACACCTACTGCCGCGAAACCGCGCACCCCGATCCGCGCATTGATGCCTTCGCCCCCGCGGATGAGGCGCTCATGCCGCACTGCGCAACATGGCGCCAGCAAGGGCTGATGCCGTTCGTGGTCGACTTGCCGGGCAGCGCTACACGGCTGGCCGGCGCCTTCAGCCATTTTTCGCCGGTCGGCTATCATCGCCTCGCCAGCGAATTGTGGGTGCAGCAATCCGGCCATTGGCGACGCATGGACGACGTCGCCGATCTGTCCGACCTGATCGCCGCGGCGCTGGCCGCCGCCAGCCCCTCGCCATCCGGCGCGATGCACAACCAGGCGCGTTTGCAAGCGCTGATGCGCAACAGCATCGCCAAAGTCAGGTGTTTTCATCAAGCCCCCGCGGCGCATGACCGACCTGACTATGTAGCGTCCGAACAGGGGCTGCGTTTCGGCCATGTCTTCCACGTCACCTCCAAAGCCTCGGACGGTTTCAGCGAAGCCGACTTGTGCGCCTACGCGCCGGAACTCGGCGCCTCGTTCCAATTGCACTACTTTGCGGTACGCTCCGACCTGCTGGACATGCAGACCATCGATCACAAAGCGGTGCCGATCGACCCTGCCGCCATGCATTTCGCCGAAGCCCTGCTCAGGGACGGTGAATATCGGTTGCTGCCCAGTCATCCCTGGCAGGCGCAATACCTGCTCGGACTGGACAACGTCGGCATGCTGGTGCGCGACGGTGCGCTGATTTCTCTCGGGCCGCTGGGAGAAAAAGTGTGGCCGACTTCATCGGTACGCACGGTCTGGCTGCCGCAGCAAAACCTGTTCTTCAAACTGTCGCTCAACATCCGCATCACCAACTTCGTGCGCAACAATCCCGACGAGCATGTCGCGCGCGCACTCGACGCCAGCATTGCCCTGGGCTTGTTGCCGGCGGCCCGGGTGCGACAAGAGCATTTCCGCATCCTCCAGGAGATCGGCAGCGAAACGCTGAAGGTGCCCGACAAGGAATTGCGCGCCGCCTGCGCCGTCATCTATCGCCAGGCCATGACGCAGGAAGAAGCGCGGGACGTGCATCTGGCGGCAGCCCTGCTGGAAGAATCCGCGCTCGGCGACATCCCGCTGCGGGCCTTGCTGCAGCAAGCCGCCGGCGACCGCGCGCCGGACGCCGACCTGCTGCGGCGCTGGTGGCGACGCTACCTCGACGTCAGCTTGTTGCCGATGCTGGAGTTGTTCGCCGACTACGGCATCAGCCTGGAAGCACACCTGCAGAATTCCCTGATCGGCTTCAAGGACGGTTGGCCGAACTGCGGCTATGTGCGCGACATGGAGGGTACTTCGATCAGCCGCCAGCGTTTTCCCTTCCTTGCCCGGCTGGATGCGGCCAGTCCGGCCTTGTATGACGAAGCGCTAGCCTGGCACCGCTTCCAGTACTACGTACTGGTCAACCATATCGGCCACGTCGCCGCCTGCCTGGCGCGGCTGGGCCCGTGCGACGAAGCCAGCCTGTGGCGCGACGCCGTGCAAAGCCTGCGCGGCTGCAAGGCGAGCGCGCTGGCGCTGGTGGAAACCCTGCTGCAACAAGCAACCTTGCCGGTCAAGGCCAACATGTTGAGCAGCTTTCATCAACAGGGCGAGACGCCTTCCTGGATCGCCATTCCCAATCCTTTGAGAAACTAAGCGCATGTCACCTTCCATGTCTCCCTCCTCTTATCAAAACCTGATCGTCAGTCCCGCCTATCGCCAGGCCAGCCGCCGCGTGCTGCGCCAGTTGCTTGAAGCGCTGCTGTTTGAACATGCGCTGGCCGATGTCGATATCCGCAACGGCGAGCTCCAGCTGAACGGTCTCGACCATCAAGGCGCCGGCATCGCCTACCGTTGCACGGTGCGCAGCACCTTCAGTTTCGCGCGCATCCGCGTGCTCAGCCCGCTCATGCGCACCGGCGCCGACGGCAGCGTTGCAGAAGCCGGCGATCCGGCCTTGTTCCTGACCGAAATTGCGGCGCTGCTCAATGCCGACCCGCTGCGCTTGCAGCAATTCGCCGCCGAGTTGCTGGCGACCCAGATCAAGGATGCGCAAACCTTGCACGCACGTAGTGGCGGCAGCGGCAGCGTGTTGCGCGGCGCCCCTTACGATCGCTTGGAAGCGCGCCTGACCGATAGCCATCCCTACCATCCGAGCTACAAATCGCGACTCGGCTTCACCCTGACCGACAATGCGGCATACAGCCCCGAAATCGCCGAGGCGGTCCGTCCCCTGCTGATCGCCGTGTTGCGTACGCGCGCACGCGCAGCGTTCGGCAACGGCATTGCCGCTGCCGGCGAAAGCAAATACCTCCTGCATGAAGCCGACTACCGCCAGTTCTGTGCCGAACTGGAGCGGCGCGGCGCATCGCCTGACGACTACCTGCCTTTGCCGGTGCATCCCTGGCAATGGGATGAAATCATCGCACCCGGATATCACCAGGCGCTTGCCGGCGGCGAACTGCATTTGCTGGGACAACTGCAGGAACAATACCTGCCGCAGCAATCGATACGCACGCTCGGCAGCATGGGCGCGCCGCAACGTCCTTCGCTGAAACTGGCGATGAATCTGGTCAACACCTCGACCTCGCGCGTGCTGGCGCCGCACACCGTGCAAAACGCAGCGCCGATCAGCGACTGGCTGCAAGACCTGGTGCGCGCCACCGACTGGCCGCAACCGATGAAACAACCGGTGATCCTGCGCGAAATTGCCGGCGTCAGCTACACCCAACAAGCGCCTGCCGCAGCCCAATACGGCGCGCTGTCCTGCATCTGGCGAGAAAGCATCCACCAGCATCTGACGCCGCCGGAACAGGCCGCCCCGATGACCGCCCTGCTGCACATCGATGGCGACGGCCGCCCGTACATCGAACCATGGATAGCCCTGCATGGCCCCGCCCATTGGTTGCAGACGCTGATCGAGCGTGCCTGGTTGCCGGTCCTGCATCTGCTGTGGACACATGGCGCCGCGCTGGAATCTCACGCGCAAAACATGCTGCTGTTGCATGTGGACGGCTTGCCCGAGCGCGTGGCGCTGAAGGATTTTCACGACGGCGTGCGCTTCAGCCCGGCCTTGCTGTCCGGCCCGTCGCCAACCCTGACGGCGCCGCCTGCAGAACATGCACGCGTCAATCCCAACTCTTTTATCCAGACCGACGACGCCAATGAGTTGCGCGACTTCACCTTCGACGCGCTGTTCTTCGTCAACCTGGCCGAACTCGCCTGGCTCTTCGAACGCTGCTACGACTTCCCGCAAACCCGGTTCTGGGACATCGTCGCCGGCGTGCTGCGCCGACATCAGCAAGCGCATCCGCAGCAAGCTGCCCGCTATGCGCTGTTCGATTGTTTCGCGCCGCAAGTCGATATCGAATTACTGGCCAGCCGGCGCTTCCAGCCCGAAATCCGCCTGCGCACCAGGGCCGCGCCCAATCCGCTGGCGCAGGCCGGCCGCAGCCGGGAAAGCGCGGCATGACGTCGCTCAAAAACCGGCTGGCCTTGCCGTCGCCACTGTTCGGCCTGTTCTGCTCGACGCCGGCGGCGCTGACCGTGGAACTGATCGCCGCCGCCGGCTACGACTTTCTGATCATCGATCTGGAACACACGCTGATCGGTCCCGAGCAGCTCGCCGCCATGTTGATGGCGGCGCGTGCGAGCAACATCTCGGCGCTGGTCAGAGTCGCCGCCATGCACCAGGCGGTGCAGGCACTCGACAACGGCGCCGAAGGCATCGTGTTCGCGCGCGTCCGTTCGGCCGCGCAAGCGCTCGACGCGGTGCGCGCCTGCCACTATGCCCCGCACGGACAACGCGGGCTCAACAGCACCTGGCACAGCGCCTATGGACGCGAAGACCTGGGCGAAACCATGCGCGGCATGAGCCATGAAACGCTGGTGGTTGCGATGATTGAGGATGTCGAGGGCGTGGCGCAGGTCGACGCCATTGCCGCGGTCGAAGGCATCGATGTACTGATGGAAGGCGCAGCCGATCTGTCCCAGTCGCTCGGGCTGCCATGGCAAACCCGCCATCCGCGCGTGCGCGCCGGCGTCAGCGCCATGCAGTCGGCGACGACGCGACACGGCAAGGCGTTCTGTGCATTGCCGCGCGCGCAGGAAGATTTCGATGCCGCAATACGGCAGCAGGTGCGCCTGTTCATCCTCGGCGACGAGCGCGGCATCAGCCGGCGCGCCATGAGCGCCCACCTGGCGCAACACAAACCCACCTTCGGATAGAAAGACCGGACACTATGCGCGAACAATTGGCATTCGACTATATCCATTCCCAGAGCACGCCCGCCTGCGCCTACCTGTACGACCTGCCGCACCTGCAGGAGCGCGCGCAGCGTCTGCACCAGGCGCTGCCGCCGCAATGCAAACTGTTCTACGCCATCAAGGCCAACAGCGATGCGCCCATCCTCGACACACTGAAGAATCGCCTGGACGGCTTTGAGGTTGCCTCCCTCGGCGAAATCGCCAAGGTGCGCGCAGTCGACCATAAAGTCCCCATCATTTTCGGCGGTCCCGGCAAGACCGATGCGGAACTGGAAGGCGCGCTGGCCCAGAACGTCATGCTGATCCACATTGAAAGCGAACATCAATTGCGACGCCTGGACTGGATTGCCGGCCGGCGCCGGCAGGCAGCGCGCATCCTGTTGCGCGTCAATCCGGCCGGCTTGCCGGGCGATGCGCAGGCGACCTTGCGCATGGGCGGCCAGGCCACGCAGTTCGGCATCGATGAAGCGCAAATCCCGGCAATGATGGAACTGAGCCTGAGCCTGCCCAATATCAAGCTGGAAGGCCTGCATATCCACGCGCTGTCCAACAATCTGAATGTCGCCGACCATCTGGTGCTGGTGCGTCACTACCTGGAGCTGGCCCAGGCATGGCAAGAACGCTACCGGGTGCGTTTTTCCTGGCTCAATGTCGGTGGCGGCATCGGCGTCAACTACAGCGATCCGACCACGCAATTCTCATGGGAGTCGTTCTGTCGCGGCCTGAGCGAACTGCTGGCGCAGCATCGTCCGGATTTCAAGCTGATCTTCGAATGCGGTCGTTACATCAGTGCAGATTGCGGTTGCTATGTCAGCGAAGTGATCGACGTCAAAACCACGCACGGCAAGAACTTCGCCATCCTGCGCGGCGGCTCGCATCACTTCCGGCTGCCGGCGTCCTGGCAACACAATCATCCGTTCACGGTGTTCCGGCGTGAAGACTGGCGTTACCCGTTTGCGCGTCCCGGCGTCAGCGACGCCGAAGTCACCATCTGCGGCGAACTGTGCACCCCCAAAGACACGCTGGCGCGCGACGTCTACGTGGCGCAATTACGCGCCGGCGACTGCCTGGTATTCACGCTTGCGGGTGCTTACGGCTGGCATATTTCTCACCACGACTTTCTTAGTCACCCGCATCCTGAGCGGCATTACCTGCGGAGCTGAAGCGCCATATCCGATCGGAATAAAACTTTGTCGCGCCAAGCGTCTTTCTTATTGCTGCTGCGAGGCAGCATCCAGGCGATATCCAACGCCGCGGATTCCCATGAGCAAATGGGCCGCCCCCACCTGTCCCAGTTTTTTTCTCAGGTTGCTGACATGACTATCTACCGTGCGATCCAGCGGGTCGCTTTCCGAAAGACAGGCGTCTATCAATTCGCTGCGCGAGAAAACGCGCATGGGAGCGCGCGCCATGTGTGCCAGAAAGCGGAATTCCGTCAGCGTTAACGCCAGCAAGATCTTTTCCTCTTGCCGTGTGACGTATGCCACGTGACTTTGCAAGTCAATGTGCAATGCGCCGATACGCAGAATCTCCGCTTGCACATTTTTGTTCGTGCGCCTGAGAACGGCGCGGACCCGGGCTGCGACCTCGGCTGGATTGAATGGCTTCACGACATAGTCGTCGGCGCCGACTCTCAGGGCCATCAACTTGTCGATATCCTGATCAAGCGCCGTCAGCATGATGATCGGGGTATGGC
>FJVX01000494.1_pt1 | contig 10217 bp, 6 predicted proteins | sample 1011901 | NCBI WGS metagenome assembly FJVX01 (sample SAMEA3912450, study PRJEB9761) | metagenome | biome: forest; material: soil | place: USA | collected 2011-06-22 | depth 0.1 m | reverse complement strand
GGTCTTGACCACTTCTTCGATCGAGATCTTGACGAACTTGGAGGTGTCGTAAGGGATGGTGTACTTCACGCCGGCCGGGAAATACTTGGACAGCTCTTCCATCTTCTTGTGCACGGCGGTCGCGGTGCCCAGCGCGTTCGCGGTCGGCGACAGCTGCACGCCGATGAACGAGCTCGGCTTGCCGTCGAGGCGGCCGGAAGTGTCGTAGGACTGGCCGCCGACTTCGATGCGGGCGACGTCGCGCATGCGCACCGATGAACCGTCCGCATTGGCGCGCAGGATGATGTTGCCGAACTGTTCCGGACTGGTCAGCTGGCCGTTCACCACCACGGTCGCGGAAATCTGCTGCGAGGTCGGGCTCGGCAGGGCGCCCAGCGTGCCGCCGGCGACCAGCGCATTTTGTGCGGTGATGGCATTCGTCACGTCGGCAGGCGTCAGGCTCAGGCCGATCAGCTTGTTCGGATCGATCCAGATGCGCATGGCGCGTTCGGTGCCGAACAACTGCGCCTGGCCGACGCCGGGAACGCGTTTGACTTCGTTCAGGACGTTACGCGACAGATAGTCGCCCAGCGCCACCGGATCCAGTTTGCCATCGGTCGACGACAAGCCGATGAACAGCAGGAAGTTGCTGCGCGACTTGGTGACCTGCACGCCTTGTTGCGTCACGGCTGCAGGCAGACGCGCTTCCACGCGCTTCAAACGGTTCTGCACGTCCACCGCCGCCAGGTCGGCGTTGGTGTCCGGCGAGAAGGTCACCGTGATCTGCACCTGGCCGTTGGCCTGGCTTTGCGACTCGATGTATTGCAAGCCGTCGGCGCCGTTCATTTCCTGTTCGATCAGGCTGGTCACCGAATCGTCGAGGGTTTGCGCGGTCGCGCCGGGATAGGTCGCCGTGACCACGATGGTCGGCGGCGCGATACTCGGATACTGGGCGACCGGCAGGCCGGTAATGGCCAGCGCGCCCGCCAGTATGATGAAGATTGCTAGCACCCACGCAAAAACGGGGCGATCAATAAAGAACTTTCCCATCTGACAGCCTCTTAGTTAGCTTTGGTTGCGGCGTCCTGCTTGGCTGGAGCCGGACCTTGTGCGGCGGCGGGTGCGGCGGCAGCCGCGTCGCCTACAGGGCCCTTCCATGGAACCGGCTTGACCGGTGCGCCCGGCTTGGTCTTCTGCAGGCCTTCGACGATCACGCGGTCGCCGGCTTTCAGGCCGTCGGTGACTACCCAGTTATTGCCTTGCGCAGCGCCGGTCTTGACCGGACGCGCGGCAACCTTGTTGTCGTCGCCGACCACGAATACCGACGAACCGTTCAGGTCGCGCATGACCGCTTGCTGCGGCACCACGATGGCTTGTTCGTCAATCGCCTGTTCCAGCTTGGCGCGCACATACATGCCCGGCAGCAGGGTGCGGTTCGGGTTGGGGAATTCCGCGCGGATGGTCACGGCGCCGGTCGTCGAATCGACGCTGACGTCAGAGAACAGCAGCTTGCCCGACTGCGGGTAAGTGCGGCCGTCTTCGGTCACCAGCGTGACCTTGGCCTTGTCCTTGCCGACCGTCTTCAACTGGCCGCTGGACATGGCTTGCTGCAGCTTGAGCAGGTCGGTGCTCGATTGCGTCAGGTTGACGTAGATCGGGTCGAGCTGCTGCACGACTGCCAGTTGCGTGGCGTCGCTCTGGCCGACCAGTGCGCCTTCGGTCACCAGCGCGCGGCCGATGCGGCCCGAGATCGGCGACGTCACGGTGGCGTAACCCAGGCTCAGGCCGGCGGTCTGCACGGCTGCCTTGCCGGCGGCGACATCCGCTTCCGCTTGTTTCTGCGCCGCGATGGCGTCGTCATATTCCTGCTTGCTGACGGCGTTGACTTCGACCAGCGGCTTGTAGCGTTGCGCTTTCAGGGTGGCTTGCGTCAGCGTGGCCTGGTTCTTGGCCAGCGTGGCTTGCGCGCTGTCGTAATTGGCTTTGAACGTCGCCGGATCGATGCGATACAGCACCTCGCCGGCCTTGACTTCACTACCTTCGCGGAAAGTGCGCTTGAGAATGATGCCGGCGACGCGGGCGCGCACTTCGGCGATGCGGGTCGCTTCCAGGCGGCCCGGCAGCTCGTTGCTGATCGTAATTTGTTGAGGCGCGATGGTGACGACGGACACTTCGCCCGGCGGCATGCCTGCTCCAGGCTGGGCATTCGGTTTTTGACCACAGCCTGCAAAGGCGGCCATCACGGCAACGGTCAGGGTAAGGCGCGTGAAACGACTAACTGAGCTCATAAATATCTCGCACGGTAAGTAAAGTTGAAGCTGCTACAGCAGCGGGTGATTCGAATACGGTCACGAATATGGTCAATACAGCGGGAACTACAGGGGTACAACAGGATGATGCAGAAAGAAAACTGACAGAAAGACAGAAGCAAGAAGATAACGCAAAAATTGTTGCGGTGCAGAAAAGACAGCGGGTAGGGTAAAACTGACAGCGGCTATTGGAATCCGGTGCTATTATACATACATTCTTGTATGTATGTATTGCATTGATGTATCGTAATATTTTGAAGATACATACGGAAACATGCAGATTTTCGCGAAATAGCCTCTTTGTCAAAGGGAATTGCGATTATTTGTCTTTATTGCACAACGATGGTGCGCGGAGATTGTAATGACACCAACTATTTGTCCGGCCGCCTGATCATGGCACGCTCGACCAAGGAAGAAGCCCTCGAAACCCGTTCGCGCATCCTCGATGCCGCGGAGCAGGTATTTTACGAACGCGGGGTCTCGCACACTTCGCTGGCCGATGTCGCCAAGGCAGCGGATGTCACGCGCGGCGCCATTTACTGGCATTTCAAAAACAAGAGCGATCTGTTCGACGCCATGTGCGATCGGGTGCGCCTGCCGATGGAAGCCATGATGGAAGACAACGCCGATGAGCGCGTCGCCGATCCGCTCGGCGAGTTCATCAAAGGCGGCGTCTATGTGCTCAAGCAAGCCGCCACCGATCCGCGCTGTCGCAAAGTATTCGACATCATCTTCAATAAGTGCGAATTTGTCGACAACAATGATCCGATTCTCATGCGTCAGCGCGAATGCCACATGCAGGGTATGTTGCGCATGGAGCAGATTCTCAAGAATGCCATCGCGCGCGGCCAGCTGGATCCCACGCTGAACATCCGCCGCGCCTGCCTGATGGCGCATGCCATGTTCAGCGGTTTGCTGGCCGACTGGTTCTTCGCGCCTGACAGCTTCGACCTTGAAAAAGAAGCGGAGAACTTGCTCACCGCCTGTATCCACGCCGTCAAGACGGCGCCGACGCTGAGGAACTGATGCTGAGGAACTGATCAGCAGCGATGCAAGCGGCGGTACGGTTGCAGGTTGCCGCCGTAGTGTCTTGCTTTCCTTACTGCGCCGGCGGACCCAGCAACTGGTTGACCTGCGCCAGATCCTCTTCCCTCAGGCTGCCGGCGGCCGACTTCAGTTTCAATCCGTTCATCAGCGTATCGTAGCGCGCCTTGGCCAGATCGCGGCGCGTCGAGAACAGCTGTTGCTGCGCGTTCAGCACGTCGATGTTGATGCGCACGCCGACCTGGTAGCCGAGACGATTCGATTCCAGCGCCGACAGGCTGGAAACCTCGGCGGCCTCATACGCCTTCACCTGCGACAAGCCGTTGCTCACTCCCAGATACGCCTGACGCGCATTGAGCACGGCGGTGCGGCGCGCGTTCTCCAGGTCCGCGCGGGCCTTGTCGGCCAGCGCGATCGACTCGTCGACTTTACTGCTCACGCTGAAGCCGGAATAGAGCGGAATATTCCATTGCACGCCGATCGAGTTGGCGTAGCCGCGACCATTGGTGTAGGGCGTCAGCTGGCTGTTCTGATTGGTGTAATTGCGGCCGACCGCCAGATCGACGGTCGGGTAGTGGCCGGCGCGGTTGCGCTTGATTTCGCTCTGCGCGATTTCCAGCGAAACCTGCTGGGCGACGACGCCGTAGTTCTGCTGCTCCGCGCTGCTGATCCATGGGTCGATCAGGGCCGGTTGCGGCAGGCTCAGTTGTACGTTGGGACGCAGCGTCGACAAGGGCGCCGGCGGCTGGCCGATGATCTGTTGCAGTTTGCTGAGCGCCACTTCCAGATCGTTTTGCGCGGCGATTTCCTGCGCGTTGGCGAGGTCGTAGCGCGCCTGCGCTTCATTGGTGTCGGTAATGGTGGCGGTGCCGACGTCGAAGTTACGCTTGGCCGAGGCCAGTTGTTCCGAGATCGCGATCTTCTGCGCGCGCAGGAAGCTCAGCGCATCCTGCGCGCCCAACACGTCGAAATACGCCTGGCCGACGCGCAGGATCAGATCCTGCTGCGCCTGTGCGAATTGCGCTTCGCTGACGGCGACCGAGAGCTTGCCCTGGCGGTAAGTCTCCCAGTTCGCCATGCGCAGCAGCGGCTGCGTCAGTTGCAGCGTATAGGTGTTGACCGAATTCTGCATCGTGTCGCCGGAGCGTGTGTAGCTGCCGTTGACGCCGACGGTCGGCAGGATGGCGGCACGGCCTTGCGTGATTTTCTCTTCGCCGGCGCGCAGCGAATAACGCGCGCTCTGGTAGACCGGATCGTTGGCCAGCGCTTGCTGGTAAACCTGCACCAGGTCGGCAGCGCGGGCCGATGAGGCCGGCACGCCCGCCAGTGCGGCGGAAACAGCGCCGACGATCAGGGCAGTGGAGAAAATAGGATGCATACGGAGGATTTTCGCGGGGAATAGGTGACAGCCGGATTGGGCTACTCAGGCACTTCGCAGTTCCGGGGAAAATCAAAAAGTCGTCCGACTTCGAACGAATGCGATTCTCAATAAGTCGGCATCGTCGTGTCCACCTGCTTGGCCCAGGCGTGGATGCCGCCGGTCAGGTTGGTTACTTTGGCAAAGCCCTGGCGTTCGAGGAAGGCGGCGACTTGCATGCTGCGCGCGCCGTGGTGGCAGATGCACACCACGGGCTGTTCTTCATCCAGTTCGGAAAAGCGGCTGGGAATCGTGTTCATCGGAATCAACTGCGCTGCTGCGATGCTGCAGGTTTCGAATTCCCATGGCTCGCGCACATCCAGCAGAAAAGGTGTCGGACGGTCCGGGTCGGCGATCCAGGCGGCCAGTTCCGGTGCGGTGATGTGCTCCATACAGAATTCCTAGAAAGTGAAGTGAGAATGGGTGCTGGCGGCGTGCAGGGGTTTGGCCAGCAGTTCGAATACATCGACGGTGTCGTAGACCTGGTCGGAGGTGCGGGTGATGACTTGCAGCGACATCACCGGCGCTTCGCCGACGATGGCCAGGACGCGGCCGCCGACCTTGACCTGCTTGAGGAAAGCGTCCGGCAGGAAAGGCAGGGCGCCCGAGACGACGATCACGTCGTATTCGCCTTGCCAGCCCTGCGCACCGTTGCCCAGTTCGACGCTGACGTTGACGACGCCGTTGGCCGACAGGTTCTTTTCGGCCAGCGCCTTCAGGTCCGGATCGATTTCAACGGTGGTCACGTGGCGCGCCTTGTAGGCCAGCAGCGCCGCCATGTAGCCGGAGCCGGCGCCGATTTCCAGCACTTGTTCGTGTTTCTTGACGTTGGCTTCCTGCAGGATGCGAGCTTCCACCTTCGGCGCCAGCATGCTTTCGCCGCCCGGCAGCGGGATTTCGGTATCGAAAAACGCCAGGCTGCGGTAAGCGGCGGGAACGAACTCCTCGCGCTTGACCACGGTCAGCAGGTCCAGCACATCTTGCGCCAGCACATTCCAGGGGCGGATTTGCTGTTCGATCATATTGAAACGGGCTTGTTCGATATTCATGGCTTAGGCTCAATAGCGACGTAAAAACAGCATTTTATCAAACACGGCCGCAGCGAGACAGCAGCGGACCGTCGGTTTCCGTTGCTTTCCGGGGCGTGCGGCAGGATTTTTTGCGAGCCGGCAGATGTTTTTCGCTTGCTTTCCGCTTGCAAAAAGGAAATATTCAGGACGCATCCGTATTTTCTCCCTCTTGCGCCTGCTCATGAGCGTGGCCGAACCACTTGCGCTTGACCCAGGCGCCCAGGTCGTCGAGATAGGTATAGGCCACCGGCACCACCACCAGCGTCAGCAGCGACGAGGTGATGATGCCGCCGATCACCGCCTGGCCCATCGGCGCGCGCTGCTCCGACCCTTCGGCAATGCCGAACGCCAGCGGCACCATGCCGAACACCATCGCCAGCGTGGTCATCAGGATCGGACGCAGACGCACGTGGGCGGCTTCCAGCAGCGCCGCACCGCGCTCCATGCCTTCCTTGCGCGCCTGGTTGGCGAAGTCCACCAGCAGAATCGCGTTCTTGGTCACCAGTCCCATCAGCATGATGAAGCCGATGATCGAGAACATGTTCAAGGTCGAACGGAAGAACATCAGCGCCAGGAACACGCCGATCAGCGTCAGCGGCAGCGACGACATGATGGCGATCGGCTGCAGGAAGCTGGCGAACTGTGACGCCAGGATCATGTAGATGAACACGATCGCCAGCGCCAGCGCGCCCACGGCATAGCCGAAGGATTCGTTCATGCTCTTGGTCGAGCCGCCGATCTGGTAGCGATAGCCGGGCGGCCAGTTCATCCGGTCCAGCATGACCTTGATGTCGGCGTTGACCTGTCCGGCCGAGCGGCCGGCGGCGTTGGCCGACAATTCCACTTCGCGGTTCAGGTCGCGCCGGTTGATCTGGTTGGCGCCGACGGTGTTCCTGATCTCCGCCACCTGGCGCAGCGGCACCATGCGCGGCATGCCGTCCGAATTGGTCTGGGTGCTGGCCAGCATCAGCCGCGATAGATCATCCACCGTGTTGCGATCGGTCGGCGACAGGCGCACGTTGACGTCGTAGTTTTCATCGTCGGGCGCGCGCCAGCTGCTGGCGGCTTCGCCGGCCAGCAGCGGACGCAGCGCATTGCCGATTTCCGCCACGCCGATGCCGAGGTCGGAGCCGATGTCGCGCCTGGGTTCGACGGAGATGGTCGGCTTCTGCGCCTTCAGGCTGGAATCCAGATCCACCACGCCGGGAATGGCGAGCAGCTTCTTTTGCACCTCGTCCGACAGTCGCGCCAGTTGATCCAGATCCGGCCCCAGCAGGCTGAAGCGCACCTGCTTGTTGTCGCCGCCGACGCCGTCCAGCGTGCCGATGTGCGTCACCGCGATGCCGGCGATCTGCGTCAGGCGCTCGCGCAATTTCGGCGCCAGTTGCGAAGTGCTGAGCTGGCGCTGGTTGCGCGGCTTGAGGCGGATGAATACGGTCGCGTAATTCTTGCCCTGCGCGTTGCCGGTGTTGACCGTGCTGTAGGTGTCGACCACTTCCGGGAATTGGCGCAGTACGGCTTCCACCTGATGCACCTTGCTCTCGGTCAGTTCCAGCGATGAGCCCACCGGCGTGTAAAAGGTCACGCCGGATTCCGAATAGTCCGCCTGCGGCACGAACTCGGAACCGATCAGCCCGGTCGCCGGCAAGGCGAAACCGGCAATGAAGGTCGCCAGCGCCAGCAGCAGCGTGAGTACGCGATGCCGCAGCGACCATTTCAACAGCCGCTGATAAGCCGCCGACAGCCATTGCACCATGCGATCGAACTGGTTCAATACACGGCCGATGGTGCGAGCGTACCAACTGCGTTTGTGTTTCTCGCCGTGCACGTCCGGATCCGGCCAGATCGACGACAGCATCGGATCGAGCGTGAACGACACGAACATCGAGATCAGGACGGCCGCCGTCACCGTCACGCCGAACTGATGGAAGAAGCGCCCGATGATGCCGCCCATGAAGCCCACCGGCAAGAACACCGCGACGATCGAGAAGGTCGTCGCCAGCACCGCCAGGCCGATTTCCTGCGTGCCTTCCAGCGCCGCCATCTTGTGCGTCTTGAACTTGCCGTGCACCTTCATGCCGGCATGGCGCACGATGTTTTCACGCACCACGATCGCATCGTCGATCAGCAGGCCCACGCACAGCGACAGCGCCATCAGCGTGATCATGTTGATCGTGAAACCGAACATGTACATGAACAGGAAAGTACCGATCAGCGCCACCGGCAAGGTCAGTCCGGTGATCACCGTCGAGCGCCACGAATTGAGGAACAGGAACACGATCAGCACCGTCAGCAGCGCGCCTTCGATCAGCGTGCGGCGCACGTTCTCGACGCCGGTGCGGATCTGGCGCGAGCTGTCCTTGATGATCTGCAGGCGCACGCCGGGATAGAGTTTTTGCAGGTTCGGCTCCATGTCCTTGATGGCCTGCTTGAGGCCGTCGGCGACGTCGATGGTGTTCTGGCCCTGCGCCTTGAGGATGTCCAGCGCGAGCGTGCGCTGGCCGTTGTAGAGCGCCAGCGTTTCCTGTTCTTCCTGGCCGTCGACCACGGTGGCGATCTGGTTCAGCGTCACCGGCTGGCCGCCGCGGCGCGCCACGATGATGCGTTTGAAGTCTTCCGGATTCTTGACGCGGCCTTGCACCTGCACGACCTTTTCGGCATCGGCCATGCGGATGGCGCCGGTCGGCAGTTCCTGGTTTTCATTTTTGATTGCATTGATGACCTGATCGACGCCGATGCCGAGCGCCTCCATCTCATTCGGCTTGACGTAAATATTGACCTGGCGCTTGACGCCGCCGACCAGCGTCACCGAGCCGACGCCGCGCACGTTCTCCAGGCGCTTCTTGATGAGCTGGTCGGAGATCGTGGTCAGTTCGCGCAGCGTGCGCGGCCTGGCGTTGGCCGCTTTGGGATCGTTGGTGACCGAGATCGAAAAGATCGGCTGGTCGGCCGGGTCGAAACGCGTGATGCGGGGCTGGTCGACTTCCTTGCGGAAGGCCGCCTGCACCAGCGCCACTTTTTCGCGCACGTCCTGGGCGCCTTGCGCCGGATCGACGGTGAGGTCGAATTCGACGATCACCACCGACAGGCCTTCGTACGAGTGGGAGGTCAGGCTGTTGATGCCGTTGATGGTGTTGACCGATTCTTCGATCTTGCGGGTGACGTCGGATTCGACGTTCTCGGGCGAGGCGCCGGGGTAGGTGGTCTGCACCACCACCACCGGGAAAGTAATGTCGGGAAACTGGTCGACGCGCAGGCGCTGGTAAGAAAACAAACCGAGCACCACGAACGCCATCATCATCATGGTGGCGAGCACGGGGTTGCCGATACTGATGCGGGTGAACCACATGCGCTTATTCCTTTGCCTTGGCCGCTGCTGCAGGCGCTGTTGCCGGCACTGCATCGCCGGTCGCCGGGAAGCGCACCGGCGTGCCGCTGTTGAGGTTGCCGAGATTGGCCTTGACGATGCGCGCGCCATTTTGCAGGCCGCTGTTCACTTCGACCGCATTGCCGCGGCTGTCGACGCCGCGCATGCCCAGCGCGACGTCGCGCCGGATCAGTTTGCCGCCTTCGATGGCGTACACATAGGTCTTGTCGCCGTCGGTCTGGATCGCCGTCTGCGGCACCGTCATCACGGCGTCGCGTTTGTCCAGCGTCAGACTGGCGTCGGCGAACATGCCCGCACGCAGCAAGCCCTGCGGATTGTCGATGCGCACGTACACCATGATCGAGCGCGAGCCCGACTGCGTCGCCGGATTGATGCGCACCACCTTGCCGCTCACTGCCTGCGGCAGGCCTTCGACCCTCACCAGCACTTCCTGGCCGAGTTTGACCTTCAGGATGTCGGAGGTCGGCACCGGCGCTTCCAGCTCCATCCGGCTCAGGTCGACGACGTCGAGCAGCTTGTTGTCGATCGATATCTTTTCGCCCGGTTCCACCGTGCGGCTGCTGATCATGCCCGTGATCGGCGCCTTGATGACGGTGTCGTTCAGGGCTTTTTGCGCGACGTCCAGCGCGCCGCGCGCGGTATCGACGTTGGCCTTGGCGATGTCGAACTGGCTGGCGGCGTTGTCGAAGGCGTTGCGCGAGATGAAGCCCTTGTCCAGCAGCGCCAGGTTGTTGTCGCGCGTCTTGGTGGCGATGTCGAGCTGGCCGCGCGAGGCGACCAATGAGCCTCTGGCCTGCTCGAGTTTGGCCTGGTATTCGCTGGTGTCGATGCGGATCAGCACTTGCCCGGCCTGGACCGCTTCGCCGGCGCGCACCAGTACTTCCTTCACCTCGCCGGCGACCTTGGCCTTGACCGAGACCTGGTTCAGCGCGCGCAGCGCGCCCGACAGCGGCAGCACCTGGCGCAGCGGCTCGACGCCGNNTTCGATGCGGCATTGGACAAGGATTAGG
>FJVX01000502.1_pt1 | contig 10329 bp, 7 predicted proteins | sample 1011901 | NCBI WGS metagenome assembly FJVX01 (sample SAMEA3912450, study PRJEB9761) | metagenome | biome: forest; material: soil | place: USA | collected 2011-06-22 | depth 0.1 m | reverse complement strand
GATCTATCCTCCCCGAAGAAAGAAATGCGACGTTCTCGCATTGCTTTCTCGATATTCTTTAGTGGCATGGATAATGCCCGTGGTTCGCCGGGAAGTTTTTTTTTACCACCGCATGGTCAATTTGTTGATTCGCACCGAAATTTGACCCCGTCGGCCGCAAGCCTTCCTTGCATCCCTACCCTCGGGGCATGTTTTAAGCGCGACGAGGTCCATACAACGCGTCCAAGATCGCCCCCAAAGCGATGCGATCATCGAATGTGATCGCCACGCGCCTTCGCCATCCATCCGATCGTGCTCAACGAGCGCTCCACAAGCAAAAGGGCGCATCACAGGACGCACAAGCATTTTCACTCGACGTCACACTGCCTTGGCATCCCTCGATCACGGAGTCATTTTATATACCTTGCATAAACAGGTAGTGTTTTATATACTCTAGTAAACCACCTCAAGCCAACATGCCCGAATCGATCCAAATCCAACTGAAAAAAGGCGCACTGGACCTGTGCGTGCTCGCCCTGCTGTCACGCGGCGAGAGCTACGGCTACGAGATCGCGAGCACGCTCGCCGGTGCCGTCGGCATGGGCGAAGGCACGATCTATCCGCTCATGCGTCGCATGCAGAACGATGGGCTGGTTGCGACCCGCTTGGTCGAATCGAGCAGCGGGCCTTCGCGCAAATACTTTCGCCTCACCCCCCTGGGTCACACGACGCTGGCGGCACATCGACGCGACTGGCGCGCCTTCGTCGAGGCGGTCGATCAACTTCTCGGAGATCAAGCATGAACCGCGAGACATTTTTGCGTACACTGCGAGCCGGACTCGCAGGCCTGTCCAGACAAGAGATCGACGAGATCCTTGCCGACTACGAGACGCACTTCGACGAGGCCAGCGCTTCGGGGCGCAGCGAGGCAGAGGTTGCGCAGGCGCTCGGCGATCCGGCGCGGCTCGCCCGGGAGCTGCGCGCCGAGACCGGCTTGCGACGTTTCGAGGCCCACCGCAGCGTTGCCAACCTCGCGACGGCCATGTTCGCTCTGGCGGGCCTCGCGGCAGTCGACATCTTCTTCCTGCTGCCGCTGCTGCTCGTCATCGCGGTCGTTGCCATCGGTATCGGCGCCGGCCTCGTGGCGCTCGGTGCGGCCGGCGTCCACGTGATATTCGGCGCGGTATTCTCAGCACATGGAGGCTCGATCCCTGGTGCGCTGATTCGCATGGTGGTCGGTTTCGGGTTGGTCGCCTGCCTTGTGTTTGGCGGCTCGTTGCTGCTGCTCGGTCTTGGCGCCGGCGTGCGCTTGCTCGGGCGCTATGTCCGGTTGCATTACCGCTTGCTTGATCCCGCCCGGAACGAAGCGCCGGAACCAGGCAGCGACGTCCCGCCGCGGAAATCGAACGCCGTCGGGAAACGAGCCTTGGCCGCAATCGTCGGCCTGATCATCGCCGTCAGCCTCCTTGCGTTCGGCGCTTCGCGCATCGGATCAAATGGCGTCGAGGGCGCCTCCTGGTCTCGGAATACACGATGGGCTTGCGGACTGACCTGGCTTCAACGCGCGCGGGCAGGCCATCGCACAGCGGACGGTAGCGATGGCGCTGCACCCGGGACCGTGACGTTTCCTTTCGAGTCGCGCGACAGTCTCGACATCGATTTGCCCACCCCGGTCAGCTATCGGCCTGGCACCAAAGCCGAGGCGACAGTGAGCGGTGATCCGGCTGTCATCAGCCATGTGCGTATTGCCAATGGCAGACTCGGGTTCGACGATGAAATCGGCTGCATCCCGGCAACGCATCTTACGGTCCGACTGACGGCGCCTTCCATCACCCGATGGAGAGTCAACGGCAGCGGCGATCTCGACCTGTCAGACATCAATCAGCCAAGGCTGGAGCTTCTCATCAGGGGAAGCGGCCATATCGTGGCGAAAGGTTCCGTGCAGGCCATCGGGCTCAACGTTGCAGGCTCGGGAACGGCGCAACTGCAAGAACTCTCGGCCCGATCCGCGGAGATCGTCGTGCACGGGAGCGACGACGCGCGGGTCGCGGCCCAGGACAGCGCAAACATTGCCATCGCCGGCAGCGGGTCCGTGAAACTGTACGGCCATCCGGCGACCCTGCATTCGACCGTCTCGGGCAGTGGACGAATCGAGAACGTGCCTTAGGGCCTGCTCATTACCGCGGAAGGAAATGCAAATGAAAAAACTCTCGAACGCGCGCGATATTTTCAGGCGCGTCAATTCCTGCGATCAAGGGCGTCCGCCGCGCGAACCTGCGGCGACCTTGCGCCGTTTTTTCTCACTCGCCACCCTCTGTCTTTTTGCCGGCCTGGCGCATGCCGCAGGCTTCCAGTTTATCGAGGTGCCGGCAGACAAGGACGGCCCCGCGCTGCGTGGCGTTGTGTGGACGCCCTGCGATGCGCCCGCGGACAAGATCGTGCTCGGCCAGTTGGTCATCGACGGCGTCAAGAACTGCCCGGTCTCCGGAACTCAACTGCCGCTGGTCGTGATCTCTCATGGCTATGGAGGCTCCTTCTTCAACCAGCGCGACACCGCGGATGCGCTGGCCAATGCGGGTTTTGTGGTCGCCGCCATCAACCATTCGGACGACAACTATCAGATTCGCGGTGGGCCGAACGACAAATTATCGGCACTCGCGACGCGGACGACCGACATCAAGCGGCTGATCGACTACATGCTTCAGCAATGGGAGGGGCATATCTCGCTTGCCGCCGACAAGATCGGCTTCTACGGTTTCTCAAGGGGCGGCTACACGGGCCTGGTGCTCGCCGGCGCGCAACCGGATTTCCAGCGCCTTCCGCTGTCGCCGTCATCTCCATGCATGTCGACGCCGGAAAGCCCGGCATGCGGACTTGTCAGGCAGAGATTCCAGGAACTCCTCACGTTTCCGCTGACTCATGACAACCGCATCCGGGCGGCCGTGATCGTCGACCCGCTCAGCATGATTTTCGACGCCGCAGGTCTGAAGAACGTGAGCATTCCGATTCAGCTGTGGAGCTCCGCTTACGGCGGCGATGGCGTCACGCCCGAAAGCGTGGCCGAGGTTCGCCGCAACCTGCCCGTCGCACCGGATTGGCGGTTGGCGGAAAACGCCACGCACTTTGGTTTCATCCCGCCTTGCTCGCCCGCGCTGCGCGAGTCGAAACCGGAGATCTGCGGCGACCGGCCCGGATTCGACCGCGCAGCTTTTCATCGCGATTTCAACGCTCAGGTGCTGGCCTTCTTCAGGGGACATCTGAAATGAACATGCGAGTGCCGCGCATGGCCTTTGCCTTGACTTCAGGTAAAAACGCCAATCCTTGCCCTTCCAATGCGGCTCTCAGAATCAGGGGGGCTGTTCAAGCACTTGTCTGGCTCACGGTCACAACGAGACATCAAACGGCTGAAAGCTTCCCGAAAGCAACGGCGAGCGTTTAACCCGATTCAGCGAAAATTTGTTGGAATAGGCAAGAGATAAGTCAAAACCGGCAAGAACATTTCGTGGAGGGAGGAGCATACTTTCATGGTTTGAAGGGAGTCGCATCCATCTGTTCAAGCTTGTCGGAGTTTCCCCCCAAGCACCCGGCATCGGATTTCAGACAACCGCAATTAGCCCCCCTCCTTCCTCACTCACCCAGGAGAATAGCCAGCCATGAGTACGCTCAACATCAACGGTCGCCAACACACCGTCGACGCCGATCCCAGCACCCCTATCCTCTGGGCCTTGCGCGACAACCTTGGCATGACCGGCACCAAGTTCGGATGCGGAGCCGCTTTGTGCGGCGCCTGCACAGTGCATCTGGATGGTCAGGCCATCCGCTCGTGCATTACGCCGATTTCGGCTGCCGAAGGCAAGAAAATCGCGACGATCGAAGCCACGACTGACGGCAGCGATCCTGTCGGCGCAGCAGTGCATGCCGCCTGGCTCAAGCATGACGTGGCGCAGTGCGGCTATTGTCAAAGCGGCCAGATCATGAGCGCAACCGGGTTCCTGAAATCCCTGCCCCGCGGCACCCAGCCCAGCGTCGCCGATATCGACGCCGCCATGGCCGGCAACATTTGCCGCTGTGGTACCTATGTCCGCATTCGCGCCGCGGTGGCCGATGCCGCCAAAGCCCTCGCCTGAAGGAGTTGCCATGTTGCCCAATGTAGATTACCGCGACATGCCGCGCGCCTTGCAGCATCTGCTGGAGCGAGAGCAAAACGATGCGGCCCCGCTCTTGCCGCGCCGCACTTTCCTCAAACTTGCCGGTTCGATAGGGCTGGCTCTCGGCGCCTTCCCTCACCTGGCCATGGGACAGACCGGCAACGCACTCAAGCCGACCCAGCAACCTGCGGCCTTCGTGCACATTACGCCCGATGGCGAGGTAATGGTGGCCGTCAATCGACTGGAGTTCGGCCAGGGAGTACAAACGGCATTGCCGATGATCCTGGCCGAAGAGCTGGATGCGGATTGGACGCTGGTGCGTGCCCGGCACGGTTCGAACGACCCGGCGTATATTGATCCGCTATTCGGAATTCATCTTACCGGCGGCTCGAATTCGGTCAAAAACAGTTTCACGCAATATCGCGAACTCGGCGCCCGCGCCCGCGCCATGTTGCTCGGTGCCGCAGCAGCGCGCTGGAACGTCGATGCGAGCACGTTGCGCACGGAAACCGGTTGGGTGCTGGGACCGGGAGGTCGCAAGCTGAGCTACGGCGAACTGGCGGAAACGGCGATGGCTTTTCCCGTGCCCGAAAAAGTGACCCTGAAAGATCCCAGGGATTTCCGCATCATCGGACGCCCGACGACACGCCTGGACGCACGCGACAAAAGCAGCGGCCGGCAACAATTCGGCATTGACACTCGCCTGCCCGGTCAATTGACTGCCGTAGTGGCGCGTCCACCGATGTTCGATGCTCGCCTGGCTTCCGTGGACGACAGCGCCGCGCGTGCCGTAAAAGGCGTCAAAGCCGTAGTGCGCGTGCCGCTGGACCGGGGCGCCGAAGGCGTGGCGGTCATCGCCGACGGTTACTGGCCGGCCAAACAGGGACGCGACGCGCTGAAGCTGGAGTGGAATACTTCGGCCGTCGAAAAAGTCGATAGCGAAAAGCAGCTCGCGCAATATCGTACCCTTGCCACCCAGCCCGGCCCACGCAAATTCGACGCCGACATGGCGCCGTTGGCAACTGCACCGCGCCAGTTGGACGCCGAGTATGTCTTTCCCTACTTGGCGCACGCCGCCATGGAACCATTGAACTGCACTGTCGCAATCAATAGCGATGGACGCGTCGCAATATGGACCGGATCCCAGTGCCCCGGGCTGGATGGTGCTGCAGTCGCTCGCGTATTCGGGGTGAAGCCGGAACAAGTCGACGTCCACGTGCAAATGGCCGGCGGCGGTTTCGGTCGCCGTTTCTCAAGCGGCAGCGACTTTGTCGTCGAAGCGTGCGAAATCGCGAAGGCAGCGCGCGCTGCAGGTTTCAACGTGCCGGTGCGCACGCTCTGGAGCCGCGAGGACGACATGCACGGCGGCTACTACCGTCCCATGCATCTGCACCGCGCCCGCATCGGCTTCGATGAACGCGGCAAAGTGCTGGCCTGGGACCATGTCATCGTCGGTCAATCCATCACTGCGGGATCGGTCTTTGAACAGTTTCAGGTCAAGAATGGCATAGACGGCACGGCGACGGAAGGCATGCGCGACCCCTATCCCATTCCAATGCGCCTGACGGTGCATCATCCCAAGCTCAATGTGCCGGTACTGTGGTGGCGCAGCGTGGGTTCCACGCACACGGCGTTCGTGATGGAAACCTTGATCGACGAGATCGCGCGCAACACCGGGCAGGATCCGGTCGCCTACCGCATGCAGCTCTTCGGCGACAAGCACCCTCGCCACCGGGCAGCCCTGCAATTGGCAGTGGACAAGAGCGGCTACGGCAAGCAGCAACTGCCTGCCGGGCGAGCCTGGGGCGTTGCAGTACACGAGGCTTTCAGTTCCGTCGTGGCGTATGTCGTGGAGGCCTCGGTGCAAGATGGTCAGCCGGTGTTGCATCGCGTGACCGCCGGCGTGCACTGCAATCTCGCCGTCAATCCACGCACGCTGGAAGCGCAGGTGCAAGGTGCGGCAATCATGGGGATGTCCATGTGCTTGCCGGGCGCAGCCATTACGCTCAAAGATGGCGTGGTGGAGCAAAGCAACTTCGGCGACTTCACTGTGGCGCGTATTACCGACGTTCCGACATTCAGCGTGAACATCGTGCCGAGTGCGGATCCGCCGACCGGGATGGGCGAACCCGGCCTGCCGCCGCTAGCGCCGGCATTTGCCAACGCCATTGCGCACCTGACCGGAAAGCCCCTGCGCCAATTGCCATTCAAGCTGACGTAAGCAGCCGACATGGGCGCCCCGTGCTTGTGCTTGTCGCACGGGCCGGGGATTCCTCACCGCAGCCGCCGGGATCGTTGATGGCGATCAACAGCCACGGCGGGGCAAAAATGATTTTTCAGCGCTCCGCCATCTGCTCCAGCAACGCCCGTGCGCCCGCATTGTCCGGCATCACGTTCAGCGTATTTTCAAGCAGCGCCCGCGCCTGTTGAAATTGCCCGAGTTGCTGATGGCAAGCCGCCATGTTGTACCAGACCCCGGCATCGCGGCCGTAGATTTCCTCGGTGCGCGCGAAGTACGTCAGCGCCGCCTCGAACTCGTCGAGCTCGTACAGCAGGCAGCCGATCTCGAACGCCAGGTCGCGCTCCTCGCCCAACGGGAAATACATCGCCCAACTCTGCGCCAGCATCGTCTTGAGCGCCTCGACCTGGCCATCGTCCAACTTCGGCGCCAGTTCCGTCAGGCGCGGCATGAGCCTGGCCAGTTGATGGGCGTCGGCGTGATTGAGTCGCATGTAAGCCAGGATTTCGTCGATGCTCATGACTTCCATGCCGCGATACAGCAAGCTGGCAATCGTGTAAAAGTCATCGGGACCGAAGCCGGCGATATGCCGGCGATATGCGGCGCAGGTCGCATCATGTTCGGATGCGCGCTCCACCAGCAGCAGCGCGACGACGGCCAGGCTGCGATGACGGTTTTGCGGCCGCAGCGTAAAGCCGCCGCCGATCTCGGCCCATTCCAGCAAGGCGTGGTAATTGACGCTCAACGAAAATGAACCGTGCCGCGTCAGCGCCGGCGGATCGCGCAGCGCCACCGTCGCCAGCTCGCATTGGCCCTTGTCGGCCGACAACAGCATGAGGCCGTTGCGCGACAAGGCGCGCAAGCGCGTCAGGCACTGCAGGCCGGTGGCCGGAAACAAGACATGGGCCGCTTGCAACTGCGCGCGATATTGCGCAAATAATTGCAGCAGGATCGCGTCGCCATACGGTTTTTGCGTCAACGGCCGATAGCCGTAGTCGACGTGGATGTTCTCAAGCAGATCGGCTGCATCCATCCGTTGCGGATCGGCCTCGGTGTGCAGCGAAACCAGGCAATCGTGCGCCGCGCCATCCTGAAAATAAAACAGGTCTTGCGGCACGCCGTCGAACAAATAATTGGCCACCACCACCAGCGGCTGTTCCAGGCCGCCGGCCGCCACGGCGCCGCCGCCGACTTGCAATTCCAGCGTGTGCGTGTGATTCGCGTCGAACAGCGCCACCTCCAGCAAACCGCTCGCAAACCATGGCTGGAAGCGCGGATGAACGCGCCACGCATCCAGGTTGCTTTGCGTGAAATCGGTCAGGACGTAGCGAAACGCCGTCAGCGCCACGCCGGACGAAGCGCACAGCGTCATCAGATGCGACAGGAAATAAAACGCAAAGCGCCCCGAGCCGGCGCCGAGTTCGCAGATGGTCAGCGCCTCGGTACTGGCCGACAGGCGCTGCCGGTCCTGGTAAAACGCAAACACCGTTTCGGCATAGGCGCGCGCGATGGTCGGGTTGCTGGTGATGTAGTGCGGCACTTCTTCGTCGCGCCAGGCTTGCACGCCGCGCTCGCTGAAATACCGGCTCTGCAACTCCCACAGCAGGGACTTGCGAAACAGCTGATCGCGTTCCAGCATGTAGACCATTTCTTTTTTCATCTTTTTGAGCGTTGCATTGCCTTTTGGGTGGAGCGATCTTTGTGCCACGCTGGAGTCAATTCTTGTTGTCTAACGCCTCATTGGCTTTTCCCAGCATCATGTGTATTGCCTTCTCGATGTCTGCTTGATATTTCTTCTCCTGCTTGCTCCTTTGCTTTTGAATTTCCTCGGCGATTGATCGTCTTACATTTCTCATTTTCTCAACGTAGGCCATTCCGCGTCCGAACTTCTGCTCCGCCAATCGTTCCCGTCTGTTTCCTGCGGCATCTACTACCCCCATCAATGTCTGCTTCCTCTCGGATAAGTCAGGGCGTATGACTATCCTCAAGGATTCCTTCCTTTCCCCCCTCGCTGCCTGCTTTTTGTGTTTCTCTCCCAGCTTACCTTTTCCACCAATACCTTTCGGCGCTTCACGTTGTACTCGATCAAGCTGACCGACCGCGATGTCAAGTGCATCGTTTATTTCAACGGACTCGTTGCCTGCTTCGCTTTTCTTTTTTCCCCATGCATCTGCTGCATCCAGGTATTTTTCTGAAAAATCCATGTTTTCCAGTTGACGGCGCCAGTAGGGTTTGGCTTCATATGCAGACCCCTCCACAACGCCCTCGATGTGCACGGTCATCTGTTCTCCTGCCTCCAGCTTCCCGCCATTGCTAAAGCGGGGATCTTTTCTCTCCACTTTCACGTCTCTGGATTTTTGGTCCTCAAGTTTCTCTTTTGCACCTTTTGCCCAAGTCCCTGGGGGAACCACCTTTGGTATCGACCGTCCGTGCTCATCTCTCGGTCCCGCCATCGAAAATCTCGTCTTCACGTTCAGATCCGAATTCACGTCATACGATTCCTTTTTGCCGTCATACGACCATGTGCAATGGAATGTCGCCTTTAACGCCTTATCATCGCGATTTTTCACCTCGACCTCATAGGTCAGAGGATTGACGGCAGTATCCTTTTTTCCATCGCCATACAACCACCCCTTCACTTTTTGTTCAACCTGGTTGGAGTGCTCCTGATTGGCGGCATTCGAAATCGGAAACAGGTTGTGAGGCAGCCCTTTACCTCCCAGATCATGATTTAGCAAATGTCCTCGTATCACTTTGGTTCTTGCACGTTCTTTCAATGCATCCATCCACAGCCACTGATTGCCGACCGGCGAACCTTTGAGCGGGCTCTTCTCATACAATTTGGCAGTCATCTTAGTGCCGACCTCGGCATAGACGCCCGGTTGCCGGACCGGATCGATCGAAAAATATCCTTCCGTGTGGGTTGCTTCCGAAGCAACGCCGCCGACCTTGGCACCTGTGACCTTTGTGGCCAGCTGTATCGGACTCCGCGACGACGGAGGCTTGCTCATCTGCTTGGGCTGCAATACCGGTTTTGCTGCGGCCGGCGGCGCGGCGGCTTGCTTGCCGGCATCGACATGGGTATCGGCATTGGCACGCATCATCTGCATCAGTTGGCGATCCCTTGCCATGACCGGCCGCGCATCGACAAACGACGCCGCGCGCGCAGAGCTGCCGTCGGCGTGGGTCTCCCCTGCGCTGTCGGTCGCCTTGTCGCTCGCGCCCGGCCCCGGCTTGTTCTGATACTCCATGTCGCATTGCCCTTCTCAATCCACGCCCCATGCACAGCGTCCATTACGGCTGCTCGTCACGCTCCTTCAAGCGGTACTGATACCAGGCAATCAGCGCGCAGATAAACAGCACCAGGAAAATCGGAATCATGTAACCGCGCGCCAGCCATCGCAGGAACGGATCGCAAAACAGCAAGGCCAGCGCCAGCAAGCTCCAGACGGCGGCGATCGCCACGGTCGGGGCATGGTAGCAACGCGCCATCCGTTCGCGCCACATGCAGGACCAGTAATACAGGGCGACGCAAGCGATCAGCAACAGCACCGCCAGTTTGGCCGCAAGACGGAAGGCGTACAGGTTTTCGCACACCGTCTTGCAGACCGGCGAGGCTTCGGCTCCAGGCACCGTCTGGTAGAAATCGACCAGGCATTGGCTCACGTCCCTGCTGACGTCGCATTGCTGCACGCCGGCGAAGTCGACCAGTACCGCAGGCCCATCCTTGGCGGCGCCTCCGACCGCCTCAGCCGCGGCGGCCGGAGGCGTCATCGGCATCGGCCAAAAGCCGATGCCGCCGAAGTTGTCCTTGAAGTAAATGATGTCGTCCTGCAGTTGCTGCCAGTTGTCGTGGTCGAAGGTGATCACCGGCACGATTTGTCGCAACACCATTTCGCGCCGCTCGCCGTGCAGCGGTCCTTCCATGCGCAGCCGCAATTGCTTCTTGGAATCGGTCNTCTG
>FJVX01000302.1_pt1 | contig 10397 bp, 10 predicted proteins | sample 1011901 | NCBI WGS metagenome assembly FJVX01 (sample SAMEA3912450, study PRJEB9761) | metagenome | biome: forest; material: soil | place: USA | collected 2011-06-22 | depth 0.1 m | reverse complement strand
TTTGAAGGGCGCATTCAGGAGAAATCGATGGTCGCAAAACTGGATGATTATCTGAGGTTCAACGAGACGGCGCTGAATTTGCGCGCCCAGCGTCAGCAATTGCTGGCATCCAATATCGCCAATGCCGACACGCCGAATTATAAGGCGCGCGACATCGACTTCGCCAAAACCTTGCAAGGCGCCATGGACGGCAAGTCGTCGCCCAAGGTGCCGCCGGTAGAACTGGCGCGCACATCGGCGGGTCATATCGCCGGCAAGCCGACTGGCGACAGCGGCATCGGCGGTTCGCCGCTGCTGTATCGCACGGTTACCCAAGGCAGCGTGGACGGCAATACCGTCGACATGGACGTCGAACGTAACCAGTTCACCGATAACGCCGTGCGCTACGAAGCAGGCGTCACGGCCGTCAACGGGCAGATCAAGACGCTGCTCGCCGCCATCCAACCGGGCTGATCATCATGTCTCTTTCCAATATTTTCAATGTCGCCGGCTCGGCCATGAGCGCGCAGTCGCAGCGTCTCAATACGGTCGCCAGCAACATCGCCAATGCCGACAGCGCAACCAGCCCGAACGGCCAGCCGTACAAGGCCAAGCAGGTCGTGTTCAAGGCGGTGCCCTACGGCAATATCTCCGACAGCGGTGTCAAGGTCGATCAGATCGTCGAAGACCAGGCGCCGCCCAAGCTGACATACGATCCCAAGCATCCGCTGGCGGACGCCAACGGCTATGTTGCCATGCCGAACGTTAATCCGGTAGAGGAGATGGTCAACATGATCTCCGCTTCGCGCTCGTATCAGACCAACGTCGAGACGATGAACACCGCCAAGAATATGTTGATGAAAACCCTCACCATCGGTACTTAAGGAAGATCCTAATCATGACTACTGTTTCCTCTGATCTGCTGGCGGCCGTGAATGGCACGTCGACCTCGACCAGCAGCACTTCCAGCCTGAACGACAACAGCCCTGAAGCGATTCAGCAACGTTTCCTGAAGCTGCTGACAGTGCAGATGCAAAATCAGGATCCGACCAATCCAATGGACAACTCCCAGTTGACCACGCAACTGGCTCAGCTGTCGACCGTGTCGGGCATCAGCCAACTGAACACGACCTTGAGCGCCTTGATGAGCAATCTGGGCACATCCCAGTCGCTGCAGGCAGCCAACATGATCGGTCACAGCGTTCTGGCGCCGGGCAACAACGTCACGCTGACATCGGACACTACTACGGCGACTGACGGTACTTCAACCACGACGCAAAAAGCGATCTTCGGCGTGCAACTGGCCAGCGCAGCGGACAGCGTCAAGGTCACCATCCGCGACTCGGCCGGCAACGTCGTCCACTCGCTGGACCTGGGTTCGCAGGCTGCGGGCACAGTGCCGATCATCTGGAACGGCGCAACCGATGCCGGCACCCAGGCTAAAGACGGCACTTATACCTTTGACGTCACGGCGACCAGCGCCGGCACGTCGGTCGGCGCGACCGCCCTGGCATTCGGTACCGTTGCCAGCGTCAGCACCGGCACCGACGGCGTCAAGCTGAACGTTTCGAACATCGGCACCATCAAGTCTACCGACGTAGTCCAAATTCTTTAATCGACGGCCGCTTCCAGCAGAAGGAGAATCAAATGAGTTTTCAACAAGGTCTGAGCGGTCTGGCAGGTGCATCCAAAAGCCTCGACGTGATCGGCAACAATGTCGCCAACGCCAGTACAGTGGGTTTTAAATCGGCGCAGGCGCAGTTCGCCGACATGTATGCCAATTCGATGAACCGCTCCGGCAACTCTCCGGTTGGTATCGGCGTGACGGTCGCCAACGTGCAGCAGGCATTCACGCAAGGTAACGTCACCACGACCAATAATCCCCTGGACATCGCCATCAATGGCGACGGTTTTTTCCGCATGCAGGGCAGCCTGACCGATTCGTCGCCACTGTATGGCCGTAATGGTCAGTTTCAGCTGGACAAGAACGGCTACATTATCAACCCCAGCGAAAAGGGTGCTTATCTGACCGGTTGGCTGGGTACGGTGACGGGCGGTGATCCGGTTCCTCTGCAAATCGATACATCGAATATTCCTGCCACGCAAACCACCAATGTGGCAAGCAAGCTGAATCTGGATTCGCGCCTGACAGGCATTGCCCCGGCGACGACGCCATTCGTGTTCAGCGATACCAGTACGTATAACAGCACGACTGGCGTGACGGTCTATGACAGCCTGGGTAACAGCTATAACGTCCAGACTTACTACGTCAAGAACGCGACAACGTCGACTGCCACCACCACCAACTGGGATGTCTACACGACTGTTGACGGTGTGGCGTATCCTGCGTTCACAGCGCCTGCGACGCAAGCGAGTGTTGGTACGTTGACCTTTGACAGCAACGGTATCCTCACCAGCGCGCAGCCGGCTGCGACGCTGAACCTGACCGCGAAAGCGGGCGCATCGTTTGCTGCTGCCGGTATCACGCTGAACTACACTGGCACGACACAGACCGGCGCCGCGTTTGCGACCGTTGCACAAAGCCAGGATGGCAAGGGCCCGGGCGTATTGTCGAGTTTCTCGATCGGCAAAGACGGCCTGATCACAGGCAGCTACTCCAACGGCGACACCAAGACGCTGGGTCAGGTGCTGTTGGTGAACTTTGCCAATCCGAATGGTCTGCAGCCATTGGGCAGCAATCTGTACACCGCAACTTCCGATGCCGGCACACCGCTGATCGGTACGCCGACCACAGGCCAATTCGGTGTATTGCAAGCACGCTCGGTGGAAGACTCCAACGTCGACCTGACCACGGAGCTGGTCAACATGATCGTGGCGCAGCGCGTTTATCAGGCCAACTCGCAAACCATCAAGGTGCAGGATACCGTTCTGCAAACCTTGGTCAGCCTGCGTTAATGGCGTTGAGCCCGGGCAATTTGAATTAAGCGGGGAAGCGTGCAGCAACGCAGCTGCACGCAAATATAGGGGTAAATATGGATCGTGTGATCTACACCGCCATGTCGGGCGCCAAGCACACATTGGAGCAGCAGGCCAACGCCAGCAACAATCTGGCGAATGCGACGACGACGGGTTTTCGCGAGCAGCTCAACACTTTCCGAGCCGTGCCTGTCGTTGGCGAAGGCTTGGCGACGCGCACCTTCGTGGTCGACTCGACCGCCGGCACCAATTTCAATGCGGGTCCGATTCAGGATACCGGCCGTGCGCTGGACGTCGCGGTCCAGGGGCCGGGCTGGCTGGCCGTGCAAACGACTGACGGCAGCGAAGCCTACACGCGCAACGGCAGCTTCAAGCTGAGCGAAAACGGCATCCTGCAAACGCAGACCGGTCTGAACGTGGTCGGCGATGGCGGTCCGATCAGCATTCCGCCGGACGTCACCATTGCGATCGCTTCCGACGGCACCGTGTCGTCGATTCCGACCACGGGGACCCCGAATGCAGTGAATATTCTGGGGCGCCTCAAGCTGGTCAACCCCGATGAAAAAGCATTGAAGCGCGGCGACGATGGCCTGTTTCGCATGACCGCCGGCGCGCAAGCGCCTCCGGACGCCAATGTTCGTCTGGTCGGCGGTGCGTTGGAAGGCAGCAATGTCAATGTTGTCGAGTCCATGGTCAGCATGATCAACCTCGCGCGTCAATTCGACCTGAACATGAAGGTGGTGACAACCGCCCAGAGTGATTCGGACAAAGCAAACCAAATTCTGTCGTTGAGTTAATAACCAGGCACTGGAGAAAAAATGATTCGTTCCCTGTGGATTTCCAAAACCGGTCTGGATGCGCAGCAAACGCAGCTGGACGTGATTTCCAATAACCTGGCCAACACCAGCACCAATGGTTTCAAGCGTTCGCGCGCGGTATTTGAGGACCTGATGTATCAGACCATCCGCCAGCCGGGCGCACAATCGTCACAGCAGACGCAATTGCCGTCGGGTCTGCAAATCGGTACCGGTGTGCGTCCCGTGGCGACCGAGCGCATCCATACGCAAGGCAACGTGAACCAGACCGACAACGACAAGGATATCGCCATTCAGGGCGCCGGCTTCTTCCAGGTCCTGATGCCGGACGGCACGACGCAATATACGCGCGACGGTTCGTTCCAGACCGACAGCCAGGGCCAGCTGGTGACTTCCAGCGGCTACACCGTGCAGCCGCCGATCACGATTCCTGCAAACACCACCAAGCTGACGGTCGGTCGCGATGGCACCGTGTCGATTAACCAGGCCGGCTCGACTGCGACGACGCAGATCGGCACCCTGCAGATCGCTACTTTCATCAATCCGGCCGGCCTGGAAAGCAAGGGCGAGAACCTGTACGCCGAAACGGCGGCCTCCGGCACGCCTGCTCCCAATACGCCGGGCACCAACGGCGCCGGCGCACTGTGGCAAGGCTACGTTGAAACGTCGAACGTCAACGTGGTGGAAGAAATGGTCAACATGATTCAGACGCAGCGCGCTTACGAAATCAATAGCAAGGCGATCACCACGTCCGACCAGATGCTGGCGAAACTGTCGCAGCTGTAATGTTGATGAGTATTAGCAATACCTTGTTTTGATGAAATGGGATGAGGCAAACATGAATAGCCTTTTGAAACTTGCCACCATCATCGGGATGTTCGCCATCGCTGGATGCACCACGGTACCAGAGTCGATCGTTACCGGGCCGAAGTCGGCCCGGCCTGAGCCGGCTTCGTATGCACCGCCGACCAACGGGGCAATTTTCCAGTCGGCGGCATATCGCCCGCTGCTGGAGGATCGCCGTGCGCGTCTGGTCGGCGATACGCTGACCATTGTCATCAATGAAAACACGACTGCCGCCAAATCGGCCGGCAGTTCGTCCAGCAAGACCGGCAGCGCCACCGCAGTGGCGCCGACCTTGTTCGGCACTTCGATCAAAGAATTGTCGGGCAGCGGCGGCAGCACCAACAAATATGACGAGAAGGGCGCCATTTCGTCCAGCAACAATTTCACCGGCACCATCGGCGTGACCGTGATCGAAGTGCTGCAGAACGGTAACCTGCTGGTCAGCGGCGAGAAGCAGGTGGCGCTCGACAAGGGGGTTGAATACGTGCGCTTCTCGGGCACCGTCAGCCCTGACAAGATCGCTACCGGCAATACCGTTTCGTCCACCGCGGTGGCCGATGCGAAAGTGGAATACCGCACCAATACCCGTGTGGATATGGCCGAATTTATGTCTTCGTTGTCGCGCTTTTTCTTCAGCGTCTCACCGTTCTGATCAGGGAGTCGCATGATGATTCAACGTTCCTATCTGTTGCAGCGGACCAACCGGCTGGCGTCGGTTCTGCTGGCATCCCTCTGTTTGCTCAGCGCCGGCGTGGCGCATGCCGAGCGTCTCAAGGATCTCGCCAGCATCCAGGGCGTGCGGCAGAATCAACTGGTCGGTTACGGCCTTGCCGTGGGTCTCGACGGCAGCGGCGACCAGACCACGCAAACACCGTTTACGGTGCAAAGCGTCGTCAGCATGCTGCAGCAATTGGGCGTTAATCTTCCCAGCACCTCGACCAGCAACATGCAGTTGAAGAACGTCGCCGCCGTGATGGTGACGACGTCCTTGCCTGCATTCGCGCAACCGGGACAGACGCTGGACGTCACCGTATCGTCCATCGGCAACGCCAAAAGCATTCGCGGCGGCACCTTGCTGATGGCGCCGCTCAAAGGCGCGGACGGTCAGATCTATGCAATCGCCCAAGGCAACATCGTGGTCGGCGGCGCCGGCGCTTCTGCCGCGGGCAGCAGCACCACCATCAATCAGCTGAGCGTGGGCCGTATTTCCGCCGGCGCGACGGTGGAACGCGCCGTGCCATCGGCATTGGGCCAGGGCGATGTCGTCAATCTGGAATTGAACGACAACGACTTCTCTACCGCCAGCCGCGTGGTGGATGCCGTCAACAAGCGTTTCGGCTTTGACACTGCGGTTGCCCAGGACGGTCGCGTGATTCGTATTCGCGCGCCGATAGGCAGCGGCGAGCGGGTCGCCTTCCTCGGCGCATTGGAAAATATCGATGTCATCCCGGCGCGTGTCAGCGCCAAGGTGATTCTCAATGCCCGTACCGGCTCGGTCGTGATGAACCAGTCCGTGACGCTGGACACGTGCGCCGTATCGCACGGCAATCTGTCGGTGGTGATCAATGCCGAAAACAGCATCAGCCAGCCGGGTGCATTGTCCGGCGGCCAGACGGCGGCAAATCAGAATGCCCAGATCTCGATCAATTCAGCGCCTGGCAAGGTGATGTACCTGAGGGGCGGCGCTTCGTTGGCCGATGTGGTCAAAGCGCTCAACGCCATCGGTGCGACGCCGCAGGATTTGCTGGCGATTCTGCAAGCAATGAAGGCCGCCGGTTCGCTGCGCGCAGAGCTGGAAATCATCTAATCGAGGCCTGTTCATGATCAACAACATCAAGCCGGGAAATCCGACTGAAAGCCTCGCTGTCGATGCCAACAGCCTGAACAGCCTGAAGTCGTCGGCGGCTCAGCAGTCGCCGGAGTCGCTCAAGGGAGCCGCCAAGCAATTCGAGGCTTTGTTCCTGAACATGATGATGAAGAGCATGCGTGATGCGACGCCGCAAGACGGCATGTTCGACAGTCAGCAGACCAAGATGTTTACCAGCATGCTGGATCAGCAACTGAGCCAGAACATGGCGCAACGCGGCGTCGGCCTGGCCGACATGCTGGTGCGCCAGCTGTCGCACAGCCTCAACAAGCCATTGCCGACCGATGACGAAACATCGCAATCCGGATTGCCGCTCGATATCCCGTTGCTCAACGGTCTGAGCGACCAGGACAAGGCTCGCCTGGTGCAAGGCATCGGCAGCAATACCGACGATGCCTCGCAGGGAGGAGGCGGCAAGCGCAACAAGGGCGGGCAGCAGCGTCCGGCGCATATCGAGGCGTTCCAGAACCGTCTGCAGGCCGATGCGGAAGCCGCCAGCCAGGTGACGGGCATTCCGGCCAAGTTCATGCTGGCGCAAGCCGCCCTGGAAACCGGATGGGGCAAGAAAGAAATTCGCGCCCGCGACGGCAGCTCGGCACACAATCTGTTCGGCATCAAGGCAACCGGAAACTGGACCGGCAAGGTGGTCGAGGCCACTACGGTCGAATACGTCAATGGCGTGGCGCAACGCAAGGTTGAGAAATTCCGTGCTTACGACTCCTACTCGGAAGCCTTCCAGGATTATGCCAAGCTGCTGCGCAGCAACCCACGCTACGAAAAGGTCTTGGCAAACGCGCAAGACGCTCATGGTTTCGCCTACGGCCTGCAACGCGCAGGCTATGCAACCGACCCGCATTATGCGGAAAAGCTATCGCGTATCATCCGGCAATCCCTGTCGGCCTGATCGGGCATTCACATCGCAGTCGCCGGGGACGATAGCGTGCATGAATTTGCACGTGCCAGGGAACGTCGCCATCCCGGACGCTCTCAAATTCATTGGCGATGGCTCCTAAAGTTTCGCTGCCGACTGCCGTTGACTAGGATATTCCGTTAAAGAAAATATCGTATGGCTACCAGTATCTTCAGTATCGGGCAAAGTGCACTCGCCGCGGCTCAGGCTGCACAGGCGACGACCAGCCACAATATTTCCAATGCGACAACACCGGGTTACAACCGGCAGGTGGTGGTGCAAAGCACGGCCGGCGGCATCAATTACGGTTACGGTTTTGTCGGGCAGGGCACCCAGGTCGCGGAAATCAAACGCGTCTATGACGACTTCCTGTACAAGCAAGTGCTGTCCTCCCAGACGAGCGCCAGTTCTCTGGATTCCTACTATACGCAGATCAGCCAGATCAATAATCTGGTCGCGGATACGTCCGCAGGCCTGTCGCCGGCATTGCAAGATTTTTTCACAAGCACGCAAAACCTGGCGTCGACGCCGAACAATGACGGCGCACGTCAGTCGGTGATTTCGGCAGGACAGACTCTGGCCGCGCGCTTTCAGAGTCTGAACGATCAACTGACGCAGAGCCGTAACGGCGTCAACAGCCAGATTACTTCAAGTGTCGACACGATCAATACTTACGCCAGCCAGATCCAGGCGCTCAACAATGCGATCCTGAAAGCCTCCGGCGGCAGCGGCGTGGCTCCCAACGACTTGCTGGACCAGCGCGACCAGGCGATTGCGGACCTCAACAAGATCGTCAAGGTCACGACCGTGCCGCAAGACAACGGTTCTCTGAGCGTGTTCATCGGCAGCGGCCAGCCGCTGGTGCTGGGCGATACCGTATCGACGCTGGTGACCACACCCGCATCCAACGATCCGACACGCCTGCAGATCGCTTACCAGACCAATGGCCAGAATGTCGTGATCCCGGATACGGCATTCAGCGGCGGCAGCCTCGGCGGCATCCTGCAATATCGCAGCGACACGCTGGATACGGCGCAAAATTCGCTCGGCCGCATCGCTATCGCCATGGCGACGGCATTCAATACACAGCACAAACTGGGGCAGGATCAGAACGGCAACCTTGGCACCGACTTCTTCAATGTCGGCGCACCGGTGGTGTATAGCGACACCAAGAATGCGGCTGGTTCCGCAGCGACCGCGACCATTACGGATCCGTCCAAGCTCACGACCAGCGATTACAAGCTGAGCTACGACGGCACCAAATACACATTCACCCGGTTGTCCGATAACACCAAGACCATCGTTGATCCAACCGCGACGCCGGCAGGCACGTTCCCGGTGACGATTGACGGCGTGACCTATGCTGCACCGACCATGTCGGCAGGCGACAGCTTCCTGATCAAGCCGACCGTGGCGGGCGCCGGCGCGATGAGCGTGGCGATCACCAATACGCAACTGATCGCGGCGGGTACGCCGGTGTTGACCTCCAGCAATGCTGTGACCGACATGGGGCTCGTCACTACGGGCAATACCGGTACCGGCGTGATCACGTCGGCGACGGTCGACAAATCGACATTTACGCCTGGCGCGACACAGGCCTACACCTATAACTCCGGCACAACCTCACTGAGCTTGGTGCCAGCGGCAGCAGTGACAGTGACGACTACCGCCGGCGTGACCACGACGTATGCCGCTGGTGCGGCAATTCCTTATTCGGCCGGCGCGACCATTGCCAGTGGTGGCGTCAGCTTTGTGCTGAGCGGTTCTCCTGCGAACGGCGACGTTTACACATTCTCGCCGGTTCCCGCCAATACCGGCACCGCGACAATTTCGTCCGGCACGATCGACTCGACCTATACGCCATTGGCGGCAGGCACCAAGTTTGCCTTCACGTTCAACAGCGCCACCAGCCAGTTCACGCCATCGGCGTCAGTCGGCGCCGTGGTGGTGACGCATACCGACGGCACGACGACCAGCTATGCAGCCGGTGCAGCGATCAACTACACGACCGGCGACACGTTCACCACCGCCGGCGCCAGTTTCAAGATCACCGGCCAGCCGGCCAACGGCGACCAGTTCTATCTCAGTCCGAACACCAACGGCGTCAACGACAACCGTAACGCGCAGGCATTGAATGCGTTGCAAACGGCCAATACCATCGGCAACACGTCATTCCAGGGATCGTATTCGCAACTGGTTGCCACCATCGGCAACAAGACCAATGAAATCAGCGTCACCAACAAGGCCGAAAACGCTCGTCTGACGTCCATTCAACAGCAACAACAATCCGAATCCGGGGTCAACCAGGATGAGGAGTTGTCGAACATGATCAAGAATCAGACCGCCTACCAGGCCGCAGCCAAAATCATCCAGGCTGCCAGTGACATGCTGAACGTCTTGTTCACTCTTGGCAGTTAAAGTTTGAAGGAAAATTAAAATGCGCATCAGCACCAACATGCTTTATCAGTTGAGCAATACCGATCTGACCAATATGCAAGGATCGATATTGAAGCTCACGCAACAGATCAATGCAGGCCAGACAGTCCTGTTGCCGTCGGATAGTCCGATTGCAGCCGCACGCGCTTTGGATCTGGCGCAGACGCAAGCCCTGAATACGCAGTTTGCGACCAACCGCAACAACGCCAACAGCTCGCTGGCGACGGTGAGCAATGCGCTGACCAGTGTGACTGACATGATGACCAAGCTCAAATCGGACATCATTCAGGCAGGCGACGCATCGTTCTCCAACGCCGAACGCGCCAACATGGCGACGGAACTGAAGGGCAATCTCCAGGAAATGCTGGGTTTTGCCAACTCGACCGACGGTCTGGGCAATTACGTGTTCGGCGGTTACAAGAGCGGCAGCGCGCCGTTCTCGTTCGATGACTCGGGCAATATCGTCTACAACGGCGACCAAGGTGCACAGACATTGCAGGTCGATTCGACGCGCCAGATGGAAGTCAGCGTGTCGGGACAGGCCGTGTTCCAGGGCAACGGCCAGGACACGTTCAAGATGATGCAGAATCTCATCACCTTGTTGTCC
>FJVX01000334.1_pt1 | contig 10453 bp, 9 predicted proteins | sample 1011901 | NCBI WGS metagenome assembly FJVX01 (sample SAMEA3912450, study PRJEB9761) | metagenome | biome: forest; material: soil | place: USA | collected 2011-06-22 | depth 0.1 m | reverse complement strand
GCGACGTCGCCGCGATCGTCAAGCACCGGCTCGGTCATGAGCACGATGGCGCGCTGCGACAGCTGGCTGCGCAATGGCTCCGAAATGACGCCTTGCTTTTTCTCCAGCGTGCGCCGCATGTATTCCCGATCGGCAACGTTGAATTTGCCGACCGCGCTGTTGTCGATGAAGTTGGCGAGCAGGTTGCCGTCGGCGTCGAATACCGAAAAGTTGAAGAACATCTCGGTCAGGCTGGTGTGGCTGGCCAGGTAAGTCTGCAACTGCTGGCGATCGTGATGGGCCGAGGCCGGCAGCCCCTGCGACAGCGAGCGCAGCGTGACGCGGCGGGTGTGGAAGCTTTCGTCGAGCGCGGTGGCGATCATCTTGGTCGTCGTGTACTGCTGGTCGCCGATCAGGTGCTTGATGTCGCGCTTCATGACGTAGAGCGATACCGCTACGATCACGGCAGTCGTCACCAGTACGGCGGCGACCACGACCATGATGACCTTGGTCTTCAGCGTCCACTTCAGTCGCAGCAGATTGCTCAAAATGTTTTTCTTCTCAGAAATAATCGTGATGCGCGCAAGAAACCCCTGCTTGCGCAGCATGGTCATCTTAACCGACTTTAACTTCTCTCATGTAGTGCCGCGCATGCGCAAAAAACCACAAAGATCACCGGCTCAGATGACTTGCAGCGCCTGCAACACAGGCAAGCGTTCCACGAAGAAACGTTGCGCCTGCAGGCTCAGCTCGTCGAGGTTGTCTTGCTCGTCCTCCAGCCGCACGCCGTCGCGCACGAGCTTCTTGCCTTGCGCGGAAATGTGACGCCACGCGAAAGCAATGATGGCGTCCGGCGTCTGCTGTTCCTCGAGCACCGCGAGCATGAACAGTTGCTGGATGCGATCGGTCGGCACGCCGCCGCCGGTGAGCGGACTGGCGAGATGTTCGACGTCGCCGTCGGCGCCGCCCCTGGCCGCCTGCGCGATGAGATGGCGATTGAGCGCGGCACTGCCTGCGCAGCCGTGGACGATGTCGGCATCGAGCTGCACCGGGGCGGCGTTGCCGGCGCCGATCAGCATCATCACCGCGTCGACCACCTGCTGCAGGCCGAGATTGCGCGAGCCGACGACGCCGGTGATGGCGCCCAGCGAATGCGGCTGCATGTCGGACAGCTCTTCGATGATCGGCCCATAGATATGCGGGTTGAGCGTGATCTCGGTGGCGACCGTCTTGAGCATCATCGGAATCTTGTCGGGATGGTTCAACAACACCACGCGCTGCTGCGCCAGCGTCGCCTGGTGCATTGCCGGGTCCAGGCGCTGAGCGCCGCGCACCCAGTAATCACGGCGAAATTGCTGGTTGACCATGAAATCGCGCACGCTCTGGCGCAAATGCGGATCCCCGATGCCGGCGCTGAAGGCGCGCTGCTCCGGCGTCAGGTTGGCCATGTCCAGATAGTCGCGGAAGTCGGCCGAGCAGGCGAATTCGAGCCCTGCGCCCGACCAGATATCGGCCATGTCGGCAAATGATTCGGCATGCCAGTTGCGGTTGAAATACTCGTGCGCCAAGTAGTGGCGGCTCTGCTTCTTGACCAGTTCCAGCCGCTCCGCCATGAAGGGATTGGCCTGCGCATAGACCGGGTTGGCAGCGAACAAGCCGTCGGCGAACGCCAGCGCGGCATCGATGCGTTCGGCGCTGCCGCGCCCCTCGTTGGACGGCATGTCGAAATGGCGCAGCAGCAGATCGCGCAGCGGCATGAACGCGGCCCAGCCGGGTTGCGTGTTGTAGCTGACGTAGAGCACGCCGCCGATTTTGAGATGGCGGTCGACGAAATCGCGGATGATGTGCCGGTTCTCGGCCGAGACCCAGCTCCAGATGCCGTGCATGGCGATGAAATCGAACTGCGGCAGGTCGTCGCGGACGCAAAATTCGGCGAAGCTGGCCTGCTGCAATTGCGCGTGACCTCCCGCAGCGGCGCTCAATGCCCGCGCGTTGGCAACCTGTTGTGCATTGAAATCGTTGCCGTACCAGGCCACCGGCGAGGCCGCCGCATGGATGTTGACGCTCAGACCCTGGCCGAAGCCCAGTTCGCAGGCGGTGCGCACCAGCGGGCTGTCGAGGCCGGCGGCGGCGAAAGCCAGTTGCAGCCGGGCCGGGTTGAGTTGCGGGTAGTAGCCATGGGTGTAGCCGATGTCGGTTACGTAGCCGTCGGTCCAGTTGGTGTTCATTGCGCCGTCTATCCGTTCCTGTACGTTGTTGTGCGTTTCCAAGGAATCCGTAAAGATGCCAATACGCAGTGTCGCAGAATCGGGCAAAGGCGTTTTGAAGAATACGCCGGAGATTCGACCTCATTCCCGATTCTTGGCTCTCGCCGACGGTTCCGTCCAAGCACCTTCTTACACCTCGAAACACATTCCCTACAAGCCAGCATGTCTGCGTCGTGGCAAGCCGACTAGAATGCTGCATCGGAACAAAAAGCTTCCCATGCATGCCCAGCAACAAACTCCTGTTTGCCGCCACGCTCGCCATGCTGGTATGGCTGGCGATCTATCTGCATCCTGAGATGAGCCGCTGACTTCACCATCCGCCGGGCAATCGGCTATAGTCTGCTTTCTCCCTATCCAGCCCTTATCCCATGAGCGATTCCGTCCCCACCTCCGACCTCACCGCCCTGCGCGACATCGTGCGCCGGTTCGCCGAGGAACGCGACTGGCAACAGTTCCACACTCCTAAAAACCTGGCCATGGCCTTGTCGGTCGAAGTAGCTGAACTGGTCGAGCACTTTCAATGGCTCCAGACCGGAGAAGACCGTGAGCTCGACGACAAGCAACGCACCGGCATCCGCCACGAACTGGCCGATACACTGGTCTATCTGATCCGCCTGGCTGACCGCGTGAATGTCGATTTGTATGATGCCGTGATCGAGAAAATGCAGCTCAACCGCGAAAAATATCCGATCGAGAAAGTCAAAGGCCAGTCGCGCAAGTACACCGAGTATTGAACGCCTGCGGTCATCGTGATCCACACCATTTTCAGGAAATAGAATGAAGCCGTCCGTCAAGACCGCCGCCGCATGCGGCCTGCTGTTGAGTATCTGCGCTCTGCCGGCGCACGCCGACATCAACAGCGCGCTGCATGCCTATGGCGAGCAAAAATACGACGCCGCCTACCGCGAGTTTTCGCAGTTGTCCGCGCAAGGCGACAACCGCGCCAAATCCTTCCTCGCGCTGATGACGCTGCGCGGCCAGGGCACGGCGCGGGACGCCGTGCAAGGCGCGAAGCTGGCGCGCGAATGCGCCGAGGGCGGCGAGCCGACCTGCTATGCCATGTATGGCGAACTCAATCTGCCGGGCAGGGGGCTGCCGGTCAACTTTGCCGAAGCGCGCGCCTGGACCCGCAAGGCAATTGCCGGCGGCGACCAGCGCGCCGGTTATGTCATGTGGCTGGCGTACAGTCTCGATCCGGCCAATCAGTTCCTCGTCAACGGCAAAGCCGACAACGCGAAATACAATGCCATTGCACGACGCGGCCTGGCCGAGCGCGGCGACCAGATCGAAGCCATCGATGCACTGGCCGGTTCCGCGGCCGTGGGCTACGTCCCCGCCCGCCTGATGCTGGCTTCGCTGCTGATCGAACAAAGCGGCGCCGGCACGACCAAGCAGATCCGCTCGCTGCTGGACGGCATCCCGGACCTGCCGTCCAACTACAAGAAATACCTGGCGCTGGCGCAGCAGGTAGATACGCTGGGGCCGACGCGCGCGGCGCCGAAAGTGGTGGCCGACGCCATCCCGACGGTCATGACGGGCGCGGCGCTGGCCGCAGAGCGGGCCGGTACGCCCAACGCCAGCCAATGCAAGGATTTCCGCCTGATGGCGATCAATGACGTCAGCGCCGTCGGCGACGCCGTCTGGCTGCCGCTCAAGCAGCCGCTGGTAGCCGGGACGTATCCGCTCAAAGGCGTGTGGACCGAGGACTGGCACGTGTTTTTCTGCGGCGCCGAACGCAGCGTACAGATGCAGTTCACCGTCGACGGCATGGGCGGCGCCTATTACAAGGTGCGCTCCTGAGACTGATTGCAGTTATGATACGGGCGACTTCCTGACCACGTTTTCATCTTCATGAAACCTCAACGCAGCGCCGACACTGCCGAATCCCTCGACCAGACCGTCTATGACGCGCTCTTCAACGGCATCATGCACGGCCGCCTGAAGCCCGGCGCGCGCTTGCAGGAAGCCGCCCTGTGCGAACAATTCGGCGTCAGCCGCACGGTAGTGCGCCAGGCTCTGCGCCGGCTGTCGGAAATGCAGATCGTCGACATCGTCGCCAACAAGGGCGCCGCCGTCGCCACCCCGAGTCCGAAGGAAACCCGCGACGTCTTCGCCGCGCGCCGCGCCATCGAAGGCGCCATCGTGCGCGAGGTCGCGCGCCGCATCGAGCACGGCGATATCGAACGGCTCAAGCAACGGCTGCGCGCCGAACACGAGGCCTTGCACGATCAGGACCACCCGCGCTGGGTGGCGCTGGCCGGCGGCTTTCACCTGGCGTTGGCGGAACTGTCCGGCAATCAGGTGCTGCAACGCATGCTGACCGAACTGATGACGCGCTGCTCGCTGATCGTCGCCTTGTACGAAGCGCCCGGCGAAGCCAGTTGCGAACACGATGAGCATACCCATCTCGTCGAACTGCTGTCCCTGCGCGACGCCGATCGCGCCGCCGAAGAAATGAACAAGCATTTGCTGGCGCTGGAAGCACGCCTGCAACTCCCTGCCTGAGTTTCCTCCGCTCAACATCCTCCCTTGATTTGCACCAGGATTTTGCCGCTTGCCCGCGCGTGGTGCGAACTCGTCTTTGATTGCGCCAAAATAAACAAATGTATACAATTTTAAATAATTAAATATTTTTATATAAATCAACTAGTTAAATAATTTAAAAGGCTGGCATTTAACTTGCATGTATACAATTTAAGGGCAACAGTGCCGCACCCTGCCCCGACCTTTGTCCATCATGTAAGGAGCCTTGTTGCCATGAAACGCCGTGACTTTCTTTTTGCCTCGGGCGCTGCCGCCCTCTCTTCCTTGTCCGCGCTGTCTGCGCTGCCTGAACCTGCGATGGCTGCCGCCAGCCCCGCACCGCGCCTGAAAATCGGCTTCATCTATTCCGGTCCGGTGGCCGACATCGGCTGGTCGTTCCAGCACGACCTCGGCCGCCGCATGCTGGAGCGCGAATTCGGCGCCCGCATCGAAACCGTCTTCGTCGAGCGCGTGCCGGAAACGCCGGAAGCCGAGCGCGTCATGCGCCAGTTGATCGACGACGGCTGCAAGATGATCTTCGCCACCTCGTTCGGCTTCATGAATCCGGTGATCAAGGTGGCGGCGGAATATCCCGACGTCATTTTCGAGCACTGCTCCGGTTACAAGACCGCGCGCAACGTCGGCATCTATCAAACCCGTTTTTACGAAGGCGCCTACCTGCTCGGCACCATCGCCGGGCGCATGACCAAGACCAACACGCTGGGCTATGTCGCGCCGATTCCGATCCCGGAAGTGATCCGCAACCTCGATGCCTTCGTGCTCGGCGCGCGCAGCGTCAATCCCAAGGTCAACGCCAAGGTCGTGTGGATCAATGCCTGGTACGACCCGGGCCTGGAACGCGATGCGGCACAGACGCTGATCGCACAAGGCGTCGACACGCTGTACCAGAACACCGACTCGCCGGCGGCCGTGCAAGTGGCGCAGAGCCGCAAGCTGTACGCCTTCGGCCAGGACTCCGACATGACGCGCTTCGGCCCCGATGCCCACCTCACCGGCAACGTGCTGAACTGGGGCGTGTACTACGTCCACAAGGTGCGCCAGGTGCTGGAAGGCAAATGGAAATCGGAAGATACCAAATGGGGCATGAAGGAAGACATCGTGCAACTGGCGCCACTCAATCCCGCCTTGCCCAAGGATGTCGTCGCGCTGGTCGAGCAACGCCGCAAGGCCATCATCGCCGGCACGCTGCAACCATTCGCCGGTCCGATCAACAACCAGGCCGGCCAGGTGCTGGTGGCCGCCGGCAAGAGCGTTCCCGAATCCGAACTGTGGACGATGAAGTGGTATGTCGAAGGCATACAGGGCAAACAACCGTAAGAAGGATTCTCCATGACTGAAATCGACTTCTCCGAACTGGGCGTGTATCAACGCTACAAACTGATGGCCAGCCTGATCGTGCCGCGGCCGATTGCGCTGATCACCACGCTGGGCGAAGACGGCACCATCAATGCCGCGCCGTTCAGCATGTTCAACATGCTCGGCGAAGATCCGCCGATCGTGATGGTCAGTATCAACCGTCTGCACGACGGCGACCTCAAGGACACCGCCGCCAACATCCTCAGGACAGGAGAATTCGTCGTGCACCTGACCGACGAAGCCATGTGCGAACAGATGCACGCCTGCGGCGATCGCTTGCCCTCCGGCGTGAGCGAACTGGCGCATGCGGGCTTGCATGCGACGCCGTCGCAAAGCGTAGCGCCGCCGCGCATCGCCGAGGCACCGGTGGCTTTCGAATGCGTCCTGCATGAAAAACTGGAGACCGCCAGCCGCACCATTTTTATCGGACGCGTACAATGGCTCGCAGCGCGCGACGGCCTGGTGGATACCGAACTGTGGCGCGTGCGGTTGCAGGATTACCATCCGGTGGGCCGTTTCGGCGCCAGTTTTTACGTCAGGACCAGCGAGCGGTTTTCGCTGGAGAAGGCGCAGGCCAGCTCCACTCCGATCGACGAAATGTGAGAAAGAACTCCTTTCATCAAGAGTCGTAACGCAGCAGATCGCCCAAACAGGCCGCTCCCTCCGGGTTCTTTCCAGAAAGGGCGCATCTCACGCCTCTTGATGAAAGGAGTTCTAATAAAATGACATTCAACGATAGTGACGTTAAAGCCATGCGCCTGGCCATCGAAGCATCCGCCGAAGCACTTGCCGACGGCGACATGCCTTTCGGCGCAACACTGGTATCGCCGCAGGGAGAAATCCTGCTGGTCGCCGCCAACAATCAAAACAGCGCCGCCGATTGCACCGGCCATGCCGAAATGGTGCTGGTGCGCACCGCGCAAAAGCAACTCGGGCTGAAAGCCCTGCGCGGCGCCACCGTCTACGCCAGCGGCGAACCTTGCGCCATGTGCAGCGGCGCGATGTTCTGGGCCGAGATCAGGCGCGTGGTATACGCCGCTTCGACCGTACAGATCGGCGCGGCGTTGGGCGGCCCGCAACTGCCGGCGCGCAGTGCGGACGTGCTGGCCGACGCCAGCCCGACCATGGTCGTCGAAGGACCGCTGATGGCCGACGAAGCCTGTGCGGTGCTGGCGCGATTTGTGCCGGACTAAAGATCGTGCTTGCCGTCATCGCAAACAATTTCCGTTTGCCAATATTTCCATAAGAACATGCTTGCGCTACAAGTGTAAATTTGACGCGCCTCGCTTCAGAAAACGACATTGCTGTCGTTACCGGGATTACATCCGACAAAGAATGTCGACAACTATTCTTTGCCGCAAGTGAGACAAGCCCCGTTGCCATGAATCGAGTACAAGCCATGAAGATGCCTGAAATGTCGCCGCGTGATTTTTATCAAGTGAACGCATTGCATGCATTCGGCCTGTTCGCATCGTCGGCGGAAATGCGCTTTGAGCGCCTGACGCGTCTGGCCAAGCGCCTGTTCAACGTGCCGGTGGCGTTTGTCAGCCTGGTCGATGCGCATCGCCAGTGGCTGCCGTCGAAACCGGATCATGCTGCCGCTGCGCGGCACGCCGTTCTGCCGCGTGCCGCGACAACCGATGAATTGCTGGTGGTGCCGGATACCGTGCTCGACGAGCGCTTTCAGGATCATCCCTTGATGGGCGACGCCAGCGTGCGCTTCTATGCGGGGTGCCCGATCTGTGTGGGCAACGGCGACCAGTTGGGGACGCTGTGCCTGATCGACAATCAGCCGCGCGCCTTCAGCGACGATGACCAGGCGTTGCTGCGCGACCTGGCGAAGATGGCCGAACAGGAATTGTTCGCCATGGAGCTGGCGACCGTCGACGAGCTGACCCGCGTGCCGAACCGACGCGGTTTCGAGGCAATGGCGGAACAGGCGCTGAGCCTGTGCAAACGCCTCGACAAGCCGGTGTCGCTGTTTTACTTCGACCTCGACCTGTTCAAGCAAATCAACGACCGCTTCGGCCACGCCGAAGGCGACCGCGCCTTGCAGGACTTCAGCGCCATCCTCACGCGCAGCTTCCGCCAGTCCGACATCATCGGTCGCCTCGGCGGCGACGAGTTTGCCGTGCTGCTGCCCAACACCAGTCAACAACAGGCCGACGTCGCGCTGCGTTTCCTCGACAAGACGATCAGGCAACACAATCGCGGCAGCAAGCGCGGCTACAAATTGCATTACAGCGTGGGTTACGTCGACAGCAATGCTTCTGCCGGGCAGCCGGCGCAGTCGGTCGGCGAGCTGATGCAACGCGCCGACGCGTGCATGTACGAGAACAAAAAACAACATGCGCGCCACAGCGTCGGCGTGTTCGCCATGCTGCTGGCGTTGCTGCTCCCGGCACAGCGCAAATACCGGCTCTGAGCGCTGACGGCAGAACGACAAAAGCACCGCCGCGCGCAGGCGGCATTGTCCCGGCTTGTTTCACCAAATCCGCAATCGACTTCGAGTATGATGTGCGCTCCATCTCGCCACGGGAGTGCAACATGAATTTGCGCATTGTTGATTTGCCGTCGACCCAGGTTGCGTTTTTGCGTTACACCGGCCCCTACGGCCCGGCGCTGGGCGACTTCTGGCGCGACGTTTTCATTCCATGGCTGCAAACCAATCAACTCGACGGTCCGACCTGTTATGGCGTCGGCCTGGACGACCCGACCACCACGCCGCCGGAGCAATGCCGCTACGACGCCTGCGTGGAAGTGCCGGCCGGATTCGTCGCCGGCGGCCCGGCCAGTATGACCACGTTGCCGGGCGGTCGCTACGCCATTGCAGATTTCCGCGGCCATGCGCGCGACATCGGTGAGGCCTGGATGAACATGTGCCGGCAATGGGTGCCGGAGCAACACCTGCAATTCGATGCGCGTCCTGGTTTCGAACGTTATTTGCCGGGTTCGCGCACGGATCCCGAGACCGGCTTGTTTTCCTGCGAACTCTGCGTCGCCGTGCGTTAAACTTCGTCAGGTTCTTCCATTCCTGCTGTTGCAGTCCGGGGGGCGCAATGATGGGTAAGCGACAATGAGTACGACGGACCGGGACGCCGCGCCCGCTGCACCGGCAGAGCCGTCCCGACAGGAGGAGCTTGCCAGGAAACCGGCGTCGGTGGCCAACCTGGCAATCGGTTTCATCCTGCTGGTCTGCGCGCTGTTCATCGCCCTCGACCTGATCCAGCTCGGCCTGGCGCGCAAACAGCAGATCAACGACACCAACGTCGCCGTCGCCAACATCGCCCGCGCCTTGCAACGCCACGCCGACGACACGCTCAAATCCACCGACGTGTCGCTGATCGGCATGATCAAACTGATCGAAACCGAAGGAACCGGTCCGCGCGGCCTAGGCCATCTGGCCACGCTGATGAGTCAGAACGCCAACGCGCTGCCCCAGGTCCACGCCTATTTCGCCTACGATGAACACGGCCGCTCCCTGGTCGATTCCACCCCGCTCTACGTGCAGCAGAACGTCTCGGATCGCGACTACTTCATGTTCCATCGCAACAATCCCAGCCGTGACGCCTATGTCGGACCGCTGATCAAGAACCGCACCACCGGTTCCTGGATCATCACGGTATCGCGCCGCCTCGACCATCCGGACGGCAGCTTCGCAGGCGTCATCATGGCGGCGCTCGATCTGGAATACTTCAAGACCTTCTACGACACCTTCGACATCGGCAAGGAAGGAGTGATCTTCCTCGGCATGAACAAAGGAACGGTGCTGGTGCGGCGTCCGCTCTACGAACAATACGTCGGCAAGAGCATGATCGATACGCCGATCTTTCGCGACCATGTCTCAAAAAACGCTTCCGGCCTGGTCACGTTCAGATCGACGATAGACAACCAGATCCGGCTCACTGCCTACGATCATTTGCAGCACTATCCGTTGTATGTCTTCGTGGCGCTGTCGAAAGAAGAAGCGCTGTCGGGCTGGGTGGAAGACACCATCATGCACGCCTGCGGCATCGCCATCCTGGTGCTGACGCTGTCGCTGCTGGGATTGCGCCTGGTGCGGCAAATCAAGTTGCGCGCGCGCACCGAAGTCTCGCTGCGCGAGGCGCGCGATTCGCTCAATGAACTCAACGCCACCTTGCAGCGACTGGCGCTGGAAGACGGACTGACGGGCCTGGCCAACCGGCGCCATTTCGATCTGGCGCTGCAGGAAGAACTCAGCCGTGCAACCCGCAACGCCAGTTCGCTGGCGCTGATCATGATCGACGTCGACCGCTTCAAGCAATACAACGACATCTACGGCCACG
>FJVX01000275.1_pt1 | contig 10494 bp, 10 predicted proteins | sample 1011901 | NCBI WGS metagenome assembly FJVX01 (sample SAMEA3912450, study PRJEB9761) | metagenome | biome: forest; material: soil | place: USA | collected 2011-06-22 | depth 0.1 m | reverse complement strand
GGCGACGGCTGCGCGTTTCAGGGCCGTCGTATCGTCCGTCATCATGCGCGGCGTGTAGCGGATGGAGGCGGTTTCGCCGTCGCCGTTCTCGAGATACCAGACGTGATCTTCCGCCGGAATCGTCATGCTCAGGCTGGGGAAACGGTGCAGGTCGGCCGGCACTTCCGGCACCCGGCATTTTTCCAGCAGCGCCGGACTCGCGGTCAGGCACCAGTGGCGCACGCCGAAGGTTTTCAGCACCAGGTCGCTGTCTTCCAACGGCGGCAGGCGCACGCGCAGGGCGACGTCGACGCCTTCGTTGATGACGTCGACGCGGCGGTTGGTCGACTCCACCTGCAGGGTCACGCGCGGATGCTCCATCAGGAAATCCGCCAGCATCACGCCCACGCGTCCGTGCAGCAGCGCCACCGGACAGGTCAGGCGCACCGTGCCTTGCGGCTCGGCGCGATTGCGTTCGATGGATTCCTGCGCCGCTTCGGCTTCCACCAGCATGGCCTTGCAATGCTCGTAATAGCTCTGGCCGAGTTCGGTCACCGACAGGCTGCGCGTGGAGCGCTGGATCAGGCGCGCGCCCAGGCGTTCTTCCAGTTGCGCGATGCGCCGGCTCAGCTTGGATTTGGGAATGCCCAGCGCGCGGCCGGCGGCGGCGAAGCCGCGATGGTCCACCACCTGGGCGAAGTAGTACAGGTCATTGAGGTCCTGCGTCATTTTCCTTCCCTTCCGTTTTCTCTGCTCTGCTTTTCTTGTGTTGCCTGCCCCGATTATGCCGCAGCCGGGCAGTGCGCGTGCCGGCGCCGGAATCAGGCAGTTTCAACGGATGTGGATTTCCGGGGTATCATCCGGCCTGCCGCAGGAGCAATGCGGCAACCGGTTAACCCGAGAAGATCACCATGCATCGCGCCGCCTGGCCCCCACTGACGACTTCCTGATTGCACATCGCTGAAGCGGCATCTTGTCGCCCGGCATGTCGCTTCCTCGGCCGGATCGATTCCGGCTTTCCTTGCTACGCCTTTTTTCCGATGCCGTCAGCGGTAACGGGCGCAGCATGTCGTCATTGTCATGGAGATCAAGATGCAATTCATCAATCGCTGGATGGCGCGCGCCATTCCTTGCATTCCCCGCACCCTGGTGCAAAAAATTTCACAACGCTACATCGCCGGCGCCATGCTGGAACATGCCGTGCAACGCATGCAGGGCTTGAATCGGCAGGGCTTTGGGGTCACCGTCGATGTGCTGGGCGAATCCATTGCCAGCCTGGAACAGGCGGAGCATGCCGTCGACGCCTATCTGCAAACACTGGCCGCCATCGGCGCCCATGGCCTCGATGCCACCGTCTCCGTCAAGCCGAGCGCACTCGGTTTATTGCTGGACCGGCAGTACTGCGAGCAGGCTGTCGGACGTATCGTGCAGGCTGCGGAAGATCATCGCAGCGCCGTTTGCATCGATATGGAAGACGTCAGTTGCACCGACATGGAAATCGCCCTGTTCAGCGGCCTGCATGCCGCAGGCCGCGATGTCAGCCTGGCGATCCAGGCCTATCTGCGTCGCACCGGGGACGATCTTGAGAGCCTGCTGGCGCAAGGCAGCAGCTTGCGCATTTGCAAGGGCATTTACCTGGAGTCGCCGCAGTTTCTGGTGACGGGCGCGCAGCATGATCGCAGCGCCATCAATCCGCATTTCCTGCGGCACGTGGCGCGTTGCTTCGATAACGGGACATTCGTCAGCATTGCCACGCATGATGCCGCGTTGATCCGGCAAGTGTTGGCATTGGTGGAACAACGCGGCGTCGACCGCGCGCGGTTTGAGTTCCAGATGCTGCTCGGCGTGTGCGAGCCTTTGCGCGATCGGCTCAAGGCGCAAGGATACGCGGTGCGTATCTATGTGCCTTATGGCAAGGATTGGTACGGTTACAGCACGCGGCGCATGAAGGAAAATCCCGCCATTGCCGCGCATGTCGTCAAGGCGATGTTCTTGCGGCGCTAGCGTTGCTGGTAGTTTCAGTGGCTGCGCAGGTCGGCGTCGGCGCATTCGGCGTACAATGCCGACCTTCGCTACGGACTTTCCCATGAACTGCCGTCCCCACTGCGGCGCCTGCTGTACCGCGCCTTCCATCTCCAGCCCGATTCCCGGCATGCCCAACGGCAAGCCGGCGGGTGTGCCGTGCGTGCAACTGATGGAAGATTTGCGTTGCGCGATTTTCGGCAAGCCGGAGCGGCCGGCCTGTTGCTCGGGCTTGCAGGCTTCGCCCGAGATGTGCGGCGACAGCCGCGAGTCGGGAATGTTCTATCTGTCCAGGCTGGAGCAGCTCACTGCTCCATGATGTTTTCTGCGGTTGCGCGGTTCATTGTTCCAGTTTCGTCGCCACGCAGGCCGTTTCTTCCAAGCCGTAAAATCTTCCGCCGTTTTTCGCCGGCCCCATTAAAGAGGAAGGGGGACCGGCGGCATGGAAGACAGCGTGTTACTGCGGTAGCGCCTTGGCCGCGGCCACCACCTTGGCGGTATCGAAGTTGTTGATGCCGGCGATGAACTGGTTGGTGTACAGGTCTTCCAGTTTGGGGCTGGCCTGGATGACGTTGTTGGCCTTCATGAAGGCGACCATGTTGGCGACGGCGCTGATGGGGATTTCGCCCCACTTGACGCCCGGTTCCAGCTTGAGGAATTCGCCGCGCGTCTGGATCAGGTGCAGGCCTTGTTTGACGGCGGTGGCGTCGTCGATGCTGGCCGGTTTGGTCAGCGGGAAGATTTTCCAATGCGCCTTGAGAGCGCCTTGCGGATTGGCCAGCACCGAGACCGAGCCCATGGCGACGCAGCGCAACACCTTTTCGATGGTCTTGGGGCGTTTGGTGATCATGTCGTCGCGCACGAAATACGATCCGCCGAAATTGAGCTTGTCGGCAAACGGCGACGAGAAGCGACGCAATTTCAGGCCCATGTTTTCGGCCGTGGCGATCTGCGAATCCCAGGTGCCCCAGATGTCGACGCGGCCGCGCGACAGGGCGGTAACGGCTTGCGCGCCGGAGCCGGTTTCGACGAAGGTGACGTCCTTGTCCGGATTGACGCCGGCTTCAGTGAGCATGCCCTTGAAGATTTGCACCATCTGCGAGCCGTAAGACAGCACGCCGATCGTCTTGCCCTTGAAGTCGCCGATGGTCTTGATCGGCGAAGTATCGAGCACCACCGGGAACTGGAAGTTGTGGCGCATGTTCAGGTACACCGCCTTGATCGGCGCGCCCTTGGTGCGCGCGATGATCGCACCCGCCGGCCCCATGTTGACCATGTCGGCCTGTCCCGTCAGCACGGCCTGCATGGCGGTGGTGGAGTTGGTCGGCTGCAGCGTGACGTCGAGGCCGGCGTTTTCCCAGCACTTGGTGTAAATCGGCATCGAGGTGTTATTGGCTTGCGAAGCATCGAGTACGTCGGTGCCGATTGCTATGGTCACCTTTTCTCTCTCTTGGGCCATGGTCGGTGCGATCATCAACGAGCCGGCAACGACGCCTGCGAGTGCTGTGAATATTCGTTTCATGAAATTTCCTCGAGGTGTTGACGAGCGGAATCCTAACTGAAGTCGCTACATACTCGCTGGTACGAATTTTCGACGAGGCTATCGACTTAAAAAGTCTATCAGCGCCCCTGAAACTGCGGCCGTCTTTTTTCCAGAAAGGCGTAACGCCCCTCCGTGAAATCTGCGCTGGAAAACAATTGCGACTGGCCGTCGAGTTCCAGCCCCATGACGGTCTGCAGCGATGCCGGCGTGCGCGTGAGCGCGGCCTGATGCTGCCGGTCAGTTTTCCCTGACCACGCGCTTTGCCTTGTGGGTGCTGCGCGCGAGCGTGCCGAAAGGCAGCACTTCCACGGCGGCGCCGACCTGCAACTGTTGTTTGATGTCATGCACCAGTTGCGCGGCCAGGCGGTCGGCGTCGGCTGACGCATCGCTTTTCGCATTGTTTTGTTCTACGCGCACATGGATGGATTTCATGAAACCGGCGGCGTCGTAGACGGAGGCGTTGATCACCAGTTGATATTCGTCGCCGAGGCCGGGCGTCTTGCGCACCAGATCTTCCACGGCGGAAGGAAAGACGTTCACGCCGCGCACCACCAGCATGTCGTCGGCGCGTCCGCGTACGCCGCCGAGCAGGCGTGCATGCGTGCGGCCGCAGACACAGGGCGTGGAGTCGCGCACCACGACGTCGCCGGTCCACCAGCGCACCAGCGGTCCGGCCTGTTTGTCGAGATGGGTCACCACCAGCACGCCGGGCGTGCCGTCGGGGACGGCCTGGCGGGATTCGGCGTCGACCACTTCCGCGTAGAGGAAATCTTCCGCCAGATGCAGGCCGGCTTGCGCGTCGCACTCGCCGGCAATCGGCTGGAATTCCAGGCAACCGTAGGCATCGTAGGCGCGCGCGCCCCACAAGGCTTCGATGCGCTTGCGCGTGGCGGGGATGCTGGCGCCCGGTTCGCCGCCCATCATGATGCTGCGCACCGTCAACGCGGCCGGATCGCGTCCGCGTTTGCGGACTTCTTCCGCCAGGTGCGTGATGAACGACGGCGTGCCGCACAGCACGGTGCTGCCGTAGGTGAAGAGGGTATCGATCTGGCGCTCGGTGTCCTGGCTGCCGGCGGGGATCACCATCGCGCCGGTGCGCTGGTAACCGGCGGTGGCGCCCAGGCCGCCGACGAACCAGGTGTAGCTGAACATGCATTGCACGATGTCGTTCGCGCCGATGCCTTGCGCATGCGCGTGGCGCGCATACAGGCCGGCCCAGCGGTCGAGGTCGTACCGGGTCCAGAACTGCGGCGTCGGCGCCGAGGTGGTGCCGGACGAGAAGTGCATGCGCAGTACCTCGCTTCGGGGCGCCGTCATGAACTGGCCGAAGGGCGCCTCGGGACCGATGGAATCGACGTAATCGGATTTGGTCGTGAACGGCAGTCGGCTCAGGTCGGCCAGCGAACCGAGTTCGCCGGCGTTCCAGCCCAGCCGTTTGAACAGCGGCGCATAGTACGCGCTGTCTTTCGCGAGCCGCGCCAGTTGGACCCGCAGCTTCGCCAGCTGGAAAGATTCCAGCGTGGCGCGATCCCAGCTTTCGGCTGGATCAAGATGCAAGGGCGCGGCGGCAACGAGCGCACCGGAGCACATTAGTCCGCCCCGAGTCCGCGAATGGCAAAGGTGGCGATGGTGTCGGCGACGCCCAGCTTCTCGGCTTCGGTCTGATCGGCGCGCGGACGGAACCAGATGGTGGTCCAGTTGAGCGCGCCGAAGAATGCCTTCACGACGATCTGCAGGTCCTGCTGCGGCGCGTGGCCTTCTTCCATGACCAGGCGGATGGTGTCGCGGAACAGGTTTTCGTACTGATCGCGCAGCACCAGGATTTCGGACAGCACTTCGCGTTGGGCGGCGGTGGTTTCGCCGGCCAGATGCATTTCCAGGCCTTGCACGGCAACGCGCTGGTAGGGAAGGTGATCCATGATGACCGTGATATGCGCCAGCGTCATCGCGCGCAGCTTGTCGATCGCCTTCTGATGCGACAGCGATGCGGCGGCCTGCACGGCGGCCAGGTCCATTTCCATGCCGCGCTTGTGCACGTCGAAGAACAAGTCGGCCTTCTTGCGGTAGTGGTGGTAGATCTTGCCCTTGGTGGCGCTGAGGATGTCGGCGACATCGTCGATGCTGGTAGCGGCATAACCTTTTGTCATGAATGCCAGAGCCGCCGCATCGAGAATCTCGCTGCGTGGATCCGAATCGTCTCCGGCAAATTCATTTGTTGTCGATGTGGGACGTGCTGTGTCGACCTTCATTATGCTTGCTCCTCATTGTTAAACTCGGCATGTATCGCCCGTGCGAGCACCAGTCTCTGGATCTCCGAAGTACCCTCATAAATTTCGGTAGCGCGCTGATCACGATAAAGACGCTCGACGAGCGAAGGCTTCACGAAACCTTCTCCCCCGAATACTTGTACGCCGATATCGACTGCGTCATGGGCAGCCTCGCTACAGAATAACTTTGCTTGGGCGCCGATAAGCGCGACATCCTGACCAGTATCGAAACTGCGGGCGGTCTCGTATGCAAGCATTCTACCTGCGGATAGCCGAGTTGCGACATCAGAAAGCTTGAAACCTATTCCCTGGTGGTCGATCAGATGCTGTCCGAAGGTGGTGCGCACCGCTGCGCGCCGCGCCGCCGCGGTGAATGCCGCCAGCGCGATGCCGTTCGACTGCGCCGCCACGACGATGCGGCCGACGTTCAAGGCTTCCAGCGCCAGCTTGAGCGCTTTGCCGGGCGCCGCGATCATGCTGTCGGCCGGCACCCAGGTGTCGAGCACGACGGTGCTGTTGACGGTGCCGCGCATGCCCATCTTGTCTTCGCGCGCGTCGTCGCGCACGCCGTCGGCGCAGGCCGAAACCATGAAGGCGGCGATGCCGTGCCGTCCCTGGCCGGGCTCGGTTTGCGCAAACACGACGTAGTAGGCGCATTCGCCGCCGCCGCCGATCCAGCGCTTCTCGCCGCGCAGCCGCCAGCCGCCGTTTTCCGGAATGGCCAGCGTTTGCATGTTGGAAGGATCCGACCCTGCTTCGCGTTCGCTCAGGGCAAAGGAAATCGACTCGCGCTTGCCGATGATGGCGCGGATGTAGGTGTTCTTCTGTGCGCCGGTGCCGGCATGCAGCAGGGGTAATGCGCCCAGCTGCAGGGTAGCGACGATGCCGCTGGTGGAGGCGCAGGCGCGCGCGAGTTCTTCGATGACGGCGCAGAACGCCATCAGCGATGCGCCGCCGCCGCCATACTCCTTCGGAATGAACATCGCGGCGATGCCGCTCTCGTGAAGCGCCTGAACGTTTTCGTGCGGGTAGCGCTGATCCCGGTCGATCTCGGCCGCAAGCGGCGCCAACTGGTCATGGGCAAGCCGGCGTGCAATGTCGCGCCAGTTACGAGCCTCCTCAGTGAGCGGAGGGTCCCAAATAATCGCCATCTTCTCTCCATTGCCGTGTGTGGGGCGGCTGCAGGTGGGTTGTGGAGCGGCTTTTTCTTATATTGACTTTAATCTAATATACTAAGTAGTATGATAAGAGTCAACCAACGTGCTTACAAATTGGTCAAGCAGAAACATTTGTTTTGGCCAACTAAAATATTTAGTACACGCGTTCGCAATACTGTACACGCCAGCTAAAAATCTTGCCGGGGCAGCCCCAATCTTCAAAGATGCGGAGGCAAGGAGACGGTCATGAGCGAAAAAGTTCATGTCGCCGGCGTGGGATGATTCCCTTTGTCAAACCGGGTACCAGTGCGTCGTATGTGGACATGGGCGCGACCGCCATCCGCGCCGCACTCGCCGACGCCGGGTTACGTGACGAAGCCGTCGAACAAGCCTATGCCGCTTATGTCTGCCGCGACTCCACCTGCGGGCAGGCGATGCTTTACGACGTCGGTCTCACCGGCATTCCCGTCCTCAACGTCAGCAACGTCAACAACAATTGCGCGACCGGCGTCGGCGCAAGCATTGGTCCGGACGCAAAGGGAAGTTGCGGCATGGATTAGGCACAGTTGCCGCAGAGCAGGCGAAAATCAGGCAGGCAAAAAAGAAGAATCAGAAACGAGCCGCAGGTAATTCACACATCAAAAAACTACGATTTATGGCGCAGTGCGGGTAAAGTACACGCGAGATTCACCGTGCGTACGAAGGAGACCATATCGATGCATCACCCAGGGACGTTGATACGCGACATGCTGGCCCGCGGCGGCGCCGTGCCGGTGCCCGGCTGCTATGACCCGCTCGGCGCATTGCTGATCGAACAGGCCGGCTTCCAGGCCGCCTACATGACCGGATTTTCGCTCGCCTCCAGCTACGGCAAGCCGGACATCGGCCTGCTGACCATGACCGACATGGTGCAGCAGGCGGCCCGCATCGCCGAGGCGGTTTCCATCCCCGTCATCGTCGACGCCGACACCGGTTACGGCGGCGCGGCCAACATCGCCGAGACCGTGCGCGCCTTTGAAAAAGCCGGCATCGCCGGCCTGCATCTGGAAGACCAGATCATGCCCAAGAAGTGCGGCGCCATGGCCGGCAAGAAACTGGTCCCCGGCGAAGAAATGGCGCTGCGCCTGCGCGCCGCGCGCGCAGGGCGCAAGAGCAGCGAATTCGTCATCATCGGCCGCACCGACGCCATGACCATCTACGGCCTCGACGAAGTGATCGTGCGCGCCAAAGCGATGGAACGCGCCGGCGCCGACGCCGTCATGGTGCCGTCGCTGAGCACGCCGGCAGAACTTGAAGCGGTCGCCGCCAGCGTCAGGATTCCCGTCATCTACGTCGCCGCCGAAACCGTGCGTCCCAGCTACACGCAGCAGCAACTGGCGCAAGCAGGCTTCGCCATGGCGTTGTATCCTTTGTCGCTGATACAGACCACGTTCAAGGCGCAGCAAACCATGCTGCGCAGCATGTTCGACGCAGGCGACACCGCGCATCTGGTGGACGGCATGGCGAAGTTTGCCGACGTCGGCCGCCTGGTCGGCGTCGAGCGCGCCGCCGCCTTCGATGCGCAACTGAACGAACCCGAAGAACCCACAGGGAGCTAGCCGACATGGGCGCCACCATGACGCAAAAAATCCTGGCCCGCGCCAGCGGTCGCGATTCCGTGACCAATCCCGTCGCGCACGGCGAGATCATCTGGGCCAGCCCCGATCTGGTGACGGCGCCCGAGGTGTCGTTCTCCGCTTACATCAAGCGCATCCGTGAAATCGGCGTGACCAGATTGGCGCACCCGGAACGCGTCGCCGTCATCATCGACCACGAAGTGCCGGTGCACAGCATCGCCGGCGCCGAACGCAACAAGCTCACGCGCAAGCTGGCGCAGGAGTTGTCGGTCGGCCATTTCTTCGACGGCGCCGGCATCACGCATCCGCTGATGGTCGAGCAGGGACTGATCGCGCCCGGCATGTTTGCCGCCGGCGCCGACAGTCATGCGCCCGGTCTCGGCGCGGTCGGCGCCTTGTCGGTGCCGTTCGGATTCGAAGTGGCGATGGTGCTGGCCACCGGCCAGATCTGGATGAAGGTGCCGGAAACCATACGCGTGCGCCTGCACGGCGCCTGCGCGCCCGGCGTCGGCGCGCGCGACATCGTGCTGGCGACCATGCAGCAGCTCGACGATGAAGCCACCAGTTACCGCGTCATCGAATACCAGGGCGAAGGCCTGTCGACCTTGTCGGTGCCGGAGCGCATGACCATCTGCGGCCTGTGCGTCGACGCCGGCGCCAAATCGGGCATCGCCGCCGTCGATCAGCGCTGCATCGATTACCTGCGCGAACATGGCGTGGCCGATCCAAAGCCACCGGAGTTAATTAATAGCGACGCCGACGCCGACTACGCCATGACCATCGACCTCGACCTGGCGACGCTGACGCCGCGCGTGTCGATTCCGCCGTCGCCCAATCATGTGCGCGAGGCGCAGGCCATGTCGGACATCGCGATCCAGCACGCCTACATCGGCTCCTGCGTGTCCGGCTCGATTGAAGACATCCGCGCCGCCGCCGCCATCCTGCGCGGCCGCAAGGTGCATGCAAGCGTGAACCTGCTGGTGATCCCGGCCACGCAGCAAGTGTTCCGGCAAGCCTTGCAGGAAGGATTGCTGACCGAGCTCACCGCCGCCGGCGCCAACATCTCGCCGTCGACCTGCGGACCGTGCTTCGGCGGCATCGCGCAGCTGACCGCCGGCGAGCGCCGCATCAGCACCAGCACGCGCAACGATCCTGGTCGCATGGGCAGCAACGAGGCGGAAATTTTCCTCGCCAGCGCCATGACCGTGGCGGCCTCGGCCATCACCGGCCACATCACCGATCCGCGCGCCTATGCCAAGGGAGGTGTGCAATGACGGCTCCGGGAAAAACCAGCAGCGGCCGCGCCTGGAAATTCTCCAGCGACATCTCCAGCGACCAACTGATTTCGGCGCGCCATGTCTTCGAATTCGATCCGCGCATGTTGCGTCACCATCTGCTCGCCGAAGTGCGTCCCGAGTTCGCGCAGCAGGCGCAGCCGGGCGACGTCATCGTGGCGGGTCGCAACTTCGCCCACGGCAGCAACCACAGCCATCCCTTCCTCGCGATGAAGGCGCTCGGCGTCGGCTTGCTGGTGCGCTCGCTGTCGCGCGGCCCGTTCCGCCTGGCGATCTTCATGGGCGTGCCGGTGCTGATGGTGACCTCTGAAGTACTCGACGCCATCGACGATGGTCATCAACTCGACATCGATTTCAGCCGCGGCGCCATTCACAACGTCACGACCGGCAAGCAGATGCAGGTCGAACCTTTGTCGCCGTTCCTGCAGGACATCGTCAATGCAGGCGGCGGACTCGAATTTGTAAAGACCACTTTAGTCAACTGATTTTGCTCTATGATGCGTGACCTTCAGGAGTCAATTAGATGCCAGCCATGTCCATCGTGCGCGACACTTCATTCGGTCGGGAAGCAAACACGCATCTGAACCGGCCCACGGCCACCGCCATCGTTGTCGA
>FJVX01000427.1_pt1 | contig 10753 bp, 11 predicted proteins | sample 1011901 | NCBI WGS metagenome assembly FJVX01 (sample SAMEA3912450, study PRJEB9761) | metagenome | biome: forest; material: soil | place: USA | collected 2011-06-22 | depth 0.1 m | reverse complement strand
GACATGTACATCGGGCAGAGCGAGCACAATCTGCGCGAGATCTTCGACATAGCGCGCCGGAACGCTCCGTGCGNCCTNTNACCTGGACGAGATCGACGCGATTACCTACAGCCATCTCGAAGCCATGGTGCGCGACGCCTTCGCCGCCATGACCGACAAGAAACTCACTTCGACGCCCGCCATCGACCGCAGCATGAGCAGCTGGCCGGCCAATCGTTTCGGCGCCGACGACACGGCGGTGGAGCTGCGCTTCCTGCTCGGCTTTACCCTGAAGACGGTGGACGATCCCTTCTACACCATCCCGCAGGACGAAGCGGCGATGGATGCCTACTTCGCCGTGCGCGCCCAGCGCTTCCAGGCCTGGAGCGAAAAAGTCGTGCCGCTGGTGCAGCGCTGCCTGGTGACCGACGGACGCGAATTCGACGTGCACTTCCTGTATCAGGACTTGTTCCACGGCGGCAAGGAGCGCGGCATCGCCGAATACTTCATGTTGCAGATGATGTCCGAGCTCGATCACGGCCTGCAGCAAAGCGGCGTGACGGGAGCGCAGACGCGTGCCGTCATGGGGCCGGTGCACATGGACGGCGATGTGGTGTTGCGGGTGAATTTGTACGGTGACGGCGACGCGATCGTCGCTACGGCGGAAAAGCCGCTGGACGCCGCGCGCGACCTGCAGGTGGAACTGGACGACACCTGCGACGCCTTGCTGACGCTGGGTGTGCAGTCGGTTGCGCTGGCGGAAGAGTTCGACGTCGACGGCAACGCCGTCAACGTCCAGCCTTACGCCGACGGTAACTGAGCAGAAACCAAGCAGAAACTGATTTGGCCGATATCAGTTTCTGCTTCAGGCGGCCACGTCGTCATGGTTGGTCGACACCGACACCGGCATCCATGCCTGCAATTCGGCTTCCACGAACTGGTTCTTCTTCTGTATCGCCGTCACCGTATCCGATCCCAGCGCCAGGCGCAGCGGCGGGTTGCCGTCGTCGGCCAGCTTCAGGATCGCCTGCGACAACTTGGCCGGATCGCCCGGTTGCTTGTGGTTGGCGTCCGCCATCAGCGTGCGCATGACGCCGACACTCGCGGCATACTGTTCGATGCGCTTGCCGGTCGAGACCACCGAATCGGCGTTGAGGAAGTCGGTGCGGAAGAAACCCGGCTCCACCACCGTGGCGCGAATGCCCAGCGGCGCCAGCTCGGCAGCCAGCGCTTCGGTCAGTCCTTCGACCGCGAACTTGGTGGCGCAATACACGCCCCAGCCCGGATGCGAGACATAGCCGCCGATCGAAGAGATATTGATCACATGGCCGCTGCCCTGTGCGCGCAATACCGGCAGCACGGCGCGCGTGACGTGCAGCAGGCCGAATACGTTGGTGTCGAACTGCTTCTTCACTTCGTCGGCGCCGGCTTCTTCCACCGCCCCGAGCAGGCCGTAGCCGGCGTTGTTGACCAGCACGTCGATGCGGCCGAAGCGCGCCATCGCCTGTTGTGCGACGTCGATCGCATCGGCTTCGCTGGTGACGTCCAGCTTCAGTGCGAGCAGATTGGCCTGGTCGCCCAGTTGCTCGATCACCGTTTGCGGATTGCGCGCGGTGGCGATGACGCGGTCGCCGCGCAACAGCGCATCGCGGGCGATCAGTGCGCCGAAGCCGCGCGATGCGCCGGTGATGAGCCAGACTTTGGAAGTTGCGGATGCTTGTGCCATGGTGATGCTCCTTGTGGATGTCGGTCGTTGAGATGAACTGCACGCCGTTGTGTAGCGGTGTGCGCAGTTGGCAGAACGAAGTGTAGGCAAGCGTGGACTGCTACACTAGACCGCATAAAGGTGTTTGATTTTCAACTATCGGTTGTAAATGAAAATCGGAAGAGAGGCTGCAATGGACAAGGCAAGGGTCGTGACGATTTTCCTCGGCGTGGTGCGCGCCGGCAGTTTCAGCCGGGCGGCGGTGGAAGCCGGCATGACGCCGCAGGCGGTCAGCAAGGCCGTGGGTCAGCTGGAGGAGCATCTGGGCGTGCGGCTTTTTCATCGGACCACGCGCAAACTCAGCCTGACGGAAGAGGGCGCGCGCCTGTCCGAACTGGCCGACCCGGGTTTGCGCCTGCTCGACGAGGCGCTGGATCAGGTGCAGAACAGCCGACGCGATGCCGAGGGCGTCATCCGGGTGAGTGCGCCGACGTCGGTCGGCAATCTGTTGCTGATGCCGCTGATCCAGAAATTCCAGGAGCAATACCCCAACATCCATTTCGATTTCTTGCTCGACGATCGCTTCACCGATCTGGTGGCCGAACGCGTCGACGTCGGCTTTCGCACCGGCAAGGAACCGCAACGCAATCTGGTGGCGCGCCGGCTCGGCGACATCGTCCTGCAAATCTATGCCGCGCCGTCCTATCTGGAAAAATACGGCAAGCCGAAAAACCTGGCCGAGCTGCGCAAGCACCGCTGCACCGGCTTTCGCCATCCCAACAACGGCAGGCTGTCGCCATGGATGCTGACGGTGGACGGCACGACGGTTTTTCAGGAGATGCCGGCGGTGGTGAGCTTCAACACCATGGAGTCGGAAGTCGCCGCGGTGCAGGCCGGCGTCGGCATCGGCCAGCTGGTGGTCTATTCCACACGCGAGCAAGTTGCTGCAGGCAAGCTGGTGCCGATTTTGCCGCGCCTCAACAGCGTGTACGGCGGCATGTACATGTACTATCCGCAGCGCACGCAGATGCCGCTGCGGGTGCGGCATTTCATCGACTTCATCATCGAAGAGCTGCGGCGTACGCCTATTTGAAGGTCGGTAGAGAAGCCGCCTGTTCCAGTTGGCCGATCTGTTTCGGCAAACAGCGGAAATTCAATTCCACCTGCATCGGTCGCCAGCCGCGCACCTGCTGGCGCAACTGCATGTCGCTATCCTGGGCGGCGCACCAGGATACTGCCCGCTGGTGACTGGCCGCAGTCAGTTGCGGCATGGACATGGTGTAGCTGACGCCGGTGGCGGTGAGGTTGTAGGAGCCTTCGTCGCCTTCCGAAATTACTTCGGTGAAATTGGCGCAGGCGCTCAGCGAACAGGCTGCGGCAGTCGCCAGCAAGGTGTGCACGGCATAGGCGCGACGGCGTGTGCCGGCGGTGAAAATCTCTGTTGTACGCATGATGGTTCTACCCTGATTGATCACGTCGTCAGTGTAGAACCGGCTCAAAGACTCTTACATCATCCTGACCGAACTTTACCTCTGTTCAAAATCGTCAAGAATTGCGCGCTCCATCGATGTGTCCGGATCGTCGTGCGCAGCCGGCAACTCGCGTAGCTTCCCGACGCGCGACGCCAGGATCACGACAGCCTGAAGGATGAAACCGCTCAGGACCATCGACAGGCAAGCGGCATCACCCCAGGTGCTTCCCACCAGACCGCCCAGCGCCGCACCGACCGGGCGCGCGCCGGCATTGGCCGTCAGGAACACGGCGGAGACCCGGCCCAGCAAGGTGTCAGGCGTCATGCTCTGGCGCAGCGTAGTGGTGGTGATGGTCCACACCATGGGACCGGCGCCCAGCAAGAAGAAGCATAGCCCTGCCGGCGCCGCGCTGGGCATCACCAGCGTGGCAGCGAGACTGAGGGCGGCCAGCACGCCGGCTATCGGGCCGATCTGGATGGCCCGCCCCAGCGACAATCTGGCCACGATCGGCGCCGCCGCCAAGGCCCCGACCATCATGCCTGCGCCAAACAAGGCCAGCGTCAAACCCACGGCCCCGGTACCCAGGCCGAGTACGCGAATCGCATACGGGACATAGACTGCCTGTAGCGCGAACGATGAAAGATTGAAGATCACGCCGGTCATCATGATGGGCCGCAGCAGCCGGTTCCGCCAGACGAAAGTCGCGCCCTCGGCGACCTCGCGCAGCGGATGTCGCTTGCGCATCGAGGTCCCGACGGTGGCGGCCCGGGGCAACTGCAACTGCAACAGCTGGACGAGGGCGCTGGCCGACAGCACGGTCGCCACGGCGAACGCAGCCGTCGCGCCGGCCCATGAAACCAACGCACCGGCGACTGCCGGCCCGCCAGCGAAGGCGACGCTGCGCGCCAGTTCCAGGCGCGCATTGGCCTGCGCCAGCGCAGTGCGCGGCACCAGCAAGGCCACCAGGCCAGGCGTCGCCACGCTAAAACCGACGGTGCCGACTGCGCCGGCAAAACCGAGCGCGGCCATCCAGACGATGTCCAGCGCGCCGGAGTACAACATGAGCAGCACACTGAGCAGCGCCAGGCAGCGCAGCGTCTCGCTCCATAACATCAGGCGCCGACGCGGCAAGCGATCTGCCAGAACGCCCAGCGGCAGCGACAGCAGTAAAAACGGCAAGGTCTGGAAAGCGGTCAAGGTGCCGATTTCGCCAGGGCCGGCGCCGAGCGCCAGCACGGCGAACAGCGGGGCGGCGGCCAGGCTGAGTTGTTCAGCGGATTGCGCGCCGAGGTTCGACCAGGCCAGATGCGAGAAGGCGCGAGGAAGTAAGGAGGTGTGCATGCGAGATTGCCTTGATCTGATCTTGTTCCGACCATGGCAGTCTCATCTGACGGCACTTTCTTCGCACTCCGTTTATTGCTATGAATGTTGCCATGCATATTGCTGTGAAGCCGAGCCGCCGCTGCGGCACATTGCATGGCGGCGCCGCAGCGGCAGGCAGATCAAATCTCATCAGGCCGCCAGCGCCGCCTCTTGCGCCGGATAGCTGGACAGGTTCGGTCCTCGTTGCTGCGAACCGGCAGCAGTGCCGCCGCCATAAACCCGTCCGTAGCGATTGGCGAGGAAATCCGGCAAGGCGATCTGTTCTTGCCGGATGAAGCCGCGCGCCGGCAGTTTCCCTGCGCGGAACAAGTCCAGCGCGGCGCAGATGCCGGCCGCCGTGGTGATCTGGATCGCGCTTTCGTGCACGCCGTCGGCACCGGTTCGCGCAAAGATCTTGCGGCTGAAAACTTCCTGCACGTACTGGCCGCGCCGCATGCCGCTGACCGTGACGAACACCAGCACCACGTCCTGCATGGTGGCCGGCACCGATTTGCGCAGGATGGTCTTGAGCTGCTCCTGGTCGTCGCGCAGGCGCAGTTCTTCCAGCAGGAATTTCACCAGGTTGCGATGGCCAGGATAGCGCACCGATTTGTAGTCGAGATTGCGCACCTTGCCGGCCAGCGTGTTGCACAGCGTGCCGAGGCCGCCCGAGGTGTTGAAGGCTTCGTACTCGACGCCGTCCAGCGAGAAGTGCTCCAGTCCTTCCAGCGGCTGGATGTCCTGCATCTTGCCGTCGCGGATGGCTTCGCAGGGATGGCAGTATTCGTTGACCAGGCCGTCGACGCTCCAGGTCAGGTTGTATTTCAGTTCGTTGGTGGGAAACTCCGGCAGTGCGCCGACGCGCATCTTGAGCTCGTGGATGGCATCGAAATCATGGGCCAGGTGATGCGCGGCGATGCCGATGAAGCCGGGCGCCAGTCCGCATTGCGGCATGAAGGCGGTGTCGGCCCCGGCCGCCAGTTTGGCGATGGCCCTGGTGGCGCGCACGTCTTCGGTCAGGTCGAAATAATGCACGCCGCTCATCCTGGCCGCCTTGGCGACCATGGTCGCCAGGTGGTACGGCAGCGCGTTGAGGCAGGCGTCGTTGCCGGACAGAAGACTGCACAAGGCGTCGTGGTCCTTGAAGTCGATCAGCGCGGTGCGCAGGCCGAGCGCTTCGATTGCCGCCAGCGCGTGCGCGTCGCGGTCGGCGGCGATGATGTCGTAGTCGCCGCCGGCGTGAAGCAGGCGGGCGATGGCGTGGCCGATGTGGCCGGTGCCGAGCAGGACGATTTTCATGGCGATGCTCCTGAGATGGTGGATGGGTTTGACGGGATTTGTCTCCATTGTAGGAAGCGATCGATACGATAAAAAGACCAAGATTGATGCATGTATGACGATATATTCGTCAATTTGTACCATTGCGTGATGCATATTGACCATGATGCCGAAAAAGCATCCGCGCATCGGGTGTCGGACGCCGTTCTCGAAAAGTGGGAATGTGCAATAACCCGCGCAGCACATACCGCTTGGTATTAAAATTGCCGGATGCCGTCGGGACAGGATCTGGACGGAGCCGGAGCCAATCAGCGCACATCAGCGCCATACATTTCATCAGGGAGAGAAGCAATGCAAAATCGTCGCCGTTTCATCACCAACGTGGCGGGCCTCGCCGCCGTCGGCTATCTGCCCGGTGCCTTCGCACAAAGCGCGCCGGCCGGAGAAAGCACCTTCGCCCGCATCAAGCGGACCAAAGTGTTGCGCATTGGTGGTGTACGCGGTCAGGCTCCTTACTACAACAAGGATCTGGCCAGCGGCGAATGGGTCGGCTTCATGGTCGACTTCGCCAAGAGCCTGGCGGCCAGCCTCAACGTCAAGCTGGAAGTGCTGGAAACCACTTGGGGCAACTCGGTGCTGGACCTGCAAACGCGCAAGATCGACGTCTTCTTCGGCCTGAACCCGACGCCGGCGCGCCGCGAAACCGTCGGCTTCTCCGAGCCGCTGTTCAACAATGCCTTCACCATCGTGTCGAAGAAAGGTTTCGCCCCCAAGACCTGGGCCGAACTCAACAAGCCCGAAGTCAAGATCGGCGTCGACATCGGTTCGTCGCACGACGCCATGATCACCCGCGTCTGCCCTAACGCCACCATCGTGCGCCTGGAAAAAGCCGACGATGCCACCCTGGCCCTGCAAACCGGCCGCGTCGACGTACAAGTGCTGGTCTGGCTGCTGGCGCTGAACGTGCTCAAGAAGAACCCGAGCCTGGGCAGCATGATCGTGCCGATGCCGCTGGAAGCGACGTCGACCAACATCGGCGTGCCGAAGGAAGACGACAAGGCCTGGCTGGACTACATCAACAAGTGGATCCTGCAGGAACGCGCCGCCGGCAAGATCAAGGCGACCGTGCTGGAAAACCTGCAGAAGCTGTCGGGCGTGCGTCCGGAAGACGTGCCGCCGCAAATTCCTCTGTAAGGTTTGTTGCAGCTTCGGCTGCAGATGGAGTGAAAGAAAAGGCGCCGATACCGGCGCCTTTTCTTTGGTGTCCGTCAGGTCTACTGATACGACATGGTAAAGGTTGCCAGGCCCTTGGCGGTACCGGGGGTGACGGTGGCCGCGGTCTGGATATAGCGCGCGCTCAGCGCGATATTGGTGACGCCCGTATTTGCGCCACTCGCAGTAAAGACCGAAAACTGATTGGTGTTGCCGGCGACGGAGGCATCGGGGCCGAAACTCAGCGGTGTCGTGGTTGAAAGGCTCGGCATGAAGATCTGTATCCCCAGGCCGGAAGCAGTGGAATTGGTGCTCAAGGCCAGGGTGTTGCCGGTGTTTCCCGGCGTTTGCTGGTCGGTCAGCGTCATGTAGACGCTGGCGGCCACGCCGCTGCAATTGACGCCGATATTGAACGGTACCGCCGTGGTGGCGGAACCCACGCCGGTGAAGGTTTTTTGCGGCAAGCCATTGGGGCCGGTCAGGTTCACACTGACGTTGGGCGTGGTGACAAGGCAGGTCTGGGGAATAATTGTGACGGCATTGCCCAGATTTACAATTGCCACGTTAAGACCAGCTGCGCTGGTCGTAAGCAATGCGCCGGCGGCTATTGTCCCCGTACTGGCGATATTCCCGGTCTTGGTCAAGACGACGGTTGCGCTTGCACCAGTGTAATACTCGAGAATGCGAACTGGTGCGTTGAGAGTACCGGACGTTGGATTCAATTGAACAGTCCCGCCCTGGTAGTTTCTGAATACCCGGTATCCGATTCCAGGAATTCCCGTTGGAATGATCCCGGTAGTGGGGTCTTTCAAAGCCCCTCCTCGCGCTGACCGGGAGACATTAACAGAACCACCCCCGGTACAATTTACGCCAAAGTTATTCACATTCGTCGCTTGCGCCGATGTAGCTCGTCCAAGTTCACTTCCAACGACGGCGTCTCGGGGAATCGTCAACGTGGCAGGCAGCGCGGCGGAGATAGACTGCGTTCCACCGGGCATCAGCGAACAGTTTTGCGCAGAAGCGGCGACAGGCAGTCCCCCTATGGCGCATGCCGTAAAGAGCATAGTAAAAACACGCTTCATGATCATAAAATGATTTGGCATGTGAGACGGCAATAAGAAGAATTTCACGGACCCCCCCTTGCATGGTTCGACTAAATTAGATGGGACTGTTTGCTTGCCTGGATTGCAAGTCATCCAATTATCGGGATTTTGTGTGCTTGCAATGAATGGTTGTTATCCCAGTATAGCGGCGTGAAGCTATGTGGAATATAAGAAAATTCTCAAATTGGTGGAGACGCAATTGCCCTGAATCGCCTTAAAAAGGACATTCACGGCAGCCGTCTCCCGCCTACGGGAACATGAATATACGGGCATGAGCGATGTCGCCGATGGCGGCCCCGGGGGGACTCAGCGGTCGATTTTACGCGACAGCACAATCGAGGTGGTGGTCTTGATCACGCCGTCGATTTCGCCGATCTCGTCGAGCAGCTTGTCGAGCTGTTCCGCCGAAGCGGCGCGCAGCCAGGCGACGTAGTCGAACTCGCCGCTGACGGAGCAGAGCTGTTCGATTTCCGGGATGCGCTTGAAACGCTTGAGGACGTCGCGCGCGGTCTTGGCCTCGACCGTGATGCCGACGTAGGCGTGCAGGCCGCTGTCCAGGACTTCCTGGCCGAGCTTGACGGTGTAGCCGACGATGATGCCGTTCTTTTCCAGCCGCGCCAGGCGCGCGACCACGGTGGTGCGCGCCACGCCCAGTTTGCGCGCCAGGTTGGCGACGCTGTCCCGCGCCGATTGCTGCAACAGCGAGATCAGCTTGCGGTCGGTGTCGTCGAGCAGATCGAGGCGGGCGGTCATGATTGTGCGCTGACCTACCCGTTGAAGCGGGTCAGGAAGGATTGCGTCGCCGCTTGTTGCGGATTGTCGATGACCTGCGACGGCGGGCCGGCTTCGACCACCACGCCGTCGCGCATGAAGATGACCTGGTCGGCGACTTCGCGGGCGAAGGCGATTTCATGCGTGACCAGGATCATGGTCATGCCGTCAAAGGCCAGCGAGCGGATCACGTTGAGCACTTCGCCCACCAGTTCCGGATCGAGCGCCGAAGTCGCTTCGTCGAACAGCATCACGCTCGGGCGCATCGCCAGCGCGCGGGCGATCGCCACGCGCTGCTTCTGGCCGCCGGACAGGCGCTGCGGATAGATGTCGGCACGGTCGGACAGGCCGACTCTTCGCAGTAGTTCCAGTGCGTAGGCGCGCGCTTCCGCCCTGGGTTTGCGCAGCACCGTGAGCATGCCTTCCATGACGTTTTCCAGCGCGGTCATGTGGGGAAACAGGTTGAAGTGCTGGAACACCATGCCGGTGTTGGTGCGGAACTTGGCCAGCTCGCGATCCTTCAGCGGTTTGGACGCCTTGTCGCCAAACGTGAAATCCTGCGTGCCGACGCGGATGCTGCCTTGCTCGGGCACGGTCAGCAGGTTGATACAGCGCAGCAGCGTCGACTTGCCGGAACCGGACGGGCCGATCATGGCGACCACGCTGCCCTTGTTGACCTGCAGCGAGATGTCTTTCAGCACGACGTGCTCGCCGAAGGCCTTTTTCAGATTCTTGATTTCAATCATGACTTCGTTGCTTACGTGATTAGCGTGACTCATGTTCTTATACTCCCTGTTGCGCGTTCAGGCGATTTTCCAGGCGCTTGGCCCAGATCGTCGCCGGCAGCAGGATCAGGAAGTAAATCACCGCAACCATGGTGTAGATTTCCAGCGGACGGTAGGTTTCATGCGCGATGATCTGGCCCTGGTACAGCAGGTCCGGCACCGCCAGCACCGACAGCAGCGAAGTATTCTTCAATTGCATGATCGACTGGCTGACCAGCGGCGGCGTCATGCGCTTGAATGCCTGCGGCAGGATCACGCGGCGCATCAGCTGGAAGCGCGTCATGCCGAGCGCGCAACCGGCTTCGCTCTGGCCGATGTCGATCGAGACGATGCCGCCGCGGATGATTTCCGAATAGAACGCGCCGCCATACAAGGCCAGCGCCAGCAAGGCCGAGGTGCCGGCGGACATTTCGATGCCGACCAGTACCGGCAGGGCGTAGTAGAACCACACCAGTTGCACCAGCACCGGCGTGCAGCGGAACACTTCGACGTAGGCGCGCAGCGGACCGGAGATGAACGGGTTGCTCGACAGGCGGCCGAGTCCGACCAGCAAGCCCAGCAACAGGCCCAGCAAAACGCAGGCGACGGTATAGGCCAGCGTATAGCCGAAGCCGACGGCAATGACGTTGCGGAATTGCCAGAGCGCGGCGAAGTCCCAGTGATACATCGTGTTTCCCTTTTGTGTCTGAATTCTTGTTTCTGTATGCCTGACTACGTTTAGGCGAGGCAGCATGAAGCGTGCCAGAGCGAGCGAGAGGACCGTCGGTCAGACCAATTTCCCCCGCTGCAAACCCCCGCAATTGTAATGGAGAATATCCCCCGGGATGTAGGAGAAGCTGTTGTGCACTGCTTTTGCGGCTGGCTCTCGGCTTATTGGTTAAAATAGCGCACGGTCGTTTCGGCCATCCTGATTCCTCATATTGTTTTCTCGTCACCCATGAATCCATCTCCCGGCGTGCAGCGCGTGATCCTGATTACCGGCGCCGCCCGCGGCATCGGCGCGGCAACCGCAAGGGCGACCGCAGCGACGGACATGGGCATGGTGCTGCACGCGCGCAGCGATTCGCCCGAGTTGCAGCAGACCGC
>FJVX01000524.1_pt1 | contig 10821 bp, 11 predicted proteins | sample 1011901 | NCBI WGS metagenome assembly FJVX01 (sample SAMEA3912450, study PRJEB9761) | metagenome | biome: forest; material: soil | place: USA | collected 2011-06-22 | depth 0.1 m | reverse complement strand
GGGCAAGAGCCGGCTGGCCGAGGAACTCGCGGCCGGCGCGGGCGCGCCGGTGGTCGTCCTCGCGCCGCTGACGGTGACCGACGACGAGATGGCGGCGCGCATTGCCTTGCATCGCCAGCAGCGCGGTACGCAATACGCCCACTGGGAAACCGTGGAAGAACAACTCGCGCTGGGCGACGCCATCGCGCGCCACAGCACGCCGGACAATGTCGTGCTGGTCGATTGCCTGACGGTGTGGCTATCCAACCTGTTGTTTTGCGAGCAACGTGATTATCCCGAAGTCGGCCGGATCGACGCGCCGGCGCGTTTTGCAGCGGAGCGCGAACGCTTCCTGCAGGCGCTGTCGCAGGCAAAGGGCGAGGTGGTGCTGGTGTCCAATGAAGTCGGCATGGGCATCGTGCCGCAAGGCGCCGTCTCGCGCTGGTTCGTGGATGAAGCGGGGCGCCTCAACCAGGCAGTCGCTGCCATCTGTGAACGCGTGCAGTTCGTTGCCGCCGGTTTGTCGCTGGAGCTGAAGGGGCATAAGGGAGATAAGGCATGATGGGTTTCGACATGATGCTGCTGGCCTTGCTGATGATGGCCGGCGTTGCGCTGGACTGGCTGCTCGGCGAAGTGTCGCGCTGGCATCCGCTGGTCGGTTTCGGTCGTTACGTGCAATGGCTGGAGCGACGCCTCAATCGCCGGCCGGGAAGCCATGCGCGCGGCGCGCTGGCATGGGCGCTGGCGGTGTTGCCGCTGGTGGCGCTGTCGGCCTGGATCACGATCTTGCTGGCGCGGCAATCGTTCTGGCTGGCGGCGGCCTGGCATGTGGCGCTGCTGTACTTCTGCATCGGCTTGCGCAGCCTGCGCGATCACGTGATGCCGATTGCGCAGGCCCTGAAAAGCGGCGACCTGGCCGCGGCGCGCAACCTGACCGGACGCATCGTCAGCCGCGACACGTCGCAATCGCAGGAGACCGATTTGGCCAAAGCGGCGGTCGAGTCCTTGCTGGAAAACGGCAACGACGCCGTGTTCGGTACCTTGTTCTGGTTTGCCGTGGCCGGCGGCCCGGGCGCCTTGCTGTTTCGCCTGGCCAATACGCTGGACGCCATGTGGGGCTATCGCACGCCGCGTTTTCTCGCTTTCGGCTGCGTTGCGGCGCGCATCGATGACGGCCTGAACTGGATTCCGGCGCGCTTGACCGCATGGTCGTATGCGCTGCTGGGCAACCGGCGTCAGGCGCGCATGTGCTGGCGCACGCAGGCGCCGGCATGGAGCAGTCCCAACGCCGGGCCGGTGATGTCTGCGGGCGCAGGCGCGCTGGGGCTGACCCTGGGCGGTGCGGCGATCTACGACGGCGAAGTGGAGCAGCGGCCGCCGCTGGGTGTGGGCCGCGACGCCGTCGCCGGCGACATCGTGCGCGCGTGGAAACTGGTGTCGCGCACGGCGATGCTGTGGCTGACGGTGATGTTGACGATATCGATGTTGATGACCATGTTCTTTACGATTTCCACAATGGGAGGCCCGCATGCTTGAACACGGCGGCAACCTCAATGATGCGGTGATCCGCTACGGCATCGCGCGCGCCGACTGGCTCGATTTGTCGACCGGCATCAATCCGAACGGTTACCCGGCGCCGGTCTTGCGCGCCGATGCCTGGCATCGCCTGCCGGAATCCAGCGATGCGCTGGTGGTGGCGGCATGCGCTTATTACGGCGCGCCGCGCATGCTGGCGGTGGCCGGCACGCAGGCGGCGATACAGGCTTTGCCGCAACTCAGGCTGAGTGAAAAGGGTGTGTCGCGCGTAGTCGTGGCCGCTCCGGCGTATGCCGAACATGCCCATCGCTGGCAGCAGGCCGGACATGCGATGCGCGAAGTCGATTACGTGGATCTGCCGAAAGAATTGGACGGCTGCGACGTGATGGTGGTCTGCAATCCCAACAACCCGACCGGTGCGCGCGTCGCGCCGGACATCTTGCTGGCCTGGGCGCAGCAACTGGCGTCACGCGGCGGCTGGCTGGTGGTCGATGAGGCGTTCGGCGACGCCACGCCGCACCTGAGCGTGGCGGGACACACGGGCGTGCAGTCGGGGCTGATCGTGTTGCGCTCGGTCGGAAAATTCTTCGGTCTCGCCGGTGTGCGACTCGGTTTTGTCGCTGCGCAAGATGTGTTGCTCAAGCGCTTGCAGGAATGGCTGGGACCTTGGACCGTCAGCGGCCCGGCGCAGGAGATCGGTATCGCCGCTTTGTGCGACAGCGATTGGCATGACGCCACGCGCGCACGTCTTCTGGCGGATGGCGAGCGGCTGCACAAGTTGCTGGCTGAGGTTGGTGTACAGGCAAGCGGCAGCGCCATGTATCAATGCTGGGCGGAACAGGACGCCGCCGGATTCCATGACTGGATGGCGCGGCAGGGGATCTGGGTGCGTCTGTTCACCCGTGGCGCCGTCGGGATACGGCTGGGCCTGCCGCCGGATGAGGCCGGCTGGCGGCGTTTGCAGACGGCGTTGCAAGGCTGGACGCAGCACCAAAGCCAGAGAGCGGAGCATGGCGCATGAGCAAGCTTCCCTTCCATACCCTGATGGTGCAGGGGACCACCTCGGACGCCGGCAAAAGCACCGTGGTCGCCGCCCTGTGTCGCTTGCTGGTACGCCACGGCGTCAAGGTCGTACCGTTCAAGCCGCAGAACATGGCCCTGAACAGCGCCGTCACCAGCGACGGCGGCGAGATCGGCCGGGCCCAGGCTTTGCAGGCGCAGGCGGCGCGCATCGCGCCGCACACCGACATGAATCCGGTGCTGCTGAAACCGTCCAGCGATACCGGCGCGCAAGTGATCGTGCATGGCAAGGTGCGCGCCGACATGAACGCGCGCGATTACCATCGTTACAAGACCAGCGCGATGGCCGCCGTGCTGGCGTCCTATCACCGCCTGCGCGCGCAATACGACACCGTGCTGGTGGAAGGCGCCGGCAGTCCGGCGGAGATCAACCTGCGCGCGCGCGACATCGCCAACATGGGTTTTGCCGAAGCCGTCGACTGTCCGGTGATCCTGGTGGCCGACATCGATCGCGGCGGCGTGTTCGCGCATCTGGTCGGCACGCTGGATTGCTTGTCCGAGAGCGAGCGCCAGCGCATCGTCGGCTTCGTCATCAATCGTTTCCGCGGCGACATCAGCCTGTTGCAGCCCGGTCTGGACTGGCTGGAAGAACGCACCGGCAAACCGGTGCTGGCGGTGTTACCTTATCTGCAGGGCCTGCATCTGGATGCCGAGGATGCCGTGGCTTCCGCGCAGAGCGTCAGAGGAAAATTCCGCGTGGTGGTGCCGGTGTTGCCGCGCATCAGCAACCACACCGACTTCGACGCCTTGCGCGCGCATCCGGATGTCGACCTGCAATTCATCGGCGCGGGTCAGCCGATCCCGCCTGCCGACCTGATCATCCTGCCGGGCAGCAAAAATACGCGCAACGATCTCGCCTGGCTCAGGCAGCAAGGCTGGCCGGATGCGATCAGGAAGCATCTGCGCTACGGCGGCAAGCTGATCGGCATCTGCGGCGGCTTCCAGATGCTGGGCCAGAGCGTGGACGATCCGCATGGCGTGGAAGGTGCGCCGGGCAGCATGGAGGGGCTGGGTCTGCTGGCGATGCGCACCGAGCTGACGCAGCAGAAACAGTTGTTGCAAGTCTCGGGACGATGCGCGTTCAACAATGAGGCCGGCGTCACCGGTTACGAAATCCACATGGGCGTTTCGATGGGGGATGCCATGCAGCATCCTGCGTTCCATATCGATGGCCGTCCTGAAGGGGCGCGTTCGGCGGACGACCAGATTCTGGGAAGTTACCTGCACGGCATGTTCGACACGCCGCAGGCATTTTCGGCCTTGCTGGCGTGGGCCGGCCTGGGCGGCGTCGAAGCGGTCGACCTGGATCAGTTGCGCGAGCAGAGCCTGGAGCGCGTTGCCGACGCTACGCAGCCTTTGTTCGACGCCTTGCTGAAGATCGACTATCGCTCATCGACAGGTTCTTAGCGGAAAGCGCCGAGGACGTCGTAACCGATGTTGCCGTTGGCGGCATCGCTTTGTTTCTTCGAGGATTTTCCTGCGACGGCATCGTCGCGCCATGTGCCGGGATGGAAGTGCCAGCCATCGGCATAGCGTTCCCAACCTGGCGCGGAATAGTTCTGGCCGGGGCGGGACAATTCCCAGTGACCGGCGCACCAGACAAACCAGTTGTTGGACAACCTCCAGTAGCCGGGACTCCAGATGACGCCGTCGCGCTCGCTTGGCGCGGCCTCTTTCTTTGGCGGCGGAGGCGGCATGGTGGCCACGAGAACGAAGTCTTCAGAAGCTGAGGTGATGGCCGCCGGTTTCTTGCCGGCGAGGATGGCGGAGACGCAGAGTCGGAAAGTCAGCATGATGGTCTTTCGGGGGCTTTTGGTAGAACGATGAGGCATCGTAGTCCCATCGTCGTCGAAAACCATCCGCCGAATCCATTTGTTACACCTGGCCTACAGTTCTCTACTTGCCGGAAAAACTTTGTTACAACACCGGCATGCACGGGCGAAAAGTAGCTTCGTCGATCAGGCCAGCGCTTTTTTTGCGGCTTCTTCCGGGGACAGGCCGTCATAGAATTGGTCCGTAAACCATTCAACTTCTTCTTCAATATGGTCCTGGGCCTGTTGGATCGTGGCGCCGCCGGCGACCAGAAATGCCTCCACTTCGATGCACCAATTGATGAGCGCGAGTGTCTCTTCGTCGAGTTTTTCTTTCTTGGCCATGGTCTTTCCTTAATAATTTACTTCCGACAGGATACTCTTTTGATAATTTTTTGGAACACCCCGCATGAAGGCCGGTTGCCGGTCTGTTCAAAATTCCTTTGAATGAGCGCCACCGGATTGGCGGCGCGACAAGCAAAGAGTAGGGGCAGTCGTGGGGTGCGACAATTACATCGGATGTAATCGCCGTGCGGTCAGGCGAAGCGCACGACTTCTACCGTATTGCAGTCCACAACAGCGACAAGCCCGATAGCAGCAACAGCAAATCCAGCAAGCGCTGGAAATTGGCCTCGCTCATTTTCATGACAAAGAATTTGCCCGCGAAAGTACCGGCCATCAACGATCCACCCACCAGCAGACCTTGCAGGAAAATGCTCAACGGCATGGCGCCGAACTCGCGAAAGGTGAGTACTTTGCTGACGTAAAGAAACAGCGAGCTGGCCGCTTCGGTGGAAATGAATGCGCCCTTGGTCAGGCCGTAAGCGGTAAACACCGGAACGCTCAACGGCCCGGTGGAAAGCACGATGCCGGTCAGGAAGCCGATGACGGCGCCCGCTACCGACAATTGCCACAGGCGGAGTTTGAAGTCGTGCTTTTTCAGCCAGTGGCGGAACGGCACCATCGTCAGAAAAAATACCCCGAGGCTGACTTCGATCAGATGCGCCGGCAAGACCAGCAGCGTGCGCGCGCCGATGGCCGCCGCCGGGATGCCGGTGAGGGAATAGGCTGCAAAGGCGCGCCAGTCGACCACGCGCCACCAGGCCAGCACGCGCGCCAGGTTGGCCATCAGCGCTGCCACCGCCATGATGGGTACGGCTTGTTTGGGGCCGAAATTGTAGACCAGCACCGGCAGCAGCATGATGGACGAGCCGGTGCCGATGACACCGCTGATCATGCCGGCGGCGAGGCCGACGAGGAGGATGAAGAGATAAGCTGCCACGTGATGTTTTTATTGGAAGGGACCCGGCATTGTACGCCGGGGAAGACTCCGGACCCGCAAGGGGCCCGGATCATGTGTACCCGGCGGGCTTAAGGACGTTCGCCGGCCTTCAGTCGTTCGGCAATCTGTTCCACCACGCCCGGCAGGTCGGCGACGGAGTCGATCACGTAATGCGCGCCGGCGTCGCGCAGGCGCATTTCGGCCAGGGTCTTGAGCGCCTTGATTTCTTCTGGCGACAACTGCGCCAGTTCGGCCTTGGTGCAGCCGACTTCATTGCCCGACAGGGACAGACCGACGGTCCACATGCCGGCGTTGATGCCTTCTTCGATACCGGGCGTGGTGTCGTCGACCTTGATGCAGGCGGCGACGTTGCCGATCTTCAGCGCCAGCATGTTGGCCAGCGCCATGTAGGGACCAGGGCGGCCGCCGGCCGGCAACTCGTCGCCGGCGATGACGTGGTCGGGCTTGATGCCTTCGGCCGCGGCCAAGGGCAGCAGCACGTCCAGCACCTGGCGCGGATAGCCGGAGCAGGAGCCGATCTTCAGGCCTTGCCGGCGCAGCCAGACGAGTGTCTGTTGCACGCCGTCGATAGGCTGCGAATACTCGCCGACCTTGGCGATCTGCATCGGCATGAAGCGCGCATAGATGGCGTCGACGTCGGCGTCGCTCGGCAACTGGCCGTGATGCTCTTTCCATTGGCGCGCGATCTCGGGGTTGTCGAGCAGGGTGCGGATGTGTTGCCACTTGGACAGGCCCATCGGACCGCGCGCCTGCTTGAGCGTGATGTTCATGTCGAAGCTCTTGAAGGCGTCGACGAAGATCTGCGTCGGCGCCAGCGAGCCGAAGTCGACCAGCGTGCCGGCCCAGTCGAAGATGACGGCCTGGAGCTCTGTGGGAGCGGTGCTTGTACGGGGCATGGGAATTCCTTTCTGGTGGACGGGTAAGCGGCGCTTCTCAACTGTCGTCGGCCTGACGAAAGTCAGGCCCCAGCGTCGTATTGGGGGTTGTCACGACACTGGGTCCCAGCGTCCGCCGGGACGACGGTGAAACGGATGGAGGACTTAACTGGACGGCATGAGGACGGTCCTCGCGGTGTTTGCAGCAATGAAATTGCGTCCGCGCGGACCTTGCAATGCGCGTTGCACCAGCGCATCCCAGGCGTCGGCGATGCCATAGTGCGCCGGGTCGGTGCTGACGCCCAGGCGTTCGAGGAAGCCGGACAGGTTGTCGACCGCCTCCTGTTCGTCGACGGCGTCGAAAATCTGCAGCAGCAGGGCGTCGACGTCGGCGGCATTGCCGAACGCCAGCGCCATCACATGCGGCAGCGAAAACGAGCAGGCGATGCCGTGCGTGACGCCGTGATGCAGCGTGATGTCGTAAGACAAGGAATGCGCCAGCGCCGTTTTGGTATTGGAAAACGCCAGGCCGGCTTGCAGCGCGGCGACCGCCATGCGTTCGCGCAGCGCCAGGTCGCGCGGATGTTCCAGCAAGGCGGGCAGCGTGTCGACGATGCTGCGTGCGGCGGTGGCGGCCAGGCTGGCGGAGACCGGATTGCGGTTGACGTTCCAGATCGATTCCAGCGCATGCGACAGCGCGTCGAGGCCGCTGGCCAGCGTCATGTCCCGCGGCAGGCTCAGCATCAGTTGCGCATCGATGATGGCGGCCTGCGGCCAGGTCCAGTCCTGATGCAGGGAATATTTTTTGCCTGCCGCGGCATCCCAGATGGTGGCCCATGGCGTGACTTCGCTGCCGGTGCCGGCGGTGGTTGGGATGGCGATCAGCATCTTGGCGCCGTCGCCGGACAGCGGTGCACCATCCTGCCGACCTTGCAAGTGCGAGAGCAATGCGTCGAAGCGGCCGGAAGACGTCTTGCTCAGCATGGCCTTGGCGCAGTCGATCACGCTGCCGCCGCCGAAGGCGACGATGCAGTCGACATCGGCGTGATCGCGCCAGACGCGCGCGTACATGGCGGCGAGCCAGCTGACGTCGGGGTTGGGCTGCACGGCGTTTTCGATGCCGGCCAGTTGCGGGCCGAGCAATTCTGCGATGCGCGTTTCCAGCCCGAGCGGGGCGGCTTCGGGGAAGGTGATCAGCAGGGCGCGCCTGCCGTCCAACAAGGCCGGCAACTGCGCCAGACTGCCGCTACCTGCCCGTACGGCTACCGGGTTGTGATAATTCCACATGAAGTTCTTTGCTAAAAATGTGACTGAAAGATTAATGCACCTTGCCGTCCTGAATCATCTGGCGCAGGCGGCTGGAGATGGTGTCGGCGACCACCACCATCAGCGTGACGACCACGATGCAGGTGGCGGTGTCCTGGTACTTGAACAGTTTCAGGCTGTTGACCAGTTCGAAACCGAGACCGCCGGCGCCGACCATGCCGAGCACGGTGGCCTGGCGCAGGTTGACTTCAAAGCGGTACAGCACGGTGGCGATCCAGGCGGTGACGACTTGCGGCAAGACGCCGAAGACGATCACCTGCAACGGACGGGCGCCGGTGGCGCGCAGGGCTTCGAGCGGGCCGTCGTCGATTTCCTCGATGCTTTCGGCGAAAAACTTGCCGACCATGCCCACGCCATGCAGCGCCAGCGCCAGCACGCCGGGAAAAGGACCGAGACCGACGGCGGAGACGAACACCAGCGCCAGGATCAGTTCGTTGATGCTGCGCGTGACGTTGAGCACCTGGCGCACGGCCTGATAGACGACGCGGTTGCGATTGAGGTTGCGCGCCGCGAGGAAGGACACCGGGATGGCGACGATGACGCCGAGCAAGGTGCCCCAGATGGCGATCTGGATGGTTTCCACCGCAGGGCCGACCAGGTTGCCGAGGATCTTCCAGTTGGGCGGGAACGAGCGACTGAGGAAGTCGCCGATCTGCGGCAGGCCGTTGGCCAGTTCGCTCCAGCTCAGTTGCGTGCCTTGCGCGCTCCAGGCCAGGACGAAAGCGACGGCGACGACGGCGGCAATGCACAGCAGCCAGGCGCGCAGGGTCAGCGGACGGGCGCCGGTCCAGACGTAGTCGTGATAACTGGAGCTGGCCCGGTCCATCCTGGTTTGCATCGGCGTGCTCATGACAGGGCTCCTTCCAGCACCATGTCAGCGGGCTGGTTTGCGTGGCGAAGTGCGTTGTGCAATTCGTCCTGCGCCTTGAGCTGGTCGAGTCCGGAATAAATCAGATTGAGGTGAGAATCGCGCAACTCGTCGCCGCGACCGTCGAACACCAGTTTGCCGCCCGACAGACCGACGATGCGGTCGCCGAATTCACGCGCGTAGTCGACATGGTGCAGGTTGCAGACCACGGTGATACCGAGTTCGCGGCAGGCCGCGCGCAGGTATTGCAGCACCAGGCGCGAGGTTTTGGGATCCAGGCTGGCGACCGGTTCGTCGGCCAGGATGACTTGCGGACGCTGCGCCAGGGCGCGGGCAATGCCGACGCGCTGACGCTGGCCGCCGGAGAGCGCGTCGGTGCGCTGTTCGGCCTTGTGTTCCAGCTCGACGCGGCGCAGGCAATCCATCGCCAGCGCGATATCCTGGCGACTGAACAATTGCAGGATGGAGCTGAGCGTCGAAGTCTGGCCGAGCCGGCCGGTCAGTACGTTCTTCAGTACCGACAGGCGCGGCACGACGTTGTGATGCTGGAAAATCATCGCCACTTGCTGGCGCAACTTGCGGACGTTGCCGTTGCGCGCATCGGTGGCATCGAATCCGGCCGCCACCAGTTCGCCGGAAGTCGGTGTCGCCAGACCGTTGATACAGCGCAGCAAGGTCGATTTGCCGGCGCCGGACGGTCCCAGCACGACCAGGAATTCTCCGGGAGCGACATCGAGGTCGATGCCGCGCAGCACGGCATTGCTGCCGTATTGCTTGGTGAGCGAACGGATCTTGATCATTTCATGGCCTTGAGGTCGAGATTGAGGATCTTGGCGGTGTCGCGCACGACGTTGTAGGCAGCGTCGGTGGTCGGCACGAAACCGTTGAGCACGCCCTGGTCGCCCCATTCGACGTTCTTGACGTTGGCGAAGGCGATCTTCTTCTTCAGCTCGGGATCGAGATCCTTGCGCCAGACCATCGGCGACTCAGGGATGTCCGGCGAAGTCCAGACGATGTTGAAGTCGGCTTGCTTGACCACGCCCTTGGCGACGGCAGCGGCGAAAATGCGGTCGGCCACGGCGGCGGCGTCGACCTTCTTGTTGGCGACGGCCAGGATGCTGGCGTCATGCGAGCCTGAGAAGATCACGCGCGAGAAATACTTGTTCGGCTCGATGCCTTGCTTTTGCAGGCCGGCGGTCGGGAACAGGTGGCCCGATGCCGAGGATGGATCGACGAACGCCATGGTGCGGCCCTTGAGTTGCGGCACGGTGTCGATGCCGCTGTCCTTGCGCACGATGATCAGGCTCTTGTAGGAACTCTTGCCGGTCTTCTTGGTTTCGGCCACGGAGAAGGCTTCGACGTTGGCGATCGAGCTTGCCAGCACATAGGAGAACGGGCCGAGGTAGGCGACGTCGAGCTTCTTCGAGCGCAGCGCTTCGATGATGCCGTTGTAGTCGGTGGCGATGAAAGGCTTGACCGGCATGCCGAGCTGTTCTTGCAGGCTGTCGATGACCTTCTTGCTGTTTTCCAGCATGGCTTGCGAATCTTCAGCCGGGATCAGGCCGACGGTTAATTGCTGGGGTTGAGCAGCGAATGCGGAGGTCGAGGAAATCAGGCTGAGGCACAAGGCCAAAGGGCGGAAAAGGGCGGAGAGACGTTTCATGATGCTCCTGGCGGTGGCGAGTGAGGTCCGTCCCGTTGCGATACCGGGACGGGCTTGTGTTCATGACCGACAGAATAGGGAGCTATTGTGACCGCTTTATTATCGATATAATCAGGAGATTGACGATTACCTATTGATGGAATCTATAGATGACGCCTTCGCAACTCCGCGCCTTTCTTGCCGTCGCCCGCAATCGGGGTTTCAGCGCCGCCGCGCGCACGCTCGGCGTGAGCCAGCCGACCCTGACCTCGCAGGTGCAGGCGCTGGAACGCCAGCACAACGTCGAACTGTTCTACCGGCGCGGCCGCCGTCTCGACCTGACCGACACCGGCCAGCGCCTGTTGCCGATCGCACAAAAGATCGCCGAGCTGGAACTGGAC
>FJVX01000434.1_pt1 | contig 11101 bp, 11 predicted proteins | sample 1011901 | NCBI WGS metagenome assembly FJVX01 (sample SAMEA3912450, study PRJEB9761) | metagenome | biome: forest; material: soil | place: USA | collected 2011-06-22 | depth 0.1 m | reverse complement strand
GCCTTCCGCCTTGGCATGCGGCGTGGCGATGGCGCTGGAGATGGCCAGCTTGAGGCGGCGCAGTTCCAGCTTCTCGTCGATCAGGCCGTCGCGTTCCTTGAGCACCTTGATGGCGGCTTCGGGATTGGCCAGCACGTCTTTGGTCGCCTTGGCGAAGGCGCGCAGGAAGCCCTTGAGCGCCTCCGGATTGGTTTTCATCAGGCTCTCGTTGGCGATGATGGCGTTGCCGTAGAGCTTCACGCCGTAGTCCGGGTACATCATGATGTTGATGTCGGCGTCCTTGATGCCGCGCGCATTCAGGTTCAGCAGCGAGGTGAAATAGAAGCCGGTGATGGCGTCGACGTCGCCGCGCGCCAGCATGGTTTCACGCAGCGGCGGATCCATGCTGATCCAGTTGGCTTTGGACGCGTCCAGGCCGTTGGCCTTGGCGAAGATCGGGTAGCCGCGGCGGCCGGCGTCGAACACCGGCGACCCCAGCTTCTTGCCGACCAGGTCGGCCGGCGTCTTGATGCCGGTTTTCTTGAGCGAGAAGATGGCCGCCGGCGTGTCGTTGTAGACCATCATCACGGCCATCGGCTTGCCCGGCGAGCTCGGATTGTTGGCGGTGAATTCCATCAGCGCGGCCATGTCGGCAAAACCCATGTCGTAGGTGCCGGAAGCCACGCGATTGACCGCATTGCCCGAGCCGCTGCCGGCGTCGATGACGACGTCCAGTTTCTCCTGCGCAAAATAACCCTTGGATTTCGCCACCAGGAACAGCGCGGACGGACCTTCAAAGCGCCAGTCGAGCTGGAACTTGATCTTGGTCTCTTGCGCGAAGGCAGATGCGCAGGCGGCGCCGAGCAGCAAGGCGGCGGTGTACTTGAAGAGTTTCTTTGCGTGCATGGTTGGCTTCCTTTTTTAATTCATTGATCCGTGTTCGACCGGCCTGGCGCCGTCCCTGATGCTGTCGCCAATGCGGCCGTATTTTGTGAACCGGTTCTTGCAAACAACGTGTTGTGAAAAGCATTTACTGTGCCAAGAACGCGTGACGTGTCCTGGCTGCCGGTTGGAGGCGGTTTTGCCGGGGCTGCTGGGCAGAGGAGAAAAAGCGTCGTCGTTGTCGACTTTTTGGGAGGCTCTGTTTTGTCGACAATATAAAAAATATTTTGCAACAATTTGGTGCTTTGATGCACCCGTCTAGCAGCGATTGCACTAAAAACAGTATTCTTACTCGCTTGTAAGCCTTGCAAAGACTGGATCAGGTGCTGATTGCCGTTAAGTACCCTCGTTCTATATCCTGTCGACAATTTATTTTCACAGGCCCTTGTTTCGTCGGTGAAATGCCCCTTCCCATGTGCGGCTTTCCTCTCCTGCCGCACGACGCCGATGCAGGCGTGCGGCCTTGTCATTCGGTACGACGCTTTCTGTTTTTAATCGCCCCTCTGTTTGTCGACACTTTTTACGAGGCATGCTTTTTTGCTGGCACGGCGTTTGCATTAACGAACCCGGCGGATTGAGCTTCGGCGGATGCCGGCAGCAACATGACCGACCTTGTTTGAATGGGTGAGCAAATGAAGGAGCGCATGGCGCGTGACTGAACAAACCGGGCAAACGATAAAACGCATGCTCGATGAAGCAAGTCATCACGCGCTGTGCGCATGGGATCCGGATTTTATTTTTCATGAATTGTAAAAGGGAGAAACGTATGAAGAAAAGTGCAATGGGGATGTGCTTGACTACTGCAGCGCTGGCGGTGTCGGCCATGGGCAGCATGTCGGCCAATGCTGCGGATTGGGCGGATAATTCGGTTGGGATTCGCTACGGCACCAAGTTTGCCGAGCCGTTCAACTCGCAGGATATTTCCAAGAAGATCGTCAATTTCACGCATGCCAGCGGTTATAAATACGGCACCAACTACCTGAACATCGACCTCCTGAATTCCGATAGCAAGGACAATGAAGCGCAAGAAGCGTACATCGTCTATCGCCACACGCTGGATATCGGCAAGATCAGCGGCAAGGACCTGTCCTTCGGCCCGGCACGCGGCCTTGGTTTTACGCTGGGCTTCGATTGGAACACCAAGAACGATCCAGGCTACAGCTCGCGCAAGCGCATGTATGTCGCCGGTCCGACGCTGATGATGGATGTACCTGGCTTCCTGAACATCAGCCTGCTGGCCCTGTGGGAAAGCAACCAGCCGCTGAATAACGGCGTACGTCTGTCCAGCCGCTATTCCTACGACACGCACCCGATGTTGAATGCAGCCTGGGGCATCCCATTCGGCACCAGCGGCTTCGCGTTCGAAGGCTATGTGAACTACATCGCCGCCAAGGGCAAGAACGAATTCGGCGGCGGCACCGCGCCTGAACTGAACTTCGACGGCCAGATCATGTACGACGTCGGCATGCCGCTGGGCATGGGCAAGAATACCTTCCGCGTCGGTCTGGAATATCAATACTGGCGCAACAAGTTCGGCAACCCAAGCACTGTTCCCGGCTCGTTGGCCAAGACGCCTATGCTGCGCGCCGAATACCATTTCTAAACGGTTGAACGCATCTCACGATGATTGATGAGATGAGTTCGAAATGCCGGGTCTTCGGACCCGGCATTTTTTATTGGGCGAATGGATTGATAATGGACGTCTTCGCCATGCCATTGGCACAAGTCCTGCTCATGGCTATTGGCGGTAAGCCGGTCAGGTTTTGTCAACAAAGCGGATCGGCGTTTGTGATGAATTGGTGCCGGGGCTGCACTAATTTTGACGCGCTGCACTAAAACAGGTTCTGTGCGGAGCCTGTGCAGAATGGGGTTATGCGGGTAGTAAAAATTGTCGACAATGATTGTCTGAAATCGGTGTCGGCAAACAAACGATATAAATCATTTTCAACGAATTGACGAACTGAAAAGCGGGGCACAATGGAAGCATACATCTTCGACTGGCTCAACCTCTTGCTGCGCTGGCTGCACGTCATCACGGCGATTGCCTGGATAGGTTCGTCGTTTTACTTCGTCTGGCTTGACAACAGCCTGACCCGGCCGGAGGATCCCGGGCTGCTGGAGAAAGGCGTCGGCGGCGAGCTGTGGGCGGTGCATGGCGGCGGCTTCTACAACCCGCAAAAATACCTGCTGGCGCCGAAGACCTTGCCGCAAAACCTGCACTGGTTCTTCTGGGAGTCCTATAGCACCTGGCTGTCGGGCTTCGCGTTGTTCTCGGTGCTGTACTTGTTCAATGCCGGCACCTTCCTGGTCGACAAGCACGTGCTCGACATGACGGCGACCACGGCGGTGTTTGCCGCGCTGGGATATCTGGTGGCGGGCTGGCTGGTGTACGACGCCATTTGCCGTGTGTTTGGCGACAAGCCGGGCGGCGATCGCGTGGTCGGCGTGCTGGTGACGATCTATGTCGTGGCGGCGGTGTGGGTGGCTTGCCACGTGTTTTCCGGGCGTGCGGCTTTCCTGATGACGGGCGCGTCGCTGGCGACGGTGATGAGCGCCAACGTGCTGTTCTGGATCATTCCGGGCCAGCGCAAGATGGTGGCGGCGATGCGCGCCGGCCAGAGTCCCGACCCCATCCACGGCAAGCGCGGCAAGCAACGCAGCGTGCACAACACCTACTTCACGCTGCCGGTGATCTTCGCCATGCTGTCGAACCATTACAGCATGACCTACAGCGCCGCCAACAACTGGCTGGTGCTGCTGCTGATCATGCTGGCGGGCGTGCTGATCCGGCAGTTCTTCGTGCTCAAGCACAAAGACGTTTTCAAGTGGCGGTATCCGGTGGCGGCGGTCGTGATCCTGGCCGGCGTGGCGGCATGGATCGTGCCGAAGTCGGCGTTGCAGCCTGCACCTGTTGCCGGGGCGCCGGCCGTTTCGTTTGCACGGGTGCAGCAGGTCATCGAGACGCGCTGCATTCAATGCCATGCCGCCAAACCGACGCTCATGCCGGTGCCGGGCAAGGGCATCCTGCTCGACAGCAAGGACAGCATTCTGCAGCATGCCCAGCAGATTTATCAGCAGGCCGTGGTGCAAAAGGCCATGCCGCTGGGGAACATGACCAACATCACCGACGATGAGCGCGCTCTGCTCGGGACATGGTTTGAAGCAGGGGCCAAGGCAGAATAGGACGATCCAGGCGGAAATGAAAAAAGGCTGAACATTGCGTTCAGCCTTTTTTATCGCGCGTCGCTCAAGTTATTTCGCAACGTAGGGATGTTGCGCGCGCCAGTGATCGGCGATGTCGATGCGGCGGCAGATCCAGACGCGCTCATGCGACTGCACATAGTCGAGGAAACGTTGCAGCGCGGCGAAGCGGCCCGGCCGGCCGAGCAGGCGGCAATGCATGCCGACGGACAGCATCTTGGGCGTTTCTTCGCCTTCCGCGTACAGCACGTCGAAGCTGTCCTTGAGATATTGGAAAAACTGCTCGCCGGTGTTGAAGCCCTGCGGCGTGGCGAAGCGCATGTCGTTGCTGTCGAGCGTATACGGCACTATAAGGTGAGGTTGCTCGCTGCCGTCGGCCAGCGCGACCCGGGTCCAGAACGGCAGGTCGTCGCCGTAGTAGTCGGAGTCGTAGGTAAAGCCGCCGTGTTCGACCACCAGCCGGCGCGTGTTGGGCGAGTCGCGGCCGGTGTACCAGCCTTGCGGATGGACGCCGGTCAGCGCGCGGAAAATCTCGACGGCGGCGCGCATGTGTTCGCGCTCGGTCTCGATGTCCATGTTCTGATAATGAATCCAGCGCAGGCCGTGGCAGGCGATCTCGTGGCCCAGTTCGACAAAGGCCTGGGTGACCTCGGGATGACGTTGCAGCGCCATGGCGATGCCGAACACCGTCAGCGGCAACCGGCGTTTTTCGAACTCGCGCAGGATGCGCCAGACGCCCACGCGCGAGCCGTATTCGTAGATCGATTCCATCGACAGGTGGCGCGCCGGATAGGCGGCCGCGCCGATGATTTCGGAGAGAAATTGCTCCGACGCCGGGTCGCCGTGCAGCACCGAATTTTCGCCGCCTTCTTCATAGTTCAGGACGAACTGCACGGCGATCCTGGCCCGGCCCGGCCAGTTGGCGTGAGGAGCGTTGCGACCGTAGCCGATCAGGTCGCGCGGGTAATTGTCTGCTGGTCGCATGTATTGCATGTGTTCTTTTGTAATGATGATGACCGTGTTCGCCGATGCTTCACGGCTCCATATTGCGGTTCGGAAGCCGTATTGTCGCTCAGGCGCCCTTTCCCAGCACCGAGCGCAAATCGAAGTGATCGTCGTCGCTGGGACGGACGCGGTCTTCGCATAAGTGCAAATGGTGTGCCATGTGTTGTTGCGCCAGCGCGATGTCGCCGCTTTCCAGCGCCGCCAGCACGGTGTCGTGTTCGTCGAAGGAGCAGGCATTGTGTCCCGGCGCTTCGGTCTTGGCGATCATCAGCGTGGTGCGCGAGACCAGTTTGCGCAGCGTGTCGACCAGCAGGGCGTTGCCGGTCAGTTCCGCCAGCGCCAGGTGGAACTGGGCCGACAGCCGGATCCAGCGCGGACGATCGCCGGTCAGGTAGGACTGGCGCTCTTCCTCGACCATCTTGCGCATGCCGGCGATCTGGCGCGTGCTGGCTTCGCGCCCGACCTTGTCGAGCACCGCGTATTCGATGATGTTGCGCAGCTCGAACATGTCCTTTACCTCGGTGTTCGACGGGCTGGCGATGAAGGCGCCGCGGTTGGCTTCCAGATCGACCATGCCTTCCGTGGCCAGGCGCGACAGCACTTTGCGCACCGTGTGGCGGGCGGTATCGTAAATCTGGCACAAGACCTGCTCAGTGAGCTTGGTGCGCGGCGGCAGGCGATGTTCCATGATGGCGTCGTAGATGTCCTGGTAAATGCGTTCTTCCACTGCCGGCGATTGTTCGCGGGCGGCGGTTTGCGAGGCCAGGAAGGAGCGGGATGTCTTGGTTGATTTGGTCATGGCTGTTTAAGAATGACATCAATGAAAGAAGATGGCGCTGCCACCGGATGCAGAGCAGGAGTCGTACCGGTGCGCAGAATTGTCAACAATAGATAAATTGATCGGCAACAATTTGGTGAGTGCTTGCACCAGAATTGACGATTGCAGCCCTTGGCTGCACCACGACGCAATGTGGTGAGAAAATCTGGTTGCGGCGCAATCGACAGCAATAAGCCGCGTGGCGACAATCTTCAGCGCGTATTGACGCTGCAGAGACTGGCAATTTTTATTGTCGACAATTGTTTGCTGGTTTTTCATCAGAAATTGCTTATGCGTTTTGACGATTCTTTTTTATCTTATGCAAGAACCGTACTTGCTGCGAATTTCTTGTTTACAGTGTGCTGACGATTGCCGTCGAAGGTCTCTGCCGCTGACGACTCAAGTCTTTTACAATGATCCACTGCCCGGCACGATCACCGCATTTTTACCGTTTATTTACAGGCTCCCTTATGTCGTCATCTTTCGCATCCCTGCATTCCCTGGTTACTTCCTTTCTCGACAAAGAACACGATGCCCAGACGCGGTTTCTGCAGGAACTGGTGCGCGTGCCGTCGGACAATCCCGCCGGCGATTGCGCCGCCCATGGCGCGCGTGCCAAACAATTGCTCGAAGAACTGGGCTTTGACGTTGAGGCCCATGCCGTGCCGGACGCCCTGGTCAAAGCCAACGGCATGATCTCGGCGACCAACCTGATCGTGCGCAAGCGTTTCGGTGGCGGCGGACCGACCATCGCCATGAACGCGCACGGCGACGTCGTGCCGCCGGGCCTGGGCTGGAGCAAGGATCCCTACGGCGGCGAGATCGTGCAGGACGCCGAACACGGTCCGGTCATGTACGGCCGCGGCGTGGCGGTGTCGAAGTCGGATTTCGCCACCTACACCTGGGCGCTGCTGGCGCTGATCGCAGCGGAGAAACAAGGCGTCGCGCTCAACGGTGCGATCGAATTGCAATTCACCTACGACGAAGAAGCCGGCGGCGACATCGGCCCGAAGTGGATACTGGAACAAGGCCTGAGCAAACCGGATTACGCGGTCTCGGCCGGTTTCGCCTACGGCATCACCTCCGCGCACAACGGTTGCCTGCATCTGGAAGTCACGGTCAAGGGCAAACAGGCGCATGCCGCCATGCCGCACACCGGCATCGATGCGATCGAAGCCGCCACCGGCATCTTGCAAGCCTTGTATGCCTACCGCGCAGAGTTGGCGAAGAAGAAGTCCCGGGTGACCGGCATCAATCACGCGACCCTGAACGTCGGCCTGATCAAGGGCGGCATCAACACCAACGTGGTCCCCGACCTGGCAGTGTTCCGCCTGGATCGCCGCATGATTCCGGAAGAGGCGGGCTTCGACGCCGAGGGCGATCTGCGCCGCGTGATCGATGCCGCCGCCGCACACTATCCCGGCATTGAAGTCGGCGTGCAGCGCACCCTGCTGGCGGAGCCGCTGGCCGAGTTGCCGGGCGTGGAAAAGCTGATAGGCGCGTTTCGGCGCAATGCCGAAGCCGTGCTGGGCGAGCCGGTTGCCGCGCATGGCGTGCCTTTGTATACCGATGCGCGTCATTACACCAAGCAAGGCATCCCGACGATCCTGTATGGCGCCGGACCGCGCACGCTGATGGAGGCGCGCGGCCACAACTCGGATGAGAACCTGCGTCTGGACGACCTGCTGAAGGCGACCAAGGTGGTGACGCTGGCGCTGGGTGAATTGCTGCAGTAACTCCTGACTGTCGTCCTGACTTTCGTCAGGACGACAGTGGTACTGGGATTTAGTGCGCGGCGGCGTACTGATCGAGTTCCGTGCCCAGGCGGGCTTTTTCAGCGGCCGGGATGAAGCTGGCCTCGATGCCGTTGCGCGCCAGTTGCAGCAACTCTTCGCGCGTGAGCGCCAGCGCCGAGGCGATCGCCAGATAGTTGGCGTTCATGTAGCCGCCGAAATAGGCCGGATCGTCCGAGTTCACCGTCACCGCCAGACCGGCGCGCAGCATGCGGGCGATATTGTGATTGGCCATGTCGTCGACGACGCAGAGCTTGAGGTTGGACAGCGGGCACACGGTCAGCGGCATTTTTTCGCGGATCAGGCGTTGCATCAGCGCCGGATCCTCTTCGCTGCGCACGCCATGGTCGATGCGCTCGACCTTGAGCACGTCGAGCGCGCTGACGACATATTCCGGCGGACCTTCTTCGCCGGCATGGGCGACCAGATGGAAGCCGAGCTCCTTGCAGCGCGCGAACACGCGGGCGAATTTCTCCGGCGGGTTGCCGCGCTCGGACGAGTCCAGGCCGATGCCGTTCCACAGGTCCTGGTACTGGTCGCGCAGGGGCAGGGCGGCGTCCAGCGTGACGAAGGCGTCTTCTTCCGACAGATGGCGCAGGAAGGACATGATCATGGCGCTGGAGAAGCCGTGGCGGTCGCGTGCTTCGCGCAGGGCGCGGGCGATGCCGGCAAACACGACGTCGATGGCGATGCCGCGTTCGGTGTGCGTCTGCGGATCGAAAAAGATCTCGGCGTGACGCACGTTGTCGGCGCGCGCGCGCTCGATGTAGGCCATGGTCATGTCATAGAAGTCCTGTTCGGTGCGCAGTACGTTGGCGCCGGCGTAATACAGGTCGAGGAAGGATTGCAGGTCGGTGAAGGCGTAGGCCGCGCGCAGTGCTTCGACCGAGGCGTAGGGCAGCTCGACTTTGTTGCGTTGCGCCAGGGCGAACAGCAATTCCGGTTCCAGCGTACCCTCGATATGCAGGTGCAGCTCGGTTTTGGGCAGTGCTTCGATGAAGGCGCGCAGGTCTGCGGGCAGGGTTGGGGGGGCGGAGGAAATCATGGCTGGCCTTTGTATGGAACTGAAACGAATGAACTAAGCGATGGCGTATTTTCTCAGAAAACCCGGGGCCGGCAGAAAAATTGAAAACTAAACCGGTCGCCTGCTGACTAAGCCTGCAGGCGATGCCGAAATAAAGACGTAAAGATTTTGTGAAATCCATCGTATCGCCGGATTTGCATGCTTTAATGCTGTGCCGTCAATGGGACCAAGTGCGGGATCAGAATGAAAAAGATAATTGCAACGACGATGACATGCAGCATGCTGGCGGGAGCGGGAATGACGCTCTCGGGCTGCGCGTTGATGTTCTGGAAGAAAAAGGAAGATCCGACGCTGGTGCCTTTCTCGACGATTTCGAGCGGCGCCTACCAGAGCTTCGTCAAGAATTGGGACGATAAGGATCAGCCGGTGCTGTGCGCCCTGATCCGCTCCTCGGGCGAATGGAACTACTGGTTCCAGCCGGCCGCGACGATGCGCCATAAAAACGCGCTGGCGCCGTCGTCCGAGTATTTCGAAACTCGCCAGTTGATGCTGGCCACGCGCGTCGTCCAGGCGCCCGACAGCAGCGAGCGCGGCCAGATTTTTACCGCCGACAAGGTGACAATGAGGGGCGGCGTGCTGAAGCTGGAATACCGCTTCGTCCAGCCGGCCTCCGGCGCGACCTATCAGATCAAGGATTTCCTGCTGGTGGAGATTCCCAAGGATCGTTACACCACCGGACCGGTGCAGTTCGTCGAGAATGGCCGCACGGTGTGCGAGATTTCGCGCTGATCATTGATTGATTCCGGGGGCGTCAACAAAAAAGCCTGAGTGACAAACACTCAGGCTTTTTTGTTTTCAACGACCGCATTGACGTGTAACGAGTACTCACTGCGTCATGCCGAGAAATTGCTGCAACTCCGGCGTTTTCGGATTGGCGAACAACTCTTCCGGCGGGCCGATTTCGTGGACCTTCCCCTGGTGCATGAAGACCACGCGGTCGCACACTTCGCGGGCGAAACGCATTTCGTGCGTGACCATCAGCAGGGTCATGCCGTCGTCGGCCAGGCTGCGCACTACCGCCAGCACTTCATTGACCAGCTCCGGATCGAGCGCCGAGGTGATTTCGTCGCACAGCAAGGCTTGCGGCTGCATGCTCAGCGCGCGCGCAATCGCCACGCGCTGTTGCTGGCCGCCCGACAACTGCTCGGGGAAGGCGTCGAATTTCATGCCCAGGCCGACGCGTTCCAGATTCTTCCGGGCCAGCTCGCGCGCTTCCGCTTCCGGCATGCCCTTGACGATCATCGGCGAGATCATCACGTTGCGGCCCACGCTCAGGTGCGGGAACAGGTTGAACTGCTGGAAGATCATGCCGACCTTCAGGCGCAGCGTCTTGAGCTCCAGTTCGCTTTGCCCGAGATAGGCGCCGGCGACGCTGATGGAGCCTTCGTCGATGGTTTCCAGTCCGTTGATACAGCGCAGCAGGGTGCTCTTGCCGGAACCGCTCTTGCCGATGATGGCGATCACTTCCCCGGCATCGACCGACAGGCGAATGCCCTTGAGCACTTCGTTGTCGCCGTAGCGTTTTTTGACATCCTCAATGGCGATGAGCGGCATTGAATTTCCTTTCCAAAAATTGGCTGTACTTCGACAGCGGCCAGCACAGGGCAAAGTAAAAAAGTCCGACGACGGCAAACACGGTGAACGGCATGAACGTGGCGTTGGTGATCACGGTGCCGGCCTTCGACAGTTCGACGAAGCCGATGATCGAGGTCACGGCAGTGCCCTTGATGATCTGCACGCCGAAGCCGACGGTGGGCGGAATCGCGATGCGCAGCGCCTGCGGCAGGATGATGTGGCGCATCTGCTGCATGTGGCCCATGGCCAGCACCGAAGATGCTTCCCACTGGCCGCGCGGAATCGCTTCCACGCAGCCGCGCCAGATTTCCGCGAGGAAGGACGCGCTCCACAAGGTCAGCGCCAGGCCGGCGGCGAGCCAGGCCGGCACTTCCATGCCGAACAGGGCCAGCCCGAAAAAGATCAGGAACAGTTGCATCAGCAGCGGCGTGCCCTGGAATATCTCGATGTAGAGCTGGGCCGCGCGGCGCAGGAAGGGACGCTTGGAGATGCGCATGAACAGGACGATCATGCCCACCGCGCTGCCCAGCAGGAAGGTCGCCAGCGACAGCAGCACGGTCCAGCGCCCTGCCAGCAGCAGGTTGCGGACGATGTCCCACAAGGAAAATGAAATCATGAAGCCCTCCGCGCAAAGATGAACTTGTCGCCGATCAGGCGCAGGAACTGGGCGTCGAGGTGTTTCCGGGCTTCGCGGCGGCCGAGATA
>FJVX01000443.1_pt1 | contig 11195 bp, 11 predicted proteins | sample 1011901 | NCBI WGS metagenome assembly FJVX01 (sample SAMEA3912450, study PRJEB9761) | metagenome | biome: forest; material: soil | place: USA | collected 2011-06-22 | depth 0.1 m | reverse complement strand
GCGACAGCGGCGCCGGCATCCGCATCTTTGAACTGCGCGCTTCTCGCGGCGAGACGCTCCCGTCCTATCAGCCCGGCGCGCATATCGACGTCACGCTGGGCAATGCTCGCGTGCGTCAATACTCGCTGTGCTGCGACCGGCCGTCGCCTGAACGCTATCGCATCGCCGTCAAACGAGAGCCGCAGTCGCGCGGCGGTTCCGCCTGGTTGCATGAACAGGCCAGGGAAGGCGACACGCTGCAGATCGGTACGCCGCGCAATGCCTTTGCGTTGGTTGATGCAGCAGCTGCGCATGTGCTGTTTGCGGGTGGAATCGGCATCACGCCGGTGTTGTCGATGGCGTATGCGTTGTTGAATCGCGGTGCGGCATTTCATCTGCATTATTTTGTACGCGATGAGGAGAGTGTTGCGTTTCGCGATGAACTGACGGGGACATCGTTGGCTCGTCATGTTTCCCTCCATGCAGGTTTGTCGCCGCAGCAGACGGCTGCCGCCATTTCTTCGGCGCTGAAGCATGCCGCTGTCGATACGCATGCCTACGCTTGTGGTCCGGGACCGTTCATGGCGACTGTGATTGAGCTGGCGTCTGCAAAACTTGGGGCATATCAGGTGCACAAGGAGTCGTTCTCGGCGCCTGTTGCCGATGCCGGCGACCAGGCTTTTGTGATTCGTTTGAGAGATCGCAGGGAAATCGGGATTGCTGCCGGCGAGACTGCCCTGGCTTGTTTGCAGGCGGCGGGAATTGACGTGGATTGTTCTTGCGAGGTCGGGGTGTGCGGCACCTGCCGGACGAAGGTGATTGAAGGCGTTCCCGATCATCGGGATGCATTTCTGAGTACGGAGGAGAAGGCTTCCAATTTGTGGTTCATGCCCTGCGTTTCCCGGGCGAAGACGGGGACGCTGGTGTTGGATATCTGAATGGATGATGGCGGTTTACAGCTGCTCCGCGAGGAGAAAATCCGACACCGCGGCGGAAAATTCCTGCGGCAACTGATCCGGCAAAGGCACCATGCCGCCCTTGATCGAGACCAGTCTGCTGCCCGCGATCAGCGCCGCCAGCTTCGATGCATAAGGCGATGCGTGCGGATCGTCGCGGGCTTCTATGAGCAGTGTCGGCGCTGACAACAGCGAGATCCGCTCTTCCATGACGTAGTCGGACACTACGCGATGACCATGCGAAGCCATGTCGCCGGCCTTGATGGCGTCAACGATGTAGCGCTCCATCAGATCGATGTTGCCGGCCGGGTAATACGGCTGGCGGCGGCTCCACAGTTCCGTCAGATGTGTTCCTTCCGTGCTGCGCTCGACGTCGTCAATGGTGCGACGGCCGGCATGCGCGGCGCGCCGCGCGGCATCGTTGAATGGGCATGACGACAAAACCAGCGCCGCAATCCGTTCCGGATGGCCGGCCGCCATTTCCAGTGCCGTCACCGCACCGGTGTGGTGGCCGACGACGGCCGCTGTCGAGATCCCCAACGCATCCAGCAACTCGAAGGAAACTCGCGCCCAGCGCTCGATGGAATGTTCTTCCACGGGCAGCCGGCAAGAATCGCCGAAGCCGATGGTATCCATCGCGATGACCTTGAAATTCCGTGCCAGCAATGGAATGACATCGCGAAATTCATCCCAGGAGCGCGGCGTCTGATGCAGCAGCAATACGGGAAATCCGTCGCCGGCGGTGGCAATGTGGATAGCTCCGGAGGCGGTTTCAACGAAGCTGCGGGCAGGTGCAAAGGTCGTCATGTCGGAGCCTTCCGATACGTTCAGGGTTGGTGACTCAAGGCAAGCGGGAAGCACAGGCCTGGCCGCCTGCATTCAAATCTCGAGCACCAGTCGTCCGCGGGTGATGCATCCGCTCTCCAGCGCCGCATGCGCGGCGGCGGCATCGGCCAGCGGGCGGACTTCGCTCACGCACGGTCGCAATACGCCCTGCTGCGCCAATCCGGCGACCGCATGCAACACGCTCTGCCGATCGGTGATAAGCGCACGCGTCACGCGCACGCCGTATTCATCGGCGCGGTCGATGATGGGCTCAGCCATCAGCCAGACCAGATGGCCGCCTTTTTTCAACACCGGATAGGAACGCAAATGGGTCGCGCCGCCGACCAGGTCGAACACGACGTCCTGATCGCGCAGCTTGCCAAAATCATCGCGGTCGTAAGCGATGGCTTGCCTGGCGCCCAGTCCGAGCACGTAGTCGATATTGGCGGCACGGCAGGTTGTCGTCACTTCCGCGCCGAGATGGCTGGCCAGTTGCACCATCAGACTGCCGACCGCTCCCGATCCGCCATGGACCAGCACCTTCATGCCCGGCCGGACATTGGCGACCTGCACCACGGGTATCCAGGCGCTGATGCCCGGTTGCATGAGCGCCGCCGCTTCATATCGCGACAGGGAGCCGGGCTTGCGTACGGCGCGCTCTTCCGCCACCGCGATGACCTCGGCGCAGGAGCCGCCGGTCAGCATGTCGACCATCACGCACACGGCATCGCCAACCGCAAAACGCGTCACGGCGCTGCCGATGGCTTCCACGATGCCGACGCCGTCGCGTCCCGGTATCTTCGGCAGCGCGATGGGCAAATGCGCCTTCAGCAGACCGGCGCGAATCTTGGTGTCCACCGGTGCAACGCCTGCGGCAAGCATGCGGATGCGCAAGTCTTTCTCGCCCAATCCAGCCGGCTCCAGATCGACCATCGCGAGTACGTCCGGGGGGCCATACTCCTTGAACTGAATGGCGCGCATGCATTTATCCGGAAAGGAATTGCTCAGCGCATCAGCGCCGAGTAGTTCGGCACATTGGTGGCCCAGCCTGCCGTCAATGGCGCGACAAACACGTTTTCGGTGCGTGTGCGCGAGATCTTCCATATGCCGTCGACCTTCTTGAACAGATTGTTCAGGCGGCTTGACCTCAATAGCGAAGAACCGTCGCTGAAAATCCAGGGCTGGCAATGCACCCACTGGCCATCGGCTTCGTCGCCGTTGACGTGGATCTGCTCGGAAGTGAGGTAGTGCACGTTGAGCAGCAGCGCAGGATCGCTCTTCTGCCCCCAGAATGCCTGGAAGTGCTTGCGGATCGCTTCCTTGCCGTCGGCCCGGCCGAATTGGCCTTCATAGTAGGCGCCGACGCCTTCCCAGATGGCGTCTTCCGAATACAGTTCCAGAATTTTCTCGATGCGTTCGTCGACGGACCTTATCGGCTCCGGGCACGGCGTATCGCACAGGAACATGTAGCGCGCCTGAATGCGGCGGATATCCGCTTCGGCTTCCAGTACGTTCAGTCGGCGCTTGATGTCGACGATGTCGTTGCCGTAGTTTGGTGAATCGCTCATGCTTTCCTATTCTTCTGGATGATCGAATACTGCTCAGAAATGCTGTGCTTGTTGCGGTTCGGCCGCTGCCCCGATATTCAGCCCGCCTCCAGCATCGAGCCCAGCGAATGGTAGCCGCGGTTGAAATAGATCAGGCAGCGCGGTTCCGATGCGATGGCGATATCGAGCACCGAACAGAAAAACACGCTATGCGTGCCGACCTGTTCCACCCTCCTCACCCTGCAATCCAGATTCACGGCCGCATCGAGCAATACCGGGGCGCCGCTGCTCAGGGTGCTCCAGTTGCCGGCGGCATAACGCTCGGACACATCCGTGCCGCGGCGGCCGAAGATCGTCGACAACTGTTCGTGTTGCGACCCCAGCACATTGACGCACAGCACGCCGTTTTCCCTGATGACGTCATGCGCGCCGGCGTTCCGGTTGACGCAGACCAGCAGCGTCGGCGGTTCGTCGGTGACGCTGCAGACCGCCGAAACGGTCAGGCCATGGCGGCCGGAGACGCCGTCGGTGGTGACGATATTGACCGCCGCGCCCAGCCGGCTCATCGCATCGCGAAATGTCTCCCGCGACGATTGCTTCTGTACCATGTCGGTGTTCATTTCAGGCTCCGGATTCACAGATAGCGCTTGAGCAGTTTCCTGGTCGCGATGCGCAACACGCGGTCGAACAGATAGCCGAGCAAGCCCAATGTGATGATGCCGACGAAAACCCATTCGGTACGGCTGAAGTTGCGGGCGGTCCAGATCAGGGCGCCCAGGCCTTCGCGGGCCGACACGATCTCGGCCGAAACCACCGTCAGGAACGAGTTGCCCATCGCGATGCGCGCGCCGGTGACCATGAAAGGCACCGTCGAAGGCAGGATCACGGTGGTCAGGATCTGCCACTGTCCGGCGCCCAGCGAGGAGGCCGCCCGTATGCGCAGCGGGTTGACCGCTTGCACGCCGGCGATGGTGTTCAGCGTGACGATGAACACGGTTGTGTAGAAGATCAGCGCGATCTTCGACAACTCGCCGGGGCCAAGCCAGATTACTGCGAGGGTGACGAAAGCGATCGGCGGAATGAAACGGAAAAATTCGATATAGGGGTCGAGCAACTGGCGTATCAGTTCAAAGCGGCCCATGAAAATGCCCAGCGGCACGCCGATCAGCACGCCGGCGCCCCAACCGGCCAGGATGCGGCCGGAGGATGCCAGGATCGATTGCTGCAAGGTGCCGTCGCCGATCAGTTCCAGCGCCGCGGCCCAGGTTATCGAAACCGAGGGCAGGAACAGCGACGAGGTATACATCGATGCGAGCTGCCAGAGCAACAGGCCGCCGACGATGGCCACCACCGAAATGAAAAACGGCCGCATCGCTTTCATGCGCTTTCCCTGACCGGATGATTTGACGAACACGGCAGGCTGGCTTGCCGTCGGAGTCGTCTGGCTAAGCTCTGTCATTTCATCAACTCCTCTTCCATCAAACCTTGTGCGCGCAGCACGCGCGTGACTTCTGCACCGATGTCGTCGCGAATGCGCGCATAGAGCGCCATGCATGCCGGATCGGCGGGGTCGCGCGGATGCGGCAACTCGACTTTCTCGATCACTTTGATGCCGGCGCGCGGGCCGGCGGTCATGGTCACCACGCGGTCGGCCAACAGGATCGCTTCCCAGATGTCGTGGGTGACGAAGACGATGGTGCAGCCGGTGCTCTTCCAGATTCGATCGAGTTCGCCTTGCAGCACTTCGCGGGTCTGGGCATCGAGCGCGCCGAAGGGCTCATCCATGAGCACCACCGACGGTTCATTCACCAGCACGCGCGCAATCTGCGCGCGCTGACGCATGCCGCCGGACAATTCACCGGGAAACTTGTCGATGGCGTGCTTGAGGCCGACCAGCGAGACGTAGCGCTCGGCCGCGCTGCGCCGTTCCGCCGCAGCCACGCGGCGCAACTTGAGACCGTATTCGACGTTCTCGCGCACGCTCAGCCAGGGAAACAACGCCTCCGAAGACTGGAACACGACGCCCCGGTCCAGCCCGGGTCCGCTCACGGGCTTGCCATCGACCAGGATCTCGCCGGCCACATCCTGGAAACCGGCGATGGCGTTCAACAGCGTCGACTTGCCGCAACCGCTCGGACCCAGCAGGCAAACGAACTCGCCGGCGTGGATGTTCAGGTCGATGCCGGCCATGATCTCATTGGTGCCAATCGTCAGTCCCACCCGTTTGAGGGAAACAGAGGAACCCCGTGCCGAGTTTGCCATGTGTTACCCCTTGTAGAAACCGCGCTGCAGGACCTTGCCCATGTCGACCGGTGCCTTGATCGCCTGCTTGGAAAGCAGGAACTGGCCGATGGCGTTGGCGGTCTTGAGGTCCTCATTGCTAAAGTCGCGGATGACAGGCTCCATGTCCTTCAGCGAATTGAGCGTCTGCGGCACCGGGATCCTGGTAATCGCCTGTACCGACTGGGCGGCGCGCGGCGGGTCCTTGCGGGTGATCTCGGCAGCTTCGGCCAGCGCCTTGAGGATGTTGCCCGCCACGTCCTTGTTCGATGCCAGCCAGCCGCTGGTTGCCGACAGCCACAGGGTGCTGGTATAGCCGACGTCGCCGCAAGTCATCAGGATGTGGCCGCCTTGCTGCACGCCCAGCGTCGGCCATGGTTCCCACACGAAGTAACCGTCGATGTCGCCGCGCGCCAGCAGCGCCGGCAATTCAGGCGGCCCGGAGCGCACCATCTCGACCTTGGCCGGATCGATGCCCAGCTTTGTCATCGTGAGGCCGGTGACGTATTCGCTCACGGAGCCGGCGACGATGCCGAACTTTTTGATCTTGTCGGCGCTGGGAATACCCTTGCGCGCCACCAGCTTGAGATAAGTCCTGGACTGATAAGTCACTGCCAGCGGACGCAGCTCGGCGCGGGAGAGGCGCACGATGTGAGTCGGCTCGCCGGCACAGGCCATGTTGACCTGATTCGCCACCAGCGCATTGAGCGCCTCGCCGCCGTCGGTATAGGACTGTACCGTTACGTTGGCGCCGTACTTGGCGAACAGTTTCTCGTTGGCAGCCACGAAGAAGGCGGTAAACACGGGGTCGGCGCCGACCCCGATGGTCACCGGCGCATTCTGCGCCAGCGCCGACGCGCCGGGCAGATTTCCGGCGACAAGCATGGATGCCCCACTGAGGAGGAGAGTACGACGGCGACGAAAGACAGTGAAATTGGTCACGAGCTTGGTCCTCATATTTGGATTAAGACTGGAATCATCGGGTACCGCAAACTTCTTCGCTCCTAAGCCGAAAAGCTAAATGCCTGAGCGCATGCTGCATTTTTCATGCCTGGCGAGTGACGACTGATTCGGCATGCGCGTCCTGAGCGCACCAGGTACGCGCGACGCCGATCAATACAAACTGCAAATCTTATTTCGCAACGGCGAGCATCGGCGTCATGCGCGCAAATACCGCGCCGGCCGTGTCATAGGTGCTTTCGCTGAGTGCGGCGTGCTGCGTCACCACCATGGCGTCGCGCACGATGCGCTGCAGCCGGTGCGTACTCTGGATCGCCGCCATGCCGGCAATCTGATAAGCCTCTTGCACCACCTCGGCGGAAGTGCGCGCGGCGTAGGTCGCACTCAGCCGCAGCAGCGTGTCGAGCTGCTCCGACACCGGATCGCCGGCCAGCACGCAGTCCCAGGCCTTGATGCAGGTGTCGTAAAAGAAACCCCGGGCGCTGCGCCACTTTGCTTCACACAGTCCCAGTTTGATGCGGTAATAGGCGCGATCACCAAGTCGGGCGGCGCCCGGCATGATCTTGGCGCCGCCCGCCATGTCGGTGACGATGTCCAGCGCCGCGCGTGCAAGGCCGATGTTGACGGCGGCGTGGACTTCAGCCTGATAGGCCAGGGACGGATAGCGGAACAACGGCTCGTCGATCAGGCCCGGAGCGCCGCGCACGCAGGTCCATTCATGCGCAAAGAATTTGCCGTTGAGACGGGTGTCGTGACTACCGGTGCCTTGCATGCCGACCACGTTCCAGTTGTCGACAATCTCGACCTCGTCGGCCGGGCAGACGGCCATCAGCGCCGGCGCCGGCTCGCCATTCACAGACGGCGCATCGTTCTTGATGCCGACGCCGATCCAGTCGGCGCCCTTGCAACCGCTGGCGAAATGCCAACGCCCGGAAACCTTCAAGCCGCCCGGCACCGCTTCGGCGGCTTGCAGCGGATACAGGCCGCCGGCATAGGCCTGGTCGGGTCCGTTGGCGTAAATCTTTTCCTGAGTCGCCAGCGGCAGCGGCGCCAGATACGTGTTGGCGGAACCGAAAGCCGCGACCCAGGCAGCCGAACCGTCTGCGGTGCCGATGCGCTCGATCATTTGCAAAAATTCGGCAGGAGGCAGGGCATCGCCGCCGAAGCGTTTGGGTGTACTGGCACGAAAGATGCCCGCGCGCTTCATGGTTGCGATAGCATCTTTCGGGACATGCGAAAGTTGATTGAATTCATCGCGGCGAGCCGACACTTCGCGAATGAGTGCATCCATCGCAGTTTCATGCACGTGTTCATCCGGGCTTGGGTTGACGCCGGCAGGTTGCAGCGATGCGTCGGGGACCGATTGATTCATAAGAGAGCGTGTCTGGGTGATGTCGATGAACCAGTTTCGCCATTCCCTATTAATTAGTCAAATTCATAGTTATAATTTGCCAAATGAATAAAATTAATACGGAGACCATGGACCTGAATTTGATTCGGGTCTTCCTGGCGATCTGGGATACCAAGAGCCTGACCGATGCCGGCGAACGCCTTTGCCTTACGCAATCGGCGGTCAGCCACGCGCTGAAGCGGCTGCGTGCCGAATTCAACGATCCTTTGTTTGTGCGCGATGGCAACTCCATGGTCCCCACGTCGTCGGCCACGCAGTTGCAGGCGCCGCTGCGCCAGGCCATCGGGATCATCAATAACGCGGTGATGGAATACACCGCCTTCGATCCGATGAAGACCAACCGGGTGTTTCGGATTGCGATGTCGGATGTGTCGGAGTATTACTATCTGCCGCAATTGCTGGCGGAGCTTGAACGAACCGCACCGCTGGTGCAGCTGGAGGTGGTGCGGCTGGATATCCATTCGGTCGGCGCCTCGTTGTACACCGGCGACGTCGATCTGGCGGTGGGATATTTGCCCGGCTTGAAAAGCGAATGCGTCAACAAGCCACTGCTCACCGACACCTTCGTGTGCCTGGTGCGCGCGGGTCATCCTTTGGCCGATCGGGCGCTGACCCGCGCCAATTTCACCGACCTGCGCTACATCTACGTGGGCACCGAAGCGACCGGCCACCAGATGGTGGAACACTGGCTCGATGAAAGCGGCATCCTCCGCAAGACCGCCCTCAGACTGGGCCACTTCACCATGGCGCCGGAAATCGTGCGGCAGACCGATCTCGCGGTGATTTACCCGCGCAGCATTGCGGAACGCGTCAATCGCCTGCAGGAATTCGTGTTGCTGGAACTACCTTTTGAAACGCCGTCGATCGAAGTCAAGGTGCATACCCATTTGCATTTCGCCAGCGACATGGGAATTCAATGGCTTAGCAGAATGCTGGCAGAGAAAATTTCACTCGCGGCGGCGGCCTAGGCCACCGCCACCAGGCGATCCAACTTCTCTCCATCCGCCAGCAACTCGGCGCTATCGGAGTCGTGCACAATCCGCCCGCGATCCAGCACGATCGCCCGCTGCGTCAACGACAAGGCCATGCGCGCATGCTGTTCCACCACGATCACCGACATGCCCATGTCCTTGACCAGCCCCCGGATCACGCGCAGCAATTCCTGCACGATGATCGGCGCCAGACCTTCCATCGGTTCATCCAGCAACAGGATGCGCGGACTCACCATCAGCGCGCGCGCAATGGCCAGCATTTGCTGCTCGCCGCCCGACAGCTGGTTGCCCATGTTGTTGCGACGCTCTTCCAGGCGCGGGAAGATGTTGTAGATCTTCGGCAAATCCCATTCGCCGCCGCGCGCGACCACGGTCAAATGTTCTTCGACCGTCAGCGACGGAAACATGTAACGTTCCTGCGGCACCCAGCCGAGGCCGGCATGCGCGCGCCTGTAGGTCGGCACGCGCACGATGTCGCCGCCGCGCCAGCGGATGCTGCCGCCATGCAGGCGGGTCAGGCCCATCAGCGTGACCAGCAGGCTGGTCTTGCCGACGCCGTTGCGGCCGAGCAGCGCCAGGCTGTCGCCTTCCTGCATGGAAAACGACACGTCTTCCAATACGATCGAATCGCCGTAGCCGGCGGTGACCTTGTCGAGTGCGAGCAGCTCACTCATGTTCCGACTCCCCCAGATAAACTTCCTTGACGCGTTTGTCGGCGGCGATTTCCGCCGGCGTGCCTTCGGTCAGCACCTTGCCGCCGACCAGCACCGTGATGCGTTCGGCAAAGCGGAACACCAGGCCCATGTCGTGTTCGATGAAGACGATGGTGACGTCGCGCGGCAATTGCGCAATGACTTCGAACAGTTCCTTGCTTTCCGCCGAGGGAATGCCGGCCGCCGGTTCGTCCAGCAGCAGCACTTTCGGCCTGGTCGCCAGCGCCAGTGCAATTTCCACCAGGCGTTGCTTGCCATAAGCCAGGCTGCGCGTGATGCTGTTGGCTTCGCCGTCGAGCTTGAGCGAAGCCAGTAAAGCCATGGCTTCGTCGATGACGTCGCTCTGCTGCGCCACGGTCTTGTGCCAGACGTACTGCAGGCCGCGCCGTTCGGAGATGGCCAGCACGACCGACTCCAGCACCGTCAGGCCGGCGAACAGCGTGTTGATCTGGAAGGTGCGCGTCATGCCGCGCTTGACGCGCTCATGCTGCGGCAGCGAAGTGATGTCGTCGTCGCCGAAGAACACCTTGCCGCTCGAAGGCGCAAAGCCACCGGTCAGCAGGTTGATGAAGGTGGTCTTGCCGGCGCCGTTCGGTCCGATCAGCGCGTGGCGCGCGCCGGGAACGAAGGTCAGCGAGACGTCGCTGTTGGCCTTGAAGGCGCCCCATTGTTTGGACAGGCCTTCGGTGCGCAGCGTGGTGTTTGCGCTTGTATTTGTTGCCGTGCTCACGAGCGCTCTCCTTTCGTGCCCGAGGATTTACGCAGGCTGTTCCAGATCAGGGTCAGGCCGCCGAGGATGCCGCCGCGTGCGAACAGCACGATGACGATCAGCAGCAAGCCGATCCAGAATTGCCAGTAAGCAGGATTCAAGCCGGAAAGATAATCTTGCGCGAGCATGAAGATCGCCGCGCCGACCAGGCCGCCGTACAGTCGGCCGGTGCCGCCCAGCACCAGGATGATCAGCAATTCCGCCGAACGCGGAAAACCCAGCACGTCGAGACCGACGAACTGCGTGGTCTGCGCCAGCAAGGCGCCGGCCACGCCGGCAATCGCCGCGCTGATGGTGAAGATGACCGTCAGGCGCTGGTTGACGTTGACGCCGATGGCGGGCATGCGGCGACCGCCTTCGCGGATGCCGACCAGGCTCAGGCCGAACGGCGAATTGACCAGACGGCGCAATACGGCGAACAGGATGAACAGCACGACGAAACTATAGATGTAGGCGACCTTGCCGTTGAGGTCGAACTCGAACACGCCGAAGATCTTGTCCACCATCATGCCGGACAGACCGTCGACGCCGCCAGTGATGAAGGCTGCCTTGTTGGCCGCTTCGAACAGCATGAGGCCGATGCCCAGGGTCACCATCAGGCGCGCCAGGTCGTTGCCGCGCACCACCAGGAAACTGATGATGTAGCCGAACGCTGCAGCGACGATCGCGCCCAGCAGCATGCCGCTGATCGGTTCGCCCCAGCCGTGCGCCGACAGCAGGCCGGCGGTGTAGGCGCCAAGGCCGAAGAAGGCCGCGTGACCGA
>FJVX01000514.1_pt1 | contig 11381 bp, 8 predicted proteins | sample 1011901 | NCBI WGS metagenome assembly FJVX01 (sample SAMEA3912450, study PRJEB9761) | metagenome | biome: forest; material: soil | place: USA | collected 2011-06-22 | depth 0.1 m | reverse complement strand
GGCCTGCTGCTCGGTGCGCGAAGACAGGTCGAGGTTGCCGTTGGCGATTTCGGCCGAGGCGGTGGCGATGGTGTCGGTGCCGGTGCGCACCTGGCCGACGATATTGACCAGGTTGTCGTTCATGCCCTTGAGCGCGGCCATCAGCTGGCCGGTTTCATCGCGCGACTCGACCTTGATCTGGGTGCCGAGGTCGCCCTGCGCCACGCGACTGGCGACGTCCACCGCCTTGACCAGCGGCCGGGTGATCGAACGGGTGATGACGATCGCCAGCGCAATGCCACCGATCAGCGCGATGCCGCCGAGCGCGATCATCAGCGTGCGCGCGGTGCGGAACACGGCGTCGACCTGGGCCGTCAGCCGGGTAATGCTGTCGCTCTGGCGATTCGAGAGTTTTTCAATCGCGGCCAGGTAACGCTGGCTGTCCGGTATCAGTTTTTCCTCGACGATCTTGCGGGCCGCGTCTTCGTTGCCGGCATCCTTTTCCTTGAAGACGGCGGTGTTGTCGGCGATCACGATCTTGCGGTGCTCATTGATCTCGTTGAGGAGCGCCTTGCCGTCCGGATCCTGGATCAGCTCTTCCATCTGCTTGACGTAACCGTTGTTGCGGGAAATGGTGGCGACGATCTGGTCCTTGTAGAACTTCTGCTGCACCGGATCGGCGTTCTTGGCGGCGGCGACGATGCGGCCGACGTTGAGTTCGATCGATTTGTAGAAGGCATTGACCAGGCGCTCCTTGGCCAGGGCGTCGTTGACCATGAAATCGGTCAGGCTGCCGACCGACTGCAGGCGCCAGACGCCGATGCCGGTGATGACGCTCATCAGGATGAGCAGTGCCGCAAAAGCGATGCCCAGGCGTGTACCGATCTTCAGATTTTTCATTGTTCCATCTCTCCCTCATGTTGGCGCAGTTCGTCGCTTTGCCTGCTTCTTTATCTGATACTGATTGCGGACGGCTTGTGGCCGGCAGCGGAAAGTGGCGGGCAGATCGGGACGAACCGATGCGCATCCCTGCATTAACGGATGGTGCGATGCAGGACTTGAGGAAAAAGCACGCGACGGCTGCATGTTCAGCGTGCAGTCAGGATAGGAGCAGCCGACCGCTATGCCGTGGGAGATTTTGGTGGGGTTGCGGTCAACGCCAGCGTCTCCCATAGCCGGGTCAGCGCCGGCCGTTTGTTTTGCAGTGAACGGAACACGCGGATTTCCAGTTCCAGCGACCAGGCGTCGCCGCCGGCGCTCACCAGTTTGCCTTCGTCCAGCTCATCTGCCACCGAGCGCTGCGGCAACCAGGCCAGGCCGTGGCCGTTGAGCGCCATGCGCTTGAGCAACTCCGCCATGTCCGATTCGTAGCTGGTCAGCAGGCCCGGCGCTTGCGGCGCGCCGGCCAGGATCAGCTCCATCACGCGACCGAGGAAAGACGTCGCCGGGTAAGCCAGCAGCCTGGTCGGCTTGCTCTTGCTGCCGGGCAAGCGAAACAGCGGCGTGCCGCTCTTGTCCGGCGCCGAGACCGGGATCACGCGTTCGCTGCCGACCGTCACGTATTCATACTGGTCCGGGTTGAGCAGGATGGGCAGCTGGGGATGATAGAAACACAACAACAGGTCGCACTCGCCCTCGGTCAGCGCCAGCACCGAATCGTGGATGTTGGTGGCGGCGATGCGCGCACTGATGTTGTTTTTATCGTTGGCGGCGCCGTTGAGCTTGTCCAGCCATTCGGGAAAGAAACTCAGCGCCAACGAATGCCCGGCCGTCACGCGCAGCATGTTGTCCGCGGTCTGCTCGCTGCGCAGTTGGTTGCGTGCATCGTTGAGCAGCTTGACGGCTTCCGCGGCGGCGTCGTTGAACAGCTTGCCGGCCACGGTCAGCGTCAGCGGATAGGTGCTGCGATCGACCAGCTCGGCGCCGATCCAGGCTTCCAGCGCGCGGATGCGGCGGCTGAAGGCGGGCTGGGTGACGTTGCGGTGATCCGCCGAGCGCGAAAAGTTGCGCGTCGCCGCCAGACTGAGGAAATCCTCGATCCATTTGATGTCCATCTGCCGTCCTTTGTAGGCGTTTGTGTGTGTTTGCGTGCATCGGCATGCGATGCAACAGCGCATCTATAACAGCAAGCGCCGGGCGTGAAAAGTCCCTCTCGGCCGTAATGCCGTTCAGTTAAGCTTAAAAATCCCCACTCACTGTGACCGTCGTCCTGACGTAAGTCAGGACCCAGCGGCGTATCGACCGTCTTCACGGCACTGGGTCCCAGCGTTCGCTGGGACGACTGCTTCAGGAAAATAGGCTTAAATGAACGGCATTACCGCCCGGCTGCCTTTTCCACAAACTATGCTCCAGCGACATAACCAGCGTACTACTTTGCATAGCCTCGCCTGCCGTAAGGATTATCCTCGGTGCATGGAACAAGCTCACTCGGAATCTGCGGAAACAGCCATCATGAAAGTCGAACAAATCCAGCGCGCCATGTCGGTCGGCATCGTCGGCGGCCTCGGCGCCATCGGCAGCGCCGACCTCTACGCCAAAATGACCAAGGTCGCCGCCAAGGCGGCCCCGCACGAACGCATCAAGGTCCTGTTCGGCCAGCAAGCCTTCGACGACATCGACATGGCCGGCGCCGAAAACGCCGAGACCAATGCGCGCAAGCTCTACGTCTTCGACATGCTGCGCGAGTTCGAGGAGCGCAAGAGCAGCGCCGTGCTGCTGCCCTGCTTCATCAGCCATACCTTCCTCGACGAAGTGCAGGCCGAGATCGGCATCCCGGTGATCGACATGGTCGCCGCCATCCGCCGCCATCTGGTGCAGCGCCTGCCCAAGCTGCAGAAGATCGGCGTGCTGACTTCCAGCTACGTGCGCAAGAAGGGTTTGTTCGAGAAGTATTTCGGCGAGGACGATGTACAGTTGCTCTACCCCGCCGCCGCCATCCAGCATGCCTGCCTGATGCGCGCGGTCTATGGCACCACCGGCATCAAGAACGGCTATCTCGACGGCGAATCGATCGACCTGCTGTACCGCGCCTGCAGGGATCTGCTCGACCAGGGCGCGCAGGTGATCGTGCCCGGCATGACCGAGATTTCCACCGTGGCCGAAGTGCTCAGGGCGCGCGGCATCCCCATCGTCGACACCAACCAGATCTATGCGGAATCGGCATTGAGCTTCAAGGCCGAACAGATCGGCCGCTCGTTCAAGATCGGCGTGGTCGGCGGCGTCGGTCCGGCGGCCACCGTCGACTTCATCGAAAAGGTCATCAGGAACACCCCCGCCGCGCGCGACCAGGACCACATCAAGCTGGTGGTCGAGCACAACCCCAAGATCCCCGACCGCACCGACAACTTGATCGGCGACGGCGCCGACCCGACGGTGGCCATCTACGCCGCCTGCAAGCGCCTGGAGAACGACAACGCCGACATGATCGCGATCCCGTGCAACACCGCGCACGCCTTCGTCGAACGCATCCAGGCCTACCTGTCGATTCCCATCGTCAACATGCTCGGCGAAACCGTCAGCTATATCGAAAAGCACCACGGCGACAAAACCAGCATCGGCCTGCTGGCCACTTCCGGCACCATCGCAAGCCGCGTCTATCACCACAACATCGAGCGCAGCAAATTCCGCATGGTCGTGCCCGACGCCGAACATCAGGCCGTCGTCATGGACGTCATCTACGGCGCGCAAGGCGTCAAGGCCGGCTTCGTCAACGACGAGGTGCGCGCCAGGCTCAAACGCGCCATCGCTTACCTGGTTGCCAACGGCGCCGACGTCATCGTGCTCGGTTGCACCGAGCTGCCGTTGCTGATCGCGCAGGACGACAAGTTCGACGTCGGCGGCAAGCAGGTGCCGGTGCTCGACCCGACCGAAATCCTCGCCCGCAAATGCGTGGCCCTCGCCAATCCTGTCGCCCGCAAGGCAGCCTGAACGCCATGACGGCGATCATGCCGTCCCATCATTTCATGTGACCCTATTGACACGTGACTATTGAGTCACTTAATATCGGCGTCATGGATGCGATCTTTAAAGCCTTGAGTGATGAAACCCGCCGCCAGCTGCTGGACATGCTGCGCAAACGCGACGGCCAGACGCTCACCGAACTCGAAAGCGCGCTGGGCATGACGCGCTTTGGCGTCATGAAGCACTTGAAGGTGCTGGAGGCCGCATCCCTGGTGGTGACGCATCGGTCCGGCCGGTTCAAATACCACTATCTCAATGCCGCTCCGCTGCAGTCGCTGGTCGACCGCTGGATCGAGCCGCTTACCCGTCAACCGCTGACCAGGGCCATCCTGGACCTGAAAGCCGAACTGGAAAGGACATCATCCATGGATTCCGTCAAACCCGATTTCATCCTTGAAACCTTCATCCGCACCACGCCCGGGAAGCTATGGGAGGCCTTGACCAGCGCGGAATTGTCGAGGCGCTACAACATTCGCGGCACGGAAATCCATGGCCGCTTCGAAACCGGCGGCAAGTACGAACACCGCACCGCGGAGGGCAAGGTGATGGTGTCCGGCGACATTCTGTTCGCCGAGCACGGCAAGCGGCTCGAAATGACCTTCCTGCCAAGCTGGTTCGGCTCCGATCTCAAACCGTCGCGCATCGTGTACGACATCCAGCCGGTCGGCGAAGTCACCAAGCTGACCATCCTGCATTACGGCATTCCGGAGGGACATGAGGGCCTGAAGGAAGCGTGGGCCCAGATCGCGTCCAGCCTCAAGTCCCTGCTCGAGACCGGAAACGGGCTCAACTTCGCTTCCGCTTAGGGGCGAGCGATGTCGGCCTCGCCAACGCAGGAACTGGTCGTATCGTGCAGGTGCGGAAGCGTCGCCCTGAAGGCACGCGCCGCCCCGATCGTCAGCGCCATCTGTTACTGCAAGGATTGTCAGCGGGGATCGCGCGAGATTGCGGCCTTGCCCGATGCCGCCGCCATTCAGGACCCCGATGGCGGGACCGCCTATGTGGCGTATCGCAAGGATCGCGTGACGCTCGTGAAGGGCGCGGCGCTGCTGAAAAGTTACAAGATCGAGGCGACGTCGGCGACCAATCGCATGGTCGCCACCTGCTGCAATAGCGCCATGCTGATGAGCTTCGATGACGGCAGGCACTGGGTATCGATGTACCGGGCCCGTTTTCCGAAAGATGCCGTGCCGGTGCAGATGCGCATTTGCACCAGATCCAGGACGGCGACGAGTCCGCTGCCGTCCGACGTGCCGAGCTCCCCGTCCTATCCGTTCCGGTTCATCGTGAAGCTCATTGCGGCCAGGATTGCGATGGCGCTCCATTCCTGAACGTGGCGCGGCGCGCGCGTCATGCCGACGTGGCCGGTTCAGGAGCGCAAGCCCGAAGATTTTTTCGCCACGTCTTCGCATGGCGTCCCTCGCCATAATAGTCGTTGATGAAACCATGACTGCCGTCGCACACGCGGTCATAAAAGGCCCAGCTGTGGCGGTAGCGCGGGCCGCTGTTGACCAGCAGACAGCCGGCGCCGTCCGCCGCGCCCAGCCGACAGATCGCTTCGAACAGCATGCGCCCGACGCCCTTGCCACGCGCGGCCGTGGCGACGAAAGCGTTGAGCAGTTCGACAGAGGCGATGTCCGATGCCGATGTTGCCGTCCCCTCGTCGAAATGCAGCGTCATGCGCGCCTCCGGCGCCGACAAGGCCATGCAGGCGATTGCTCTTCCTTCGCCATCGCCGGCCACCAGGTAGCGACGCGTGCGCCCGAATTCATCCGTCGCTCCTCGCATATAGGCTTTGATGGCATCGACTTCGCTCTCGACTACTTCGCCGCTATGCAAGTCGCGCACATGTTCGCGCAGTATGGAATCCAGCGTCGCGATGTCTCGCTCTTCCAGCGGGCGCGTTAAGAACCCGGTCGTGGATGTGTGTGCGGCGGGATGAGTGTCTGATTGCGAATGGAGCATCGCGTGCTTTCGTCGGCGGAGAGCGGCTACCTTAGCATCGCGTTAGTGCCGGCGTCACGTGGATTTTCTCGTGGATTCTTCATACCTCAGATTTTCTTTGAACAGGCCCTAATTATTATCGTTTGTACCGGACGTTTGGAACTGAGATATTGCGGCTGGCATCGAACCATCTGCGGATCATCTGCAGCGAGGAAATTTTTCTCCATCCATTTTCGTATTTTGTATCGAGGTATTCAGGCATGTATCGACAAGTCATCAACACCCTGTGCGCAGTGTCGGCGCTCTCTCTTTTTACGGGCTGCAGCAGCTATGCGGACAACACGGCTACCCAGCCGGACATCCAGGGCACGGTCGACGCCGCCATCCGGCCGCTGATGGAAAAATACGCCATCCCCGGCATGGCGGTCGCCGTCACCATCGACGGCAGGAATTATTTCTACAACTATGGCGTGGCCTCCAAGGCAAGCGGCCAAGCCGTCACCAACGCCACCCTGTTCGAGATCGGTTCCCTGAGCAAGACCTTGACCGCGACGCTGGCTTCGTACGCGCAGGTCAACGGCCGGCTCTCCCTGTCGGACAGCGTCAGCCGGCATCTGCCGTATCTGAGCGGCACCCCTTTCGACAACGTCAGCCTGATGAATCTCGGCACGCATACCGCCGGCGACTTCCCGCTGCAGCTTCCGGACGAGGTGACGAACGACGAGCAACTCATGGATTACTACAAGAACTGGAAACCCACCCACGCCGCCGGCACCTACCGAACCTACTCCAACCCCGGCATCGGCCTGCTCGGCGTCGTCACGGCCAAAAGCATGCGCATGTCCTTTGCCGATGCGATGGAGAAGACGCTGTTTCCCCGGCTTGGCATGACGCACAGCTATATCCACGTGCCGGCGGCGCAGATGAAAAACTACGCGCAGGGCTACAACAAGTTCGATGCGCCGGTGCGGGTGAATCCCGGCATGCTGGCAGACGAAGCCTACGGCGTAAAAACCAATACGCTGGACCTGATCCGCTTCATCAACGCCAACATGGGACTCGTCGGGCTGGACGGCAAGTTGCAGCAGGCGGTCACCGATACGCACACCGGCTATTTCAAGGCGGGCGAGATCACCCAGGACATGATCTGGGAACAGTATCCCGATACCTCGCCGCTGGAGCGGCTGCTGGCCGGCAATGCCGACCAGATGGTCTATCAGGGCGTCGCCGCGACCGCGATCAGCCCTCCCTTGCCGCCGCAGGCCGCCGTGTTTCTCAACAAGACCGGATCGACCGGCGGCTTCGGCGCCTATGCGCTTTACGCGCCGGCAAAGAAAATCGGCATCGTGATGCTGGCCAACAGAAACTATCCCAACGCTCAGCGCGTGACGGCGGCGTACCGGATACTGAGCGAACTCGACAAGCAGAATGTTTCACGTCGCTGATATCGCTGATTGAGCGCAACCGATTCTTCCTGAAGCAAACAAAGGCCGCGCGGAAATTTCCGCAGCGGCCTTTTTCATCCGGGACGCCGGGAATCGCGGCGCACCATTTCGGTTTTTTCCGGTACGCCGCCTGATCCGGTCTGCACCATGTCCGGACTTTTCGGGCGCTCAATGCCTGTTCCGGGTATTTTTTCTTTCCATCAAAGCAAACAAAAAGCCGCCGGAAGCTGGGTTTTCTTGTGCGCCGCAATGGCGGAAAGCGGCCTTGCGTGGCACTGTAAAGCGTTGTTTTTAAAGAAGAAAGACTAATCTCCCATCGTTTCGCGATCCCTTTTTATGAAGAGATATGGCACGATAAATGCATGTCTACTTTGATGTATACATTGGTGCCTACATTTAAAGGAACAACGATGATCCAGCCATTTCCGCAGTTTCAGCATCCCTTTCAGCGTCTTTTCAAGCAATTGATTGCGACCGGCCTGCTGACCGCCACATCCTTTGCGGCCTCGGCCGCCACCATCAATATCTCGCTCGACGACGACCCCGGCAAGCTGGATCCGACGCAATCGTCGATGATCGCCGAGCGCATGGTGTATCAAAGCATCTTCGACAAACTGGTCGATCTGGACGAAAACGGCAAGATCGTGCCGATGCTGGCGCAGCGCTGGACCATTTCCGACGATCAGAAGACCTACACGCTGTACCTGCAAAAGGGCGTGAAATTCCAGGACGGCACGCCGTTCAACGCCAAGGCGGTGGAATTCAACCTGTTGCGCGGCCAGGAGAAAAGCTCCCTGCGTCGCAATGAGCTCAAATACATCAAGCAGATCACCGTGGTCGACGACACCACCGTCAAGCTGGAGCTGAGCACGCCGTTCGCGCCCTTCATGTCTATCCTGACCGATCGCGCCGGCATGATGTCCTCGCCCGACGCGGTGAAGAAGTTCGGCGACGACTACGTCAATAATCCGGTCGGCACCGGCCCCTTCATCTACAAGGGGCGCCTCAAGGGCGCCACCATCACGCTGGAAAAGAATCCGCACTACTGGCAAGCCGGCCTGCCCAAAGCCGACGGCGTGACCTACAAGATCATGAGCGACGTCAACGTCGCCTTCAACAACCTGCGCAGCGGCCAGGTCGACGTCACCAATCGTTTCCCGTACAAGGAAATCACCAACATCGAGGCCGGCGCCAAGTACGCCGTCATCAACAAGCCTTCGCTGGGTTTTCGCGGCTTCTACCTGAACACCTCCAAGCCGCCGTTCGACAAGAAGGAAGTGCGTGAAGCCGTCGACATCCTGATCGATCGCAACGCCATCGCCAAGGTGGTCTACAACGGCGCCGTCGCCGCCAGCCACTCGCCGTTCAGCAAGGCGCAGTTCTCCCATGGCGAGGCCGATGCGCCGCCGAAGGTCGACGTCGCGCGCGCCAAGGCACTCCTCAAGGCTGCGGGCAAGGAAGCCGGCTTCAGCTTCAAGCTGACGCTGCCGACCACGCCGTACGAGTCGCAGGTCGGCCAGATGATCCAGGGCATGCTGCGCCCGGCGGGCATCACCGTCACGCTGGAAAAAGCCGAGCTGGCGACCCAGATCGAGTCGGGCAAGGCCGGCACCTATGAAGCCATCTTCGTCGGCTGGAGCGGTCGTCCCGATCCCGATCAGAACATCTACGACTTCGTCGTCACCAACGGTTCGCTGAACTATTCCAAGTACGGCACCAAGGAAGTCGATGACCTGCTGCAGCAAGCGCGCCTGGAAGGCAATGAGGTCAAGCGCAAGGCGATCTACGATCAGGCCATGCAGATTCTGGTGAAGGACGTGCCCTACATTTATCTGAACCACGACAACGTGTTGTTCGGCATCTCCAAGTCGGTCAAGGGCTTCCGGTATGTGCCGGATGGCGTGATCCGCACCAGCACGCTGGCGAAGTAATTGGGCGGTGAGAGGGACGCTTTGTCTTCCTTTTCTTGCCGTCGTCCCAGCGAAAGCTGGGACCCAGTGTCGTGACGAACGTTGCTACGACGCTGGGTCCTGACTTTCGTCAGGACGACGGTTGTGTTGTGCTTGCAATGAGTGTTCCCTTTTGTAGGGGGTGCTTGGTTTGCCGTCGTCCCGGCGTACGCCGGGACCCAGTGTCGTGAAGACGTCCGATACGACACTTGGGGCTGGCTTTCGTCAGGACGACGGTTGTGTTGTGCTTGCAATGAACGTTCCTATTTGTCACGGCGCTGTTGCCCATGTCTCCACTACTTAAACGCATCCTCTTGGTCATCCCCACTCTGCTGCTGGTCAGCATGGTGATTTTCTCCCTGCTGGCGATTCTGCCGGGCGATCCGGTGACCGCCATCCTCGGCCAGGAAGCCACGCCCGAAGCCGCGCTGGCCCTGCGCGCCCAACTCGGCCTCGACGACCCTCTTTACATGCAATACGGACGCTGGCTCGGCGGCGTGCTGCACGGCGACCTCGGCCGCTCCTTCATCGACCGCACGCCGGTCATCGACGTCCTGATGCAGCGCCTGCCGGTGACGATAGAACTGGCGCTCGGCAGTTTCGCCGTCGGCATCCTGATCGCGGTGCCGGCCGGCATCATGGCGGCGGTGCGTCCGCGCGGCATCGCCAATTATTTCAGCACGCTGGTGGCGTTGTTCGGCATGTCGGTGCCGCACTTCTGGCTGGGCATGATGTTCATCATCCTGTTCGCGGTCAAACTCGGCTGGCTGCCGGCCTCGGGTTATGTGCCGTTCACCGAGGACTGGCGCGGCAATCTGGCGGCGATGTGCATGCCGGTGCTGGCCACCGGTCTGCGCGAGTCGGCGATCCTGATGCGCATGGTGCGCAGCAGCCTGCTCGAAGTACTCAATGAAGACTACATCCGCACCGCTTTTTCCAAAGGCCTGAAGGACTGGCAAGTCGTCATCGGCCATGCGCTGCGCAATGCGCTGATTCCGGTGGTCACGGCCAGCGGCCTGATGGTGTCGGGCCTGCTCGGCGGACTGGTGATTACCGAGAGCATTTTCGGCATCCCCGGCATGGGCAAGATGATCGTCGACGCCATCTTCCAGCGCGACTACATCATGGTGCAGGGCGGCGTGCTGGCGGCGGCGTTGATGGTGGTGATCGTCAACCTGGTGGTGGACGTACTGTACGGCGTCATCGATCCGCGCATCGCGAAATGAGGACAGACATGGACCAAGTTATCGCAAAGAAAACCGATGCAGCAGCAGGAGCAGCAGGGGCAGTAGGAGCAACAGGAGCGGAGGCCCTGCCGCGTCAACAACGTTTCGTCGGCCTGCGCCGTTTCGCCGGCAATCGCCTTGCCGTGGTCGGCTCGGCCATCATCCTGCTGCTGGTGCTGGTCGCGATCTTCGCACCGCTGCTGGCGACCAACGATCCGATCTTCGATCAGGATTACGGCAATCTGCTGTCCAGCCCCGATGCGACGCACTGGATGGGCACCGACGATCTCGGCCGCGACATTTTCTCGCGTATGCTGTACGGCGCGCGCATCTCGCTGCAAGCGGCGCTGATCGCTGTCGGCCTGGCGTTCTGCGTCGGCGTGCCGATCGGCATTGCCAGCGGCTACTTCCGCGGCTTCTGGGATGAATGGGTGGTGATGCGCATCGTCGACGCGCTGCAAGCCTTTCCTTCGCTGATTCTTGCGCTGGCATTGGCGGCGGCCCTGGGTGGCGGTTTTTACAACGCCATGGTGGCGGTCGGCATCGGCTTTGCGCCGGCCTTCATCCGCCTTGCACGCGGTCAGGCGCTGAGCATCCGCAATCTCGACTACGTCATGGCGGCGCGCTCGGTCGGCGCCGGGCACATGCGCATCATGTGGCGTTACGTGTTGCCGAATGCGATGGCGCCGCTGGTGATCCAGGCGACCTTCGCGATGGGCTCGGCGATCATCGCCGAAGCGGGCTTGTCCTATCTCGGCCTCGGCGCCAAGCCGGAAGACCCGAGCTGGGGCTCGATGCTGCATATCGCGCAAGGCTATCTGAACACCAATCCGACGCTGGCCCTGTGGCCGGGCGTGGCGATCTTCGCGGTGGTGCTG
>FJVX01000276.1_pt1 | contig 11518 bp, 6 predicted proteins | sample 1011901 | NCBI WGS metagenome assembly FJVX01 (sample SAMEA3912450, study PRJEB9761) | metagenome | biome: forest; material: soil | place: USA | collected 2011-06-22 | depth 0.1 m | reverse complement strand
AAATGCGACTATGCGAGCCGCAATTGATCTTGATGGATATCGTCATGCCGGGAAAAAACGGATTTCAGATCACACGCCAGATTGCACGCGATCCCGATCTGAAACACATTCCGGTGATGATATGCAGCATCAAAGGGCAGGAGACGGACCGCATCTGGGCTTTGAGCCAGGGGGCGTGCGACTATATCGTCAAGCCGGTCAACGCGGATGAGTTGGTGGCCAAGATTGCGGCCCTTGCGCAATAGGAGCGACTACAGTCGGCCGGAAGCAGGAAGAAGAGGAGCGATGGCGCAAGAAGAGGTAACGAATTTGCCGCCGGAACAATGGAAGAGCAGTCGCCTGCGCGACTTCCAGGCGCGCTTGCTGGAGCGCATGGAAGCCGCTCGCGATGGTTCCGGCATGCGCGACGGCCGCCTTGGCGTTGTCGTGGGTGACCGGCATTGCCTGCTCGATCTGCGTGAAGCAAGCGAGATCGCCAACTTCATGCCGGTGACCAAGGTGCCGCTGACCAAGGACTGGTATCTGGGGCTGGCCAACGTGCGCGGCAACCTGATTGGCGTCGTCGATCTGGAGAGATATCTGGGCGGCGAGCAGCAAGCATGGGGTAAGGAGAGTCGCGTCATCGTTGTTTCCACCGTACTGTCGGGGACCAGTGGTTTCATGGTGTCGCGCGTGCTGGGTTTGCGGCATATTCAGGAAATGACCTTGCTGCATGGCATGGATGACGCATCCGAAATCAGCACGGGAAAGCGCTATCTCGATCGGAACCAGCAGGAGTGGATTGAAATCAGCCTTGCCGCCATCATTGGCGACGCGCGGTTTTTGCAGGTCGGTTTATGAGCGTGTGGCATCCCGCTAAGGAGTCTCAGTGATGGCATTCAAGCTGCCTCAGTTGTCAAAAAACAAAACGACCGCACCGGCAGAGAGCCTTGCAAGCGCGTCAGCGACCGTCAGTGCCACGGCGGAAAAATACATACAGCGCTACCAGCACACGCGCCTGCCTTTTATCGGTCGGCAATCCCTGCGCGCGCAAACGCGCATTTTGCTGTTGTTGCTGATACTCGCCCTGGTCTCCATGTTCTTCTTCCTTTGGCTGGGGTCGAAGCATTACATTCATGCGAGTCTTCAGGCGCACATCACCAGCGATCTGGTCATGCACTCGCAGCGCATCGGCAAGGCGGTACCCAACGCCATCCAGGGCAATCGTGAAGCCTTCAATCAGTTGAGCGAAAGCCGCCGGGAATTCAACCAGGGCATCAGCGTGCTGACACTGGGCGGCGAATACCAGGGATATGCGATACGCAAGCCCGAACCGGAGATGCGCGCGGTGCTGACCGATGTCCAGAAAATCTGGGATCACACCGACAAGGCCGCCACTACGATACTCAAGCTGCAGCCCGAGCTCACCGGATTTGGCGTCACCCTGGCGCGCCTGCGTTCCTTGTCTCCTCCTTTGCTTGACCTGAGCGAACAGATCTCCATGCTGCAATCGCAAGGCGGCAATTCTCCGCGTGAAATCGCCGCTGCCGGCCAACTGGTGCTGCTGACCTTGCGGCTGGGGCGCAGCGCCAATGAATTCCTGACTTCCGAAGGCGTCAATCCGGAGACCGCCTTTCTTCTTGGCAAAGACGTCAACACCTTTCGCGACATCATTGACGGTTTCCTCAACGGCAGCGAGATCCTCGGTCTGACCGCGGTGCGCAACAAAGATGTACGCGACAAACTGAGCGAACTGGAAAAAGTGTTCGGCGAATATCAGCCGCTGGTCGCCAACATCCTCGGCAACCTGCAAAACTTCATCGCCGCCAAACAATCGGAGCAACTGGTCTTTCTCGAGAACGAAACGCTCAAGCAACATTTGACCGTCTTGCAAAACGACTACCGACTGGCCCAGGAAACACGCTCCTGGACGTTCTGGATCATGCTGCTGTCGATGCTGATGGCCCTGATTTGCGGCATCGGCATCGCCTGGGTGCAATTGCAAAGCAGCCGGCGCAACGCCGAAGAGGCCGAGCTGCGGCGTCAGGAAGCCGAGGCGCAACGATTGCATGCGCAGCAGCAGGAAGAGCGCGCCATGCGCACCAACGCCATCAATCAGGCCGCCATCCTGCGCTTGATGAGCGAGTTGCAAAAGGTGGCGGACGGCGATTTGACGGTGCACACGACCGTATCGGAAGACATCACCGGCGCAATTGCCGATTCCGTCAACTACACCGTCGAGGCTTTGCGGGGGCTGGTCGGGCAGGTCACGCGCACCGCGTCGCAGGTCGCGGGTGCATCCAACAAGGTCAAGGACAACACGCAGCAGTTGACCACCGCGGGTCAAATCCAGGCGCGCAGAATTCATGAAACGGGACAATCCATGCTGGAAATGTCGGTCCAGATCACCGACGTCTCGATCTCGGCAAACAAGTCCGCCGATGTCGCGCGGCATTCCGTGGTGGTGGCTGAACGCGGCGCCAAGGCGGTGGAAGACGCCGTCAAGGGCATGAATGAAATCCGTGAACAGATTCAGGAAACCTCCAAGCGCATCAAACGCCTGGGCGAATCCTCGCAGGAGATCGGCGAAATTACCGAGCTGATTTCCGACATCACCGAACAGACCAACGTGCTGGCGCTGAATGCCGCCATCCAGGCAGCTTCCGCAGGCGAGGCCGGGCGCGGGTTCTCCGTTGTCGCCGAAGAAGTGCAGCGACTGGCGGAACGGTCCAGCGCCGCAACGCGCCAGATCGGCGCGCTGGTGCGCATGATCCAGGCGGACACGCACGATGCCGTCGCGGCGATGGAAAAATCGACCGCCGGCGTGGTGGAAGGCGCCAAACTGTCGGATGCCGCCGGCGCTTCGCTGTTCGATATCCGGCATGTGTCCAATCAACTGGCGGAACTGATTCAGGAAATTTCTTCTTCGACGGGAGAGCAAGCCACGTCGGCCAACAGCGTCGCACAGAATATTCAGAACATCCTCTCTGAAAACGAAAGCATCGAGCGCCGTCGCGAAGAGGTGGTTTCGCTGCTCAATGAACTGAATGATCTCGCCGAATTACTCAAGAATTCGGTATCTCGCTTCCGGGTAACGATTTCCTGACGTTCGCGCCGCGATATTCAACGCACCGATGTCAAACGCCACCATGCATCTCCATCCAGACAGCCAGGATTTCTCCGATATGCAGACCGAGGAAATGCCCGGTGGTCTGACAATACTGGCACCGGCGTTGAAGAGCGCGATGCTTGAGACGCGCCAGTTGCTGGAGGCGGCAAGGACTGCCGAAGACATCGCTCGGATTCGCGTCACCCTGCAAAAAATCACGCAGGCGCTGAACTTCGTCGATGAACCGTCGCTGGCCGTTTTTTTTAACGCCATGGCGCTGGTGCTTGCTGCCGAACAGGACGGTAGCGCTCGCTCCGAAAGGGCCCAGGTCGCAGAGAGCGCCTGCGTATCCTTGTTGCACTATCTGGACGATCTGACCGCGGATTCGGTGCCGCATCCATTGCCGCATCCATTGCGTTTGTTCCACGCCTATAAAGCACTGCTTGCGACAACAGGCCAGGAAAGAATTCATCCGGTCGATCTGGTTTTTCCGAAACCCATCAGCGACAACGACTTGCGGTTTCCCTGTTCCGACGAAGCGGCTCCCGAGTTATCCGAAACCACTCTGGCGGCATGCCGGACCGAGTTCGAGAGCTCGTTGCTGAATTATCTGCACGCAACGGACGCGAACGTCGGCGCACCTTTCTTGCAGCGCATGGCCGACGTCATTGGCAAAGTCGTCAATATGGTTGCGGTCTCGGACCACAAGAACTTCTGGCGCACCATCGAGGCGGCCGTCATGCTGTTCGCCGGCGGCGGCATCGACGTCGACCAGTACGCCAAAAAATTCCTGGGACAGGTCAATTTGCAACTGCGGCGCCTCGTGAGCGACATGCGTGAAGGCGATGCGCGGTTGTTGCGCGAGGGCCTTTTTTTCATTGCACTGGCCCCTGCTGCGAATGAAGCCGCGCGCGCGATCAAACAAGCCAACGCGTTGCCGGAGATACAGCAGGCAGACTATCAACAGCCATGTTACGCCGCTATCGATGCGGTGCAGGCAACATCCGCAACATATGCAGCGCCGGCCGTCCGCGATCCTGGCCAGATTGCGCTGGCCGAACTGGAGGGCGCGCTCGGCCGCACCGAGGCCTTGATCGAAAGCAGTTTCAATAAAGCGTACAGCCAGGCTGAAGCGGCAAGAGTGGCAAAGGCGATTCGCGAACTTGCCGGTGTCGCAGAACGCCTGAAGCTGGATGTTCCTGCCCAAATGCTCGGTGCGGACGCACTCAGGATAGAAAATGCTTCCGGCGCGGATGAAGCTGCGACCTTGCAACCGGCGGCATTAAAAAGCGCCATCTATAACCTTGCCGCATTGAGTTTGTCCCTGCCCCTGATGCGGCGTGACGGCGTGATGCCTTATCGGGGAAAGCAATCAGAGGTCGCGCATACGGAGAGCGATGCTCCTTCGCTGGCCGCCAAGACTGCGCAGCCGGAGCAGCTTGAAGAAGCCGAATCGCCTGCGCCAGGCCTTGCCGCAGGCACCGCCTTGGAAGAACCGGTCGATGAAGATGTCGATCCCGAGTTTCTGGATATCTTTCTGACGGAAGCCGAAGAGATCCTGGGCAACGTGGATAACACGCTGGCAGCTTCACGCGGCGCGCCGGACGATATGGCGCACGTCGGCGCATTGCGGCGCGGTTTTCATACGCTCAAGGGCAGCAGCCGCATGGTTGGCTTGAATGCCTTGAGCGACGGCGCCATGGCGATCGAAACCTTCCTGAGCGAGTGGTTGACGCAAGCGACGCCGGGAAGCACCGACGCATATGCCTTGCTTGAGCATGCGAAGCGGGAGATGACCGGCTGGATCGGCGAGCTCAGGGAGCGCGGAAAATCCGCGCGACGCCCCGATGCATTGATCGAGGCAGTCGAACAAGCGAGGCAAGGAAAGAGCATGGACGGCGCAGAGACGGACGTTGAGACTACGTCGCCAGCCGTTGCCGGCGAGGAGCAATCCGTCCGCATCGGTGAGATGGAAATACCGGCGCAACTGCACCTGGTTTATTGCAAGGAGTCGGCAAGCTTGCTGGCCACAATCAGTTCGCATCTCGAGCAGTGGCAGGAGATCCAGCCGACTGCGGTGGCGCCGGAAGTGCTGCGCGCAACGCATTCGCTCAAGAGCAGTTCGGCGTCGGTGCAATTTGCGGCGCTCAAAACATTGGCGCAAGCGCTGGACGACGTCATCCAATGCATTGCACATTTTCCTGGCGCGCTTGACGCCAATGTCTCCGCCAGCCTGCTGCAGATCGTGCGTCAATTGCAAACCATGCAGCAGATGTTTGCATCGCGCCGGATGCCTCCCGCGCGCGCGGATCTGCAACAGCAATTGCATGCCTTGCTGGACGGAATGAAGCTACCCCGCCGGGAAGCCTCGCCGGATGTCCCTGGCCAAGGTCATCCGCTCGCCGCCGTCTCGCCGGAAGAAGATTCCGCCGATGCCGGGGCCGATTTTATCGATCCTGAGTTGCTTGAGATATTCCTGGAAGAAGGCAGGGATCTCCTGCCTCAGATAGGCGAAAGCCTGCACAAGCTGCAAAAATCGCCGGATAGTCGCGGGTTGATTCAGTATCTCCTGCGACCGCTGCACACGATCAAAGGCAGCGCCCGCATGGCCGGTGCAATGCGCCTCGGCCAGCACATGCACGAATTGGAGTCCAGGATCGACGAGATGGTACGCACCGGTACGCCATCGATCATGCAGATCGACGACTTGCTGGCGCGTTACGATCACGGCTTGCAATTGTTCGAAGCGCTCCAGACTCCCTTGGCAGTACCGCCGATGTCGCCTTTGCTCGCACCCGACGAGCAAGGCGCGGACAAATCTGCGGTGCAGGTCGTCTTGACGGGAAGCGACGCCGCAGGATCGTCCGAGGCCGATATCGGAAAAACCGTCAATGCCGCGCCGCTGGTGCGCATTCGCGCGGGCATCCTGGACAGTTTGCTCAATCAGGCCGGGGAGATCTCCATTTCACGCTCAGGGCTGGAGTCCGAAGTCGACGTGCTGCGCCAGCATCTGGCCGATCTGGGCGGCAATGTCGCGCGGCTGACGACGCAGTTGCGCGAAGTGGAAATCCAGGCCGAAATCCAGATTGCGGCTTCTAACCAGCGCCAGCCGCAGAACCAGCATTTCGATCCGCTGGAGTTCGACCGCTTTACCCATCTGCAGGAAATGACGCGCATGCTGGCGGAGAGCGTCAACGATGTCGCCTCGTTGCAAAAGAACCTGCTGGAGACCGTCGATCATGCGCAGAACAGCCTGACGCAGCAGGCCCGGCTCACCCGCGAAATGCAGCAGGAACTGATGCGGGCGCGCATGGTGCAGTTCCGCGGCGTGGAAGAGCGGCTGCACCGGCTGGTGCGCCAGATGGCGAAGGAAACCGGCAAGGAGCTGGAGCTGGAAATTCGTGGAAGCGCCGTCGAAGTGGACCGCAGCATTCTGGAAAAAATGGTCGGACCGTTTGAACATCTGCTGCGCAACGCCGCGGCGCACGGCATTGAAACGGCCGAGCAAAGGCGCAAGGCCGGCAAGCCGGCCGTCGGGCGCTTGTCGCTGGAGATCAGCCAGGAAGGTTATGAAGTCATGATCTGCCTGTCCGACGACGGCCAGGGACTGGATCTGGCGGGCATTCACGAAAAGGCGGTGCGTCTCGGGTTGATCGACGCCGGCCAGGTGCTGTCGGACACGGAGCTGACCGGCATGATCTTTCAGCCGGGATTCACCACCAGCGCCGACGTGACGGCCATCGCCGGACGCGGCGTCGGCATGGACGTGGTGCGCTCCGAAGTCGCCTCGCTGGGCGGTCGCATCAGTATCGACACGATCGCCGGCGAAGGCGCGACCTTCATTATCCATCTGCCGCTGTCGCTGGCCGTCACCCAGGTCGTGTTGCTGGAGTTGGGCGAGCAAACTTACGCCATCCCGTCGCTTCTGGTCGAACAGGTCTTGCAATTGAAAGCCGCCGAGCAGGCCGAGGTGTTCCGCGAGGGCAGTCTCGACTGGCACGGTCGCAAGTTGCCCATGCATTATCTGCCCGTCTTGCTGGGTGAAGACAAAGGCGTGCCGGCGGGGCAGACTTTGTCGATCCTGGTGGTCAAGAGCGGCCATGACTTCCTCGCCATTCTGGTCGATCGCATCATCGGCAACCGCGAAGTCGTGACCAAGAACATCGGGCCGCAACTGGCCCACATGGTCGGTGTCGTCGGCGCCACGGTGCTGGGCAGCGGCAGCATTGCGCTGATCCTCAATCCCATCCAGCTGGCGCAGCGTCACGGTTATCAAAAAGTGCTGCGCCAGGTCGAGCCTGCCGCGGGCGGCGACAACAGCAACAAGAAAACCATCCTGGTGGTCGACGACTCCCTCACGGTCAGGCGCGTCATGCAGCGTTTGCTGACGCGCGAGGGATACCACGTCGTGCTGGCGACCGACGGCGTCGATGCCTTGCATCAATTGCAAGACGTGCGTCCTGACGTTGCCCTGGTCGACATTGAAATGCCGCGCATGGACGGCTTCGATCTCGCGCGCAACATTCGCGACATGAGCGGCACCGCTACGCTGCCCATCATCATGATTACCTCGCGCACCGCCGCCAAGCATCGGGAGCGCGCCATGGAGCTGGGCGTCAACGAGTATCTCGGCAAGCCCTATCAGGAAAAGGTGTTGCTGGAGACGATACGTCGCCTGACCGGCGAAGATGCCGACAACATTGACGAAGTGCTGTTCGCGCAAGCGGAAGCGCCCGTATCCGACGGCGCCGCGTTGCCGGGGACGGGCGATCAGGCGCGTTGATCCGATTTGCCGAAAAAAATCAGCTATGGTCTAATCTGCCACTTCTTGTCGCGCAGACCGCGCTACCTCTGATGATTGGGTCCCAAAATTAATTCCACTCTGGTTTCCATCCTGCTTGCCACGGCGATCGCCGGGGTGGTCAGCATCACGGCTGCGGCGATTTTCTCGTTCGCTTTGTTATCGAAGATGGTCGAGCGCCTGGTCAGCCTGTCGGTCGGCATCATGCTGTCGACGTCGTTGCTGCACGCCTTGCCGGAAGCCTTTGAATCCTCGGCCGAGCCGCACAAGTTGTTCGCCGTATTGCTGGGCGGCCTGCTGGCGTTTTTCCTGCTGGAAAAACTGTCCATCCTGCGCCATTCCCATCACCACGAAGAAGACGGTCACGGCCACCATCACGGTCATGACAAACGTGAAGCAGGCAAGGCCGGTTGGATGATTCTGGTCGGCGACGGCCTGCACAATTTCACCGACGGCATCCTGATCGCCGCGGCCTTTCTGGCGGACCCGCATCTTGGGTTGGTGACCGGCCTGGCCATCATCGCGCACGAAATTCCGCAGGAAATCGGCGACTTCATCGTGCTGCTCAATGCCGGTTTCTCGCGCACCCGCGCCTATGTTTACAACCTGATTTGCAGTCTCATGGCGGTGCTGGGCGGCGTCTTGGGATACATCACGCTGGAGCGCGGGATGGAATGGATTCCCTACGTGCTGGTGTTTGCCTCATCCGGTTTCATTTACATTGCCGTCAGCGACCTGATGCCGCAAATGCAACGCCGGGCGACGCTGCGCGAAACCATTCCGCAAGTGATCCTGATCGCGCTTGGCGTTGCCATCGTGCTGGTGCTGACCAGCCACGCGCACGCGCATTGAGATCGCCAGGCGTTAGTTGCCGGTGTGTCCTTCTTTCTCCGGCCGGCGACGTCTTCCCTGATCGCTGATTTTCTATCAGGGCTGCGGACCGGTGGCGACCGGACGAGTGGAATCGGAACTCCATTCGCTCCACGAACCGGGATACAGTTTCGCGCCCGGCAAGCCGGCGACTTCCAGCGCCAGCAAGTTGTGGCAGGCGGTCACGCCCGAGCCGCATTGCATGATCGCGGTTTGCGGGTTATCGATCAGTGCATTCCATTCGGCGCGCAGCGTTGCCGGCGATTTGAAGCTGCCGTCGGCGGCGAGATTGTCCTTGAAGAAACGATTCTTCGCACCGGGGATATGGCCGCCGACGGCATCCAGCGTTTCGTTCTCGCCGCGATAGCGATCTGCCGCGCGCGCATCCACCACGGTCATGGTTTTGCTGTCGAGATTGTCGAGCACGCCCTCGGCATCGATGGTGGTGACCAGCGACGGCTGTTCCTGCAAGTCGCCGCGCGTGGCCGCGGGCATCTCGGTCGTCACGGCGCCGCCTTGTGCCTGCCAGGCTTGCAGGCCGCCGTCCAGCACTGCCACCTGTACATGGCCGACCCAGCGCAGCAGCCACCACAGGCGCGCCGCGAACATGCCGCCGTGGGCGTCGTAAGCAACCACTTGTGTGTTGGCGTTGACGCCGATGACGCGCATGGCGTCGATGAAATCCTGGCGCTCCGGCAGCGGATGGCGGCCCTTGAATTTGCCGTCGCTGCCGGTCTTGGCGCCGGACAGTATCTGGTCCAGATGCGCAAAGCGCGCGTTGGGAATGTGGCCGGCGCGATAGGCGTCGAGGCCGGCGGCGGGATTGGCCAGGTCGTGACGACAGTCGACGATCAGCAGGTTGGCGTCGCCTGCGTGGGCGGCGAGTTCGGCGGCGGAAATGAGGGTGGCGTAGGTCATGGTTTTTCCTATACTTCGGAGGCGATCGGATCGATCGCCGGCAGATTCTTGGAGGTTTGCTGCGAGCGTTGATTGTAGAACGTGGAGACGACGCCACTGATCAGAATGATCGCGATGCCGGCAAAACCCAGCCAGCCCGGTGCGTCTTTCCAGATCAGCATACCCCACATGCTGGCGAACACAATGCCGGTGTATTGGAGGTTGGCCGTCACCAGCGTGTTGCCGAGCCGGTAAGCGCGCGTCATGGCGATCTGGGCGATGGTCGCGGTCAGGCCGATGGTGAGGATCAGCGCCACGCCCTTGATGCTGTGCGCATGCCAGAACGGCACGCTGCCGGTGGCGATGCAGCCTGCGATGCCCGCCAGCAGGCCGGTGAAAGAGAAGTAGAACACGACGCGATATTCCGGCTCGCCAAGGAGGCCGAGCTTGCGCACCTGCAGATATACCAGCGCCGACAGCACGCCGGAAAACAAGGCGATCACGCCGCCGAGCAGTTCGTCCGGATTGATCGACGGACGCAGCAGCAAGGCGACGCCCACGAAGCTCAGCAGCACCGTGCCGGCCAGGCCCCATTCAAAACGCTTTTTCCCCTGCCACCAGGCCATGCCGAACAGCATCGCGGCAATCCAGATCGATGACATGTAGTTCAGCGTCGTGGCGGTCGCCACCGGCAGCAGGCTGAACGAGTAAAACCATAGCCACAGCGAGATCACGCCGACGCCGCCGCGGATGATGTGGTCGCGCGGGTAGGGCGTTTTCAGCGTGCCGCCCTTGATGCAGATCAGGCCGTAGATGAAGCAGACCCCGACGATGCCGCGGCAGAGCACGATTTCAGCGGTGGAGTAGTGATCGGCGGCCAGCTTGACGCAGACGCCCATGATGGAAAAAAGGAAGGAGGCAACAAGCATCCAGAGGGATTGCATGACGGTACTCTATTCAAAAACGATGACAAAAAAACAGGCAGCGCGAGCTGGTGCCGGCGCTGCCTTCGGATGTTGCGTTAGTCGGAGGTGGTGCAGGATTCGCCTGAAGCTGCGGATGTTGCGAATGCTGCGAATGTCGTGAGGCTACATCGTTTGCATCGCATCTTCGCTGCTTTCTGCATGCTCTCCTCCTTGGGGAAATCAGTTTTCTTGCACCGCTATCTGCGACCGGTACCATTCATGGAAATGCTGCATGCCGTCTTCCATTGGCGACTGGTACGGGCCGACTTCGCTGGTGCCGCGATCCATCAGTATACGCCGACCGGCATCCATGCGCAGGGCGATCTCGTCGTCCTCGACGCAGGTCTCCATATACGCTGCGCGTTCGGCTTCAACCATCTCGCGTTCGAACAGGGCGATTTCTTCCGGATAGTAGAACTCGACGACGTTGGTGGTCTTTTGCGGGCCGCTCGGCCACAGCGTCGATACCACCAGCACATGCGGATACCACTCGACCATGATGTTCGGATACAGCGTCAGCCAGATCGCGCCGTACTTCGGCGCCTGGCCGTTGCCGAAGCGCAGCACCTGCTCCTGCCACTTCTTGTAGGTCGGCGAACCGGATTTGGCCAGGCCGTGATTGACGCCCACGGTCTGCACGCTGTAGTTCTTGCCGAATTCCCATTTCAGGTCGTCGCAGCTGACGAAGCTGCCCAGACCGGGATGGAAGGGCTCGACGTGATAATCCTCCAGATAGACCTCAATGAACGTCTTCCAGTTGTAATCGCATTCGTGGACTTCGACATGGTCGAAAAGATAACCCGAGAAATCGAGGTCCTTGCTCACGCCCAATTGATTTAATTGGGCCGCGACGTCGACACCGTCCTTGCCGTTGTTCTCGAACAGCAGGCCGTTCCA
>FJVX01000100.1_pt1 | contig 11570 bp, 13 predicted proteins | sample 1011901 | NCBI WGS metagenome assembly FJVX01 (sample SAMEA3912450, study PRJEB9761) | metagenome | biome: forest; material: soil | place: USA | collected 2011-06-22 | depth 0.1 m | reverse complement strand
GACAGGACCTGATCTTCGAACTCAAGCAGNACTACACNATCGNNATCGTCACGCACAACATGCAACAAGCGGCGCGTTGCTCGGATTACACCGCCTACATGTACCTGGGCGAATTGATGGAGTTCGGCGAGACCGACCAGATTTTCATGAATCCGGCGCGCAAGGAAACCCAAGACTACATTACCGGCCGCTTTGGCTGATGGGGCACGGCATAAGCTACTGCGCGCACCGATCTCCGAGTGGCGATGCTCGCCGTACCCCAGTACGGCTGCGCTTCTCACTCAGACCTCGGCGCTGCTCGCTACGCTTCTGCCGCACCCTTTGAGGTCAGTTGTTGTTTTATAAATTTTATTTTTAAGGACGTGACATGACAGGCGATCACTCTTCCAAGCAATACGATGCTGATCTGGAAACCATCCGTTCCAACGTGCTGGCCATGGGCGGCATGGTGGAGCGTCAGTTCCAGGATGCGATTTCGGCTTTCCGCAACGGTAATCTCGAACTCGCTGCACGTGTGATGAAGGACGACGAGGCGGTCAATCGTCTGGAAGTCGAACTCGACGATGCCTGCAGCCACCTGATCGTGCGTCGCCAGCCGACCGCCAACGACTTGCGCACCGTGATGGCGACCATCAAGATCATCACCGATCTGGAACGCGTCGGCGACGAAGCCACCAAGATCGCACGCAATGCGATCCATCTGCACAAGCGCGGCAGCGTCGGTCCGATCAATCATTTCGAGACCGTGCGCGTCATCGCCGAAGAAGCATCGGAGATGCTGCGCAGCGCGCTGGATTCCTTCGCCCGTCTCGATACCGATCAGGCGACCGCCCTGATTGCACAGGACGCCAGCATCGACCACGGCTTCCGTTCGATCACGCGCAGCCTGGCAACCTTCATGATGGAAGATCCGCGCACGATCTCGGCATCGATCGACACGCTGTGGGTGGCCAAGGCCATCGAACGCATCGGCGACCATGCCAAGAACATCGGCGAATACGTGATCTACGTCGTCGGCGGCAAGGATATCCGTCACACCGATTTCGGTGCTGCCAAGATCCTTGCGTCGGACGAAGAGTAAGCGATCGGCGTTCTCCTTGATCAATCCTGACGGCGCAACTCCATGACTACCATCCTGATCGTTGAAGACGAACCATCGATTGCCGAACTGATTGCCTTCACGCTCAAGGAGGCAGGCTGGTCCAGCTTCGTGGTGTCGAACACGGCGGCGGCGTGGGAGTTCGTCCAGCGCCGAGCACCGCAACTGGTGCTGCTGGACTGGATGCTGCCGGATCGCAGCGGCCTGCATCTGCTGTCGCGTATTCGCGGCGATCGCCAGTTGCAGCAGCTGTCGGTGATCATGCTGACCGCCAAGAGCATGGAAGAAGACAAGATCGCCGGCCTCGACAACGGCGCCGACGATTACATCACCAAGCCGTTCTCGCCGCGCGAGCTGACGGCGCGCATCAAGGCCTTGCTGCGGCGCAAGAGCCCGGAGTTCGCCCAGGAAGAAATGATCGTCGGTCCGGTCACGCTGGACCCGGCCAGTTGTTCGGTCGCCCTCAACGGCGACAAGATCGACATCGGCCACGCCGAGTACAAGCTGCTGAAGTTCTTCATGGCGCATCCCGACCGCGTGTTTTCGCGCAGCCAGTTGCTCGACCGCGTCTGGGGCGATCACGTCGTCATCGAAGAGCGGACCGTCGACGTGCACGTGCTGCGCCTGCGCAAAGCCTTGCGCGACGCGGAGCACCTGATCAAGACCGTGCGCAGCGTCGGCTACATGTTGTCTGCAAAATAACAAAAAAATACACGCAGGCAGGTGCAACCCCTTTGGAGACATGGGGAATCCCGAAAGACCTCTATACTGGATGCTCGATCGTCATCGCGACAATCGAGTCAACCTGATTCTGAATAATGAGTTTTACATGAGTCCACAACTGCTGTTTTGGGTTCCGGCTGCCCTGCGTTTTCTGGTTTGCCTGGCCGGCGTCGGTATTGTCTGGTTTTTCTTCGGCGCCACCGCCGGGCTGATCATCGCCCTGATCGGCATGGGCGCACTGGCGTTTACCCAGCTGCATTACCTGTTCCGCCTCGGCAGCTGGCTCGACAATCCGCATCAATCCAAGCTGCCGGACGGCTGGGGCGCGTGGACCGATATTTTTGCGCGCCTGTACCGCATGCGTCGCGATGACGAAAAAAACCAGATCGAACTGGCCGAATGGCTGGCGCGTTTTCGCCAGGCGATGAGTCTCTTGCCGGACGGCGTGGTGATCATGGATGACGTGTTGTTCCTCGAATGGTGCAATCCGGCGGCGCAGCAGCATCTGGGTTTGCAGCTCGAACGCGACAAGGGCATGCGGGTGACCAACCTGATCCGCAATCCGGCCTTCATCGACTACATCATCCTCGGCCGCTATGAGCAGCCGCTGACCCTGGCCGTGCAGGAGCGCAAGCTGATCGTGCAGATCATTCCCTTCGAAAACCGCCGCCAGATCCTGGTCACCCACGACGCCACCGAATCAGAGCGCATCGACATGATGCGCCGCGACTTCATCGCCAACGCTTCGCACGAGTTGCGCACGCCGCTGACCGTGATCAATGGTTTCCTCGAAATCGCATTGGCCCAGCCCAACCTCGATACGGAAATCCGTACCGCGCATCTCAAGCTCATGACCGAGCAGGGCCAGCGCATGCAAAACCTGATCGGCGACATGCTCACGCTGACGCGCCTGGAGTCGGTCGACTACCCGTTGCGTTCCGAGTGCGTACACGTCAGGCCGCTGCTGGAAGGCATCCTGGAAGAAGCCAAGGCGCTGTCGTCCGGCAAGCACAGGATCACGCTGGAAGCGGACGGTCCGGATTTGCAGGGCAACGTCGACGAGCTGCGCAGCGCCTTCAGCAATCTGGTTTCCAACGCCGTGCGTTACACGCCGCAAGACGGCGCCATCAAGCTGAACTGGGAGCGCAAGCCGGGCGGCGGCGCGCAATTCGTCGTCAAGGACAACGGCATCGGCATCAGCCAGGAACACATCGCGCGCCTGACCGAGCGCTTCTATCGCGTCGACAAGAGCCGCTCGCGCGAAACCCAGGGCACCGGCCTCGGCCTGGCCATCGTCCGCCACGTCCTGCTGCGCCACCGCGCGACGCTCGGCGTGGAGTCGATGCCGGACAAGGGCAGTACCTTCACGGTCTGTTTCCCGGCGAGTTTGCTGATTGAAGAGTTTGTGCCGGTGGAGAGCAACTGAGTTGCCGTCTCGGAGGGCAGGGGTACGTCCTGCAGCCGGTACAGGTATTTAAAAGGCCCGCCGCTCGGTGGGCCTTTTCTTTTTGCGCCGCAATTCTTGGCATCCCCCGTTTCCTGCCGCACTTTACTCGTGCTATGCCTTGTTGACTTGGATACCGTGCACTTTGTTTCCGCCCATGGTTGCTAAGGCTCGCGCAGCAGCAATGTTGTCGTGCAGACTACATGCACGAGCTTCTCGCGTTCAATGGTCAGTAATAGGTCCGGCCTAGGTAGGATTTCCGTCTCATCGGAATTTGCAAATTGGTCGGCCGGTTCTGCTCGGTGTCGAAGCCACGGCCATCGATGTTCCGAGCGCCCCAAAACAAGTAGTCGCCCTGAAGATAGATGAGATCGTACTCCATGAAGTTGCGGCCTTCGACGAGACCGAACGGTGCGAATGTTTTTCCGAAGACGCTTTGACTTTGCCCTGTCTCCCAGGGCGCGAAGCCTGCAGACGCGACCTGGTTCAGGAGGTCGCTAAAACCGGCAATCAACGGTGTCACTTCATAAGCCTCATCGGCCGAGAAGTCCGCTTTCCATGCACCTGCGGCGATCGGGTGCGCGTCCCCCCACTTGATGTGGCCGCGCAAGTAAATACGGGCGACAGCAACTTTACCGTTAGGATCTGCCCAGTTGTTGATAGTCAGTTCGAACCGCTCATCGCCGAGGTACGTGAATTCTCGAGTCAAATAAAACGGCTTTAGTGTGCCGTCGGGGTTCTTGAATGCGCTGGGGCGCACTTCCGGCGCCAGGCTTACCCAAGTGCCAACGGTGTTTCGTTTCGTGTCTTCCAGGATCATTCGCGAGTTCTCCTTAATCGTGCTGCTGGCGCCGCAAGCCGTGACGACAAATGCCATCGCCAGAACGGCAAACGCTCGAAAGCGTGCGTACAGACTGATCTTCATTGATGGTTCTCTTGATTTCAAATGCCGACGCTTAGACACAGCGCTTGATGCGCGGCGACGGCACGACCACATGCCGTCCTAGATTGCTTGATAGCCGCCTTGAATCCATTCGAGGATCGCCGCTGCATACTCGTCCGCACAATCCTCCCAGGTGAAATGACCGCAATCGAGCAGCAGCGAGCGGGTTCTGGGCAGCGCCCGGTTCAGAACCCCGGCGTTTTCAGGGGGCACCAGTGGATCGTGTGCGCCCCAAATGCCCAGAACAGGAGTACGAATGTTGGGGAGCGCGGCTCGCAGGATTGGTAGATCCGTCGGATAGGCACGCACATAGGCCATCGCCTCGACGAAACGCCGGCCGACCGAAGATGCCTGATAGTCTTCCAGCACATGAGGGGCCGGTTTGGCCTTCAGCAATTGTTCGATGGCGCCGAGGGCAATCACATCGCCGCTGGTCGCTTCGAAAGGAACAGTCGATGGCGCATTGATCAGATCCTTCAATGTTCCGGCCGTGAGCGCGGCGTCAGTGGCGCCGCTTCCCACCACCAGACTCTCGAACAGGTCCGGATGCGAGTGCGCAGCGAAGAGAAGTGCGGACGTGCCAACGTCGGGTGCGACGGCATGAACGCGCTCAAGGCCCAGGGTGGACAGGAACTTCGGAATGAACGCCCCCATCGCGCGGGGCGACATCAACTGTGGCCGGCCTTCGGATTGTCCAAAGCCCGGGAGGTCGACGGCAATGAGGGAAGCAGCGGCCCCGAGGACGGGCCAAATCCGGTCGAAGGCATAGAGACTTTCCGGCCATGGACTGGTGAGCAGCAGGGGAATGCTCGCGCCGACCTGATGGCGTTGAAAGCGGATCTTCAAACCGTCGACTTCGATGAACTCCACGCTATCCGTACCGATCGATTTCGTCATGTCAATGTCCAGTCTTCGCTTAGAACATCGTGTTCGCGTTGTTTGCCGTCTTCGGCACCGGCTGCAGCACATCCCAGTGCTCGACAATCTTGCCGTCGGCATCGAAAACNGNNNATGNCNACGCCTGCGGTTTCCTGGCCGGCCCAGTTCAGGTAGCGCACATGGACGAATGCCAGATCGCCATCGATAGCGATGCGCTTGACCTCGCAAGGGATGGGGCCGGCCTGGTTGATGTAGCCGACGATGGCGTCCAATCCGTCCGGGAAGAGCGGATTGTGTTGTATGTACGGACCGGTCACGAGATTCGGGTACAGGCTCCCTTGGCCCTGGTTGAAGACTTTTTCGTAGATGGTCTCGATCACGCTTCGGATGTGGTCTTTGCTTGCCATGCCTTGCCTCCCGGTTATTGATATGGCGATTAAAACAGGCCCATGAAAGATGATCCATGCCGATACAGCGCAATTGCATTGCATTTCGTCTCATTCTGCTATGATCGACTGATGCAGACATTGAACGGTTGGTTGAAAGCGGTCCGCGCCGACGGCCTTGTGCTGGTTCGCACGCGCGTGGCCGGACCATGGGGCTTCGAGGTGCGGCAGCGCGACGCCGTGGTGTTTCATTTCGTCGCGGAGGGGCGTGCCTTCGTGCGTCAGGCCGACGCGGACCCCATGCCATTGGGTGCCGGCGAATTGATCCTGTTTCCGCGCGGCAGTGCGCATGAAGTGGTGCATTCGAAGCGAGGCAAGGCCGTGCCGCTCGAAACATTCCTGGCCATGCACGATGGCGTTGCGGACCGCGGCGCCAAGGCCACGACGCTGATCTGCGGCCAATTCAGCATGGATCAGAACCTGGCGCTTCCCGCTTTGCGGGCGTTGCCGCAGGCCGTGCTGCTCCGTGCAGGAATGGAGCCCGGATCCTCGCCGCTGAGCGATGCGTTGCGCATGCTTCGCAACGAAGTGGAAACGCCCAACTTCGGCAACCACATCGTGGTGCGCAACCTGCTTTCGTCCTTGTTCGTCTACTTCATGCGGGGATGGGCCGATGCTTCCTCGCCGGCGGCGAACAACTGGTTTTCCGCTTTGCGCTCACCGCACATGACACGGGTTCTGGCACGCATCCACGAATCACCCGAGCGTGCATGGACATTGGATCAACTCGCCAAGGAGGCTGCATTGTCGCGCGCCGCTTTCGCCCGCAACTTCTGTGCTTCGGTAGGCGAGCCTCCGCATCAATATCTGACGCGCTGGCGCATGGGCATTGCCGCGCAACTGCTTGAAGAAACCGAACTGCGAGTCGGCGAGATTGCGACGCGCGTCGGTTACAAATCGGAGTTTTCGTTCAGCCGCGCGTTCAAGCGGGCGCGTGGCGTCGCGCCAACGGAGTACCGCCGCGCGCCACACAATGCAGAACAGCCGCCGCGCCGCGACGCTGCTACTGCATCCTGAAACGTCGCGCGTATTCGTTGGGACTCACGCCGATACGTCTCATGAAGGCCTTTCGCATCACGTCGACGCTGCGATAACCGCATCGACGTGCGACCTCTTCCATGGGATTTCGTCCCAATTCGAGCGCCCGGCAGGCAGCTTCAAGCCGCATGTCTTCGACATACCTGGCGGGCGTGACGTGCAATTCCCGTTGAAACGTACGGATAAGCGTCCTGACACTGGTCGACAGTCTGTCTGCCAGCATCTCGACCGTAAGCTCCGCATGCAAATGCTCGCCGATCCAAAGACACAATTCATCCAGGCTCGAACCCGATGACCGCTGCGATCGAAGAGCAACGCTAAACTGCGCCTGACCGCCTGGCCGTCGAAGGAACAGGACTAACGTCTTCGCAATTTCCAGCGCGACACTATCTCCGAGGTCTTCGGTGACAAGCGCGAGCGCTAGATCGATCCCTGCGGATGTACCTGCCGACGTATACACCTTGCCGTCTTTCACCCAGATAGGCGTCGGATCGACCGCGACTTTTGGGTAACGTTCAGCCAATTGCGTTGCCATCTGCCAATGCGTTGTTGCTCTGCGACCGTCCAATAATCCCGCATCCGCCAATGCGAACGCGCCGACACATATTGAGCATACTCGGCGCACCGATGGCGACTTGGTCCGGATCCACTCAACCGCTGCCGGATCAAGCCGTTCGATCGCCCTAAAGCCCGAAGCGACCATCAAGGTGTCGACTGGCTCGTCGGCACGCCGCTCCTGTTCAAGCGTCCTGTGCCCCCGCAGTCCGATGCCGACCTCGCTTTCCAGATACACATCCTCACCGCAACAGACCAATTCAATGGTGTAGGGCGCGGGTTCATCGACCAGCCGGTTCGCAAAGGAGAACACCTCGGCTGGTCCGATCACATCAATCGCCTCCACCGGCGGCAACCCCAGAATCACGATTCGCTTATGCCGTCCAGCCTTAGGCCGTTTACCTGCCTCCGTCCGCTTGCCCATTTTCGTCTTCTCCATGTGCCAGATCATATTTTGGCATAAATCGACTGAAAACAGTCATTTATGTCACGCCGAGAGCGCTTAAGCTGAAGACCTCATCAATTTCATGTTCGCGGAGAACACATGAACACGCCAGTCATTATCGGCAGCATTGCCGCCCCGGATTCTGCGCTCACCCGGAAAGCGCTATCGCTCGTCGAACGGATCCATTCAAAAGTACTGCTTAACCACTTGCACCGGACATGGTGGTTTGCCGAATTCATCGCCAAGCGGAGAGGGTTGACGTACGACCGCGAGCTTGTCTATCTTGCCGCCATTCTGCACGACCTCAGTCTCTCGGACGAGTTCGCGGCAGACCAGCGCTTCGAGGTTGACAGCGCAGACGCCGCCAATCGCTTCCTGATCGACAACGGCTACCCGCAACCCAAGGCCGAGCTTGTCTGGGATGCCATCGCTCTCCACACTTCCTCAGGCATCGTCAATCGCAAGCAACCCGAGATTGCACTTATTCACGTCGGGGCCTATGCCGACCTTTTCGGGCTTGGACTGGATGAAATTACGCCATCCCTGATTGACGATGTGCTCGCTCTTTACCCCAGGATTGGATTGAAGGCTGCGTTTACGGAAGCCTTGGCCGAAGTCATCAGGAAAAAGCCACGTACAGCTTTTGGCACCGGAATGGTCGATATCGGACATCGCCATGTTCATGGCTTCAGTTGTCCGAACCTGTGCGATCTCATCGACAACGCTCCATTCGACAGTTAAGAGACTCCGGGCGGGTTTCTGCTATCGCCACCCTTGTCAACGAGGAGTGGTTTTATTCGGCACACCAGGAGGTAACTTCCGTGCAACAGATATTTATCGAGCTCTACAACTACGGTCCTACCTGGGCCAAATGCCCGGAAAACGAGCGGGCGGATTACGTTAAAAAAATTATCGACGCGGTGAGCAAAATGAAAGCTGCCGGCGTCGATGTCATCGCCTATGGCAAGAACGCCGGCGAAACGGATCGTCGCGCGCCGTACGATTTCTTTTGCGTCTATCGCGTGCCGAGTGTCGAGTTTCAGCGCGAATTCGAGCGCCAGATTGCTGCGTCCGGCTGGTACGACTACTTTGAGCAGGCGAATGTCAGGGGAGCTGTGGAAGATTTTTCGGATGTACTGCTAGACAACGCCAAGTTGGTTCGCCCGGACTGAGCCTTGAATGGAACGCTCCGATCATCGATTCAGTACTCGTCGCGCTTAGCGCTCTTGCTACAGATCCCGCAGAAGTAACGGCAAAAAGGAAATCACTATGTCTTTGAAAGAAAAACTCGACGCCTTCAGGGCAAACGTGGAATCTGGTACGAGAATCCCAAGTTCGGTAGTGGAGAAACTTCACAGGTCAACCGGGGAACTCGTCACCTCAGGCCAAGCGGAGCGGGCAAAAAAGGCAGGTGACAGAGCGCCAACGTTTGCGCTCGAGAATACCGACGGCCGAATGATCGCTCTTGCAGATCTTCTGGCCAATGGGCCGGTGGTCTTGACCTTCTATCGCGGGGTCTGGTGTCCCTACTGCAATATGGAACTCCAGGCGCTGGAAGCGGCCCGCAGCGACATCGTTGCCCGGGGCGCGCAACTGGTCGCCATTTCGATGCAGACCGCACCGAACAGCCGCAAGTCGATCAGAGACAATAAGCTCGGTTTCCCGATTCTGATCGATCCGCACGGTACGGTCGCCGACGCCTATGGCCTGCGCTTCGCGTTGCCCGACTATCTGATCGACGTCTACAAGGCCGTCTTCAAGAACGACCTGGCTGTCATCAACGACGATCCGGCATGGACGCTGCCAATGCCGGCCCGTTATGTCATCGGGCAGAACGGCATGATCGTCTATTCCGAGGTCAATCCCGACTACACACGTCGACCGGAAACAGCCGAACTGTTGCCCGTCCTCGACCGGCTCGGGACGTCAATCGCATAGGTAGCGCAATTGGCGACACCCTGCGAGGGCAAAGTCTACGCTATCAGTTTGTACGGAAGTGCCTTTCCAGAATAGCCCCATGCTTTTACCAATAAGGAAGAACCAACATGAAAATTGCAGTCAATGGCATCGAAATTAACGTCAAAGACCAGGGCGACGGTGCTCCGGCGCTGGTATTTTTGCACTACTGGGGCGGATCGTCGCGCACGTGGGACTCGGTCATTGCAGCGCTGCCTCAGCGTTATCGCACCGTGGCGCCGGATCTGCGGGGCTGGGGCGACTCCGACGCACCCCTTACCGGCTATACATTGGCCGACTTCGCCGACGATGCGCAGCAAATGATCGCCCACCTGGGCCTGCGCGAATACGTGCTGGTGGGGCATTCGATGGGCGGCAAGATCGCCCAGGTGCTTGCCTCGCGTCGTCCTGCGGGCCTGGTTGGTCTGGCGCTGGTTGCGCCTGCGACGCCGACGCCGCTGGTCTTGCCGGCAGAGGTCCGCGCCGGGATGCCATCGGTCTACCTGTCGCGCGAATCGATCGGCATGGCGCTCGATCGCATGCTGACCGCCAAGCCGCTCTCTGCCGCCCAGCGTGAGCAAGTCATTGCCGACAGTCTGCGCGGCGCTCCGCAGGCTCGCGATGCCTGGCCGGCGTCGACCAGCCTCGAAGATATTTCCAATCTGGTGGGATCGATCAATGTACCGGTTGCCGTCATCGCCGGTGAACTGGACCAAGTGGATACGGTGCCTGTTCTCAAGGCGGAACTGCTGTCCCGGATCAGCCAGGCCAAGCTGCACGTGCTGCCAGGGACCGGTCACTTGTCGCCCCTCGAATCTCCGGTGGAAGTGGCGGCCGCCATCGTCGGGTTTGTCCGATCATTGAAGGCCGACGCATAAGTTACAAGGGGAATTCATGCTGCCGGCAATGCGCGGTGCAAGCGACGGCAAGCAGCTGGAGTGTCTCCCAAACCGATCGGGCGATGCCTGACGTATCAGGTATCGCCGGTCAGGCGATCCGTCATTCTGCGAATGAACGGCGCAGCAAACACCACCACGGGCAAGATCGTTGCCCACGACAGCAGCCACAACCTGGCCCAGTGCGTCACGAAATTCCCATTTTCCAAAAACGAAAAACTTGCGATGCACGCAGTCATGCCGGTCGTCATGCCGGTCGTCAGGCCGGATTGGATGACGCCGTAGAAAAAGTGACCGTAGCGTTTTGGAACTATTGGCATTGATCTCCTGCCGTCGAAATAGTGAATGCCTCTGAAAACAGCAGGAAGTTTACGTCCGGATGCGCATGCCATCTATGCCGATTTGCTTATGGCGCGCATGCCCGCGGGGAATGCCGGCAATCCGGATGCCGGATATGCCATGTGCAATCAGGCGACGGGAACAGGGGGCGCCGCCATCCTTCGCAGGCATGTCGAATATGAATGAATCGGTATAGATGCGGCTGGAAGCGAATCGTAGAATTCTTTCAGATGTTATGGACGTTGCAACGGACGCTGCAACAATGCTTGTTGGCTTCCTGCGGCACATAACTCGGATCAATAAACTAGGAGACATGATGGACAACAGCAATATTCTCGGATTGCATCACATCACCCTGTGCACCAACACAGCCCAGGGCGACATCGATTTTTTCGTCAAGGTAATGGGCCAGCGGTTCATCAAGCAGACATTATTCTATGACGGAAAAATTCCCATTTATCACTTGTATTTCACCGATGCCGACGGTACGCCGGGCACGGTGATGACGACGTTTCCGATGCGTCGCACCGGCCTGGTCGGACGCAAGGGATCGGGCCAATTCACTGCAATCGCGTATTCGGTGCCCAAGGGATCGCTGGATTTCTGGCGCGAGCATTTCGGCAAGAACGGCATTCGCATCGAGCAGGAATCGGAGCGGTTCGGCGAGAAATACCTGCGCGTGGTGCATGCCGGCATCGACTTCGAAGTCGTGGAAGATGCGACCGACATGCGCAAGCCATGGAAATCGGATTACGTCCCGGAAAAGCATGCCGTGCGCGGTTTCCACAACTGGTCGGTGATCGTGCG
>FJVX01000187.1_pt1 | contig 11666 bp, 11 predicted proteins | sample 1011901 | NCBI WGS metagenome assembly FJVX01 (sample SAMEA3912450, study PRJEB9761) | metagenome | biome: forest; material: soil | place: USA | collected 2011-06-22 | depth 0.1 m | reverse complement strand
AGGCTGTTCACCATCAGCTTCGGATGGCGCGACGAGAAGACGCTGGTGATCGCCTGCGTGCAAGGGCCTCCGCGCCAGATCGACGGGCTGGGCGGCAGCGACACGCTCACCAGCAAGGTCGCCATCGTATCGCCGTCGTCGCTGCCGGGCGTCGACGTCGACTTCCTGTTTGCCCAGGTGGCGGTGGACAAGCCGCTGGTGGATGTTTCGCCCAATTGCGGCAACATGCTGGCCGGCGTCGGTCCGTTTGCGATTGAGCGCGGCCTGGTGGCGATACGCGGCGATCGGACGCCGGTGGTGATCCACATGGTCAACAGCGGCAACATTGCGACTGCGCTGGTGCAAACCAGCGGCGGTCGCGTGGCGTATGACGGCGAGGCCAGGATCGCCGGCGTGCCCGGCGCGTCGGCGCCGATCAACATCGCCTTTCGCGACACCGCCGGTTCGGCCTGCGGCAGCTTGCTGCCGACCGGCCGCACGCGCGACGTCTTCAACGGCATCGAAGCGACTTGCATCGACAACGGCATGCCGGTGGTGGTCATGCGCGCCGAGGCATTCGGCAAGACCGGACAGGAGACGCCGCAGCAACTCGACGCCGACGCCGATTTCAAAAAACGCCTGGAAGCCGTACGCCTGCAAGCCGGCGAACTGATGGGCCTGGGCGACGTGCGCAACAAGGTGGTGCCAAAGATGACCCTGATTTCGCCGGCGATCAACGGCGGCCACATTTCCACGCGCACCTTCATTCCGCATCGCTGCCACAGCGCCATCGGCGTGCTCGGCGCGGTGAGCGTGGCCAGCGCCTGCCTGCTGCAGGGGTCGGTGGCGGCGGGTATGGACGGCATCGCCGCACTTCCGCAAAGGGATGAGGGGGGCGAGGTAGAGATATCAGTGGCACATCCGACCGGTGAATTTACCGTGGCCTTGCGTACTGAAATCGTCGACGGCCAGACGCGCTTTCTCAGTTCGGGTTTGCTGCGCACCGCGCGCATGCTGCTCGACGGCCAGGTGTTCGTGCCGCATCGGGTGTGGCCGTGATGTTGGCGCTTGTGAATCACGCAACTCTTATGTAACCGACTGCCAGTCAAGGAAAACCATGTTATCCCGTGTTGCCATTTCTCTCGTTTCACTCCTGTTCGACGGCCTCGCCTTCGGCATGATCCTGTTCCTGATTTCGATCGGCATGTCGATCACGATGGGCGTCATGCGCGTGGTCAACCTGACGCATTGCAGTTTTGCCATGGCCGGCGGCTACATGACCTTCATGCTGGTGACGCAGGCACAGCTGCCTTACGCCGTCGCCGTGCCGCTGGCGGTCATCGGCACCATGCTGCTCGGCGCGCTGCTGGAGCGTACCGTGTATTCGTGGATCTATGCCCAGAGCGAACTGGGCCAGGTGCTCATGACCATCGGCCTGACCTTCGTCATGATCGCCACCGCCAATGCCATGTTCGGCTCCACCATCCAGGATATCCCGGTGCCGGGCGCCTTGCGCGGCACGTATCAGGTGGGCGCGATCGGCCTTCCCGTATATCGCCTGTTCCTCATCGCGGTCAGTTGCGCCTGTGCGCTGGCGATCTGGTATGTGCTGGACCGCACCCAGGTCGGCGCCAGGCTGCGCGCGGCCGTCGACAACGCCAAGATGGCAGGCTGCATCGGCATGAACGTCAAGGCCTTCTTCGCCGTCACCTTCGCCATCGGTTGCGGCTTTGCCGGACTGGGCGGCGCGCTCGGCGCCGACATGTTTCCGCTGGAGCCGTTCTACGCGCTCAACTATCTGGTGCTGGTGCTGATCGTGGTATCGGTGGGCGGCCTCGGCAGCATCAAGGGTACGCTCATCGCCGCGCTGGTGCTGGGCATGATCGACACGCTGGGACGCTACTTCCTGCCGGAAGCGGGCGGCCTGGTGATTTATCTGGCGACGCTGGCGATGCTGCTGGTGCGCCCTCAGGGACTCTTCGGAAGGCAAACAGCATGAAAACCACGAATCTCCGCATCCTGCCGGCCGGGGCGCTGCCGTTCTACCGCGTCCGTCTGGCCGACGTCTTGCCATGGGTGGTCGCGCTGGCGGCGTTCTTCACCTTCGACACCTATATGTCGATCGGCTCGCAAATCCTGGTCATGGTGATCTTCGGCATTTCGCTCGATCTCGCGCTCGGCTTTGCCGGCATCAATACCCTGGGCCATGCGGCCTTCTTCGGCATCGGCGCATATGCGGCCGGTTATTTTTCGCTGCACGTCTCGCCCGAACCGTTCAGCGGCCTGCTGGTCGCGGCCGGCCTGGCGGCGCTGATCGGTTTGCTGTCGGGCTGGCTGTTGCTGCGCACCAGCGGATTGGCGCTGCTGATGCTGACCATGGTCACCACTGTCGTGCTGCACGAGATTGCCAATACCTGGCGCGGCGTCACCGGCGGCGCGGACGGTTTATCGGGCATGGAGACGGCGCCGCTGTTCGGCCTGTTCGCGTTCGACCTGTACGGCAAGACGGCGTATCTGTACGCATTGGGCGTGCTGTTCGTGGTCTTCGTCGCCGTGCGCATCATCGCCAATTCGCCGTTCGGCCTGTCGATCCGCGGCATCCGCGAAAACGCCAAGCGCATGCTGCTGGTCGGCACGCCGGTACACGCCAAACTGATTCTCGCCTACACGCTGTCGGCGGCGATCGCCGGCATCGCCGGCGGCCTGAGCGCGCAGATCACGCGCACCGTCAGCCTGGACCTGCTGAGCTTCCAGTTGTCCGGCAACATCCTGATCATGCTCATCATCGGCGGCGTCGGTCGTCTGTACGGCGCCTTCATCGGCATTCCCTTGTACATGCTGTTGCTGGATCGCGCCGCGGCGATCGATCCGTTTCACTGGATGTTTTTTGTCGGCATTGCGCTGATCGTGCTGGTGCGGTTTGCGCCGGGCGGCTTGCTGGCCCTGGCTTCCGGCGTGTGCGATCGGATAAGCAAGCGCTTTGCGCTCAATCTCGCCAAGGAGCAGAAATGAATCCCGTCCTGCAAGCATCGCATGCGGACATGGCGTCTCCGGCGACAGCCTCCACGCCTCCCTGTGCATTGGAAACCCGTGGACTGTGCAAGCGCTACGGCGCCATCGAAGTCACGCGCAACGTCGACCTGCGCATCGAGCGCGGCGCCCGCCATGCGTTGATCGGTCCCAACGGCGCCGGCAAGACGACCTTCGTCAATCTGGTCACCGGCGTGGCGGGGCCGACGGCCGGCAGCATCTATCTGGACGGCCGCGACGTTACCCAGGCCAGCCCGCAGAAGCGTGTCGCGGGCGGCCTGGCGCGCACCTTCCAGATCAACACCCTGTTCACCGAACTGACCGTCGCCGAGAACGTTGCCATTCCGCTGGGCCAGCGCATGGGCATCGCCTGGAAGCTGTGGGGCAAGCCGGCCCATCATGCCGGCGTGGTCGAAGAGGCCGCCGCCTTGCTGGAACAGCTCGGCCTGCTGCCGCTGGCGTCGCGCCGCGTCAATCAACTGGCCTACGGCCAGCGCCGCATGATCGAGATCGCCATCGCACTGGCGTTGAAACCGCAGGTGCTGTTGTTGGACGAACCGGCTGCCGGCATCCCCAACGGCGAGAGCGGCATGATCCTCGATCTGCTGGAGCGCTTGCCCGAAGATATTTCCATTTTGTTTATCGAACACGACATGAACCTGGTATTTCGTTTCGCCAAAAAAATCACCGTGCTGGTCGAAGGCAGCGTGCTGACGGAGGGCGCGCCCGCCGACATCCGCGCCGACGAACGCGTGCGCAATGTCTATCTGGGGCGACGCCATGGCTGAACTGCTCGACATCCACAATCTGACCGCCGGCTATCGCGACGCCGTCGTCATCGACGATCTGTCTTTCCGCATCGGGCAGGGCGAAGCCGTCAGCCTGCTGGGCCGCAACGGCGTCGGCAAGAGTACGCTGCTGGCGACCATGATGGGGCTGACCACGGTCAGCAAAGGCTGTCTCGAATTCGACGGCAAGAACATCGGCAACGCCGCCAACTACCAGCGCAACCGCATGGGGCTCGGCTACGTGCCGCAAGAGCGCGAGATCTTCGCCTCGCTGACCGTCGAGCAGAACATGCGCGTCGCCGCGCGTCCCGGCGAATGGAACATCGCTGCGGCGTACAAGCTGTTTCCCCGCCTGGAAGAGCGCCGCAACAACTACGGCAACCAGCTGTCCGGCGGCGAGCAGCAGATGCTGGCCATGGCGCGCGCGCTGGTCGGCAATCCCAAGCTGCTGTTGCTCGACGAGCCGCTGGAGGGCTTGTCGCCGGTGATGATGGACATCCTGCTGGACGCCGTCAAACAGCTCAGGCAAAGCGGTCTCGCGCTGATCCTGGTGGAGCAGCACGCGCACCTCGCGCTGGAAGTCACCGAACGCGTCGTCATCATGGACCGGGGGCGCATCGTGCATGACGGCCGCAGCGACCTGCTGCTCAAGGACGACGCCACCATGCACCAGTTGCTGGGTCTGGCGCATGAACAGGCAAGTGAAAAAGCAGCAGAGCCTGCGCGGAAACCCGATCTCAAACTCGCGAGCTGACAGCCATATGCCTTTCGATGCACTTCAACACCTGCTGGTCGAGCAGGAATGCCGGCGCCTGATTCACCGCTACGCCTACCTCAACGACGAGCGCAACTTCGATGCGCTCATCGATCTGTTCACCGACGACGCCATCGTGTATCGCCCTTCGGCGCCGGCAACGCCTCTGGTCGGGCGCGAGACGATCCTGGCATCGTTCCGCGGCCGGCCTGCCGATGTGCGCACTTTCCATCTGTGCACCGACGTGATCGTTGAGATCGAAGACCGCGAGCACGCGACTGCACGCTCGCGCATCGTGCTGTTGTCGGGGCCGCGGTCCGAGCCGGGCACTGCAGCGATCGATGCCGTGTCCAAACCGCCTGCCCCGGGTACGTTCGAAGACCGCCTGCGTCTCACCGCGCAAGGATGGAAATTCGTCGAGCGGCGCGGATCGTTCTGGATCTGAAAACGCAAACGAAGGAAGTGTCGTTTTCTGCGCCGTCATAAACAGATTAGATCGACCCTCGCGGCAATCGGCAACAAAGGCGGGTAGGCCCGTCGCTAGAATGATCCACGCTGAATCATCGATACGAATGCAGCACATCGCATGACTTCGCAGCAGCGCAACGACACCAAGATCGGCCCCGCTGCCGGCGAATACATAAACAGAAAATACCTGGAGGAGACAAGAAATGAAGAAATCAGTACGCGCCGCAACCGGAGTAGTGAGTGCATTGGGCGCCATTGCCGGGATCGCCGGAGTCTTGTTGTCGCCGTCGGCGATGGCGCAATCGCAGGTGACGATTTACGGTCTGATCGATACCGGCGTGGAATATGTCACCAACGCCAACGCGGCCGGCAACTCGGTCGTCAAGATGCCGTCGCTGACCGGCTCGTTTCCGTCGCGCATCGGCTTCAAGGGGACCGAAGACCTGGGCGGCGGCCTGCAGGCGATGTTCGTGCTGGAAGCCGGCATGGCGGTCGACACCGGCGGCATGGGACAGGGCAACCGCCTGTTCGGCCGCCAATCCTACGTCGGCCTGAAGAACGCCACGCAAAGCGTCATGCTGGGCCGCCAGGTCAACATGACCTACCTGTCCACGCTGAAGTCCGACGTGATGGGACCGAACATCCACAGTATCGGCAATCTCGATGCTTACTTGCCGAATGCACGCAGCGATAACGCCATTGGATATCTCGGCACCTTCTCCGACGTGACCGTGGGCGTAACCTACAGCTTCGGCCGCGACGCCACCGCCGCAGGCGGTCCGGCATCGACCAACTGCGCCGGCGAGACCGCGGGCGACAGCAAGGCCTGCCGCCAGTACACCGGCCTGCTCGGGTACGACAACAAGTCCTTCGGCGTCAACCTCGCGTACGACAAGCTCAACGGCGGTCCCAACGCGCTGCTGGGTTTGAACAACAGCAGCTATACCGATACGCGTATCGGCCTGCACGGCTACTTCATGATCAGCGATGCGCGCATCGGCCTGGGCGTGCTGGATCGCAAGACGCAGACCGCGACCAAGAGCGATTCCGATCTGTACTACCTCGGCCTGAGCTATCCGTTCACGGTGGCGCTGGTGCTGGATACGCAGATCTCGCGCCTGAAGTTCAAGGGCACGGCGAACTCCGCGACGCTGTCGGTGGCGCGCCTGACCTACAACCTGTCCAAGCGCACCGCCTTGTACACGTCGCTCGGCTATATCAAGAATGCCGGCACCTCGGCGATTGCCGTCGATGCCGGCGGCACGGTCGGCACCGGCATGAACCAGCTGGGCGTCATGACGGGGATTCGCCATACTTTCTGATGATATTTTTGAGAACCTGTTCAAAGTCTGTAGCGAGAGGCCATCAGCTGGTGGCGCCCGGAGCGGAGAAACCGGAGTGTACTTTAGTACATGAGGATTTCGAGCACCGGACGACGCCAGATCATGGCCTCGCAGTAAGACTTTGAACAGGTTCTTGGCATCGTTGCCGGAAGCGTGTCATCTGAATGGACGACACGCTTTTTTTATTTCTCCGTGTTTGCCCCGTCAGGGAGCACGACTGCCGATAACTGTGCAGGCGCGCAGAAGCTGCGCCTCATTGTCGTGCAAAACCTGGCTGCCTTACCTGTATACAGCTTGGCATGAAAGCTGCATACAGGTTTGGCATGACTACATCATCCGAAATCAGCGACCGTATTCTTGAGTCCGTGCTGGCCAAGCGCCTGCTGCCGGGGGCGCGACTGAGCGAGCAGCAACTGGCGACCCTGTTCGGCTGCAGCCGGACGATCGTGCGCGAAGCCCTGACACGCTTGTCGGTGCGGCAACTCGTGGTGTCGAGCGTCGGCAGCGGCTGGTATATCGCCGCGCCCACGCAGGAAGAAGCGAGCGAAACCTTCGAAGCGCGGCGCGTCATCGAAACCGGCCTGCTGCGTAGCAGGGAGCGTCTCGACAGCGCCGGCCTCAAACGTCTGCGCCAGCATCTCCAGCAACAGCGCCGCGCGCTCAAGAGCGGCGATACCGGTTTGCGCAGCTTCTTGCTGGGCGACTTCCATGTCTGCCTGGCGCAATGCCTGGGCAACGCCGTGCTGGCCAATACCCTGAAGGACCTGACGGCGCGCACCACGCTGATCGCGATTGAACATCAGAGCGACGCCGATGCGGCGCATTCCTGCGAAGAACATGCACTGATCGTCGAAGCGCTCGATGCCGGCGATCTGGTGCGCGCAGAGAAACTGATGGCGGCGCATCTCGGCACCTGGCACCTCAAGTTGCCGATGCAGGATGAGACGGCTGCCGCCCGCGCTCCCGATCCCTTGATGGCGCTGCAGGAAGTCTTGCAGCCGCTGGATGTGCACGGCGCATCCCGGACTCCATCGCCGAAAGCCGCCGCAAAGGACCGCACTGCGCGGCCGTCCCGTTCAACCTGACCTGGAGTAAAGTAATGATGACCATCACCAAACGTCGTTTTTCCCTAGCTGTCGCCGCGTTGGCGCTGTTCGCGTCGGCTTGCGGCGCACGGGCGCAGAGCGCGCTCGACGACATCCAGAAGACGAAGCAGATCCGCATCGCGATTCCGACCGATTTTGCGCCTTACGGCTTTGTCGACGCCGACCTGCATCCGCAGGGGTTGGATATCGACATGGCCAATTACGTCGGCGCCAAACTGGGCGTCAAGGTGGTGCTGGTGCCGGTGACCAGCGCCAACCGCATTCCTTATCTGCAGACCAAAAAGGTCGATATCGTCATCTCCACGCTGGGCAAGAATCCCGATCGTGAAAAGGCGATCGACTTCACGGTCGCCTACTCGCCGTTCTTCATCGGCGTGTTCGGTCCCAAGACCATGGCGGTCAAATCCGGCGCTGATCTGGCCGGCAAGTCTATCGCCGTCACACGCGGATCGATGGATGACATGGAGCTGACCAGGATCGCACCGGCGACGACCGGCCTGCGCCGCTTCGAGGACAACAACACGACCATCTCCGCCTACATGGCCGGACAGACGCAATTGGTCGCCACCAGCGTGCAGGTGGCCGACGTGATGATGAAGAAAAGTCCGCAAATGGGCACCGAGTTCAAGTTCGTGCTCAAGGTGTCGCCGAATTTCATCGGCCTGGCCAAGAACGAAGACAAGCTGCGCGGCCGCCTGAACGAGATCCTGATGGAAGCGAAGAAGAGCGGCGAACTCGACAAGCTGTCGCAGAAATGGCTGAGCCGTCCTGCCGGCGACCTGCCGGAATAAGTTGATCAGCCGATGAAAGACGAACTGTGGCGCCTCGGCGCCGCGCAGCTTGCGGCCGGCTATCGCAGCGGCGCCTTCACGCCGGTGCAGGCGCTGGAGGCTTGCCTGGCCCGCATCGCGCAATGCCAGCCGGCGATCAACGCCATGGTGGCCATCGACGCCGACGGCGCGCGTGCTGCGGCGCAGGCCAGCCTTGCACGATGGAATGCGTCCGCGCCGCTCGGGCCGCTCGACGGCGTGCCGGTCAGCGTCAAGGACAACATGCACGTTGCCGGCATGCCGACGACGTGGGGCAGTCGTTTGCTTCAGGGTTTCGTCGCAGCCAGGGATGAGTTGCCGGTGGCGCGTCTGCGCAGCGCCGGTGCGGTACTGATCGGCAAGACCAATCTGCCGGAGTTCGCCATGCAAGGGTATACATGGAACGGCTTGCACGGCGCTTCGCGCAATCCCTGGAACACGGCATTGACGCCCGGCGGTTCGTCCGGCGGCGCGGCCGCGGCGGTTGCCGCCGGCTGCGGCCCGTTGGCGCTGGCGACCGACGGCGGCGGTTCGATCCGGCGTCCGGCATCGCATTGCGGGCTGGTGGGATTCAAGCCGTCAGCGGGCCTGGTGCCGCGCAGCGACGGCTTGCCTGAAATTTTTCTCGACTACGAAGTCGCCGGCGGCATCGGCCGCAGTGTTGCCGACGTCGCTGCATTCACCGGCGTGCTGGCCGGGTGCGATCTGACGGCGCCGGTACCGCATAGGGCGCGCATCCTGTTCGTGCCGCGCTTCGGCGGCCATCCCGTCGACGCCGGTATCGCTGCACAGCTGGCACAGGCGGCCGATCGGTTTGCCGCGCTCGGCCATGATGTCGTGCAGAGTGAATCCTTCGAGCTCGCGGAGGAGATCAATCAGCGCTGGTCTGCACTGTCGATTGCGGGATTGGCGTGGATGATGGAGCGCGTCGCTTCTTATCCGGAATTCGCCGCCGCGTGCGGTACCGGCACGGAGCCGGAACTGCTGCTCGGCAACGCTGCACGCAAGCATCTATCGGCCGGTCGCAGGCAGGCGTCGTCGGCCCTGTTTGAGACGCTGGCTGCGGTGCATACGCTCAAACTGCGTCTGTCCGGGATTTTCAGTCAGTACGACGCCATCCTGACACCGGCCACGGCGGCGCTGCCCTGGCCCGCGGAACAGACGCATCCGGCGGTGATCGCCGGCAGCGCCGTCGGGCCGCGTGGGCATGCAATATTCACCGCGTTTGCCAATGCCGCCGGATTGCCGGCGATCGCCTTGCCGACAGGCCTGGTCGAGGGCATGCCGACCGGTTTGCAATTGATCGGCATGCAGGGGCGGGACGCCGGGTTGCTGGCGCTGGCGCAGCAATACGAGCATGCGCATCCCTGGCAGGAACGCTGGCCGGATGCGGGATACGTTCCTGTCTGATTGCAAGAATGCGTGGACCGGCGGCTACTTGGCCCAGCCGCGCGGTCGCGTCAGTTCGAAGTTGGCCTCGCTGCGCGTGCGGCCGTACCAGTCGCCGCCCATGCGCGAGAGCAGGTTCAGTTTTTCCGGATCGGGCAATTGCTTGTCGTTGAGGATGCGTTCATCGAAATGCGCCGCCAGCACGCGTGCCAGCAAGATATGGCAGGACGGCGCCTCGGCGGGGTAGGGCAGGCAACTGACCAGTGCGCATTCGAGACTGACCGGCGCCGCCGCGACACGTGGCGGACGCACCAGCGAAGACGGCGTGGAGGCGATGCCGCAGCGATCGAATTCGCTGATATCGGCGTCGTAGGAAAACGAAGTTTCATTCATGGCGTCGGCCAGTTCGAAGCCGACCAGGTTGACCACCAGTTGCCCGGTTTCCTGCGCGTTGCGCACGGTGTCCTTGATGCTGCCGTCGCGTTGCACCAGCGGCGAGATCATCACCGTCGGCGGTTTGCCGGTGACCATCTGGAAAAAGCTGAACGGCGCCAGGTTGTTCACGCCCGATGCGGACACGGTCGATACCCAGGCGACCGGGCGAGGGATGACGGCCGAGGCCAACCAGCTATAGGCCTGGCGCGGATCGACGTTGCCAAAATCAATATACATAACAACTCCAAAGTGGTGCGGCCATCGTGTGCCGCCGCAACCCCGACCTGCGAAGGTCGGGATTTGATCTGACGCAAGAACGCTTGCCTTTCGCCTGCCGGCGAACGCCTTCACCGGTATACTTCGATTCTGGCATTGCCGGACCGTTGCCGGGCAGCTTTTACCCATTCGCTTGCACATCGGCTGTCTTTAGCTTGCTATTGCAGTCAGGAAAAGCGATAGTTTTACATATTCAGACCAAGACCAGAACCCGTGCCTAAAAGCAAAAATATTTCACCCGAGCAGGCCAAGGATGCCGATGCGCTTGGCAGCTATCATTTCTCCGAGCAAGTAGGCCATTTATTGCGCCGCGCGTATCAGCACCATGTCGCGATTTTCCAGCAGCATATTTCGGATTCGCAGCTCACCGCGGCGCAGTTCGTGACGATGTGCGCGATTCAGGAGCATGGCACGTGTTCCCTGAGCGATATCGTCAAAACCACGGCGATCGACCAGGCGACCATTCGCGGCATTATCGAGCGGCTCAAGCTGCGCGAACTGATCGTGCTGTCGCACGACGCCGCGGATCGCCGCAAGGTGCTGGTGACGCTGAGCGACGCCGGCGCATCGCTGGTAAAGTCGACCGTGCCGCATGCGGCGGATATCTCGGAAGCGACTTTCGGCAAGCTCAATCCGGCCGAGCGCGTTGCGATCATGTTCCTGCTGCGCAAGATGATCGACTGATTTCAGTTCTTGCCTGCCGGTGCGGCCAGCGCCTGCAGAATCTTTTCTGCGGTAAAAGGAGGCTGGCGAAAACGCCGGCCGGTCGCGTCAAACAGGGCATTGGCGATTGCCGCCGCGCTCGGTACGGAAGCCGACTCGCCGGCGCCCAGCGGCGGTTCTCCCTGCCGCTCCATCAACACCAGTTCCACAGGCGGCACTTCGCCGAATTTCAATATCGGATAAGCGCCCCATTCCAGGCTGTTCACTCCTTGCGCACCAAAGCGCACCTGCTCCTTCAATACCCGGCTCAGCGACTGGATGATGTTGCCGTGCATCTGATGCCGCACGCCGTCAGGGTTGACCATCATGCCGGTATCCTGTCCGACCACCACTCGGTTCACCGTCAACGCGCCCGATCGCGGATCGACGCTGATGTCGATTACCCATGCCGACCATGCTGCGCCGAAGCCGGGGAATTTACTGTGGACGTAGCGTGCATAGGCGATGCCGCGTCCGAGCAGCAGGCCGTCCATCCCGGCGATGCCGCGCGAGCCCGCGGCGCGCGCTTTCCATTGGGCGCGTTCAGCCGTGGCTTGCAGCAATTCGGCGGCGCGCTGGTCGTCGAG
>FJVX01000431.1_pt1 | contig 11829 bp, 7 predicted proteins | sample 1011901 | NCBI WGS metagenome assembly FJVX01 (sample SAMEA3912450, study PRJEB9761) | metagenome | biome: forest; material: soil | place: USA | collected 2011-06-22 | depth 0.1 m | reverse complement strand
TGTCTATGTTGCTCGGCGATCTGCTCACCGCGCGCCAACTGAATCTGCCGATCAAGGTGGTCGTGTTCAACAACCGCGAGTGGGGACTGGTGCATCTGGAAATGGAAGAAGCCGGCCTGCCTGCTTTCGAAGGTTCGAACTTCCCCAACCTCGACTTCGCCTTGTTTGCCTCCGCCTGCGGCGCACAGGGCTTTACGGCCAAAACGCCGGCCCAGCTGGAGGACGCGCTAGGCCCCTTTCTCGCGACGCCCGGCCCGGCCATCCTGAACGTTTTCATCGATCCGTCCGAATTGCCGGTGATGCCGCATATCAAGCTCGATCAGATCTGGCATTTCGGCATGGCCAAGATCAAGGAAGCGATGATTTCCATGGGCGGCGCATAATCCAAAGGCCATCGAACCGACAACTTCAAGAGAAACACATGAAACTCAAAGGCTCTTGCCACTGCGGCGCCGTGACGTTCTCGCTCAACAGCGACACCCCCTATCCCTATCAGCGCTGCTATTGCTCGATCTGCCGCAAGACCCAAGGCGGCGGCGGTTACGCCGTCAATCTCGGCGGCGACCGTCACAGCCTCAAGGTCAAAGGCGCCGACGACGTCAGCGTCTATCACGCCAGGCTCAGGCGCAAGGGCGAAAAACGCATCCATGCCAGCACCGCCCAACGCCATTTCTGCCGTCGCTGCGGCAGCGCCTTGTGGCTGTACGACCCGACCTGGCCGGATCTGGTGCATCCCTTCGCCTCGGCCATCGATACCCCGCTGCCGACGCCGCCGGAATACACCCATCTGCTGCTCGACTACAAAGCGCCGTGGGTCGAGGTCAAGGCCGGACGCAAGGACAAGCAGTTCGGCCAGTTTCCCAGGGAGTCGCTGCTGGAATGGCATGAGCGGCTCGGTTTCGCCGAAGCCGGCTGAGCGCTGACAGCGCCGGATGGCGCCGCCCGGCAGGTCATCCGGCGCCGCCGACGCCGCCTTCCCTGCTCTGCTGTTTTTCTTGCTGGACCTGATGAAACCGTCCCGAGGTCTGCGGCTTGATGAACAAGGCCGCAATCTCCGGATGCAAGCGATGCAGGCGCATTTCCATGTCGATCACCAGCGCCTCGATCTGCGGCGTGCGCAGGTCGTCTTCAAACTCGACGCTGAGCGCCGCCAGGATCTGATGCGGCGCCAGATGCACCGTCAGCACGCCGTTGGCGCCGACCACGCCGTCAAGGGCGGTGACGGTCGCCAGGATGGAGTCGAGGATACCCTGATGGGCGCGTTCGCCGATCAGCAAGCCTTTGGTTTCCTGCGCCAGCACTGCCGCGGTGACCGCCAGAATCAAGCCGATGATGATGGATGCAATGCCGTCGTAGACTGGTTCGCTGAAATGCAGCGACAGCCAGATGCCGGCGAACGCCGTGGCGATGCCGAGAATCGCGGCGGTATCCTCCAGCAGGACGATGAACGTCGGAGGATCCTTGCTGCGCAGTATTTCCCGGGGCAAGTCGGCGTAACGTTTCCGGCCCTTGAATTTGTGCAACGTCAGCAGCCATGATCCCCCTTCGAAGATCAGCGCCGCCAGCAGCACCACGTAACTGGCGGTGGCATTTTCGACCGGCTCGGGATAGAGGATGTGACGGATGCCTTCATAGATCGACAAGCCGGCGCCGAGCGTGAAGATCAGCACCGCCACCACGAAACTCCAGAAGTAGATTTCGCGGCCGTGGCCGAGCGGATGGTCATGGTCGGGACGCTGTTTGGCGCGGCGCATGCCGTACAACAGCAGGATCTCGTTACCCATGTCGACCACCGAATGGATGCTTTCGCTGAGCATCGCCGAACTGCCGGTCCACAGCGCCGCCCACAACTTGGTGAGCGCCACCAGGAAATTACCGGCCAGCGCGGCGTAGATCACCAGCTGCGACGACTGGTCCGGCTGCATCAGGCGAGTGGCCAGCCGGCGGGCATTAAATACCTTGCCGGCGGCCATGGCGAAGGAAAAGTGATCTGGGACGAAACATCATTTGCAATTTTTGCGGCGTATTTACGCCCTCCTACGTGGCTATGAGGCACTGTCCGATGCCAACCGCGTGCAACAAGGCTTAGGCTAAGCAACATGCCCACGCTCACCCAAGGAGTCATCGCGATGAACGCCCACCCCGACGAACCGCAAGTGCGCGAACACTATGCCGGAGAACTGCGCCGCCGCTATCACGAACTGCGCCGCTGGGCCGTCGACAACTGGCCCAACACGGCCCAGCCGCTGGAGCCGTCCGACTTCATCGCTACCGACCGCGAACTGCAATTGCTGCTCGGCGCGCGCCTGCACGGCGGCAAACCAGCCGACGACAGGCCTGCCGGGACGCAATACGAAGACGTGACGCCCATGCCATGGCCATGAGATCGCCGGGCATTTCTGTTTCTATTCTGTTTCTCAGATACGCCCGGTATAAGAACGATTTCCCTGCAAGTCCACATAGCGCGGCGGCGTCAGCGGGTCGAAATCATTCCAGTCGCCATGCACGATATGGCCTTCGCTGCGTTCGATGTCGGCCGCCTTGAGCGAATGCAGCAAAGCGATCGCCTCGTTTTCCTGCGGCGTGTCTTCCACCGCAACCGCCACGCGCATGCCGGCTTTGCGCACTTCTGCTTCCTGAGTGTGGCCGATGCCTCGATCGGTGTCATCGGTGGCATTGAGGGAACCCACCAGGGAACCCACGTGAGTGCCGACCAATCCTCCCAGAGCGGGGCCGATCGGTCCGGTCGCCGGGGCTGTCGCCGATCCTATCGTCGCGCCGACCACGGCGCCGGTTGCCGCACCGGCCGCAATGCCGGCGTCGGTATCCTTGGCGCCGGGCGATTTGTCCCGGTCGCCGCCGATCGGATAGAGGTCGTGCTGGCCGGCCAGATTCAGGTAAAACGTGGCGATGGCGTCGCGCGGATAACCGGCCTGCACCAGTTCATCCACGGCGTATTCGGTTTCATCCTGCAATTGAAATCTGGCGATAATGATGGAGGACATGATGTGAATCTCCTTCCGGAAGAATATCGTCGAGAGACCCACGGGGATCGTCCCTGGTCTGCGTCTGGTCTGAAGAAAGACTATCGCCGCCTTCCGCGCGACACGATAGGCGCGCCACGCATTTGCCTGTAGGAATTGACGTTAATCCGATCCGGGCCATTCCTATCGCGACAGGACGAGCAAGTCGACCGGAAACGTCTGCAGCACTTTCCCGACGACAATGGATTGTTCGCGCACCGCGCCTTGCATGCCTGACAAGATGCTTTGCCATTCGCCGGCAACCGCCCCGTCCGGGAGAGCGATCCGGGTATCGCCCCATCGTTGCGGCGGGATCAGAGGCGCCGCCGATTGCAGCGACTGCGCCGAATGGCTGCCGACGATCAGGCGCGCGGCATGGCGGCTGCACAAGACCAGCACGGTCAGTTCGCCGGCTGTGCGGGCGAAGGCCAGCAGATGGCTTTCGAGTTCCCCTGCCACCGTCAGCGGCACATAGTCGCCCGTCGTGAACAAATCTTCGCGACCGCTGCGAAAATGCAGCAGCGTGCGGATCAGCTGCTGCTTGCACGCGCCGCTGCGCCAGTCTTCCAGCGTCAGCGCCTGCACTTGTCCGCGCGCCATCAGCGCCTGATGCCACGCGCAATCGACCGGGCGGCGGTTATCGGGATCGACCAGGCTGAAATCCCACAGGTCGCAACCCTGGTACAGGTCGGGAATGCCCGGCGCCGTCAGCCGCAGCATGGTCTGGCTCAGGCTGTTGAGTGCGCCGGCGGCGGCGATTTCCCGGACAAAGGTGTGCAGCGCCGGCAGGAAATGGTTGTCCGCATCCGCCCGCAAAATGCGCTGCAGGAAGCCTTCGCAATGGGCCTCGTAGACCAGATCGGGCGCGTTCCAGTCGGAGCGCCGCTTGGCCTCGCGCAAGGCCTTGCGCTGCCATTCGGACACCCGTTCAAGCAAGTCGCCGGCCGGCGCCGGCGGCGCGTCGTCGCCCTGCGGCAAAGGCCAGGCGCCGATCAGGGTCTGGTAGAGCATCAGCTCGTCCGTCGGATCGATCCGGTTCTGCAACCGCGCCGCGTTGTTGAATGCGCGCCAGCGCTGCAAGGTCTGTTGCCAGTGCGCCGGTATCTCGCTGAGCACCGCGAGCCGCATGCGGCCGTCTTCGCCGCGCTTGTGGTCGTGGGTCGCCGTCGCCAGCATGCTGCGCGGAAAATCGCGCCGGCGCCGCAACACGTCGCGGTGAAAATCCTCCACCGACAAAGCCAGCTGCGCCGGCTCCGAACCGACCTCGTTGCGCGACAGCAGCCTGCCGTAGCGATAGAACGCCGTGTCTTCGGTGGACTTGGCCGTCAACGGCGGCGTNANNNGCTCCGCGAAGCGCGTCAGCGCGCGCCAGTGCAGCTGGCCAAGGCGTTCTTCCCGCGCGTCCGATGACGGCGGATCCGCCAGCCAGCCGGCGACCACGTCCAGCGTCGCCTGATCGGGCTTGCGCAGCCTGTCGCGAATGCGCGCCGCCGTGGTCCGGATCAGGAAGGCGTCGCGACTGTCGCAACCTTCGCGGTTGCCGTAGGTCCGGTAGACCGGAAAATATGCCAGCAACTCCAGCATGCAGCGCCGTATCGACATCAGCGACATGTCGCGCGTGACCGGCGACGAACGCGCCAGCGCATGCAGCACCGACGTCAGCGCGTTGAATTCGCTGGCGAAGTTCTGGCCCAGCAGACGCTTTCTCGTCGCCAGCACGACAACGTCAAAACCATCGGGATCGGCGCGATACTCCTTCCAGATCGCGTCGAGCGTCGCTGCGCCGCGCCCGTCATGCAGCACGCCGCTGACCTGATCCATGAAGTCGTAGCCGGTGCTGCCGTCCAGCCCCCAGTGCTTGCGCAGGTTTTCATCCGCGGCCAGGATCTTTTCCGCGATGATATATGGCGAAACGTCCTCTCGAAGTCCCTGCAAACGCGCGCGCAGATGCTGCACGTAGGCCGCCGGATCGGCCAGTCCGTCGATATGGTCGATGCGCACGCCGTCGATCAGCCCGTCCCCGTACAGGCGGAACAGCGTGGCGTGCATCGCTTCGAAGACATCGTCCTGCTCCACCCGCATGCCGATCAGGTCGCCGATTTCAAAGAAGCGCCGCCAGTTGATTTCGTCGCCGGCATTGCGCCAGTCGCACAGGCGATAGTGCTGGCGTTCCAGCAGATCGTGCAGCGCAGCGGCTGAAAATCTGGACAGCGCGGCCTGCACGTCCGCCAGCGCCGCCGGCTCGGCAACCGCCTTCGCCAGCGCGCGCCAGGCCAGTTCGGCGCAGCCCTGGCGCTCTTCCTGCACGGCCGATTCCTGCACGCGGCGAAATGCGGCGGCGACCTCGTCCAAGCGGGGCGAATCGGCGGCGGACAGGATCTCGACATAGTCTTCCGGCGCGACCGGCAGGCGATGGCCGGGGATCTCGATGTGCAGCCGTGCCGAGTCTGAATCCGTATCCGTATCGAGCAGCAAGGCGATGTCGCCGTCCCGCAGCACCTGCCCGTAAGCCTTGCCCAGCACCGGCAGCAAGACCTTGCCGTGCAGGGCCGGATCGACGCCCAGCCATTCGATGTCGAACCAGCTTGCATGGCGGCTGTGCCGGCCCCACAGCAAGACATCGCGCCACCACGGGTTCTGTTCGCCGATCGCCATGTGGTTGGGCACGATGTCGACGACCAATCCCATGCGACGCGCATGCAGCGCCAGCACCAGGCGGCGCAATGCATCCTCGCCGCCCAGTTCCGGATTGACGCGGCCCGGATCGACCACGTCGTAGCCGTGCGTTGACCCGCTGCGCGCCGTCAATACCGGCGATGCATACAGATGGCTGACGCCGAGCGCGGCGTAATAGTCGAGCTGCGCCAGCGCATCGTCGAAGGTGAAGCCGCGATGAAATTGCAGGCGGATCGTCGCGCGCAATGGACGTCCGGATGCGGAAGAATCGACAGTAGCAATGGGCATGGTCATTTTCCGGCGCCGATGCGTTTCAGCAGACGCATGCGTCGGCGGCATTCAATCTGTTCCAGCAGGCTGGTCGCGGTCGCCGGCAAACGACGCTGCCAGTTGGGATGAACGGCGACCGTGCCGGGCAGATTGGGTTGTTCTTCCAATCCGAGCAGGTCTTCCACCGGCAGCAGCGCCAGCGGCGCCGGCGTGCGCGCGATGTAGGCGGCGGCGCCGTCGACCACCGGCGCGGGATCGTCATCCGCGGGCTGCGCGCCGCTGACGCACTCGGCGGCGAGCAAGGCCTGCCACAGCTGGCGCCGATCCTCTTCGCGTTCGCTGCGCGTCTGCGCCTCGCTTGTGCCGGGCATCAGCAGATCGAGCCGGACGCGCCAGCCGATGTCGCGCCCGGTCCACCATCCGGCCACCGTCGGCAGATCGTGCGTGGAGGTGGTGGCGATCGCCTGCGCCGGCCATTGCTGCGGCGGCATGAAGGACTTGCCGTCGCGCTCGAACCACAGCACGCCGATGCCCATCAGGCCGGCGCCGTCGAGTTCGGCGTCGAAGCCTTCCGGCACGGTGCCGAGGTCTTCGCCGATGACGACGGCGCGGTGACGCCAGGACTCCAGCGCGATCAGGCGCAACAAATCGCGTGCCGGATAACGCAGATAGGCGCCGTCGTTGGCATCCGCCCCTTCGGGCGCGAGCCACAGCCGCGTCAATCCCATCACGTGGTCGATGCGCACGCCGCCGGCATGGGCGAACACCGAGCGCAGCATGGCGATGTAAGAGCGGAAGCCCTCCGCCCGCATCGCCAGCGGCGAGAAGGCGCCGATGCCCCAGTTCTGGCCGCGCGTGTTGAGCAGATCGGGCGGTGCGCCCACCGACAGTCCGGCGATCATTTCCGTGCTGTGGCTCCAGGACTGGCTGCCGCCGTTGTCGGCGCCGACCGCCAGATCGGCGATCAGGCCGACCGCCATGCCGCCATCGCGCGCCGCCTGTTGCGCATGCCGCAAGCCGCGCGCCGCCTGCCATTGCAGGAAGATATGAAAATCGATCTCGCTCGCCTGTTCTTGCGCGANGCTGCGCAGCGCGGGCGCGTCGGGGCTGTGATAGCGATCCGGCCAGCGGCGCCAATCGCTGCCGATGTCCGTCTGGGTGGCGCGCAATGAATGATGCAAGGCCTCGAACAAGGCATGGTCCGCCAGCGCCTGGCCGCCTTGCAAGCGGAATGCCGCCAGCTCCGCAGACGGATTGCCCTGCATGCGGAACATCGCATACAGGCGGCGCAGCAAGGCGATGCGGTGGGCGCCGGCTTCCGGCCAGTTGACCTGATCGGCCTGCTCCAGCCGCTGGTGGCGCGCCAGCGCTTGCGGCCCGGCTTCGTCGAGGGCTTGCAGCATCGCCTCGCGGCCGAGGATGGCGGCCGGATCGATGTGCAAGACGTTGAGGAACAAGCGGCTCGACGGCGAATACGGACTGAAACGATGCGGGTCGTCGGCAAACATCGCATGCACGGGAGAAATCGCCAGCGCCGTCGCTCCCTCCTTGCCCGCCTGCGCAGCCAGTTGCGCCAGCCCGCCGAAGTGGCCTATGCCGCCATCGCCTTCGCTACGCAAGCCGTACAACTGCAAGGCCAGTCCCCAGCCGTGACGATCCGCCCTGCCCTGGTCGAGGAAGGCGTCGGCCACGCCATAGCAGCGCGGCGGCGCCACCGCCAGCGTGACTTCAAAACCGGCGATTTGCAGGCGGTGATAGCCGTAGCGATCGATCGCGGCAATTGTCGGCGCGCTCGTCGGCGCGCGATCGCCCGGGTCGGACACCTTGCGTGCTATCCGTTCACCCGATTCCAGCACGATCAGGCAGGACTGCCCCTGCAAACCGCATTGTTCCGGCAAGACGATGTCCTGGCCGACTTCGGCGGTGATCAGCGGCGGCAGCGCGGCGGCGCGATTGATCTGCTGCAGGCGCGCGCGGCTTTCATCGGCCTGGCGGTGGCTGTCGCAGGGCAAGCCGAGCGTGGCCAGCATGGTGCGCAAGGATGCCGGCGACACCGTCTGCGGCTGGTCGTAAGCGTCGATCCAGTTGACCGCGATGCCGGCCAGCGCCGCCAGGTTGCGGACGGCCTGGTCGTAGTCGCCGGGCGCCTGCGCTGTTCGTTCCTCGGGCCGGCCGCTCATCTTGCCGCCTCGCGGATGACCAGGATGGAATGCGACGGCAACACGCCGCCGGCCAGCGCATCGAGCACGCCGCCGCTGTCGAACAGCACGTCGGCGCCGGCCACCATCGCCACCCTTGCCAGCGTGTCCGGCGATTCACGCACGGCCTCTTTGCCGAGATTGATCGTGATGCACAGCACCGTGCCGTTGTTGAGGTGCCAGCGCGCATACACCGCAGCGGGACCGATGGCTTGCGCATCCAGCGCCACGGCGCCGGGCAGGAACGGCGTGATCGCTTCGCGCCGTATCATCAGCAGGCGATAGCACCAGCCCATCCATTGTCCGGCGCTCGGATCTTCATCCGGCGCCACCGGTTCGGGAATCGAGGCCATGAAGGTCGAGAAGCTGTTGGGGTCCGGCAAGGCGTCGAGCGCAGCAGGATCCGAGAATTCCGGAAAGCGCGAAAACTCCTTGCGTCGGCCCGAGCGCACGGCATCGGCCAGCTTGTCGTCAGCGTGGCTGGTGAAATAGTAGAACGGCTGCGCGGCGCCGTATTCTTCGCCCATGAACAGCAGCGGAATCTGCGGCGACAGCAGCAGCAAGGCCTGCGCCGCGCGCAGGGCGGTTGGATCGGCCAGCGTCGTGAGGCGCTCGCCGCGGGCGCGGTTGCCGATCTGGTCGTGGTTCTGCAGGAACAGCACGAAGGCCGTCGGCGGCAGCTCGACGCTGCTCTCGCCGCGCGGCGCGTTGTCGCGGTACGGCGACGGTTCGCCCTGATAAATGAACCCCTCGCGCAGGCAGCGCGCCAGTTTTTCGGCCGGCTGGATCGCATAGTCGGCGTAGTAGCCGCCGCTCTCGCCGGTCAGCAGCACGTGCAGNACGTNNTGNCCGTCGTCGTTCCACTGCGCGTCGAACGTTCCGGCATCCGGTTTTTCGCGATTGCCGCCATCCAGCAAGGACGCGGCATTGCCGTCGTGTTCCAGCACCAGATGGACGTGGCGCTTGCCGAGGCCGATTTCTTCCTCTTCAAGCGCAATCGCCTTGCGTACTTTCCGGGCCAGTTCGCGCAGCCAGTTCTGGTCGCAAATGGCGTGGACGGCGTCCAGTCGCAAACCGTCGAAACGGTATTCCTGCAGCCAGTAAAGCGCATTCCTGGCAAAAAAATCGGCCACCTCCGGACGATGGAAATCGATGGTCTGGCCCCACGGCGTGGCGGTGTCGCTGCGGAAGAACGGCGAATAGCTCGCCAGGTAGTTGCCGTCCGGGCCGAAGTGGTTGTACACCACGTCGAGGAACACCATCATGCCCAGGCCGTGGGCGGTGTCGATCAGTTGCTTCAACTGTTCCGGTGTACCGTAGCTGGCGTCCGGTGCATACGGCAGCACGCCGTCGTAGCCCCAGTTGTAGGCGCCGGGAAACTCCGACACCGGCATCAGCTCCACCGCCGTGATGCCGAGTTCGGCCAGTTCAGGCAGGCGCTGCAGGACGCCGGCAAAACCGCCCAACGCGCCCACGTGCAGCTCGTACAGCACCGTCTCGTGCCATGGCCGGCCGCGCCAGTCCAGCGTCTGCCATGCATAGGCCGAGGCGTCGATCACCACGCTGTCGGCATGCACGTCGCCGGCCTGGCAACGCGAGGCCGGATCGGGCACCCTGATCTCGCCGTCGATCTGCGACATCAGCACATAGCGATACTGGGTCAGCGCCTCGCAATCGGTTTCCACCTCAAACCAGCCCTCGTCCGCCGAAGACGGCGAAGGCGACATCGGAATGCGGCGCTGCCCGTCCAGTTCGACGGCGGCGGTCTTGGCCAGCGGCGCCCAGATGCGGAACCGGGTGCGGCCGTTGCCCAGATACTCGGCGCCGAACGGCAGCTTGTAGTGAAAGCGGACGTTGTTGGGATGGAGAGGAACGACACTGTTCATAAGGATTCCCGGCATGGACGATTGGCGAATACCTGGACGCTGTGCGCGGCGACTTCGATGCTGGGGCCGCTATAGGCTTCGGCGGCGGCGGCGCCGTCGGGGATGTTGCTGTCGATGAGCAGATAGTGTGCGTCGTCGGGACGCGGAAACGTGAATTCGATGGCTTCGTGGCCGGCATTGAAGAACATCAGGACGATATCGGGCGCCGACGGCGGCGCCTCTTCATCCTGCGGCTCGGCAGGCACGTTGCCCGCACCGGCGCACTGCAGCGTCAGCGCGCGCGCCACCGGGTTTTGCCAATCTTCCACCGAAATCGGCGTGGCGCGCTCGTCGAACCAGGCAACATCATGCACGCCGTGCTGGATCTCGCGATGCCCGTGCAGGAAGCGATCCCCCAGCAGCACCGGAAAATCGCGCCGGATCGCCGTCAGACGGCTGACGTAAGTGGTCAGCGCCACGGCGGCGTCGCTGCCGGCGGCATTCCAGTCCACCCACGAGGTGGCGTTGTCCTGGCAATAGGCATTGTTGTTGCCGTTCTGGCTGCGATGGAATTCGTCGCCGGCCAGCAGCATCGGCGTGCCCTGCGCAAGGAAGACGCAGGTCAGCATCGAGCGCTGCACCGTCTCGCGCAACTGCAGGATGGCCGCATCGTCGGTTGCGCCTTCCACTCCCCAGTTGGCGCTGTAGTTGTCATTGTGGCCGTCGTTGCCGTTTTCGCCGTTGGCCTCGTTGTGCTTGGTCTCGTAGCTGACCAGGTCGCGCAACGTGAAGCCGTCATGCGAGGCGATGAAATTGACCGATGCCCACGGCTTGCGATGATGATGGTCGAACAGGTCCGACGAACCGAGCATGCGCCCGGCAAATTCGCCGCGCAGGCCTTCGCCGCCGGCCCAGAAGCGGCGCACGCCGTCGCGGAATCTGTCGTTCCATTCGGCAAAGCGCGGCGGATGATTGCCCAGTTGATAACCTCCCGGACCGATGTCCCAGGGCTCGGCGATGAGTTTGAGCTGCGACAGCACCGGGTCTTGCATCAGCGCATCGAAAAAACCGCTGTGCGGATCGAAGCCGTTGGGCTCGCGCCCGAGCGTCGAGCACAAGTCGAAACGGAAGCCGTCGATGTCGAACGCCTGCGCCCAGTAGCGCAGCGAATCCAGCACCATCTGGATCACGCGCGGATGCGACATGTTGACGGTGTTGCCGCAGCCGGTGTCGTTGATGTAATAGCGTTCCTGTCCGGGAATCAGGCGGTAGTAGCTGACGTTGTCGAGGCCGCGGAAACTCAGCGTCGGCCCCAGTTCGCTGCCCGAACAGGTATGGTTGTAGACCACGTCGAGGATCACCTCGATCCCGGCCGCGTGGAAATGGCGCACCGCCATGCGCACCTCGTTGAGGTCGCCGGTGGACAGATAGCCCGGCTCGGGCGCAAAGAATCCCAGCGTGCTGTAGCCCCAGTAGTTGCGCAGATCGCGCTGCAAGAGAAAGCTCTCTTGCAGAAAGGCATGGATCGGCAGGAGCTCCAGCGTGGTCACGCCCAGTTTTTGCAGATGCGCGATGAAATCCGGATGTCCCAATGCCGCAAAGGTGCCGCGCTCATGCGGCATGACGCCTTCGCGCTGCATCGATATGCCGCGCACGTGGGCTTCGTAAATCACGGTTTTCGACCACGGCACGCGCGGCCGCGGGTAATTCTGGCCGGCCGGCATCTCTTCGATCACCACGCCCTTGGGCATGGCGGCGGCGCTGTCGCGGCGGTCGTAGCTCAGGTCGCCCTTGGGC
>FJVX01000493.1_pt1 | contig 12080 bp, 12 predicted proteins | sample 1011901 | NCBI WGS metagenome assembly FJVX01 (sample SAMEA3912450, study PRJEB9761) | metagenome | biome: forest; material: soil | place: USA | collected 2011-06-22 | depth 0.1 m | reverse complement strand
CGAACTCGGTTGCGGCGGTGAATATTGCGGCAATCGCTACGAACCGTTGTGATCCTTGCCTATCAGGTGGAACCCGGCGCCTTGCGGCAACCACCTAACAGGACATGCAGGAAACGCGACTGGTGCAACCGGTCCGTGACTTGCTGCACTTTCAGCGGCATTTTGCAACAGCCTCTTAACGTATTTCGTGGAGCCGGAAAACATGGATGCAACATCACAGGTAGCAGCGGTCTCTGGAATCTCTTCGCGCGGCGCCGAACAAAAGACGCAATTCTCACTTGAAATACACGCGGTCGACGGTGGCGACACTACTCAGTTTCGCGCTGCGCTGGAACGCCAGATGCAGCAGAAAATCCCGGCCATCAAACCGGACAGCCATTCGCTCGGCAGTGCCATCGCCGGTCGCGCCACCAACCTGGCGTCACAGGTCAAGCAAGACCAGCAGTACGTCTCCAAACTGCTGGAGCAGGCCACCCGCACCGGCGACTCGCTGCAACTGATGAAGGCCATGATGGCGCTCAACGACTATCAGCTGCGCGTGCAGACCATTTCCAAGACGGTATCGAAAGCGGCGTCGTCCGTCGATTCGCTGACCAAGCTGCAGTAAGTTTCCGGGGAATCCGTCGCGGTCATTGCGGCGGATTCCATGCCCTTATCGTCATCCAGTCCGGCCTCTGGGTCGGTATCCGCGTCCGTGAAAAAATGAAAAAACTGTTCAATTGGGGAGCATTCCTCGTGGCGTCGCTATTGCTGGCGGCCTGCACCAAGATGGTTGTGTTGCAGGCCGGCCTGACCGACGTCGACGCCAATGAAATCGTGCTGGTGCTCAATCGCAAGGGCATCGAGGTCGACAAACAGAAAACCAAGGAAGGCGTCGTGCTGTCGGTGCGCGAGCCGGACCTGTCGCGCGCCACCGAGGCGCTCAACATCGCCGGCCTGCCGCGTCGCAACCTGTCCAACCTGGGCGAGGTGTTCAAGAAGCAGGGCATGATCTCGACACCGATGGAAGAGCGTATCCGCTATATCCACGGCTTGTCGGAAGAACTGGAATCGACCCTGCAACAGTTCGACAACGTGGTGGCCGCGCGCGTGCACGTGGTGCTGCCGGAGCGCATCGCACCGGGCGAGCCGATCCAGCCGTCGTCGGCGGCGGTGTTCATCAAATACCATCCGCCGCTCGACGAAGACACCGTCACGCCGCGTGTGCGCCGGTTGGTGGCGTCGGCGATTCCCGGCCTGTCGGGCGACGACGGTCGCAACAAGGTGTCGGTGGTGATGATGCCGGGAGAGGCACCGCCACCGGGCATCGAATGGACCACGGTGGGACCGTTCACGGTCGCGGCCACATCGGCCAGCGGCCTGATGTTTACCCTGATCGTGATGACATTGCTGGCGTTGTCGGGCGCAGGCTACGTGGGATTCCGCCAGGCCCTGCGGAATCCACGGGTGGCGCGCATGGTGCTGCAACTGGCCATGCGTCGGGCCGCCAAACGCAGTGCCGCCGCCGGCCAGGCAGCGGCCGCACCGGATGCCTCGGCGGTGCCGCTGCGTGAAGCGAAATCGTAACGAGCATGGCGACCTCATCGTCTGCGGCGCCGTTGGCGCCGACTTTCCTCGACTGGTGGTTTGCACCCTGGAACTATCTTGACGCTCACGCGTTGGCGCTGGCGGACGGCATGCTGGCACAGCGCGACGGCTATCGTTCGTGGTGCGCCAAGGCGGGCGTGGCGGCCGATTTTCCATCCCGGTTCGACGCCGCCTGGCATATCGCCGCGTTGCAGCGACCGCAGGAATTGCGTCGTTGCGCCGCCTTGTTCGGCGGCCTGTTTGCCGCCCGCACGCATGGCAAGGTCAGCCAGGCCATTCTGGCGCAGCTGCCGCGCGCGCAGCAACGCTGGTGCATGAGCGTGGCCATGGCGCAGCCGCTGGCGCCGGCCGGCGTGGTGCTGGGGCCGGATGCGGGCGCGGAAGAACAAGGACTGGCAGAACTGGCGTTGCGCTTGGAGCGCCGCTTTCCCGGCATGTGGTCGCGTCTGGCGCTGCTGTTGCCGACGCATCAGGCGCAGGCGCTGGGGCAGTCGGTGCGGCAGGCCCTGGCCGCCGGCGCGGTCGAGTCGGACGCCGCCAATCTGCGCGTCCAGCGTTGCTGGAAGATTTGCCTCGAACGGGTGCGAGCGGGGGCAGGGTAAGCAGGACCACAGAAGCAGGACCATAGCAGCCATTGAGGATGAAGATGAACGATTTTTGCATCGAGACGATTGCGGTACCGGACAAATTGCGGCCGGCTCATGGCGTGCTGCGTGTTGCGTCATTGCGGGTGGCGACCGAGGCCACCCTTGCTGCAGCTCTGACGATGCAGGAGGCGAGCGCGCAAGCCCAGGCGGTACAGGCCGCGGCGCAACGGCAGGCGCAGGACGCCGTGCGACAGGAGCAGGAAGAAGTGGCGCGGCGCGCCACCGGCCTGTTGCAGGCCTTGCAGCAGGCGCAACACCTCTTGATCGAGCAGGTCGATGCACTGGTGGTGGCACTGGCGCAGGAAACCTTCGACCGGCTGGTGCTGGAGCTGACGCCGCGCGAAAGGATCGAGGCGGCGTTCCGACGGGTAGTGCAGGAAGCTCCCGCCAAGTTGACGACGCCGGCCTTGTCCGTGCATCCCGACGACCTGGCGCTGGTGCCGCAGAGCGCCTGGGAGTTAAAGCCTGATCCCAGGCTCGTGCCCGGCACTTGCCGGCTGGAAGCCGCCAGCGGCGAATGGCGCGCGGAATTCAATCTTGCCGTCGACGCACTGCGCGCCGCATTGGGCGACGCCGGCCAGGTCATCGTCGCCCGGGCTGCACCGGCGGGACAGCCCGGGGAAGAATCAGGACTGTCATAAATGTTGAGCCTTCCGTCGCCGAACTGTCGGCGTTGTCGCGTCACTTATCGATGACAGCAACATCCCCCCGGTCTTTCACCGTACAGCAAGGAGAACCACCATGAGCAATCAGAATCCGGTATTGCAGAACTTGCGCCACCTGAACCAGAAGTTCGACGACATCGGCAACCAGCTCAATGACTTCAACCGTCGCCAGGCCGATGGCGAGATGCCGGATCCGGCACAGTTTGTCGATCTGCTGCAAAAGCAATCGGTCACTCGCACCGCCATGACGGCGCAATTCAACCTGCTGCAAAAACCCCTCAAGACCGTCCTGAACGAATCCAAGTAAGGCCATGGCGAACAACTCCCTGGAGCAGTGGCTGCAAGAGCTGCCGCTCGACGAAGTAGTTGAGATCGACGGCGAATCGGTATTCCTGAACGTGCATCCGCATGGCGCCGAACTGGGCGTCTATCTGGCCAATTCCTGCACCGACCAGACGCTGAGCGACGCCTTGCGCACCGGCTTTCAGAGTGCGCTCAGTTTTGACGCCGGGCTGGGTGTCTCCGGCGAGGGAAATCATCTCACGCTGTCGCGCTGGCTGCCGCATGTCGAATCCTGGAGCGACGTGTCCGAGGCGCTTGAAGAGCTGCTGAACCAGACGGCCATGTGGCGCGCCGCCATGGCCTACAGCGGTCCGGCCCGGGATGACAACCGCAATCGTAATGAAGCGCGCGTGCGCCAACTCTTTTCCGAGGAATAAGATGAAACTCCCTGAGCTTCTCAAGTCGTGGTGCATGGGATGCCTGCTGGTGGTGCTGCTGCTGTGGGGCACCACCTTGCATGCAGCGGTGCCGGCGGCATGGAAGGACACCGGCTTTTCCATCAACGCCAACGGCATGACCTTGCGCAGCGTGGCCGAAGAATTCAGCCGCACCTACGGCGTGCGATTGCAAATGAGCGCCGAGAGCGACCGCATCGTCAAGGGCCGGCTCAAGGCCGACAACGGTATCGAATTTCTCAACCGTCTGGCCGGCACCTACAAGTTCCGCTGGTTCGTCTATAACGAAACGCTCTACGTGGTGCCGGCCAATGACAATACCTCGGCGCGCATGGACATCGGCGAGGATGCCGTGCAGGACGCCAAATCGGCGCTGATCGGCCTGGGCCTGTTCGATGATCGCTTCGGTTGGGGTGAGTTGCCCGACGAAGGCGTGGTCATCGTCAGCGGCCCGCGCAGCTATGTCGAACTGGCGCGCGGGATCTTGCTGCCGGAGGAGAAGAAGGAGCTGCGCAAGGGCAAGCAGATCATGCTGTTTCGCCTGAAATACGCGACCGCCATGGATCGCGTGATCAACTCGCGCGGCAAGAGCGAGACCATCCCCGGCATCAAGACCATCCTCAGCAATCTGTTGTTCGGGCCGCATTCGTCGGAAAAGGTGACGGCGCCGGGAGCGAATTATGACGCCGACAGCAGAAAGCGTTCGCGCCTGCCGAGGAACGAACGCTCCAGTGATCGCCAGAACGCCGACGAGCGCTTCCTGCCGCTGTTTGCCGCGCCTGGCGCCAACGGCAAGAATGCATTGACTCAGGGCGGCGGCGGTGGCGGCGACGGCGGCGGCGACAGTCGGCGCTCGGGCAGTGGTGGTGACGACGACGGCCGTCCGCGTATCGAGGCGGATCCGACGCTCAACGCCATCATGATCTATGACAACATCAACAAGAAACCGATGTATGCGTCGCTGATCGAGCAGTTGGACATCCAGCCGCAACAAATTGAAATCGAGGCGCTGATCGTCGACATCGATCGCAGCAAACTTTCCGACATGGGCGTGGAGTGGGGCGTGCGTGCCGGAGCGGTGAACAGCACCATCAACAGCACCATGACCACGTCCAGCGGCACCACCTTGCCGCTGCCGGGAGCGACCCTGCTGATCAGCAACGCCGCGCGTTTCTATGCCCGCCTCAAGGCCATGGAATCCAACGGCGAAGCGCATGTGCTGGCCACGCCAACGGTGCTGACCCTGGACAACGTGGCGGCCGTGCTCGACCTCAGTCGCAGCGCGTATGTCTCGCTGATCGGCGAACGCGTGGCCGACATGTCCGACATCACCGCCGGCACCATGCTGCGTGTGATTCCGCGCATCATCCACGAAAACGGCCAGACGCGCGTACGGCTGGAGGTGGACATCGAGGATGGCTCGCTCGACAGTTCGGATGGCAGCAATTCATCGTCCGGTTCGAACACCAACACCGGCACCATCGCCGCCAGCGTTACCCGTTCGACCATCAGCACCCAGGCGATCATCGACATGCAGCAGACCCTGATGATCGGTGGCTATCGCGCCGAGTCGTTGACCAAGAACAAGCAGAAGGTGCCGGTGCTGGGCGATATCCCCTTGGTGGGAGGCCTGTTCCGCAGCGAATCGCAATCGACCAGCACCCGCGAACGCCTGTTCCTGATCACGCCGCGCATTACCGGCACCGACGGCGTCGCTGCCAACGCCATGTCAAAGACGACCGACCGCGCGCAAACCACGGCGCGTGAACAGCGTGCTGCTGCGGCCGCCGCCAAGCGTGCCCAGGCAAGCGAAGCGCCGCCGCCGATGTCGGCCACCCCGGGAGCGCCTGTTGGTCCTGTGCTTCCTGTTGTGCCGGCGGCGCCCGCTCCGGCAACATCAGGCGGCGCCCCGGGCGCGCTCCCGCCGGGTACGCCGACAACACCGACAACGCCGATAACCAAGGTCGATGTCGCGGCGACCCCGACTACGGCAGGCAAGCCGCCGGCGCTGGCCGCCGCGCTGGAGGACAGCGCAGCCATGTCGATGCCGATGGGCGGCGGCGTGCACGTGCCGGTCCGTGTCAAGACCAAATGCACCAGGCCGAGCGGCATCGGCATGTTGTGAGCAGGACTGGATTTACGCCAGCAGGAAAGTAGTGCAATGGCTGCAGGGGGAGTGGAACTCAGGCGTTGCGGAGGTCCACTCACAAGCACCAGCCGGCAGGCCTTTGCGACGCATCACTTGCGTAACGGACGGCGTGTTGGCGACAGGATGTGGGTTTCATCACGATAAGCAGGCAGCGTCTCTCAAGGAAGTTCGGCAGCGACGCAAGCAGGCACGACAGTTTTCGGTATTGCCTTTGTTTACTGTTCACTCAAATCAGCGATTGTAAAGATTTGTGGTCATATTTTTTGAGAATTTTTATCTGGGACTTCGCTAACATCAGAAAAAATTCAATCGCATTCCAACGAGGAAACGCGAGAATTTTTTGACCGCCGTCACATCAGGAAAAGTGACATTGCCCGATAGGCAAGTTTGAGAAAACGGCAACCATGCAGATGTGACAACTGGAACGCATGCATTGATTCCAATCGATGTCGAGGATGTGCGTTCAGCAAGATCGTTCAAGGCTTTGCATTTATTTTCGTCAGCGCACTTCCGGAAGGATCGGATGCAGGCGCGGCGTCGGCGTCGCATATGTCATGGCGACGAGGGCGCTGCTGTTCCGGACGGGAGGCGCTTTTGATTTTTTACTATGCGGCAGAGAAGGGTAGGTTATGGTTTCGACATGCAAATCCGGCAGGCGCCGGGACAAGAGCGTCGGCTTGCTGGCGACTTCGATTTTTTTACTTTGCAGCGGCATGCAGGCCGCACCGGCCTACGCTGCGAAGGCCGATGCGCCGACCACCATGCGCTATGGCGGCAGCGCCGGATTCGGGAGCAGCGTGAACTTCGACCTGCTGGCGGTCGATACCGGCCTGGACGACTGCGACGACTTGCCGGCAGCCGCCGAACGGGTCCGCGACGACAGCGACACCATCCTGCTGGCCAAGCTCGATACCGAGAAGAAGAGTCGCAGCAAATCGAAATCATCGTCTGCCGGCAGCACCGCCAAGGATACGCCGGCGCCCGCTGCCGCGCCTGTCGCAGTCGATCTCACGCCGACCGAACAGATGTGGGAAATCATCGTCTCCGACAAGACCCTCAACGCCGCCATGGCGCGTTGGGCGGCCCAGGCCGGATGGCAGCTGCTGTGGGAACTGCCGGTGGACTACTCGGTGGACGCCAGGACTACCGTGCGCGGCAGTTTTGAAGAGGCCGTCAACACCGTGGCAAAGAGCATGGAGTCTGCAGAGATTCCAATGAAAGCCGTGTTCTATCAAGGCAACAAGGTGTTGCGCATCATGTCGAAGGGGAGCGAATAATGTCTTTCAAAATCACCGCGCTGTTGCCGTTGATTCCCGTGGTCCTGGTGGTAGGCGGTTGCAGCGGACTGGCCAACAAGCTCGATACCGACATCAGCCAGAGCGGCGACAAGGTCCAGGATATGGTCAAGGAAGTCGGGCGCACGGCGCCCGGCGCGGTACTGCCGTCGACGCCGCTGGTGACGCATGAAAGCGGCATCTGGCTCGGCAAGAACGTGGTCAAGCTGGGACAGCCGGCGTTGCCGCCGATCTTTTATGAACCGACCACCTTTGACCGCACCATCAACTCGCTGACCGAACTGGCCGAACGCATCACCCTGCGTTCGGGCATTCCCAGCAAGGTGACCCCGGATGCCCTGAGCGTGGCCAGCGGTGCTTTCCGTACTCGCGTGGGATTGTCTGGCGGCGCAGGTGGCGGACCGATGTTGCCGTTGCCGGCCGGATTGCCCGGCGACACGGCACCGCCGGCAGCCATGCCGGCCGCCGTGCCAGCATTACGCAGCGCCGGTGGCGGCGCGCAATCGCCGGCGTTTACCGATGTACCCAACGGCGTGCGTATTTCATACAGTAATGGTCCGCTCAAGGGCTTGCTGGATACCTCGGCGGCACGCTTTGGCGTGTCCTGGAAATACGTCGACGGCAGCATCCAGTTCTTCCATACCGAGTCGCGCAACTTCCAGATCAACGCCATCCCGGGCGATTCGACATTTACGGCCACCGTCACCAGCGGCGCCACCTCGACGGGCGGCGTGTCCAGCGGCGGCAGCGGCAGCGGCGGCGGTAGTGGAGGCGGCGGCAGCACCAGCGGCAGCGCGGTGTCGGCCAACAATTCGCAGAATACCGGCGTGGCGTCCAAGCTGTCGGTCTATACCAGCATCGAGAGCGCCATCAAGGTCATGTTGTCGCCCTACGGCAAGGTACTGGCGTCACCCGCCACCGGCGCCATCACGGTGGTGGATACGCCCGACTCGCTGGACCGCATCGCCCTTTACATCGAGGGTGAAAACAAGGCCTTGTCGCGCCAGATCGCCATCAACGTGACGGTGCTGTCGGTCACCATCAGCGAGTCGGATGAATACGGCATCAACTGGACGGCGGTGTATCAAAGCCTCAACCGCAAGTTCGGTATCTCCAACAGCTTTACGCCGTCGACCGGCGCCGTCGGATTCACCGCCGGCATCCTGGGCAGCTCCAAGTTCTCCGGCACCACGGCGCTGATCAATGCCTTGTCGGAACAGGGCAAGGTACGTCGCCAGACCACTGCGTCGGTGGTCACGCTGAACAACCAGCCGGTGCCGGTGCAAGTGGCGCGCCAGACTTCCTACCTGCAATCGTCGCAGACCTCGATCGTGGCGCAGGTCGGCACCACGACCACGCTGATTCCGGGCGTGGTGACAGCGGGCTTCAACATGAGCATCCTGCCGCACGTGCTGACCAACGGCACCGTGATGCTGCAGTTCTCGACCGATATCTCGACCTTGCGCAGCATTCGCCAGATCGAAAGCAACGGTACCCGCATCGAGTCGCCCGAACTCGATACCCGCAACTTCCTGCAGCGCGTGTCGATGAAGTCGAACGAGACCCTGATCATCAGCGGTTTTGAGCAAAAGGACGACAACATCGATTACCGCGGTGTCGGCACGCCCAAGAACATGTTGCTGGGCGGCGGCCTGAATGCGGCCAGCAACAAGGAAGTGATCGTGGTGCTGATCACGCCGGTCGCGATGGCGGCATCCTGATACAGGGGGGGAAGCCATGGCCATTTACGTCACGCAGATAGAGAAGCACAAGTTCGTTTGCGGCCTGTTCTGGCAGTCGCTGTCGCGCCCGCGCGAGCTGGTCAAGGAAGCGGCGGATCTGGGGCGCAAGATCGAATCCGATCTGATGATCATCCGCATGGATCATTCGACGGCGCAGGCAGGCTTTGGCCAGAGCGCGGAAGGGATCCGGCGCGGGATGTTCTCGCTGGCGGCGATTGTTTCCAAGACGCTGGCGCTGGAAGGCGCGTTCTACGACGGCGAGCAGCAACCGGTGCACAACTGGCTCGGCGCGTTTGCGCTGCCCGACGGCAAGTGGGCGTACTTTGCGGTGCGCGACGCCAACTTCCTGCCCAACGGCGATTTCGCCGGCAGCAAGGAAGAGGTGCTGGAACGCTTGCATAGCGACTATGCGCTGGGAGGCTGGAACGTCATCATCGGCGAGGCCGAGCTGGCCGACATGGGGTTCCACAACTTCAATGCACGCGACATCGAGAGTTTCATTCCGCGCAAGCGGGATGGGGCTATCCGGGTGCATAGCTGGTGGGGATTGCGCCAGATCGACGGCACGCCGTCCTGGGTGAAACCGGCGCTGGCGGTGGCGGCGATGGCGGTGGTCACGGTCGGCTCGGTGCTGGGCTGGCGCTACTACCAGGAAAAAAAGGAAGCGGAGGAGCGCGAGCGCGCCATCGCCCTGGCGCGCGCGGCCATGCTGCGCGAAGCGTCGTCGGCGGCGCGGCCATGGTCGGCAAGGCCGTCGCCGCTGGAGGTGGTGCGCGCGTGTCAGCGTCAGTTCACGCATATCACGGCGGGCGGCTGGCAGCTCGAGTCGTATACCTGCACGCCGGAGCAGCAATCGTATGCCTGGTCGCGCAGCAATTCGACCGTGGCGTTGTTGCGCGAGCAGGTGCCGGGCGCCGCGATTGAAGCCAGCGGCGACAAGGCTTCGTATACCAAGGTGTTGGCGACGCTGAAGGGACAGAACGACAACCTGCTGGAACAGGAGCGTTTGCTCGATCCGATGGTGTCGCGCCTGCAGCTGATGGGGATGAGCATCAAGATCACGCCGCAGGACCTGCGCAAGGCGCCGGCGGCAAATGCGGCGAACGCAGGCTGGCAGCCGAGCTGGAAGTCTTTTTCATTCGCGTTGAATGCCCGCGGCGTCGAGCCGCTGGAAATTGCAACGATTCTCAACCGCCCCGGTGTGCGGGTAGACAAAGTGATTTACCGCGGGTCCGAATGGTTCATGGAGGGTACGATCTATGCAAAGTAACTTGACAACAAACAAGCTGGTAATTCCTGTGGCCCTGCTGGCGCTGTTGTTTGCCACCACGGCCGGCGCCGAGAGCACCTCGGACAGCCTGACCCGCATCGAAGCGGAAACCCTGGTGCTGAAGGCGCGCGAGAAGCAACTCGAAGTGCAGGCCAGCATCGTCGGCAAGCAGAACGAGATCGCCGCCAAGCAAAGCATGACCAACGCCATCACCCAGACGGCGGTGGTGGGCGACCCGGTCATCAAGGCCATCGAGGGCATCGGCGGACGCATGTACGCCACATTGCAGCTCAGCGACGGCAGCGTGGTCGACGTGCAGCAGGGCGACACCTTGTCGACCGGCCTGAAGATCATCCAGATCAATCCGCGCGAGGTGATTGCGCAATCCAAGAGCAACCAGCGCATCCGCCTGGCGACCTATGCGCAACTCAATGGCGGCTTCAATCCCAACTTCCCCGGTGCGGGATTGTCGCTGCCGGTGCCGCAACTGAAGGGAGCGCAAAGATGAAATTGCGCATCGCCAGGCATGCCGAACAGGCGCAAGGCCACGCCGTCAACATGTCGTTTGACGACATCCAGGACGTCAACAGCGCCGATATCCTGAGCAATTCCGGCGCATACCAAGCGGGGGAAGAAGAAAAGAAACTGTTGTGCCTGCTGGCCGACGGCCGGCTGCTGGTGGCGTCCGGACAAAATCTCAATCCGCATGTGTTGTCCTATCAGGGCCGGCTGGAGCGCATGGGACGCGCATTCCATGTGGTCTATACCAGCATCGAGGTGATTCGCCGCATCAACCAGAATGGTTTCTTCATGCTGGCCGACCGTCATCAGGAACATTCGATGATGCAGGTCACGGCCAAGGACCTGCTGACGAAGGCCTGTCGCGCGCGGGCGTCCGATGTGCATATCCGGGTCAAGAAGAATTGCACCGAAATTTTCTTCCGCATCCACAACGACCTGGTGCCGGTCGGCGGCCAGACGCGCGAATATGGAGCGCGCTTGCTGGCGACCTTGTATGGCGCCATGACGTCGGTGTCCGACAGTTCGTACAAGCCCACTGAACGCCAGGACGCCAGCATTGCGGATCGCGACAAGCTGCCGCCGGAGCTGTATGGCGTGCGTATCGCGACGGTGCCGACCAATGAGGGCAACGTGATGGTGTTGCGGTTGCTGTACAACGACGCCGGCGACAACATCGATTTGCGCCCGCTGGGATTTTCGGATGCGCATGCCGAGGCCATGCAGCAGCTCAAGGAACAGCCGGTGGGCATGAACATCATCAGCGGCCCCACCGGTTCCGGCAAGTCGACCACGCTGCAACGCGTGTTGTCGGGCGAGATCGTGGAAGCCGCCGGCAAGCTGCATGTGCTCACCATCGAGGATCCGGTGGAGTACCCGATCGAAGGCGCGGTGCAGACCTCGGTGACCAACGCCGGCACCGAAGAAGAGCGTTCGCGGATGTTTGCGGCAGCGATTTCCAACGCCATGCGGCTGGACCCGGACACGATCATGATCGGCGAGGTGCGCGACAAGGCATCGGCGCAAAACGCGCTACGCGCGTCGATGACCGGTCACCAGGTGTGGACCACGGTGCACGCCAACAGCGCGGTGGCCATCATGGACCGGCTGATGGACCTGGGCTTGCCGATGAGCCTGGCGGCGGATCATACGGTGGTCACCGGCCTGATCAGCCAGCGCCTGGTCAAGCTGTTGTGCCCGGAGTGCAAGCTGCCCCTGGCCGAACACCAGGATGCCGTGCCGCATGCGACGCTGATGCGCATCAGGCAGGCGGTGTCGCCGCTGCTGCAGGAGGTCTGCATCATGGGACCGGGCTGCCCGACCTGTAACCAGCAGGGCACCGTGGGGCGTACCGTGGTGGCCGAGGTGATCATCCCGGACGACCGCTTTTACCGTTATGTCCGGCAAGGCGAAAAGACCCTGGCGGTCAACTACTGGCTGCAGGAACTGGGCGGCAAGACCATGCAGGA
>FJVX01000408.1_pt1 | contig 12666 bp, 11 predicted proteins | sample 1011901 | NCBI WGS metagenome assembly FJVX01 (sample SAMEA3912450, study PRJEB9761) | metagenome | biome: forest; material: soil | place: USA | collected 2011-06-22 | depth 0.1 m | reverse complement strand
TCGGCGCGTTCTTCGGCGCGCACCTTCTTGCCCTGCTCGCCGGCGAAGATGGCGTCCAGCGGCCGGGCCGATTGCTGGTAGTCGTTGTCCAGTTTGCCGATCAGGCCGATGACGTCCCTGACCTCGGCGTCGCCCACCAGCGTCAGGTCGCGCAAGGCGATGGCGCGGTCATGCACGCTGCCGCGGAAGTTGATGGCGTAACGCTGCTTGACGTTGTTGTCGTCGCTGATGGTGGTGAGGCTGCCTTCGATCGAGTTGACCTTCATGATGCTGAGGATGGTCAACGCCAGCATCATGGCCAGCACGATGGCGAAACTGATGCCGAGGCGGGCCGCGACGCTGATGGCGGATCCTTTGGCAGGCCGAGATGAATTGTTCATGTGAAGCTCCCTGATGATTGACGCCTGCCGATGGCCGGGGCGATGTTTTTGTCTGCTGTCCGTTTGCGTGAAAGCAAGAAAATGGACATGGAGCAATCTTAGGGAAAATCAATCTCTAGGGAAAATTGATAGTCTTCATCAATCCAATAGCTTTTTACCGGTACAGCGGCCGGGCGCGGCTTGTAGCGATTTTCCGGAAAAATGCCTGGAAGGCCGCGGCAGCAGAAAACTGCAGATTGGCAAAAAAACGCCGGTCATGACGTGACCGGCGCGCCATCCATCAGTCTGCTGCGCGCAGCTTCTTCACTTCCGCATCCGACGGCTGCAAACCGGCGCCGTCGACGTACACGAAACTGCTCATGATGCCCTTGCCGTCCTTGACGCCGGTGCGGCCGACGAAGGCGCCCAACGTGGACTGGTGATCCTGGGCGCGATAGACGATGGTCGCCACCGGCGTCTCCACCTTCAGGCCCGAGAACGCCGCCGCCAGCTTGTCGGAATCGGCGCTGCCCGCTTTCTTCAGACCCGCCGCAATCGACATCAGCGCGCTGTAGCCGACCAGCGATCCGTTGCGCGGCGTGTCATTGTATTTCTTGCGATAGGCGTCGACGAATTTCTTGTGTTCAGGCGTGTTGATGGCGTACCAGGGATAGCCGGTGACGAGCCAGTTGTTCGGCGCTTCGGCGCGCAGCGGATCGAGATATTCCGGCTCGCCGGACAGCAGCGAAACGACTTCGCGTCCCTCGAACAAACCGCGCGTATTGCCGTCCCGCACGAACTTGCCGAGGTCGGCGGCAAACAGTACGTTGAAGATCGCGTCCGGCTTGGCGTCGGCCAGCGCCTGGGTCACCGCGCCGGCGTCGATCTTGCCCAGCGGCGTGGCTTGCTCGGCGACGAATTCGATGTCCGGCTGCGCCGCTTTCATCAGCGTCTTGAAGCTGGCGACGGCGGATTGTCCGTATTCATAATTCGGATAGACGATGGCCCAGCGCTTCTTCTTGAGCTTGGCCGCGTCCTTCACCAGCGACGCCACCAGCATGTAAGTCGATGGGCGCAGCCGATAGGTATATTTGTTGCCGTTGTGCCAGACGATCTTGTCGGTCAGCGGCTCGGCCGCGAGGAAAAATATCTTGCGCTGTTTGGCGTAGTCGGTCAACGCGAGACCGGTGTTGGAGAGAAAGCCGCCGAACAGCAGCGACACCTGCTCGCGCTTGACCAGCTCTTCGGCCACGCGCACCGAGTCGCCCGGATTGCCGTTGTCGTCGCGCGAAATCACTTCCAGTTTCTTTCCAAGCACGCCGCCGCCGGCGTTGATTTCTTCCAGCGCCATTTCCCAGCCCTGGCGGTACGGCTCCAGGAAGGCCGGCTGCGCCTTGTAGCTGTTGATCTCGCCGATCTTGATGGTGGTCTGCGCCGAGGCGTTGATGGAAAAGCTGCCGGCGCCGAAAGCAAGGCTCGCCGCAGCGATGGTGAACTGCCATGAATGGTTGAAGCGATTGCGCGAAATCATGATGTCCTTCCCTGTAAAGACGACAAGTATAGCGAGCGGCGGCACAACGCACAGCAAGCGCGAATTGGCGGCAATCCGACACAACACCGATGCCAAGATTGCGAGATCGCATCCGCGCAAGTATCATGGCGGGGTTTTGGTGCTCGCAATCAGATTCCTTGATTGCAGTTAAACGGGAAACACGCGCTCCGGTCAGGTAACTATCCGATGACTGCAGCGACAAACGTGCGCTGTCCCCGCAACGGTAAAACAGGCGCCGTGCAGGATGTTGCTGCATGGCAGATTGTCTCAATAGTCCACTGTGCCGCTTCAGATTTCAGGCATGGGAAGGCGAGGCGATCGGTCCTGTTAGCCCGGATACCGGCCAGAACGGATGGAAGCGAGCGGCCGGGGTGTGCCGTGAACTGCGAAACGCTGCACACGCACACCGAATCTGAATCCGCCGCACCGCGCCCTTCGGCTCTTGCCCAAGGCTGCCGGTTCGTCGCGCCCGTCACGTCCGATGTCCGTCGCGCACCGCTTCGCTTTTCACTCTCACACTGTTTGCCAGCTTCCTTTGATCACGACGCGCGGGGATGCGCGCCGTACAAAAACAGATCGTCACAATCAGACTCGACGGTCATCAAAGGGAATTCACATGAAACACTCGCCACCGCTGCGCGCAGGCAAACTGCGTCGCTCGTCCTGCGCCATCGCAATCACCGGCGCGCTCGGCGCTGCCTCCGCCGCAGCCCAGACCACCGACCAGGCCTCCCTGCCCGAGATCACCGTCTCGGCGCCCGACAACAGCAGCTCGCTGAAAACGCCATCGACCGCCGGCGGCCGCCTCAACCTGACGCCGCTGGAAACGCCGGCCAGCGTCGCCGTCATCATGGGCGACACCATCCGCGAGCGCGGCTATCAAACCCTGCTCGACGCCGAAACGCGCGCGCCCGGCATCACCTCGGTGCCGTTCTCGGGCAACGGCAACAACTCGCTGTCGGCGCGCGGCTTCTACGGTCCCAATTCGATTTCTCAGCTGTACGACGGCTTGCAGCTGTACAACGCCGGCGGCGTGGTGACCTTCCCGGTCGATCCGTGGAACGTGGAACGCGTGGAATTCCTCAACGGTCCGGCATCGGTGCTGTACGGCACCGGCTTCGTCGGCGGCGCGGTCAACGTCGTGCCCAAGCGGCCCGACCTGAAACAGCAATCCAATGAAGTGCAATTTTCGGCCGGCTCCTTCGGCACCTACCGCAAGGCCTTCGACAGCACCGGCCCGCTCAGCGACACGCTGGCGTATCGCCTTGACGTCAGCCACGTCAATTCCGACGGCTGGATGGAACGCGGCCGCAGCGACAGCCTGACGGTATCCGGCTCGCTGCTGTGGAAAGCCACGCGCGACCTGACCCTGACGCTGGCGAATGATTATGCCGATATCCATCCGGGCAGCTACGAAGGCACGCCCATCGTCAACGGCGCCATCGTGCCCGGCACGCGCTTCAAGAACTACAACGTCGACGACGCCCAGGTGCGCTTCACCGAAAACCGCACCTACCTGCGCGCGCGCTACGAACTCAGCGACAAGGTCGTGCTCAACAACGACCTCTACCTGATCAAGCATGACCGTCGCTACAAGGAAACCTACACTTATACCTACAACCCGACCACGGGTAATGTGACGCGCTCCAACTACCGCGACATCGTCGGCGCACAAACGCAATACGGCGACCACGGCTACGCCACCATCGATAGCGAACTGTTCGGCAACAAGAACCAGCTGGTGGTCGGCTTCGACTTCAACCGCTCGCTGTACGACCGCAACGACAACACCAACACCTCGGGCAATTTCGCCGGGTCGAGCACGGTCAATGCGCTCAATTTCAACCCGGGCGTTTTCTCGCAAGGCAACTCGCCGGCGATCCGCGCCTTGTACCGCGTGACCGTCGACCAGGCCGGCCTGTTCCTGCAAGACCGCTACCAGTTGAGCAAACAATGGGCCGTCACCGGCGGTCTGCGCGGCGACAACTATCAGACCAGGCGCGACGACTTCATCACGCTGACCAGCGCCAACGGCAACCAGAACGCGGTGTCGTGGAATACCGGCGTGGTCTTCACGCCGGTCGACGACACCTCGCTGTATGCGCAATACGCGGTCGCCTCCGACCCGGTCACGTCGCTGGCGAGCATCAGCGCGTCGCAAATGCAGTACGGCGTTTCCAAGGGCAAGCAGGCCGAAGTGGGCGTCAAGCAAGCCTTGTGGAACGGCCGCGTGGAATGGACGCTGGCGGCGTATCGCATCATCAAGAACAACCTGCTGGCGCCGAACATCAACAACGTGTCGATCTCCGATACGGTCGGCCAGCAATCCTCGCGCGGCCTGGAAGGTTCGCTGACCTTCAAGCTCAACGACGACTGGCGCGTGGAAGCCAACGCCTCGGTGCTGCAGGCGCGCTTCGACAACTTCGTCGCCACCGTCAACGGCAAGGCGACCTCGCTCGCCGGTTATCGTCCGCAGTTCGTACCGAAGCGCACCGGCAACCTGTTCGTGCTGTGGAACGTCACGCCGCAATGGGAAGCCCGCACCGGCGCCCACTACGTCAGCGACCGCTATTCGGACAACACCGACCAGTCGCGCCTGCCGGCTTACACCGTGCTCGACGCCGGCCTGGCCTGGAAGGTGTCGCCGAAGCTGAAGTTCGACTTCCGCATCGACAACATCGCCGACAAGGTCTACGCCGCATCGACCTACGCCGGCACGGCGACGCAGTGGATCCTGGGCGCGCCGCGCACTTACACCATGACCATGAACTATGCATTCTGAGCGCGCCGATCAGCTGAGGCACGGACAACAACTGCAAGGGCTGCGGCCTTTGCTGTTGTTAGCTCGGTTATTCTTTTTATTGATCCTGCCGGCATGGGCGACGCTGGTCCATGCACAGACGGATCGCCACAGCCTTACTTTCCACGACGACGTCGGCCGCGAGCTGACGCTGAAGACGCCGTTGAAACGCGTCGTCGTCTTCAACCGCTACACCACGGAATTCGTGCGCGCCGTCGCCGGCATGCAGCCGGTGGTCGGCGTCGACATCGACTCGGCGCGCAGCCACAGCTACTGGCCGACGGTGACGCCGTCCATGCTGGCAGGCCAAGGCCAGACCAGCCCCAATTACGAAGCCATCGTCGCGATGCAACCGGACGCGGTCTTCTTCCCGCGCAACAGCGACTGGCAAAAAGCGGCCACGGTACTCGGCCGCTTCGGCATCCCGGTGGTAGTGGTTACCGCCTGGGACGTGCTCAAGCACGAAGAAAACGTCACGCTGTTCGGCAAGCTGTTCAAGCAGCCGCAACGCGCGGCCAGACTCAACGCCTTCTACCGCCGCTATCGCGACCTGCTGGCGCAACGCCTGCAGAACTTGCCGATGGCGCAGCGCAAGCGCGTCTACATCGAAGAAGTCGGCGCCTACAAAACCCTGCTCAAAGGCTCAGGCTGGCACGACATGGTGGAGATCGGCGGCGGCGTCAACGTGTTCGGCGACGTGCGCATCCTGAACCAATCGTCGGCGCGCGGCAGCGTGCAAGGCTTCAGCGTCGATCCGGAGGAAATCATCGCGCGTCGGCCCGACGTCATCGTGAAGCTGGAGCCGGGACAATACGAGCCGCACAGCCGCGCCTTCTCGTCGCAGGTGCTGGAAGCCGTCGCCGCGCGGCCCGGCTTCGACCGCTTGCCGGCGGTGCGCAACCGGCAGGTCTATCACATCAGCTATTACCTCGCGGGCGGCTGCTCCAAGATCATCGGTGCGCTGCAAATCGCCAAGTGGCTGTATCCGGATCGCTTCAAGGATGTCGACCCCGATCAGGTGATGCGCACCTGGCTGGAAGACTTCCAGCAGGTGCCGGCGCCGGGCGGTTACACCGCTTCGCTGGCGGAATTGCGCAAGTGAAGCCCTCCCGACACGTCCTGCTGCATGCGCTGCGACGCCAGCGCTGGCGCAACCGCCTGGCGCTGCTGGCCGGCGTATTGTTGCTGATCGCGGCGATGACCGTATCGGGTGCGCTCGGCGTGCAAAAACTCAGTCTCGCGACCAGCCTGCGCGGCCTGTTTGCACCCGTGCTGCCGTCGGCCTGGCTGGCGGATATTCCGGCGTGGCAGATCGGCTTGCTGCAACAGCTGCGCCTGCCGCGCATCGTCATGGCGGTCATCGCCGGCGCCGGGCTGGCGCTGGCCGGCGTCGCCATGCAAGGCATCACGCGCAATCCGCTGGTGAGTCCCTACACCGTCGGCATTTCCCCCGCCGCCGCTTTCGGCGCATCGCTGGCGATACTCTCGGGCGCGACAAATGCCTGGAGCGGTCCCTATCTTACGGTTGCCGCAGCATTTGCCAGCGCCGTATTGTGCGCGGCGCTGGTGCTGGCCTTCTCCGCCTTGCGCGGCGTCAGCGCGACGATGCTGGTGCTGGGCGGCGTCGGCCTGACTTATCTGTTCAGCGCCTTGACGGCGAGCGTGCAATTCGTCGCCACCGAACAGCAACTCTCGGCCATCGTGCAATGGACCTTCGGCTCGCTCAACGGCAGCACCTGGAATGAAGTCGCCATCGCCGGCGGCGTGCTGTTGCTCGGCGCGCCCTTGCTGCAATGGCATGCGTGGGCGCTGAATGCGTTTGCCGCCGGCGGCGACGACATCGCCGCCTCGCTCGGCTTCGCGGTCGGCCGCGTGCGCGCCATCGTCACCATCGTCGCGGTCATGATCACCGCTGCCGTGGTCAGCTTCACCGGCGTGATCGGCTTCGTCGGACTGGTGGCGCCGCACATCGCGCGCCTGCTGATCGGCGGCGACCATCGCTGGCTGCTGCCCTTCTCCGCCGTCGTCGGCGCGCTGCTGGTGCTGTTGTCGGACATGGCGGGCCGCCTGCTGTTTGCGCCGGTGATCATCCCGGTCGGCATCGTGGTGGCGTATGTCGGCGTGCCGCTGTTCTTGCATCTGTTGCTGTCGAGCCGGCACAAGGCGGCACTGTGATGCTGAACATCTCCGGACTCCATTACCGCCACGGCAATCGCCTCATCCTCGACGACGTCGACCTGCAGGTCGGCGCCGGCGAAATCGTCTGCCTGGTCGGCCCCAACGGCGCCGGCAAGAGCACGCTGCTCAAGTGCGTCAATCGCATCCTGTCGTCGCAGCACGCGAGCATGACGCTCGACGGCACCAACCTGCAAGGCATGTCGCGCCGCGATCTGGCGCGCGCCGTCGCCTATGTGCCGCAACACACCGGCTCGTCCATGTCGCTGCGCGTGGCCGACATGATCGCACTCGGTCGCGCGCCCCATCGCACTTGGAACAGCAGCGAACGGGATCGCCGCATCGTGCTCGACGCGATCGAACGCCTGAACCTGCAAACGCTGTCCTTGCGCTCCTACGACGAACTCAGCGGCGGCGAACGCCAACGCGTCCTGCTGGCGCGCGCACTGGTGCAGCAAGGACGTCTGTTGCTGCTGGACGAACCGACCAGCGATCTCGACCTGCATCATCAGCTTGAAGCCATGACGGCCGCGCGCGAGGTCGCCAACAACAGCGCCAACAACATCGCCGGCCCCCAGCGCAGCGGCGTGCTGATCGCCATCCACGATCTGGGACTGGCAGCCCGCTTCGCCGATCGCCTCGTGATGCTCAGGGAAGGCCGCGTGGTCGCGCAGGGACATTGGCGCGAGGTACTGACGCCGCGACATATCGAAGCCGTCTATGGCGTCAGCGCACGGGTCGGCAGCGACGGCGATATTCCCTACGTGATTCCCCTGCGGGCATCGTCCGGACAATGAGCGCATCATGAATTCTTCCAGCAAACCACGCATCGCCTTCGACCAGCCGGCTTATTCGGCCGGCACCACGCACGCCGACGAGATCGATGTCACGGCGTGAACCCATGAATTGGAAGAACACCCGCGTTCGTTCGCATTGCCGGCGCAGGCGCATCAATTGATCCGAAAAACCGTCAGGTCTTCATCATTTCCAGAACGGCCTTTGAAAGAACGTTGCCCGCATCATTCAACGCTTCCGGTACTTCGAAGTGATTCTTTCCGGAAAGGACAAAACGTCCGCGCAACTTCCCCATTCCCGCGAGGACGGTGGCAAACTCGCTCGCCTGTCGCTGGAATTCCGGGCTCTCCTTGTCGCCGTTGATGACCATCACCGGACACATGATCTTGTCGAGATGACGAAGCGGACTCAACGCCGCCGCTTCGCCTGCAGACACCTTGACATAACTGCTGCGCGCCGACAGCAGCACCGGATACAACTCGTACATGCCGCTCATCGTCACCCCGCCCTTGATGAGATCGGCAGGAGCGCCGAAACTGCTCCAGTCGGTCGTCAGCAACACGGCGCTCAGATGACCGCCGGAGGAATGGCCGGACACGAAGATGCGCTGCGGGTCGCCGCCGAACCGGGCGATGTTGGCATGCAGCCACAGCATGGCGTTCCTGCATTGCATCGCCATGTCGGGCAAGCGCACCGTCGGAATATTGGCGAAGTTGAGTGCGACATACAAACAACCGTTCTCGACGAAGGTCGACGCCGGTGCGGAGGAATCGTCCTTGCCGAGCGCGCGCCACGCGCCGCCGTGCACGAACACCATGACCGGTAAATTTTTTACACCCGCAGGCGCAAAAATGTCCAGCGACTCGGCTTCGCTGCTGCCATAGCGTTCGGTACGCGGAGGATACTTCTTGCGCACCGCCATGCTGTCGCTGCCATAGCGCCCGATCACCTCGGCGGAATTCGGCGCCCAGTTGCGCTGATCGTAGGCTTTGTCGAGTTCATCCTGGGTATAAGCGAGGAAGGGATTGCCCTCGGCAAATGCGACAGCTGGAGTACCCAGCAATCCCGCGAGAGCGAGGGAAAAACGGCGGCGGTCCATGAAAACTCCGAAGGATGCAGCAGGTAAAAAAAATGGCGCCGGAGAACGGCGCCTGTTGTCGATCCGATCTTAGCGCAGGATTTCACCGATCACCGCCTGGCACACCGGACTATCTGCGTCAGCCAGCGGCCATAGCACCGTGTAGTGATGCGTCTCCGGCACGACATGATGTGCGACGACCTGCTGCCAGCAGTTGGCAATGACCGCCGCCTGGATGTGAAACTGCAGCGTCTCATGCTCGCCGATGATGGTGTGCACACGCGTGCTCGACGGTCCTGCCATCAATACCGGGCTCAGGTTCTCGGCGCGTTGCAGATTCAAGGTCAGCGCCTTGTTCAGCGAAGTCGGAACCAGCGGCGCCAGATCGAACAAACCGCTGACGGCGAACACCGCTTGCACCGGATCATCCTTGCGTTGCGCGGCAACACAGGCGGCGAGATGACCACCTGCGGAATGCCCCATCAACGAAATGCGACTGGCGTCAATGTCGAGCCTGGCCGCCATGATGTTGATCTGTTCCAGCATGGCGTGCACTTCTTCAGCCATCTGTTCGATGCCCGCCTGCGGCGCCAGCGAATAATTCATGACGGCAACGCTGATGCCCGCACGGACATACGGTGCGGCGATGAAGCCGATGTCGCTCTTGTCGCCGCCTTGCCAGTAGCCGCCGTGGATGAATATCAGCAGAGGACGGTTGCTGCCGGCCGCGCGATAGAAATCGAACTTTTGCAAGAGCTGCGCGCCGTAGGCGATGTCGCTCTCGCTGAGCATGGCTTCGCGTAGTGTCGCCGTGGCGTTTTGCCAACCTTGCAAGACGTGCGGAAAATCCGGGAAGGCGGCCTTGAGGTTATAGCCGGCTTCGCAATCCTGCTCGGCGCAAAACACGCGTACGGCGCTGGTTTCTACTTTGGCTGTTGCTTGATTCATGAACTTGTCCTTGCTCTTTCTCTATACGCTCAGATAGCGATCCCACAAGTCCGGTTGCGCCGACAGTTCGGTGGAATTGCCTTGCCAGACGACTTTGCCTTTTTCCAGGATGGTGTGCCGGTCGGCAAAACCGATCAGGCGCTTGATGTATTTGTCGATGACGATGATGGTCAGGCCGTACTCGCGCAGCGCTTTCAGGCAGGACCAGATCTCTTCGCGCACCAGCGGCGCCAGGCCTTCCGTGGCTTCGTCGAGGATCAGCAGATGCGGATTGGTCATCAAGGCACGACCGATGGCCAGCATCTGCTGTTCGCCGCCGGACAGTTGCGCGCCGCCGTTGGTGCGGCGCTCTTTCAGGCGCGGGAATTGTTGGTAGATTTTTTCCAGCGTCCACGGATTGTCGCGGCCGTTGCGGTGCGCGGCAAAGGCGGACAGGTTCTCCTCGACGCTGAGGTTTTTGAAAATCTGCCGCCCTTCCGGGACGATGGCGATGCCGCGCCGCGCGATGTTGTCGGCGCTGTGCGCATGGATGGGCTGGCCGCGAAACGATACCTCGCCGCCGGTGGGTCGGTTCAGTCCGAGAATCGTGCGCAGGGTCGTGGTCTTGCCCATGCCGTTGCGGCCGAGCAGCGTGACGACTTCGCCTTCGTTGACGCGCATGTCGATACCGAACAGCACCTGGCTGGAGCCGTAGCCGCCGGTCAGCCCGGACACTTCCAGCAATGTGCTCATTGTGTTTCCTCTCGCATTTCTTCCCCGTCCTCTTCCTCCTCGCCGAGGTAGGCCAGCTTGACTTCAGCATTGTTGCGGATCTCGTCGACGCTGCCGGTGGCCAGCACCGCGCCCTGCACCAGCACCGTGATGCGGTCGGCCAGCGCAAACACCGCGTCCATGTCATGTTCGACCAGCACCACGGTGAGTTCCTGTTTCAGGGATTGGATCAGGGCGATCATCTCACCGGATTCTTCATGCCCCATGCCTGCCATCGGTTCATCCATCAGCAGCACGCGCGGCTTGCACGCGATGGCAAGACCCACGTCGAGACGGCGACGCGCGCCGTGCGACAACTGCGATGACAACTGATGGGCGAATTTTTCCAGGCCGACGCGACGCGCCACCGACAGCGCGGCTTCCCTGGCCTCTTTGTCCTGCGCGCTGCCATGGAAGAATCCATAGCTGACATGCTGCCGGCGCTGCACGGCGACTTGCAGGTTTTCCAGCACGGTCAGCTCGTCGAAGACGCTGGTGATCTGGAACGAACGCGCCAACCCTGCGCCCACGCGCGACTGCTCTGCGCGACCATGCATGGTTTCGCCGAACAGAAAAACTTCTCCCGCATCCGCCGCCAGCGCGCCCGACAGCAGCGACAACAAGGTCGTCTTGCCGGCGCCATTGGGACCGATGATGGCATGGACGTGGCCTGGCGCGATATCCAGGTCGACATCGCGCGTGGCGGCAAGGCCGCCGTAACTCTTCTTCAATCCCTTTACGGACAAGGCCGATGAAATCGACAACGCATTATGCGCCATGTTGCTCTCCCTGCTTCAAGGTCTTGCCGATGCTCATCAGCGAGCTGACGCCGCGCGGCGCCACCATCACCACCAGCAGCAGGATCAGCCCGACATAGATTTGCCAGTATTCGAAATGCGTGGACAGGATTTCTTCCAGCAGCAGGAACACCGCCGCGCCGAGTATGCCGCCGTAGAAATAGCCGACGCCGCCCAGCGCCACCATCACCAGCAGGATGCCGGACTGCGACCAATGCAGCAGCTTGGGGCTGGCGAACAGATTGCTCATGCCGATCAGGCTGCCGGCGATACCGGCGATCACCGCAGCGATGACGAATGCCGCCAGCTTATAGCGCAAGGTCGGATAACCGATGGCCTGCGCGCGCCGCTCGTTCTCGCGCATCGCATTGAGCGCCAGGCCGAAACGCGACTTCAGCAAGCGCGCCAGCAACACGTGCACAGCCAGCAGCCAGGCCAGCACCAGCCAGTAGAAACCGTTGTCGCCGCTGATGTCGAGACCGAGTCCGATCACCGGCCGACCGTTGATCTGGATGCCGTCGTCGCCGCCGTAGTAACGGAAGCCGACGAAGAAGTAATAGAACAGCTGCGCCAGCGCCATCGTGATCATGATGAAGTACACGGCGCGCGTGCGCAGTGCGATGGCGCCGATGGCCAGTCCCGCCAACGCGGATACCAATGCCGCAAGCAGCCAGATGACCCAGGCGCTGGTCACGCCGTGGAAGCTGGCGATCGCCGTCGCGTAGGCGCCCAGACCGAAGAACACCGCATGGCCGAAACTGACCATGCCGCCGTAGCCGAGGATGAAGTTGAGGCTGGAAACGACAATCGCGAATATCAGGATGCGCGTCAGCACGCCGATGTAATACTCCATCCCGGCGGCCTGCGCCAGCACCGGCAGCAGTACCGCCAGCACGATAAAAAACAGCAAAAGCAAACGTTGCATGGACATCCTCAGGAACGAGCAGGGAACAAACCGCTGGGACGCCAGAACAGCACCGCGATCATTACCAGGTAAATCATCATCGAGCCCAGCGCCGGGCCGACCGATGCGGCGGCGTCGGCGCTGAGAAAGAGTGCAAAAAACTGCGGCAGCAAACCGCGGCCTAGCGTGTCGACCACGCCGACGATCAGGGCGCCGACCGCCGCGCCCGGCACCGATCCGATGCCGCCGATGACCACCACCACGAATGCGAGGATCAGCACGTCGTCGCCCATGCCGGCCTGCACCGCCACCAGCGGGCCGAGCATGATGCCCGCCAGCGCCGCCAGCACCAGGCCGAAACTGAACACCAGGCGAAACAGCAGACGGATGTTGATGCCCATCGCCGTGACCATTTCCAGATTGTTGGAACCGGCGCGCACCCACATGCCGAGCCGGGTGCGGTTGATCAGGAGATACAGGCCGATCGCGACCGCGATGCCCACCGCCA
>FJVX01000479.1_pt1 | contig 12946 bp, 9 predicted proteins | sample 1011901 | NCBI WGS metagenome assembly FJVX01 (sample SAMEA3912450, study PRJEB9761) | metagenome | biome: forest; material: soil | place: USA | collected 2011-06-22 | depth 0.1 m | reverse complement strand
CATCGATCAGTCGTCGTGCAACAAGGATTATTCCTGCGTCAAAGGTTTCTGCCCGAGTTTCGTCACCGTCAGCGGCGGCAAGCTCAAGAAGTCCAAGACCGGCGTCGCCAGGAAGGATCGCGCCGATGATTTCGGCGTGCTGCCGGAACCGGTAATACCGTCATGCGACACGCCGTTCAACATCCTCATCAACGGCATCGGCGGCACCGGCGTCATCACCATCGGCGCGCTGATGGGCATGGCGGCGCATCTGGAAGGCAAGGGGGCGTCGGTGCTGGACATGACCGGCATGTCGCAAAAGAACGGTTCGGTCACCTCGCACGTGCGCATCGCGCGCACGCCGCAAGCCATCCGCGCCCAGCGCATCGCCACCGGCGAAGCCGATCTCATCCTCGGCTGCGACATGCTGACCGCCGGTTCGCACGATGCGATTTCCAAGATGCGCCCGGGCCGCACGCGCGCCGTCGTCAACGTGCATCAGCAACCGCCGGGCCAGTTTGCGAAAAATCCCGACTGGCAGTTTCCGTTTGAAGACGTCAAGGCGCTGATTCAGGAATCGGTCGATCAACAGGCCGACTTCATCGACGCAACACGTCTGGCGACGGCCTTGATGGGTGACTCGATCGCCACCAACCTGTTCATGCTCGGCTACGCGTATCAGCGCGGCGAGTTGCCGCTGACCGAAGCCGCTTTGCTGCGCGCCATCGAAATGAACGGCGTCGCCGTCGACTCCAACAAGACCAGTTTCCTGTGGGGCCGCCGCGCTGCCGTCGATCCGGCGCGTGTCGAGCGCATCGCCGTGCCGGCGCAACCGGTGGTGATCCGCATGCCGGAAACGCTGGGCAAGCTGGTCAAGCGCCGCGTGGCTTTCCTGACCGAGTATCAGGATGCGGCTTATGCCGAGTCCTTCGCACGTTTCGTGGAGCAAGTGCGCGAGAAGGAAGCGGCGCTGAATCTCGGCGACAAGCTCACGGTGGCGGTCGCGCGCAACCTGTCCAAGCTGATGGCTTACAAGGACGAATACGAAGTCGCGCGCCTGTACACCGACGGCCGCTTCATGGAGCAACTGAAGCAGCAGTTCGAAGGCGATTTCTCGCTGAGCTTCAACCTGGCGCCGCCGATGTTTTCGAAGAAGGATGCGCAAGGCCGTCTGGTCAAGGCCAGGTACGGTTCATGGATGATGTCGGCGTTCAGGCTGTTGGCAAAGTTCAAGGGCTTGCGTGGCGGTGCGCTGGATGTCTTCGGCTACACCGAAGAGCGCAAGACCGAGCGTCGTCTGATTGCGGAATATCGCGAGACGGTGACGACCTTGCTGGACGGCCTGAGCGCGGACAAGCTGGCGCTGGCCGTCGAGATCGCGCAGTTGCCGGAGCAGATTCGCGGCTACGGTCACGTCAAGGACAAGGCGCTGGCGCAGGCGCGCGGCAAGCAGGAAGAATTGCTGGTGCGTTATCGTGCGCCGGCAAATCTGGCGCAGAAGGTAAATATCGCGCAGATAGCTGCGGCATGACATTCAACTTCATTTCATAACGCCGTCGTCCCAGCGAACGCTGGGACCCAGTGGCGTTAATACGGTTGCAGATATCGCCCATGTTTGCGATATCTACGACGCCGCTGGGTCCTGACTTTCGTCAGGACGACGCAATTATTTTTTTACGTGGCAAGATGAAAAGCTGCTGCCGGCAAGCAATGTCATCGCGACGACACCTTCACTCGCGCTTTTGCGTTAGTCTTTTGCCAAACAAGACAAAACAGATTACAGGAGACAAGCATGGATTTTGAACTGAACGAAGACCAACTGGCCTTCCAGGCCAGCGCGCGCGATTTCGCTGCCGGAGAGATGGCCCCTCACGCAGCCCGCTGGGACGAGGAATCGCATTTCCCCGTCGACGTCATCGCCAAGGCCGGCGAACTCGGTTTCTGCGGTTTGTACACGCCGGAAGACGTCGGCGGTCTCGGCCTGACTCGTCTCGATGCCACCGTGGTGTTCGAAGAACTGGCGCACGCCTGTCCGTCGACGGCGGCGTTCCTGACGATTCACAACATGGTGAGCTGGATGATTGCCTCGTGGGCCACGCCGGAAGTCAAGGAGACCTGGTGCGGCGACCTCGCCGTGGGCAAGAAGATCGGCTCCTATTGCCTGACCGAACCGGGTTCAGGCTCCGACGCGGCGTCGCTGAAGACCACTGCGAAGCTGGTCGACGGCCATTACCTCATCAATGGCTCCAAGGCCTTCATCTCGGGCGCGGGCGCGACGGACGTATTGGTTCTCATGGCGCGCACCGGCGGCGAGGGCGCCAAGGGCGTTTCCGCCATCGTGGTGCCGGCCAATACGCCCGGCATCGGCTACGGCAAGAAGGAAGTCAAGATGGGCTGGAACAGCCAGCCTACGCGCACCATCAGCTTCGACAACGTCAAGGTGCCGGCCAGTCATTTGCTGGGCGCGGAAGGCGAGGGCTTCAAGTTCGCCATGAAGGGACTCGATGGCGGCCGCATCAATATCGCCACCTGTTCGGTCGGCGCAGCACAGGCGGCGCTCGATGCCGCGCATGCCTACATGAAGGAGCGCAAGCAATTCGGCCGTCCGATTGCCGACTTCCAGGCGCTGCAATTCAAGCTGGCCGACATGCAGACGGAACTCGTTGCTGCACGCCAGATGGTGCGTCTGGCCGCCGTCAAGCTCGACTCCAAATCGCCCAACGCCACCACCTATTGCGCGATGGCGAAACGCTTCGCCACCGACCTCGGCTTCAAGATCTGCAACGAAGCACTGCAAATCCACGGCGGCTACGGCTATATCCGCGAGTATCCGCTGGAGCGTTATTTCCGCGACGTGCGCGTGCACCAGATTCTGGAAGGCACCAACGAGATCATGCGCGTGATCATCGCGCGCCATCTGCTCAACAACGAATCCAACGAGGACATTCGATGACCAGTTATACCAACCTGCGCCTGGAAGTCGTCGGCCATACCGCCGTCGTCACGCTTGCCAATCCGCCCGCCAACACCTGGACGCGCGAAGGCCTGATCGATCTCAAGCGCCTCGTCACCGATCTCAACAATGACCACAATATCTACAGCATGGTGGTGACCGGCGAAGGCGAGAAATTCTTTTCCGCGGGCGCCGACCTGAAACTGTTCGCCGACGGCGACAAGGCGCTGGCGCGCGAGATGGCGCGCCGCTTCGGCGAAGCCTTCGAGACGCTGAGCGGTTTCCGCGGCGTGTCGATTGCCGCCATCAATGGTTACGCCATGGGCGGCGGGCTGGAATGCGCGCTGGCCTGCGACATCCGCATTGCCGAAACACAGGCGCAGATGGCCTTGCCGGAAGCTTCGGTCGGTCTGCTGCCGTGCGCGGGCGGCACGCAGTTGCTGCCCTGGCTGGTCGGCGAAGGCTGGGCCAAGCGCATGATCCTGTGCGGCGAGCGCGTCAACGCCGAGACGGCATTGCGCATCGGCCTGGTGGAAGAAGTCGTGCCGCAGGGCCAGGCAAAGCAACGCGCGCTGGAGCTGGCAAAACAAGTCGACAAGCAAAGCCCGTCCAGCGTGACGGCGAGCAAGAAACTGATCCAGGGCGCGCGCCACAATCCTCTGGCGACAAGCTTGCCGGTTGAGCGCGAACTGTTCATCGACCTGTTCGACACGCAGGACCAGAAGGAGGGCGTCAACGCCTTCCTGCAGAAACGCAGCGCGGAATGGAAAAATGCCTGAGTTCTGAAGCATGCCCTCAGCGCAGCGAAGCCGGAAGCAGAACTTCCGGCTTTTTTATTGCCGTCATGTTTATCAGCGACGGCGTGTTGTCAGAAAATCAAGCAGGGGAACTGTCATCACCGAATGGCGATCATCTTGTTTGTCATGGATGCGCACAAACAGGAGTTGCCGATGGAGTTGCCATTTCTCAACGGCGTGGAGCCGGGACCGTTGCAGTCGGGGCTGATCGTTGCCATTGCCGTCGTCGTGGCTGTGGTGATCGCCGTCATCCTGCATCGCGTCGGCATCCTGCTGGTGCGCAAACTGGTGCGCAACCGGCCCTACACCACCAACGTCACGCGCATCGCGTTTCGCGCCAGCCAGGTCTGCGTCGCCTTGTTCGCCATCCGGATGGTGCTGACGGCGGCGCCGGACGACACGCCAGGATTGCGATCGCTGTCGTATCTGTGCACGGTGGCCTTGATTCTTGCGCTGACCTGGTTTGTCATGAAATGCATCAAGTCGGTCAGCGCCACGGTAATCCAGCTCAATCCCTACGACATCGCCGACAACCTCAAGGCGCGCCGCATCCTCACGCAGACCCGCGTGCTGACGCGCAGCGCGTATTTTCTTGTCGGTTTGCTGGGGCTGTCGTTTGTGCTGCTCACCCTGCCGGGCGCGCGTCAGTTCGGCGCCAGTTTGCTGGCGTCTGCGGGCGTGGCCGGCCTGGTTGCCGGTATTGCGGCGCGGCCGGTGCTGGGGAATTTCATCGCCGGTTTGCAGATCGCCTTTTCTCAGCCGATACGCCTCGACGACGTGCTGATCGTCAACGGCGAATGGGGGCGGGTGGAAGAGATCAGGGGCACCTTTGTCGTGGTGCGGATCTGGGACGAGCGGCGCATGATCGTGCCGTTGCAGTGGTTCATCGAAAACCCGTTCGAAAACTGGACGCATACCTCGTCGACGATACTTGGCACGGTTTTCCTGTGGCTGGATTTTTGCCTGCCGGTGGAAAAGCTGCGCGCCGAATTCGAACGTGTCTGCAAGCAGGCGCCGCAGTGGGACGGTCGGGTCTGCGTCTTGCAGGTCACCGACGCCAACGACCGCGCCATGCAGATCCGCATGCTGGTCAGCGCGCAAAACTCGGGCAATGCCTTCGATTTGCGCTGCGCCATCCGCGAGGCCATGATTGCCTTTATCGCGAGGGATTATCCGCAGGCCTTGCCGCGTCTGCGGTCGGCCATCGATCCCGTGGAGATCGGCGCGACATCGGAACAGGGGCGAGGCGCGGTTGATCGCGCTGATGAAATCATCGACGGTTCACCGCGCCAGGCCTGATCTTGCTTATTCCTGCGACGTCTCGCGTCCGGCGGAGACCTTGACCTTGTCGATGTCTTCCGAAGCGACCAGCAAGGTGTAGCTCCCTGCGTGGAGGTGGAATTTCAAGGCCTTGTGTATGCCCGCGCAGCGCAGCCCTTGATTGAAGGTGAGCGGCTCCAGCGCCTGCCTGCCGTTGGCGACATCGATGACGTCCATCCATGCCGGCGAATCGGCGGCGATCCAGTAATCGCCCTCGGTCTCGATGCGCCAGTTGTAGCGATTGGTGAAGCGCATTTCTTTCTTCGACTTGATGGCCAGTTTGCCGTACTTGCTTTCGGCTTCCGGCAAGGGCAGCAAGGTCAGCGTCACGGGCACGAAACCGTCGGTGAATGCGGGGGCGGATTCGGTGCGTGCATTGTTCCATTGGGCTTGCATGGCGCCGATGACCGGATTGGCGCTGACGCAGGTTTCTTGCGCGTAAGCGGCAGACGTCAGTAGCGATAACGCGAACGATAGCGTGAGCGACAAGCGGAGAACCGGTGTTTTCATCATGGAGACAGAGAGACGGAGCGAGTAGTAGGGAATAATATAACGTCGGCGGTTTGCCGGGCGCAATATCGTTTTGTCGCGCATGCACAGCGTTTTGCGGCCTTCTGAAAGCCGCGATAGCGTGCTGCTTCAGGTGAACCCGGCGCGAATCCCCTATACTTTGCGGCTTCGTAAAATAATGCAAAGAACATCCGCGCCGACAACAAAAGCGCAAAGAAAGCCGTACAGCAATGTCGCAACCTTCATCAGAGCCATCTTCAGAGTCATCCAGGCAGCAACAGGGGTTTCTCCTGACCCGCCACTGGCGCGACACGCCGGCCGGGACGGAGGTCGAGTTCTGGCTGGCGACTGACGACGGGCCGCGCCTGGTGCGGCTGCCGCTGCAGCATTCGGTGGCCTTCATCCCGGCGGAGCAGCGCGAACAGGCTGAGAAGGTATTGCGCAACGAACGCAACTACGAATTGAAGCCTCTGCAACTGACGGACTTCCAGCATCGCCCGGTACTGGGCTTGTATTGCCAGCAACACCGGCAACTGATGAAGCTCGACAAGCTGCTCAGGGAATATGGCGTCACCGTCTACGAAGCCGACATCCGTCCGCCCGAACGCTACCTGATGGAGCGCTTCATCACGGCGCCGGTGCAGTTCAGCGGAGAGGTGAACGCTCACGGTCTGCTGACCGACATCCAACTCAAACCCGCGCCCGACTATCGCCCGCGCCTGAAACTGGTCTCGCTGGATATTGAAACCACCATGCACGGCGATCTTTATTCGATCGCGCTGGAAGGCTGCGGACAGCGGCAGGTCTACATGCTCGGCCCGCCGAACGGCGACGCGTCCGGCATCGATTTCGACATGGAGTATTGCGACAGCCGCCAGCTGATGCTGGAAAGGCTCAACCAATGGATGGCGCGGCATGACCCCGACGCCATCATCGGCTGGAACGTGGTGCAGTTCGACCTGCGCGTGTTGCAGGAGCATGCCGAACGCTTCAAGACGCCGCTGCGCTTCGGCCGCGACGGCAGCGAACTGGAGTGGCGCGAGCACGGTTACAACGAGAATCACTATTTCGCGTCGGCGGCGGGCCGCCTGATCATCGACGGCATTGAGTCCTTGCGCGCGGCGACCTGGAGTTTTCCGTCCTTCAGCCTGGAGTCGGTGGCGCAGACCTTGCTGGGCGAGGGCAAGGAGATCACCAACGCCTATCAGCGCATGGATGAAATCGACCGCCGCTTTGCCGAAGACAAGCCGGCGCTGGCGACCTACAACCTCAAGGATTGCGAACTGGTCACGCGCATCTTCGCCAAGACCCAGCTGCTGGACTTCATGCTGGAACGCGCCTCGGTGACCGGTTTGCCGGCCGATCGCACCGGCGGGTCGGTGGCGGCGTTCAGCCATCTGTACATGCCGCACATGCACCGCCAGGGCTTCGTCGCGCCCAATCTCGGCGACACGCCGCCGGAGTCGAGTCCGGGCGGCTTCGTCATGGATTCGCAGGCGGGCCTGTACGATTCGGTGCTGGTGCTCGACTACAAGAGCCTGTATCCGTCCATCATCCGCACCTTCCTGATCGATCCGGTCGGCCTGGTGGAGGGGCTGGCGCATCCAGGTGATGCCGAGTCGGTGCCGGGATTTCGCGGCGCGCGCTTTTCTCGCACCAAACACAGCCTGCCGGCCATCGTCGCCAAGATCTGGCAAGGCCGCGAAGTCGCCAAACGCAGGCAGAACAAGCCCTTGTCGCAGGCGCTGAAAATCATCATGAATTCGCTGTATGGCGTGCTCGGGGCGACCATCTGCCGTTTTTTCGACGCGCGGCTGGCGTCGTCGATCACCATGCGCGGCCACGAGATCATGCATCGCACGCGCGAACTGATCGAGGCGCAGGGCTATCAGGTGATCTACGGCGATACCGATTCCACCTTCGTGTGGCTGAAGTCGGCGCATGGCGAACAAGAGGCCGACGCCATCGGCAACGCGCTGGCCAAGCACGTCAACGACTGGTGGCGCACCCATCTGCGAGAGCAGTACGGACTGGAGAGCGCGCTCGAGCTGGAGTATGAAACGCATTACCGCCGCTTCCTCATGCCCAACGTGCGCGGCACCGAGTTCGGCAGCAAGAAGCGCTACGCCGGCATGATCGTCAAGCCGGACGGCAGCGAGGAAATGGTCTACAAAGGGCTGGAAACCGTACGCACCGACTGGACGCCGCTGGCGCAGCAATTCCAGCAGGAGCTGTATCGCCGCATCTTCCGGCGCGAGCCTTACCAGGCCTACGTGCGCGACTACGTGGCCAGCACGCTGCGCGGCGAGCGCGACGACGCGCTGGTGTATCGCAAGCGCCTGCGGCGACCGCTGGATGCGTACGAACGCAACGTGCCGCCGCATGTGCGCGCGGCGCGCATGGCCGACGAGTTCAACCGGGAGCAGGGCCGGCCGCTGCAATACCAGAACCGCGGCTGGATCAGCTACGTCATGACCACCGCCGGACCGGAACCGCTGGAAACGCGTCGTTCGGCAATCGACTACGACCACTACGTCACGCGCCAGCTGCAACCGGTGGCGGACGCCATCCTGCCGTTCATGCAGGATGATTTTGCGGCGCTGGTGACGGGGCAGAAAGAGTTGTTCTGAACTGTCGCCGGCGCGGCGTGCCTGGTGCGCCGCGCCGGCGCCGGACTCAGTCGGCGACGCGGATCACCACCTTGCCGAATTGCTTGCCTGATTCCAGATACTGATAGGCTTGCGGCGCTTCATCGAAGCTGAAGACGGTGTCGATGACCGGGTGCAGTTTGGTCGCTGAGACGAACTGATTCAGTTCTTCCAGCATGACGCGGCTGCCGACAAAGATACCGTGGAGCCGTTTCGCGCCGCCGATGACTGCCAGCGGATCGATGACCGTGCCGCCGAATCCGCTGACGCCGCCGATCACCGACACGACGCCACCCATGCGCGTGGCTTGCAGGGACCGGGCCAGCGTACCTTCACCGCCGACCTCCACCGTCAGATCAACGCCGCGGCCGCCGGTGAGGCGCAAGACTTCTTCCTGCCACTCCGGCGTCCTGATGTAATTGATGGTGGCGTCGGCGCCCAGTGCGCGGGCGCGTTCAAGCTTGTCGTCGCTGGAGGAGGTGATGATGGCGCGCATGCCGGCTGCTTTCGCCACCTGGAGGGAAAACACCGACATGCCGCCGGTGCCCAGCAACAGCACTGTCGCGCCGGGCAGCAAACCGCCGTCCGAGAACAAGGTATTCCATGTTGTCGTGCCGACGCAGGATAGCGTTGCCGCCTCCGTGTACGACAAGTGTGCAGGAATGGTCACCAGGGACTCTTCCGGCGCGACGAAGTATTCGGCCAGCGTGCCGTCAATGGCGGTGCCGAAAGAGAGGGCGGTCTTTTCCGGATCGGGCGTGCCGTCGATCCATTTGGGGAAATAGCTGTGCGTGACGCGATCGCCGGTCTTGAAGCGCGTGACGTTGGCGCCGACCGCAACGACTTCGCCTGCGCCATCGCCGAGCGCGACCAGAGGACGCTCGGCTTTGCTGAGGTAGTTGCCGCGCGCAAACATCAGGTCGCGGTAATTGAGCGACGCGGCGTGGGTCTTGATCAGTACTTCATTGGCTTGCGGTGTCGGCGTGGCGATCTGTACGGCAGTCAGGCCGGAGATGCCGGCGCCCAGACGCATTTGGTAGGTTTTCATCGTGACTTCCAATCTGTAAGGAATAAAAATAGTCCGGTGCAAGGTTTTCACCGAACGGCTACGATATAAGAGAATTATCAGCACCATTGGGTAATATTCTGATCAACATTGAATCTGATTTGGAACCAATATGAACGAGCGGCTGGATGGCATTTCTGTATTCGTTGATGTGGCCGAAGCAGGCAGTTTCGCGCTGGCGGCACAGCGTTTGGGCGTCACCCGCTCTGCGGTCGGCAAGATCGTCGCCCGCCTTGAGCAGCGGCTGGGAGTGCGGCTTTTTGCCCGCACCACGCGTCGGCACAACCTGACGGAAGACGGTCAGATCTATTACGAGCGTTGCCTGCGCGCGTTGGCAGAGCTGGAGGCCGCCGAAGAGGCGTTTGAGGGCGGCAAGCGAGAGCCTTCCGGACGCTTGCGCATCAGCGTGCCGGTGCTGTTCGGCCGGCGTTGCATCGCGCCGGTGATCTTGCGCCTGATGCAAACCTATCCGGCCTTGCAAATCGACATGTCGTTCAACGACCGTGTCGCCGATCTGGTCGAAGAGGGCTACGACCTCGCGGTGCGTATCGGCACCTTGCCCGACACCAGCAAACTGGTTGCGCGCAAGCTTGGCGTGCAGCGTATGGGCATCTGCGCTGCGCCTGATTATCTGGCGCAACACGGTATCCCGGAACGCATGGAAGATTTTGCCCGGCACCAGGGCATCGCCTACAGCAACGCGGGTCGCACTGCGCCATGGCAATTGCAGGCCGCCGACGGCCAGGTGCAGGACGTCAATATTCATTGCCGGCTGCTGCTGGACGACTTGCAGGCCATCACCGATGCGGCTGTCGCTGGCGCCGGACTGGCGTGGCTGCCATGCTGGATGATCTGGCACGAGCTGCATAGCGAACGTCTGTCGCTGGTGATGGGAGCGGATCAACTGGTCGCGAACGACATCCACGTCGTGTGGCCGCACGCGCGTCATCTGCCGTCAAAGGTGCGCGTCGCCATCGATGCGCTGGTTGCCGAAGTGCCGCAAGTGCTTGGCCAGGATGACGGCTTTGCATTGCATCCGCAGCCGGTATTGATGTCGACGCCGGCCGGTCCGCACCCGCAGCCTCGGCGCCTTGTGCAGGCAGGTTGAGCATGGCGTGCAAACTCAGCAAGATCGGTCAGGCTGCTTGCGCCGCACGTCGATAATCTCTCAATCACAAGGGAGAACCATTGATGAATGAAGCGCAGAGCGATGCAGCGAATGACTTTCAGCCTGACCGTTACTACGGCCGGTTCCGTAAAGTGCTCGACTATATCGACGAGCATCTCGACGGCGACCTGTCGGTGGAGCGGCTCAGCATCGTGGCGTCGTTCTCCAAATTTCATTTTCACCGTCAGTTCACCGGATTGTTCGGCGTCGGCGTGTATCGCTACGTGCAGTTGCGGCGTATGCGGCGCGCGTCGTATCAGTTGGCGTTTCGGGACGATCAGGTGGTCGACATCGCGTTGGCCAACGGTTACGACACGCCGGAATCGTTTGCCCGTGCGTTTCGAAGAGAGATCGGTCAATCGCCGTCCGGCTTTCGCGCGCAGCCGCAATGGGATCCTTGGCATGCCATCTATCAACCATTGAGAGAAAGCCGGATCCGCGTCATGAAAAATACTTACCGTATTGAAGACGTCAGGATGGTCGATTTCAACGAGACGCGTGTCGCAGCGCTCGAACATCGCGGGGATCCGCGCACGATCGGGGAGTCCGTGCGCCGCTTCATCGACTGGCGCAAGCAACAGCGTCTACCGCCTGCGGTGAGCGCCACGTTCAATATTTTGTACGACAACCCGGCTGACGTCGATCCGCAGGATTTTCGTCTGGATATTTGTGCCGCCACCACGCAAGCCATCCGGGAGAACATGGTGGGCATCGTTGAGAAGACGATTCCCGCAGGGCGTTGCGCAGTGCTGCGTGTGAAGGGGCAGGAAGAAATGCTGGAGCAGGCGGCACGCTTTTTGTACCTGGAGTGGCTGCCGCAAAGCGGGGAGGCGCCGCGCGACTTTCCGTTGTTTGTGCAAAGGGTGCGCTTTTTCCCGGATGTGCCGGAGGGAGAGGCAATTCTCGATGTTTTCCTGCCGATTGGGTGACCAGCCGATTGCGCCGGCCGGGGATGACATCTTGCTGCGGGTTTAGGTTCGTATAATCCGCAGTTCGTTCTGCGCACCGTCTGACCTTATCAGGCGGAAAACCATTCATTGCCGCGTTGCTCGAATTCCTGCCTGGCGGTTTGAACGAATTTCTCTTCTTCTGCCCGCCAATGCATGCGCTCCACGGCAATACGGTGCGGCTCCACGTGCAGGACATTGAACGAATTGGCTTCGCCGCGGTTGCGGGTCGACGTGGCCGTGCCGGCCTGCACCACCAGCGCGGAATAGCCGGCGATGTCGTAGCGGCCGGCGCTGCTGCCTGCGGAGCTCGTGTGGACATGCCCGGCGAGCAGCATGTCGGCGCCGCAGATGGCGAACGCGCGCATGGCCGGCAAGGCCTTGCCGACCAGATCGTGATGCTGCGGTCCGGGCGGCAGGTCGAAGGGGTGGTGGGTGACGATGATCTTCACGACGTGGTCGCCGACGGCGGCCAGCTCGCGCCGCGCCAGTTCGATCTGGCGGTCGTTGACGCGGCCGTCCTTGATGGTCAGCGAGCGCGCGGTGTTGATGCCGATCACGGCGATCTCTTCATCGATGAAAATCGGCTGCAGCTGCGGCGTGATGTAGCGGCGGTATTTCGTCAGCGGCCGGAAGAAGCGCGCCATCACGTTGAACAGCGGTACGTCGTGGTTGCCCGGCACGACGATTTGCGGTTGCGGCAGGGCATCGAGAAACTGGCGGGCTTCCCTGAATTGTTCCGACTTCGCCCGTTGCGTCAGGTCGCCGGACACCACGATCAGGTCGGGTGCGATCGCGTGTATTTGCGCAATGATAGGCGCGATCAGCGCCTCGTCGATGCGGCCGAAATGCAGGTCGGAGAGATGGACGATGGTGCGCATGCTCAGGCCTCCCCGGCGAGGCTGGTGTCCGCAGGCACCATCACCCGCAGCGATGCCGGACGAATGCGATAGCGCAGCGGCGTCTGCATGATGTTGACTTCGCCGTCGGTGGCGACGCGCAGGCGTTTGGCGCGGCGGTGGTGGGTTTCGATCTCGATTTCGGTGGTGCCGAGGATGTCGAAGTCGCGCGCCTCTTTCAGTTTGCCGAACAGCGCGTGCAGCGCCAGCCGCAGCAAACCCAGCCTGCCGGTGCGATGGCAGACGTACAGGCTCAATTTGCCGTCCGTCAGGCTCTTGCGCGTGCCGATGTTGAGGCCGTTCATCAGGTATTCGTTGTTGCCGATGAAGACGAAGGGCGTGCGCCGGCGATGTTCGACGTCGTCGATGCGCAAGCGCACGTCAAGGAAAGGATAGCGCCGCAAGGCTTCCATGGCCGCCCGGCAGAAGGCCAGCCACTTGCCGCGGCCGAGCCGGCTTTGCTGTTTTTCGCGGTCGCGCACGATGTCCGGATAGAGACCCAGGCTGGAGTTGTTGATGAACAGGGTGCCGTTGACTTCAGCGGTATCGATCGTCAGCGCCCTGCCTTGGGCAACGGTACGGATGGCGTCTTCCAGCACCAGTGGGATCTGCAGATCCTTGGCGAAGTGATTGAGCGTGCCCAGCGGCAGCACGCCGAA
>FJVX01001248.1_pt1 | contig 13272 bp, 8 predicted proteins | sample 1011901 | NCBI WGS metagenome assembly FJVX01 (sample SAMEA3912450, study PRJEB9761) | metagenome | biome: forest; material: soil | place: USA | collected 2011-06-22 | depth 0.1 m | reverse complement strand
GGCGGGGGAACCGTCTCCCTCCGAAGCTCTGCAAAATGCGGAGGTGATTCCGGAGATCGGGGCGGGACCGTCGGCGGCTCCCGCCACGAAACGGTGGACATCGCGGTGTCCGCCCTGACGCCGTTCTCGGGTCCGGCGCAAGCCAGCCTGCTGGGCCGCTCCGAGCGTTTCGACATCATGAATGCGGCGTTCATCAACGGCGTCTCCAGCCATATTTTCGATTTCGACGATACCCACCTCAAGACCATCATCCACCCCGCCGGTCCGGTGGTGTCGGCCCTGCTGGCGCTGTCGGAATACCATCCCATATCGGGCAAGGATTTCCTCAACGCCGCCATCCTCGGCGTGGAAACCGAATGTCGCATCGGCAACGCGGTCTATCCTAACCACTACGACGTCGGCTGGCACATCACCGGCACCGCGGGCGTATTCGGCGCGGCGGCGGCGGCGGGCAAAGTGTTGGGACTGGACGAGCAAAAAATGGTCTGGGCATTGGGACTGGCGGCATCGCAGCCGGTCGGCCTGCGCGAATCCTTCGGCTCGATGAACAAGAGTTTCAACCCGGGCCGCGCAGCCAGCAACGGCTTGTTTGCCGCCCTCCTGGCCTCCAAGGGCTACACCAGCTCGGACGGCATGATCGAAGCCAGGCGCGGCTGGGCCAACACCATCAGCACCAAACAGGATTACCGCGAAATCACCGAAGGCCTCGGCCAGCGCTACGAAGCGGCGCTGAACACCTACAAACCGTTCGCCTGCGGCATCGTGATCCATCCGGCGCTCGATGCTGCGATCCAGCTGCGCAATCAATACAAGCTGACGGCCGACCAGATCGCCGGCATCAGCCTGAAAGTGCATCCGCTGGTGATCGAGCTGACCGGCAAGAAGACGCCGCGCATCGGCCTGGAAGGCAAATTCAGCATCTACCATTCCGTCGCCGTAGCCATCATCGAAGGCGCGGCAGGCGAGCGCCAGTACAGCGACCGCGCCGTACAGGATTCGACCGTCATCGCCCTGCGCGACAAGGTGACGGCGATCATCGATCCGGCCATCAAACCCGAGCAGGTCGACATGACCATCACGCTCAAGGACGGCCGGACGCTGCACAAGTACATCGAGCACGCCATCGGCAGCCTGGAAGTGCCGATGAGCGATCAGCAGCTGGAAGCCAAATTCGCCGATCTGGTCAAAGGTATCCTGACCGATGCGCAGGCGCGCAAGTTGATGGACAGCTGCTGGAAAGTGGAGACGCTGAACAACGCGGGCGATATCGCCAGACTGGGAACCGTGCGGGCGTAATCAAAGCGGCTGGCGCATGCCCCGCCGGCAGCCACCAAACGCCTGTCGCAGATGGATGGAAAGCCGGCTTGGCGTCCGGCGCATCAGCCGCACCATGCCGCACCATGCCGCACATCAGCCTGACCAGCGGCGCGAGCCCGATCTCCGCACTGAAATACGCGGAAGTACAAGCGTTGCTGCATCGACACTGCATTGAAATCGTCTTAACGGACGTCCCTGTTTCATTATTTCCCAGCCCCCCTTAACCGACGCCAGCCCCTCCCATCGAGAAGGCATGCATATCGGATCCGCTCAATTGCCATTCCGGCAAGAGCGCGTGCAGGCATGTTGCACAAATCAAATACTTCAAGTTATAGTGAGAACTATTCTCATTTAGTTCGAGTATCCAGTCGCTGTTCCCGGAATGGAAAATAATCATGTCCAACGCTGAAGCCCGACAACAGATAGGCGTGCTCTACAACGAGCATCACGGCTGGCTGGCTACCTGGCTGAGCCACAAACTGCATTGCAAGAATCTCGGCGCCGATCTGGCCCAGGATACCTTCCTGCGCATCCTCGGCGCGCGCCTGCCAGTGGACTTGCGCGAACCCCGCGCTTACCTGGCCACGATTGCCAAAGGTTTGCTCAGCAATTATCTGCGCCGCAAGAAACTTGAAGAAGCTTATCTGGATGCCCTGAGCGCGATGCCGGAACCGATACAACCGTCGCCGGAAGAGCGCCTGCAGGTATTGGAAACGCTGGCCGAAATCGACCGCATCCTCGACAGCCTGCCGGCCAAGGCCAAGCAGGTATTCCTGCTGGCCCAGCTCGACGGACTGGCGTACGCCGATATCTGCGCCATCCTCAATCTCTCGCTGAGCACCGTCAAGCGCCATATGGTGCTGGCCTTCCGCCAGTGCCTGGCCGCGCTGTAGTGACACAGACCGCAGTGCGCGGCGCGTACGCCGATACCGCGATTCCCGACGAAATACTCAATGAAGCCGCGACCTGGCTCATGGAATTGCACGAAGGTCCGTTGAGTCCCGGCCAACGGATGCACCTGGTGCAATGGCGACAACGCAGCCCGGAACATGAACGCGCGTGGGAAAAAGCCAGCGTGTTGCTGGAAAAATTCGGCACGCTGCCGCCTTCCGGCATCCAGGCGCTCAAACAAACCGCCCTGCCCGAGCGACGCAAAGCGGTCAAGGTGCTGGCGGCGCTGATGCTGGCGCCCGCAGCCTGGATCACGTATCGCGCGGTGCCCTGGCTGTCCCATGAAGGGCGCTACGACACCGCCGTCGGCGAGCGCCTCGACATCGTGCTCGGCGACGGCAGCAACGTCAGCCTCAATACCAATACGCAGATTGATGTCAGTTTCAGCAATACCGAACGCGTCGTCCAACTTCGGCGCGGCGAGATCATGATTACCACGGCCAAAGACCAGGCCCGGTCGCCGCGTCCCTTCCTGGTGGCGGTCAACGAAGGGAAGATACGCGCGCTGGGCACGCGCTTCACGGTCCGGCAGCAGGAGCGCAGCAGCCAGGTCGCCGTGTTCGAAGGCGCGGTGGAAATCACGCCGCGCGATTGTCCCTCGGCCGGCACGGTCATGCCAGCCGGGAAGCAGTCGATGTTCTCCGCCACGCAAGTCGGTGCCGCCATGCCCTGCGACGACGCTGCTGCGGCCTGGACCAGCGGCATGCTGATTGCCGATCGCATGCCGATGTCGCAATTCATCGCCGAACTCAGCCACTATCGCAGCGGCTCCTTGCAGTACGACGCCGAGGTCGCCCAGTTGGCGGTGTCCGGCGTATTCCCGCTGGCCGACACCGGTTTCACGCTGTCCTTGCTCGAACAAACCATGCCGGTGCGCATCCAATATTTCACCCGCTACTGGGTACGCGTATTGCCGCGTTAAAAAATATTTTCACGAAAATGAGCCTTTTTCGATACTCGCGGGGCATATCAGATAAGAACAACAAATCTGATTCTCGAAAGGCTAGTCATGAATCCTCATCAGGAAAATACGCGATCACAGGGGAAGGCAATCTCGCGTAGCGGAACCGGCGCGCTCATCTTCAGGCAATCCGCCCTGTCGATGGCGATCAAATGCATCGCGGCCTCGCTGACGTGGTCGGCGCTGACGCATGCGCCGATGGCGCAGGCCGCGGATGCGACCGACGACGTCCGTGCCTATAGCATACCGGCGGGCCCGCTCAACCAGGCGCTGTCCGGATTCGCCGCGCGCGCCGGTGTACCGCTATCGTACGACGGCCGTTTGCTGGAGGGGAAAACCAGCAAGGGCCTGAACGGCAGTTTTTCCGTCAACGACGGCTTCAATCAACTGCTCGACGGCAGCGGCCTGCAAGCGCAACGCCTGCCCAATGGCGGCTTCACGCTGAAGACGCTGACGCCGGTCGACAATGCCCGCGCCGGTGGCGATGGGCAACAGCTGCAATCCATTGAAGTCAGCGCACAACGCACCAACAGCAAGCTGATCCGCCCGACACGGCAGAGCACGGTGGTCGAACGCGAAGAACTCAATGAACTGCGCCAGGCCTCCGACAGCCTCGCGACCGTGCTCAGCAAGGTGGTGCCGGGCATGGCCGACTCCAGCCACACCATCACCGACTACGGCCAGACGCTGCGCGGCCGCAATACCCTGGTGCTGGTGGACGGCATTCCGATCAACACCAATCGCGACTCGGCGCGCAACATGGCCACGCTCAACATGACCAGCATCGACAAAGTCGAAGTCTTGCGCGGCAGCAGCGCCATCTATGGCGCCGGCGCCAGCGGCGGCATCATCGCCGTGACCACGCGCCCTGCCGGCGGCGAGCCGTACGCGGAAACCACGTTCTCGCTCAAGTCGCCGCTCTCGCGCCTCGGCAGCGACGGCCTCGGCGGCGAAATCAATCACTTCATGTCCGGTTCCAGCGGCGTGGTCGACTACGCCCTCAATCTCGGCCTGCAGCATATCGGCGCTTCCTACGACGGCAAAGGCAACCGCATTGCGCCCGAACCCAGCCAGGGCGACCTGTTCGACAGCAACAATTACACCTTCGGCGGCAAGCTCGGCTTTCGCATCGATCGTGATCAGCGCCTGCAATTTTCCGCCAGCCGCTACGTCGCCGAACAGGACAGCAACTACGGCTCGAATCCCGCTGTCGCCAGCCTGCCGGCCGGATCTGCAGTAGCCTTGCCGCTCAACGGCCTGCAACTGGCAAACCAGAACCAGATCAAGAACACGCTGCTCAGCGTCGACTACCAGCACAAGGATTTCTTCGGTAGCGCGCTGTCGACGCAACTCTACTATCGCGACTACTTCACGCGCTTCACGCCTTTCGACGCGCGCGCCGTCTCGACGCGCGGCAACAATGTCGACCAGGTCATGCAGAACTCCAAAGTGTTCGGCGGGCGCGCCACGCTCGACACGCCATTGACGGAAAACACCAAATTGTTGTGGGGCATGGATTTCAATCAGGAACGCAGCGACATGCCTGACGACATTTTCAACCCTACCGCCTACGACGCCAGCGGCGGGATTGTTTTCCAAAGGACCGGCACGCTGATGTACATGCCGCCGCTGACCACGCGCAGCATCGGCACCTTCGGACAACTGCAATACAAGCTCAATGAGCAATGGGCATTCGAAGGCGGCCTGCGCTACGAGCGCGCCAACGCCAGTTATGACAATTTCGTTCCCTTGTCGCAAAGCCGCGCCGCCAGCCCGCAACAGGTCAAGGGCGGCTCGGTTTCTTACGGCGCCTGGCTGGCCAATCTCGGCGCAGTATTCAAACCGGTCAAGGGACACGAGATTTACGGCTCGTTCAGCCAAGGTTTCCAGCTGCCCGACATCGGCCTGCAAATCCGCAACGCCACCCCGGCATTCAATATCGGCTCATCGTCGCTGGAGCCGGTCAAGACCAACAACTATGAACTCGGCTGGCGCGGCGCTTTCGGCAATACGCTGGGCACGCTGGCGGTGTTTTACACCACCTCAAAACTGGGCGATGTGCAAAGCTTCAACAATGGCCTGATCCTGACGCGCACGGCGGAAAAGATCGTCGGCGTCGAAGCCGGCGTCGACTATCTGCCGGAGGACACCGCATGGGGCGGCGGCGCCACCTTCACCATGATGTGGGGTCGCGAAACGCCGCAAGGCAGCAACAGCGACCAGATCATGACCGGCTATCGCATCCCGCCGATGAAGATCACGACGTATGTGCAATACAAACCAGGCAGCAACTGGAGCAATCGCCTGCAAGCCACCTATTACGCTTCGCGCGACTACCGGCTCAGCGGCCAGACCAGCTTCGGCCGCCGCGAAGTCGGCAGCTATACGACGCTTGATCTGATCAGCCGCTACCAGATAACGCCGAAAGACAGCGTCACGCTCGGCATCGAAAACCTGCTCAATCGCTATTACCTTCCGGCCTACAGCCAGCTCATGCGCAACAGCAACAACACCAGCCGCTTGCCCGGAACCGGTGCAGTCCTGAACCTCAGCTACAGCCATCGCTGGTAATACCGGCAACACTGCAATATGCAATAAGCAACAAGCAGGCGGCAGCTCCCTGACAAGGTCCTGCGCCTACCCTCTCCACCATTCACGCGCGTCGACTGAACAGGCGCGAGCAACATTTTTTGCAGGCGTCATTCCATGTCAAATAATTAATACGAATCATTATTATTTTTATTTAAACAAGATTAAAAAGGAAATCCCATGGTTATCCAAAGCATCTTGGAACATGTCGGCGAGACGCCGATCGTACAACTCTCGCGCATGTTCCGGCATTCGCCCCACCGGGTCTACGCCAAACTGGAGTTGCTCAATCCCGCCGGCAGCGTCAAGGACAGGCCGGCGCGCTACATCATAGAACGCGGCCTGGCCGACGGCTCCATCCGGCCGGGTGCGCGCATCGTCGAAAGTTCATCCGGCAACCTGGCCATCGCGCTGGCCATGGTGTGCCGCATCCACGGCTTGTCGTTCACCGCGGTGGTCGATCCGAAGATCTCCGCCACCAACCTGCAAATCATCCGCTGCTACGGCGCCGATATCCAGATGGTGTCCGAGAAGGACAGCCAGGGCGGTTATCTGGAAACCCGCATCCGGCGCGTCAAGCAATTGCTGCAGGAAGATCCGCAAGCAGTCTGGATCAACCAGTATGCCAACGAGCGCAACTGGCAAAGCCACTACTACGGCGAAGGCCAGGAAATCCTGCACCAGATGGAGCAGGCGCCCGACTACCTGGTGCTCGGTGTCAGCACCTCGGGCACCTTGCATGGCATTGCGCGCCGCCTGCTGGAGAAATGGCCGGCGCTGAAAGTGGTCGGCGTCGACGCCGTCGGCTCGGTGCTCTTCGGCACGCCGCCCGGCACGCGCGAATTGCCGGGCATCGGCGCGAGCCGGGTACCGGAATTGCTCAGGCGCGACGAAATCCCGCAATGCATCCACATCGACGACTACGAATCCGCCGTCGCCTGCCGCCAACTGGTCGAGTGCGAAGGCATCTTCGCCGGCGGTTCCTCCGGCTCCGTCATGGCCGCCATCCAGCGCTTGTGCGCCGGCCTGCAACAACCCTCGCGCATCCTCACCATATTGCCGGACCGCGGCGATCGCTACCTCGACACCGTCTACGACGACGCCTGGCTGCAACGCATGCAGCAACGCCATGTGCAACGCATCCAGCCGGAACGTATCGCCCCCGCCTTCACAATCACCGACCTCCCCCTGATAGGACAAGCCGTATGAACAATTCCGCACCTTCCCTGCTGTACCTGAGCCGCGCCGACCTCGCCTCCCTCGGCGGCGGCAGCTCACAACCGTATGTCGACGCCATCCACGACGGCCTCGCCGCGCACGCGCGCGGCGAATATGTCCAACCGCTCAAACCCTATCTGCGCTGGCCCGGCGCCGACCACATCGCCGACCGCATCATCGCCATGCCATGCTATGTCGGGGGCGAACAACCTGTCGCCGGCCTCAAGTGGATAGGCAGCCGCCAGCACAATCCCGCCAGTTTCGGCAGGGAGCGCGCCAGCGCCGTCATCGTGCTCAACGATGCCCAGACCAATTACCCGATCGCGCTCATGGAAGGCGGCCTGATCAGCGGCATGCGCACCGCGGCGATCACCGCCGTGGCGACGCGCTACCTGGCGCGCCAGGGTTTCACCGATGTCGCCTGCATCGGTTGCGGCCCGATCGGACGCATGCAAATCCAGTCGCTGCTGGAGCAATTCCCCGGCATCGCCAGGCTGCATCTTTTCGATTTGTCGCACACCTCGGCGGCGGCCATGGCGGCCACTTGGTCGGAACAATATCCGCATGTCGAATTCCTGCCCGCGACCTCGGCGGAAGCTGCCGTGCGCGCCGCCGACGTGGTGGTGACCGCCACCGTGACCGACACCCCTTACCTGCCGTTCGACTGGCTCAAACCGGGCANCTNCGNNAGCACCCATGTCTCGATCATGGACGTGCACAAGGACGTCTACGAAAAGGCCGACAAAGTCATCGTCGACGATTGGGACCAATCCAACCGCGAGAAAAAAATCATCAACCAGTTGGTGCTGGAAGGTCGCTTCAGCCGTGAACAGCTGCATGCCGAACTCGGCGAAATCGTCATCGGCGAACGCCCCGGCCGCGAAAACGATGAAGAAATCATCTTGCTCAATCCCATGGGCATGGCGCTCGACGACCTCGTCTGCGCGCGGCATTTCTATCACCTCGCGCTGGCCAACAAGGTTGGGACCTCCTTGCCGCTCTACGGATAAACGCCATGCCGATTCCACTCAGACAGGAATTTCCGCGCACCTCCGACCTGCCCGATCCTCGCGCACCCGTCGTCGCCCTGTTGCAAGACCTGATCGACGCCTTGTGGCTGGAACAGCTATACGACTTCCGCCGGCACTGCAGCTTTGCCGCGGCTGCGGGCACTGACCGACAGGTGCTCTGCGTCAGTCTTGGCGATGGCCGCCGCCTGCAATTCGCAGGAAGCAGGCTGGACGGCCTGCGCCCGTTCCGCCTGGCGGCGCAGGCGCCGGTATTGCTGACCGCAGAGGACGACGCAGACGGCGCCCCCTTGTCGGCCGAAGCAACCGTCGTGCACTTGCAAAGTGCCGCGTGGTGGCAAGACCGGTCCGGACGCTTCCTGCATTTTTTCCTGCTGTCGCAACAGCAGGCGCTGGACACTGCCGCCTGCGAACCTGCGATCGCGGCGGCCCTGCAGCAAGCACCGGCGCAACTGCTGCATTGGGAACGCCTGAGCTGCCTGAAAGACCGACCCTTCCACCCACTGGCGCGCGCCAAGGACTGGGGTGGCGACGACCAGGTTGCGGCCTACCTGCCGACCGCAATGACGCCGTTTGCGCTGACCTGGATCGCGGCGCCGCGCGCACGACTGCGCAGCACTGCCGACCATCGCGGCCAGCCGCTCGCCGCCGCCGTGCTGGACGCCGCCCAACTCGCACGTTTGCATCGGGCGGCGCAAGACCGGCAGGCCGATGGCGACGCCTGGCTCTGGCTACCGGTGCATCCCTGGCAATGGCGCACGCTGCAAGCGCAGCAATCCGAACTCATCACCGATTGCATCCTGCTCGGCAACGATTTCGGCTGCGCGGCGCCGACCGCTTCCTTGCGCTCGCTGGCGCTACCGCAGCATGAGCATGTGCATCTGAAACTCGCGCTGTCGGTCAACACCCTCGGCGCCATCCGTACGCTGCCGCCACGCTACCTGCACAATGCCGACGCCGCGGCCGCCTGCCTGGAGACGCTGAAGGCAGACGATCCCTGGCTCGCGGCGCACCTGCAGCTGTGCGACGAAAGCCAGTGGTGGGCCAGGAGCACGGGCAATATGGACGATGCGGACGATGCCGAATTCATCCGCAATCGGGGCGAGCTGGCTTGCCTGGTCCGGCGTTATCCGGCGTTGCCGCAGCGCCTGTTCATACCGATGGCGGCGTTGCCGGCATGCCTCGCCGATGGCGCGCTGCCGGCATTCGATTACCTGCTCGGCGTCGGTGATGCCGGCGCCGAGCAAGCATGGAAATTGTTTGGCGATATCGCAGCGCTGCTGATCGGCCTCGGCCTGCGCTGCGTCGCCAAGGGCGTCATGCCCGAACTGCACGGCCAGAATGTCTTGCTGGTATGCCGCGGTGCCGAGATCGAAGCCTTGCTGCTGCGCGACCACGACACCCTGCGCATCTGCCCGCCCCAGCTGCGCCGTCACGGTCTCGGCGTGCCGGCCTATCGCATCGACCGCAGCACGCCGAACACGCTGGAGCTCGACGGCATCGAAGAACTGCTGGCCTATTTCCAGACGCTGGCAATCGAAGTCAACCTGTATGCCGTACTGGCGGCACTGGCGCAACGCTATGGCGATACCGAAGCGCGCGGCTGGCGCATCGTCCGCGACGCCATCACGGCCGCGCTGGCGGAGGTAAGCATGGCCGCAGCCGATACCGCACTGCTGCGCAAGCGCTTGCTGGAACAGGAACAATGGCCCTTCAAGCAAGTACTGGCGCCGTTGCTGGAACGGGAAAGCTTCGGCACCGGCATGCCCAGCAAGATGGGGACGATCGCCAATCCGCTTCTGAACGGAGCAGACTGAATGCGCTGGTTCCACCTCGCACCGCAAGGGCGCAACCTGATGCTGCTGCTGATTTGCCAGACCGTCACCACGCTCGGCATGATGACCGTGGTGCCGGTCATGCCGCTGTATGTTGCTTCACTGTCGCAAGCCGGTGCCTGGACCGATCCGGTCGCGGTGATGCGCTGGAGCAGCCTGGCGCTGGCCGCACCCGGGCTCGGCACGCTGTGTTGCGCGCCCTTTGCAGGACGTTTCTGCGACCGCTTCGGCTATCGCCGCATGCTGCTGCTGTCGCTGATCGCCTTCGTCGCCAGCATGCTGCTCATGGCGTTGAGCACGGGACTTGCCACTTTCATCGCCGGACGCCTGCTGCAAGGCGTGAGCACCATCGGCCTGATCTTGACGGCATTCATCGCGCGCATCAGCAACGACAGCGTACGCGGACGCAATTTCGGTTTGCAGGAAAGCGCCATCGCCGCCGGCGCCTTGCTCGGTCCGGTGCTGGGAGGCGTCATGCTCGACTACTGGTCCTTGCGCCCGATGTTGTTTGCCAGCGCACTGCTGACCGGTCTGGCCGGGACGCTATTGTGGAGCCGCACGCAAGAGCCCGCCGCATCGGCAACGCAAGCGGCAACCGTCGCCGATTTCCAGGGCTTGCGCAGCATCCTGCATCACCGCGACCTGCGCTGCTGGATGCTGGCCGCCTGCCTGGCGCAAGCGGCCGGCTTTGCCATGCTCACCGTGTTTGCGCTGTTCATCCCCGTGCGCTTCCCCGCACTCGACACGCCAGGCAGTGCGATCGGCCTGCTGCATGCACTGGGCTGGCTCGCCACCATGCTGGCGGGACCGCTGTGGGGACGCCTCAACGATCGCGGCGATGCACGGCGCCACTTCCTGCTTGCCGCCGCCGGCTGCGCCTTGTCGAGCGCCTTGCTGATGAGCTGCACGCAATTGTGGATGGTGGCGCTGTTGCGCCTGGCCCAGGGCGCCTGCTATGCGGCATTGACGCAATCCATGCTGCTGGCCTGCCTGCGTCAGTTGCCGTCCTCGGCCAACGGCCACTTCACCGGCCTGGGCCGCAGCTTCATGGTGGTCGGACAGTTGCTCGGCCCCTTGCTGGTGATTCTCTTTGCATCGCTGCTGCCGCCGCAACACCTGCTGTGGCTGGTGGCCCTGCTGTTCGTCTCGGCCGGCCTGCTGGTCTGGCGTCCGGGCCGCAACGCCCGGCATTCCCAACAAATTTAGCGAGGACTTCCATGTCTCATCATGACCAACAAACGGCCGGCATAGAACGCCGCCTGGCCGAACAATACCTCAACACCTACTGCCGCGAAACCGCGCACCCCGATCCGCGCATTGATGCCTTCGCCCCCGCGGATGAGGCGCTCATGCCGCACTGCGCAACATGGCGCCAGCAAGGGCTGATGCCGTTCGTGGTCGACTTGCCGGGCAGCGCTACACGGCTGGCCGGCGCCTTCAGCCATTTTTCGCCGGTCGGCTATCATCGCCTCGCCAGCGAATTGTGGGTGCAGCAATCCGGCCATTGGCGACGCATGGACGACGTCGCCGATCTGTCCGACCTGATCGCCGCGGCGCTGGCCGCCGCCAGCCCCTCGCCATCCGGCGCGATGCACAACCAGGCGCGTTTGCAAGCGCTGATGCGCAACAGCATCGCCAAAGTCAGGTGTTTTCATCAAGCCCCCGCGGCGCATGACCGACCTGACTATGTAGCGTCCGAACAGGGGCTGCGTTTCGGCCATGTCTTCCACGTCACCTCCAAAGCCTCGGACGGTTTCAGCGAAGCCGACTTGTGCGCCTACGCGCCGGAACTCGGCGCCTCGTTCCAATTGCACTACTTTGCGGTACGCTCCGACCTGCTGGACATGCAGACCATCGATCACAAAGCGGTGCCGATCGACCCTGCCGCCATGCATTTCGCCGAAGCCCTGCTCAGGGACGGTGAATATCGGTTGCTGCCCAGTCATCCCTGGCAGGCGCAATACCTGCTCGGACTGGACAACGTCGGCATGCTGGTGCGCGACGGTGCGCTGATTTCTCTCGGGCCGCTGGGAGAAAAAGTGTGGCCGACTTCATCGGTACGCACGGTCTGGCTGCCGCAGCAAAACCTGTTCTTCAAACTGTCGCTCAACATCCGCATCACCAACTTCGTGCGCAACAATCCCGACGAGCATGTCGCGCGCGCACTCGACGCCAGCATTGCCCTGGGCTTGTTGCCGGCGGCCCGGGTGCGACAAGAGCATTTCCGCATCCTCCAGGAGATCGGCAGCGAAACGCTGAAGGTGCCCGACAAGGAATTGCGCGCCGCCTGCGCCGTCATCTATCGCCAGGCCATGACGCAGGAAGAAGCGCGGGACGTGCATCTGGCGGCAGCCCTGCTGGAAGAATCCGCGCTCGGCGACATCCCGCTGCGGGCCTTGCTGCAGCAAGCCGCCGGCGACCGCGCGCCGGACGCCGACCTGCTGCGGCGCTGGTGGCGACGCTACCTCGACGTCAGCTTGTTGCCGATGCTGGAGTTGTTCGCCGACTACGGCATCAGCCTGGAAGCACACCTGCAGAATTCCCTGATCGGCTTCAAGGACGGTTGGCCGAACTGCGGCTATGTGCGCGACATGGAGGGTACTTCGATCAGCCGCCAGCGTTTTCCCTTCCTTGCCCGGCTGGATGCGGCCAGTCCGGCCTTGTATGACGAAGCGCTAGCCTGGCACCGCTTCCAGTACTACGTACTGGTCAACCATATCGGCCACGTCGCCGCCTGCCTGGCGCGGCTGGGCCCGTGCGACGAAGCCAGCCTGTGGCGCGACGCCGTGCAAAGCCTGCGCGGCTGCAAGGCGAGCGCGCTGGCGCTGGTGGAAACCCTGCTGCAACAAGCAACCTTGCCGGTCAAGGCCAACATGTTGAGCAGCTTTCATCAACAGGGCGAGACGCCTTCCTGGATCGCCATTCCCAATCCTTTGAGAAACTAAGCGCATGTCACCTTCCATGTCTCCCTCCTCTTATCAAAACCTGATCGTCAGTCCCGCCTATCGCCAGGCCAGCCGCCGCGTGCTGCGCCAGTTGCTTGAAGCGCTGCTGTTTGAACATGCGCTGGCCGATGTCGATATCCGCAACGGCGAGCTCCAGCTGAACGGTCTCGACCATCAAGGCGCCGGCATCGCCTACCGTTGCACGGTGCGCAGCACCTTCAGTTTCGCGCGCATCCGCGTGCTCAGCCCGCTCATGCGCACCGGCGCCGACGGCAGCGTTGCAGAAGCCGGCGATCCGGCCTTGTTCCTGACCGAAATTGCGGCGCTGCTCAATGCCGACCCGCTGCGCTTGCAGCAATTCGCCGCCGAGTTGCTGGCGACCCAGATCAAGGATGCGCAAACCTTGCACGCACGTAGTGGCGGCAGCG
>FJVX01000246.1_pt1 | contig 13707 bp, 10 predicted proteins | sample 1011901 | NCBI WGS metagenome assembly FJVX01 (sample SAMEA3912450, study PRJEB9761) | metagenome | biome: forest; material: soil | place: USA | collected 2011-06-22 | depth 0.1 m | reverse complement strand
GCGGGAGAAATCAGCCTTTTCACGGAAGAGCCGGCAGCAAAAACGCAATGTGAACTATCGGGGTACCTGAGCAAAGAATACCTGGAGGGACTTTCTGATCTTATGGAAATTTCGAATTTTCTGGAATCCAAGGGCATGGGAGTTTTTACATACGATATAGGCCTGTCGAATCGCGGGGAATTGGCCACGATTCTGGAAAGTGCCAAGTCCATGAACATCATGCTGGAATACCATGATCCGGAAAAAGAGGAAAACGTTCGTTATATATTAAAGAAACCGCAACAGGAAGGTTCGGAAGGCATCGACGTACTTCAGTTCTTACAAGAAAAGAAAAGTTTTACGTCGCTCCCGGAGCTGATTGAAAACATATGGGAACAGAGCGGCAGCAATCCCAATTCCATCGTATCTATTCTTAGCCGCGAGCCGATTGCGGGTCTTGAGCAGATCAGCAATTTTGATGACGATGAGGAAGAATTCGATCAGAAACCGAACATGAATACCGTCATTGCGTAAGTATGAGACGCTGGGACGAAACCACACGCAGGATCCAGGCGGTCGCTGTAAAACTGATCGTCTGAATCCGGCTCTACTGTTATTGGGTATGTCGCTTGCAGTTGCGCATACGTCGGTGCGATATCGACTTCGCGTGAGTCGGCATTCATCCGCGCCCGGCTCAGCTTGAAGCCGGTTTTTTATGCAGGACGCCAGGGCGCTGACTAGAACCCGAGGTAATCCATCTTGCCGATCTTCACGCCCTTGTGACGCAGGATGTCGTAGGCCGTCGTGACGTGGAACAGGAAATTCGGCAGCACGAAGGTGAACAGATAGGTCTGGCCGGTGAATGTCGTTTCCTGGCCGCGCAGCTTGATGACGATTTCGCGTTCTTGGCTGCCGTCGAATTGTTCCGGCTTCAGGGTTTCGAGGAAGGCAATCGTCTTGGCGATGCGCTCCTGCAATTGCGGGAAGGTGGTTTCTTCATCGGCGAAGCTCGGCGGCTGGATGGCCGTCAGGCGCGACGAGCCCAACTTGGCAGCATCGCTGGCGCGCTGGATTTGCCCGGTCAGTGCATACATGTCGTCAAACAGACGCGCGCTCAGGAAGGTCTCCGGATCGAGCTGGTTTTCTTCGATATGGGCGACAGCCTTGTTGAGCAAGGTTGACAAGATGGTCAGCGCGCGGGTGAAGACGGGGATGGAAGCCTGGTACATGGTGAGCGACATAGTGACTCCTGGAATGGGTGGGACAGACGTTGGCAACACTGCCGATGGCGTCTTGCCTGTTTTGGATAACAACTACATGACAAAGAACAACAACGGCTGCTGCAATCTTCTTCCATCATGAAGACAAGCAACCGCAGGGAATAAAAAAACCGACCAGCCCGGCATGGGCAACCGAACCGGTCGGCAAGGGGACGAAACACCTCATGGCGGCCGCACCGTGATTCAGTGCGGCGCGCCCTTACATCTTGTTGCCGGCCGCGTCGTTCTTCGCCTGCGTCTCAGTGGGCGCCAGCGGACCGTGCCAGCCGCCGCCGAGTGCGCGGATCAGGTTGACGGTCGAGCGAGCGCGTTCGCCGTCGAGCTGGACCGCGGCGCGTTGCTGTTGCAATACGGTGCGGTCGGCGTCGATCACGTTGAAGTAGCTGACCGAACCTTCGCGATACTGCACGTGCGACAGGTTGGCGGCGCGGTTCGATGCAGACACCGCGTCATCCTGCGCCTTGGTCTGGTCGCCCAGGATGCGCAGGCTGGCAAGGTTGTCTTCCACTTCGCGGAAGGCCGTCAGCACGGTCTGGCGATAGTTGGCGACGTCTTCTTCATACGCGGCGCGGGCACGATTGACGCCGGCTTCACGGCGACCGCCGTCGAAGATCGGCAGCGTCAGCGCCGTACCCACCAACGGACCCAGCAAGAAGGTGCGGCTGGACCAGTTGAACAGGTCGCCCAGCTTGGCCGATTCATAACCGAGACCGCCGGTCAGATCCAGACGCGGGAACCAGGCCGAACGGGCCACGCCGACGCGGGCGTTGGCGGCTGCCATGGCGCGTTCCGCGGCAGCGATGTCGGGACGGCGTTCCAGCAGGTCGGACGGCAGGCCGGCCGGGATCGTGATCGACAAACGCGTCAGCGGCTGCGGCGTGAAGTTGAACTCGGCCGGCGTCTTGCCCAGCAGGATCGCCAGTGCGTGTTCCGCATTGGCGCGCTGGCGGGCGATGCCGAAGGATTCCGATTGGGCGGAAGCCAGCTCGGACTTGGCGCGGGCGACGTCGACTTCGCTGATGTCGCCTTCGTCGAAGCGGCGTTGGACCAGCTTCAGCGATTGGGCGCGCAGTTCGACGGTGCCGCTGTACAGTTCTTGCTCGGCATCCAGTTCGCGCAGCAGGAAGTATTGCTGCGCGACGTCGGCTTGCAACGCCAGGCGCACCGAGTGGAACAGCGCTTCGCTGCGTTGCGCATCGGCGGTTGCCGCATCGACGGTGGAGGCGACGCGACCGAACAGGTCGGCTTCATACGACACGCCCAACTGTGCACGCCAGAGGGTGGTCGGCGTGGTGTTGGCGTCCGGCGCCAGGCCTTGCGAGGCCGGCGACTGGCGTTGACGGGTCGCGCCGAAGCCGGCGTCGATTTGCGGGAACAGGCCGGAGCGTGCATCCTGGCGCAGGGCGCGCGACTGGCTCAGGCGGGCGGCGGCAGCCTTCAGGTTCTGATTGGCGTCGAGCGCCTGGATTTCCAGGGCGTTGAGGCCTTCATCGTTGAAGATCTTCCACCATTCGCCGCGGGCCATGTCTTCGGCCGGTTGCGCGGTCTTCCAGTCGGAAGCTGCTTTTGCGTCAGCGGCTTCCTTGTAGGCGACCGAGGTGTTCACGGCGGGGCGTTCGTAGGTCGGCGCCACCGAGCAGCCTGCCAGCACCAGCATGGCTGCCAGCAGGACCGAACTTACTCTGAGACCTTGGACGGGCTTGAGCAGCTTGCCGCCCAGGCCTCCGAAGTTGTCGATTGATAGTGCGTTCATGTTATTTTTCCTTTGCTCATTGGCCGCGATTAACGACCATCGTGCGAATCGGCAGCCGGGACATGCGTACCGGCAGTCATCGGCGCTTCATGCTTGTGTGCGGTCTGCAGTTTCTTGCCGCCGCTGATGCTACGCAGCAGCACATAGAACACCGGCGTCAGGAACAGGCCGAACAGCGTCACGCCCAGCATGCCGAAGAACACCGCGATGCCCATCGCATGGCGCATTTCCGAACCGGCACCGGACGACGTCACCAGCGGCACCACTCCCATGATGAACGCGATCGAGGTCATCAGGATCGGACGCAGACGCAGGCGGCTGGCGTCGATCGCGGCACGGATCACGGTGCTGCCTTGCAGTTCCAGTTCGCGGGCGAATTCCACGATCAGGATCGCGTTCTTCGCCGACAGGCCCACCAGCACCATCAGACCGATCTGGGTGAAGATGTTGTTGTCGCCCTTGGTCAGCCAGACGCCGGTCAACGCCGCCAGGATGCTCATCGGCACGATCAGGATCACGGCCAGCGGCAGGGTCAGGCTTTCATACAGCGCCGCCAGCACCAGGAACACCAGCAGCACGCTGATCGGGAACACCCACACGCCGGCATTGCCTGCAAGGATCTTCTGATAGGTCAGGTCCGTCCATTCGAAGCGTACGCCGCGTGGCAGGGTTGCTGCAGCAACGCGTTCAGCCGCTTTCTCGGCCTGATCCGACGAATAGCCGGGAGCCGGGCCGCCGTTGATGTCGGCTGCGGTGAAGCCGTTGTAGCGCACCACCATTTCAGGGCCGAAAGTCTGCTTGACCTTGACTACCGAAGACAGCGGCACCATGTCGCCGGCGGCATTGCGGGTCTTGAGCTGGCCGATGTCGTCGGCCTTGGCGCGGAACGGCGCATCAGCCTGGGCACGCACCTGATACACGCGGCCGAAACGGTTGAAGTCATTGACGTACAGCGAACCCAGGTAGATCTGCATGGTGTTGAACACATCGGTCACGGGAATGCCGAGCTGCTTGGCTTTCACGCGGTCGAGGTCGACGTCCAGTTGCGGCACGTTGATCTGGTAGCTCGAGAACATCGGACCCAGTGCCGGTTCCTTGGCAGCGGCCTTCATGAAGGCTTGCGCCGCAGCGTCGAGTTCAGCGTAACCGACCGCGCCGTGGTCTTCGATCTGCATCTTGAAGCCGCCCAGCGTACCCAGACCCATCACCGGCGGCGGTGGGAACACGGCCGTGAAGGCTTCCTTGATGCCGCCGAATTTCTTGTTCAGCGACATGGCGATGGCGGTGCCCGACAGTTCCTTGCTCTTGCGTTCTTCGAAGGGTTTCAGGCCGACGAACACGATACCGGCGGAGGAGCTGTTGGTGAAGCCGTTGATCGACAAACCAGGGAAGGCAATCGCGCTGTCGACACCCGGTTCCTTCAGCATGATGTCGCTCATCTTGCGCATCACGTCTTCGCTGCGGTCGATCGAAGCGCCGTTAGGCAATTGCGCGAAGGCCACCAGGTATTGCTTGTCCTGGCCCGGCACGAAGCCGCCCGGCACGATGTAGGCGATGCCCACAGTGGCCGCCAGCAGCAGGGCGTACACGCCCATGGCCGAAGCCTTGCGCGAGATCACGCCGGTCACGCCTTTGCTGTAACCCTCGGAAGCGCGGTTGAAGAAGCGATTGAAGCGCACGAAGAAACCACCGAGGAAGCGATCCATCTGACGCGTCAGCCAGTCCGGCTTGGCGCCGTGGCCCTTGAGCAGCATCGCAGCCAAGGCAGGCGACAGGGTCAGCGAGTTGAATGCCGAGATCACGGTCGAGATCGCAATCGTCATCGCAAACTGCTTGTAGAACTGACCGGTCAGACCTGTCATGAAGGCCAGCGGAACGAACACCGCCACCAGCGTCAGCGCAATCGCAATGATCGGGCCGGACACTTCCTGCATGGCGCGATAGGTTGCTTCACGCGGACTCAGCCCTGCGCCGATATTCCGCTCGACGTTCTCCACGACCACAATGGCATCGTCGACCACAATCCCGATGGCGAGCACCATGCCGAACAGCGACAGGGCGTTGATGGAGTAACCGAAGCCCAGCATCAGCGAGAAGGTACCGACGATCGACACCGGCACGGCCAGCAGCGGGATGATCGAGGCGCGCCAGGTTTGCAGGAAGATGATCACCACGATCACGACCAGCGCAATCGCTTCGAGCAGGGTATGGACAACCGCTTCGATACTGGCGCGCACGAACTGGGTCGGGTCATAGACGATCTTGTATTCCACCGACGACGGGAAGTCTTTCGACAGGTCCTTCATCGCGGCGCGCACTTGCGTCGACACGTCCAGCGCATTGGCGCCAGGCGCCTGGAAGATCGGGATCGCCACCGCGGGCTTGTTGTCCAGCAGCGAGCGCAGGCCGTATTCGGACGCGGCCAGCTCGACGCGGGCGACGTCGCCCAGCTTGGTGATGGCGCCGTCAGGCGCGCTCTTGAGGATGATTTCGCGGAACTCTTCTTCGCTCTTCAGACGACCCTGGGCGTTGACGGACAATTGCACCGGCACGTCGGGCGAGCTGGGCGAAGCGCCGATGACGCCGGCGGCAACCTGCACGTTTTGTTCGCGGATCGACTTGATGACGTCGCTGGCGGTCAGGCCGCGTTGCGAGACCTTGTTCGGATCGAGCCAGACGCGCATGGAGTAGTTGCCCGAACCGAACAGGCCGACTTCGCCGACGCCCTGGATACGCGCCAGGCGGTCCTTCACGTTCAGCACGGCGTAGTTGCGCAGGTAGGTCGTGTCGTAGCGGTTGTCCGGCGAGATCAGGTGGACCACCATGGTCAGCGTCGGCGAGCTCTTGATGGTCGTCACGCCCAGGCGTTGCACGTCCTCAGGCAGGCGCGGCAAGGCTTGGGCAACGCGGTTCTGCACCAGTTGCTGGGCCTTGTCGGGATCGACGCCGAGACGGAAGTTGACCGTGATGGTCAGGTTGCCGTCGCTGTTGGCTTGCGACTGCATGTACAGCATGTTTTCCACGCCGTTGATCTGCTCTTCCAGCGGCGACGCCACTGTTTCGGCGATGACCTTCGGATTGGCGCCCGGATACTGCGCGCGCACCACGACCGATGGCGGCACCACTTCCGGATATTCGGAAATGGGCAGCTGGAACATGGCCAGCACCCCGGCCAGCAGCAGCAGTATCGAGAGCACGCCCGCGAAAATCGGGCGGTCGATAAAGAATTTTGAAATGTTCATGGGAATTCCCCGTTAATAATCTTTTGAAGCGGATCTTTTGAACCGGATCTTTTAAGCTCAGTATTAAATTTCTGATGAGCCAGTCTTAAGCTTTCTTGTCAGCCTTGGCGCCGGCAACCTTGACCATCGGCACCACGTTCGGTGCGACGGTGTCGCCCGGACGGACGCGTTGCAGGCCGTTGACGACGATGCGTTCACCCGACTTCAGGCCGTTTTCGATGACGCGCAGACCGTCCTGGTTGGCGCCGACGCGGACTTCACGGTAAGTAGCGTGGTTGTCCTTGTCGAGCACCAGCACGAAACGTTTGTCCTGGTCGGTGCCGAGCGCTTTTTCATCGATCAGCAGTGCTTCGCGCGGTGCGCCGCCGCCGAGGCGGATGCGGGCGTACAGGCCCGGCAGCAACTGGCCGTCGGCGTTGTCGAACACGGCGCGCACGCGGATGGTGCCGGAGGAAGTGTCGATACGGTTGTCGATCGAACCGACCTTGCCTTCGCGCGAGTAAGCGTCTTCATTGGCCAGGCCCAGGAACACCGGTACTTGCGTACCCTTGGCGCGCGCCGGATTGACGTATTTCAGGAAGCTTTGCTCATCCACGTCGAACGATGCGTAGATCTTCGACATCGACACCAGTGTCGACAGCGCCGGTGTGCTGGAGCCGACCGAAACGATGTTGCCGACGGTGACTTCGGCGCGCGACATGCGGCCCGAGACCGGCGCGGTGATCTGCGTGTATTCCAGGTTCAGCTTGGCCGAACGCAGGGCGGCTTGCGCAGCTTGCACGTTGGCGGCGGCTTCGCGGGAAGCATTTTGCTTTTCTTCGTAGTCGCGTTTGGCGATGGCGTTGTCGCCCAGCAGGCGTTGACCGCGCGCCACATCCGAGGCGGTGTAGGCGGCACGGGCTTCGGCGCCGGCCAGTTGCGCTTGCGCGCGGGCGACTTCAGCGGCGTAAGGACGCGGGTCGATGGTAAACAGCACATCGCCCTTCTTGACCATCGCGCCATCCTTGAAGTGCACGGCGGTCAGGGTGCCGGACACCAGCGGACGGATCTCGACGCGGTCGACTGCTTCGAGACGGCCGGAGTATTGCTGCCAGTCGGTGATCTGTTTGCTGACGACTTCGGCGACGTCGACGCTGGCGGCTTGCGGCGCTTGCTGTGCAACGGCGGTGGAGTCGACGCCGATGGCCGACAGCGTGCCGGCGACGGCGATGGCGATGACGGTCAGTACGGCCGCAGTGGCCAGATAGCGGTTGCGGAAGGTTGGGGTTGGGTTTTGGATATCGTTAGACATGGTGGACCTCATTAGGAAGGTTGGAAAGCAAGGTTTGTGGGGCCTGTACCGGTCACGCTGAAGCGGCGGCGCAGGAATTCGACGATTTCTTTGAGCAGGGGAATATGGGTGCGCAGCGCGCCGTGGGTCAGGCCGGCGAAGCGCGCGACTTGCGTGTGCACGCCGGCGCGGATCAGCGAGGACGCATATTTTTCCGCTTCGGTATGCAGCACGTCGCACTCGGCCGTGGCGATGAAGGCCGGCGGCAGTCCCGCCAGGCGGCTGGCTTCCAGCGGCGCGGCGTAGGGATGCAGGCGTTGCATGGTCTGCGGCAGGTACTGGCGGTAGCCGGCGGCGCATTTCTCTGCGGTGATATCCGAATTCAGGCGCTTGGCGTCGCCCAGCAAGGTCATGCTGGGATCGAGCATCGGGCTGATCAGCACTTGCGCGGCAAACGGCGCGGCGCAACGGTCGCGGGTGATCATGGTCAGGCTGGCGGCCAGGTTGCCGCCGGCATCGTCGCCCGCGACCGCGATGCGGCTGGTGTCGATGTGCAGGTCGGCGGCATTCTTCACGGCCCAGCAGCAGGCGGCGTAGGCGTCTTCCGGCGCGGCCGGGAAGGGCTTGGCCGGCGCCAGCGCGTAATCGACCGACAACACCACGGCATGGCTGTGCTGCGAAATGTATTGCGCCTGCAGGTCGGCATCGTCGAGCCCGCCCGAGACGAAACCGCCGCCATGGAAATACAAAACCAACGGCAGCAGCGGACCGGAGGTGTTCTTCAGCTTCTTCTCGCCGCTCGCCAGCGGGTGATACAGGCGCACAGGGATGCGTCCGATCGGGCCGGGGACGGTGAAATTGCTGACGGCGGATTCTTGTAAAACTTCCATGATGGGGTGGCTGGCGCAAAAGCCAGGTTCGCTAGATTGAAGCGGATTGTGCGCCACAGCACGGGGGCCGATAAAGCAGGCAAAATCAACAACACTGTTCGCCATGCCCGAACAATAGGCGTAAAATGACCGAATTAGTTTGGCGAAAATCGTGGGCGAGCCAATGCTGCTGTGGTTTTCGGGGTTTTTTTTCTGGTTGGGGTGGGGTGGGAGGAGGGGGATTCTGAGATAGCTGAGAGGGTGGGGAGGAGCTCGGGTTTGACGTACGGTAGGTTGTGATGGTGGTGGTGAACCAGAGGAGTTTGGTGCGGAGGAGGTGGTAGTGGGCTGTTTCTGGGGAGTTGTTGTGGTGAAGGGTTGTTTTGGGGAGGCGGCGGAGGACGGAGGCGGCACGACGGGCTTGGAGTTGCAGCGTGAAGATTGCTTGGTAGCCTTGGATGGCGTCCTGGGGGATGATGATCTGCACGGGCCAGCTGAGGCGGTAGGTCAGGCGGATGGCGGGGAGGCTGAGGCGGACGGAGCGGCGGGAGTCGACGGCGCTGTGGGCGAGGCTGCCGCCGTTGCGCGGGTCGATCTCGGCCGAGAGCCGGCCGGTGTCGACGCACGCCGAGAAGGCCTCCTGGGCGATCTCGGTCAGGGTGAAGCGGTCCCGCCAGCTGCTGCTGAGGTTGTCCAGGTGCCGGAAGACGGACAAGGCGAAGGCGTCGGCCTTGGCGCCGTCCGACATCAGGTATATGTGCTCCAGCGCGTCCAAGCTCCNGGTCAGGCCGTACGAGCTGAAGAGCAGCTCGCGGAGCGTCGCGGCCGCGGTGTGGTGCTTGCTCTGGATCCAGGCCTGGAATGCGCCGCCGAAGAGCTCGCTGAAGGGNGCGAGCTCGAGCTCGTCCGGACACACGGTCGCAAAGTCCATTTTGGGCTCGGCCGTGGCTCGGTATTTCTTGGTTGACTGGTGCTGTTTCATGTGCTTCAGCACCACGATGCTCCGGCCCGCCGTAAAGATGCGGTGGATGGCAGGCTTGAGGAAGCGGGGTGCGTGGAGGTTGCCCTCGGGGGTGCGCAGCAGATTGAACTGGCCGGTCCAAATCTGGGGCAGTGGAAGCTTGGTGGGCGATTCCGAGACAAAAAAGGTCCGGTCCCCAGGGAGAAGCTTCCCTTCTTCCATCCACAGCCGGATGGGCTTCAGATACACCTGGAAGCAGTCCAAGAAGATGGTGCCAAGCAGCCGAAATGTGTCTCGGCTGCCTTGCAGCTGGTTCATCCCGACGGCGTCGTACAAGAGCTCGAGGTAGCGGAAGGCGTGGGGGTTCCGCTCCTCCTGGAGCTGACGCACAATGTCTGCGAGCGCAGACAGCGGTGTCAACTTCGGGCTCAGTTCCTCGAGAACGCCCATGAGGCTCACGACGACGTCCGCCTCAACAGCGACAAGGCGGGTGTGGATCGAGGACAGCGCCAAGTCAAGGGAGTGCAGGGCTTTCTGCAGGCAGCCTTGGAAGACCTGGAGAAGAGGCGACTGCTCGTTCTTCTCAGCGAAATCTCGCAGCGGCGCGAGTTTCCGGCCGCACTCGGCAACCGAGGTGACCAAGGCTCTGTAGGAATCCCACGAGACCCCCTGGAGCTGGTACTTGGCGAGCGGGTTGCAATTCGGGTCGAAAAGGCTCGTCTCGAGACCGGCGAGCATAAAGAGGGCTTCCCGAAGCAGCTGGGTGGTGGAAATGGGCACCTTCCTGGACCTCCCCTCCTCGGTGATGGTTGAGGCATGTCTCCAGGCCTGGGCGTCTTCGACTTGCTTCAGCAGCTCGTCCCCGTGCGGCTTGACGGCCAAGTCCTGGGCTGTGCGCTGGCACCTGTCCTCGGCCGAGGACGCTGTGGTGAGGGTCTCGAGCGAGGCCTCCGACTCGGCATCCGCGTCGTCCTCGTCGCTGGAGCCGGGAGAATAGTCGACGAATCGCCAGACGTCCCGCTCGTGCTTCCAGCCGTCCTCTCTCGCGATGTCCCGCCAAGTCAGCGGGGGCGGGGCGTCCTCCTCGGGCTCGACCAGCGCGTCCAAGTCGGTCAACTTGGACTTTTGAACAGGCTGATCAGCGAGCTCGAGCAGCAGGTGGAGGATCTCGGGGGTGGTCTGGGTCCGGTGCGGCTCCAGGGCATCCAAGCGGGTGCGCAGAGCGACGGCGAGGGCATCTCGGCCAACCACGCTGAAGCGCTCCACCAGTCCGTCCAGGCGGGCCTCGACGTCAAACTGGTTTGTCCGCGTGAAGCTGTGGCCGCGCAGACGGGCCAGGACGGCCTCGCGGTAGGCATTTGGTTTGAGTGTCCCGCGTTGGGTCTAACGTCCCGTAGCCATGTCATCAGCGAGGGCTCTGAGGGGCTGCAAGCAAGCAAGACACACCTCTGGAATACATGTGGCGGTTACGGNTGCAACGAGCTCGTCTGTCAATGCTGCCAACTGCGCGAGATGTGCCATATTGTTGGCGTTGTCGAGCTGGGCATCCTGCTATGGTGCTGAAAGTGCTGGTTGGATGGTGGCCGACTCCACTGAAGCTGCAGGCACTGGGCCTGGGATAGATTTAAATTCAGTGGCAAGACGCGCTCTGGGACGCGTCAAGCCTCACCAAAGAGAGAGAAAAAGGGGATTGCAATAATCCAACAGTGAGATGTCCAGTCATGCGCGCCTGAGAGAGAGAAAAGAAGAAGAAAACCAACTCCCAAGGAGCAAATGGTCTCTGTCCAATGCCAATGTTCAAGGTCTCGTGAGGACCGTGCTGTAACTTGCAGGCTGACGTTCTGTGGTTGATGCGTGGATGCATCTGCGCCGCTCGGCTCCTGCAAGCTTCGGGGCGCATGGACCATCTGCTTCTTGGCACCTTGGCACCACTGCCCTGACACAGCAACTGGTACCAAATGACATCAGGCATCGCGCGGCGCCCCTTTTTGAAATTTTGGCCCTGCGTCTGCCGATGCACAGGGCACATCAGCAGAAGCACAGTATCCCCGGTTTAATTGCCGTGCCCGGCCACGACCAGACGACGCGCACGACACTGTCGCATCCCGATTCCCGAACCCATCGACACGACCCACGACCCACCGCCCACGATCCACGNNNCGACNCGACGACNCACGACGCACGACGCACGACAGGCGGCGCACGACACGGCGCACCACAAATGACGAGACCCGAATAACTCGCAGAGGTTCGACGCCGGCCACTCCGTGCAGATAAGCGACCGACCGCATCCACCNCCCTCCGACCCGACTCTCCGTGTCTCCGTCTCGATCCGCAGACATGGCGATTGCCCGCCCCGTGAGGGCCCTGGGCTTGGCTGCCGTCTTCATGTGGTGCTTCTTTGTGTGGCAGCTCTTCAAGCCGACAGCAGGGCCCATCAGGACGGCCGACCCCCGCGGCCCTCTCGAGCGGGATCCCAACCTCGATCGTAAGTACAAGGACACGACACGACACGCCGCGCCAATCCGCGCAGGCTGTCCTGCTTGCTGCCCCTTGCTGCCCCTTGCTGCTCCTTCGCTGACACCGATCGCGCCCACCAGCCACGGGCGAGCCCGAGGGCCTCCTCACATATGCGTCCAAGGAATACGCNCCGGGCCCCGCCGGCACCGCGCGCATCAACGCCACCCTGCTGGCCCTGGTGCGGAACGAGGAGCTGGACGGCATGTTGCAGGCCATGCGCGATCTCGAGCGGACCTGGAACCACAAGTTCAACTACCCCTGGACCTTCTTCAACGACGTCCCGTTCAGCGCCGACTTCAAGAAGAAGACGCAGGCCGTGACCAAGGCCGAGTGCAGATACGGTACGACGTCTCGCACCTGGCGGCGCATGAGGGGGGCCGATGGCTGACCGACGCAGAAATCATCCCCGAGGAGCACTGGGCGGTGCCCTCGTGGATCAACAACGACCTCTTCGTCGAGTCGGCCAAGATCCTCAAGGAGCAAAAGGTGCAGTACGCCGACATGGTGTCGTACCACCAGATGTGCCGNTGGAACAGCGGCCTCTTCTACAAGCACCCGGCCCTGGCCACCACGCAGTACTACTGGCGCGTCGAGCCCAAGGTGCACTTCTTCTGCGACGTCGACTACGACGTCTTCCGCTACATGCAGGACAACAACAAGACGTACGGCTTCACCATCAACCTGTACGACTCGCCGCAGTCCATCCGCACCCTGTGGCCCGAGACGGAAAAGTTNATGGCCGAGCACCCGGAGCACGTCCACGAGAACAACGCCATGGACTGGCTGACCGACAAGACGCGCCGCCCTGAGCACTTCGAGAAGGCCAACGGCTACTCGACCTGCCACTTCTGGAGCAACTTTGAGATTGCCGACATGACCTTCTGGCGCAGCAAGGCCTACGAGGACTACTTCAACCACCTCGACCGCGCCGGCGGCTTCTTCTACGAGCGCTGGGGCGACGCCCCCGTCCACAGCATCGCCCTGGGGCTGCTGGAGGACAAGAGCCGCATTCACTGGTNGGTCGCCTCGAACCAAGAAAGAGAGAGTGTCGCATGCTGACAGAACGGGTGGGCGCAGGTTCCGCGACATTGGCTACCAGCACATCCCTTTCTTCAACTGCCCCAACTCGCGCAAGTGCAAGGGCTGCGTGACCGGCCGCTTCACCGACGGCGANGCCNTCCTGNACAAGGAAGACTGCCGGCCCAACTGGTTCAAGTACGCCGGCATGGGCTGAGCGGCCCGGGCTTCTGCGGGTTTGAATTTGTACCTATGTATACTATTGTTGCGGTCAAGCGGGGCGGGTTTTGGACTACCACAGCATTGGGAACGACGAGGATGTCCGGCGCAGGGCGGCGTGTTTTTGGGTTTGATGCTCTAGAATAATGATTGAAAGCGGAACAATAGGGGGGGGACCCAAAAGGAGGTGGGTAGGGTCAGGGTCTCAGCGTCCCAGAAGGGGACAGCATTTTTGTATACTGCCTTGCCTCTCAAGCCAGGATCTCATCGAACCTCGCCGAGTACTGGCCGCACACCACGGCTGGAAATACCAGCTGTCCAACCCATCATAACAAAAAATCCAGCGCCAGCCGTGAAGCGGACCGGCTACATGTCTAACTCTGGCCCAAACACCGTGACCACTCCGGACGTACCGCCGACGCAAAACTGGTCTCCAAACCCGCCATCCTTCCACGCGAGACAACTCACGACATTCCTCCTCTCCTTCTCCTTCCCATCCCTCCCAACCACCTTCCTCCTCGCCTCGCTCCCGCCGCCCCACGGAACAGGCACCGTAGCAACCAGCTTGCCCGTCAACAAGTCCCACGCCCACACCCT
>FJVX01000321.1_pt1 | contig 13721 bp, 13 predicted proteins | sample 1011901 | NCBI WGS metagenome assembly FJVX01 (sample SAMEA3912450, study PRJEB9761) | metagenome | biome: forest; material: soil | place: USA | collected 2011-06-22 | depth 0.1 m | reverse complement strand
TCGTCATCGACGACCAGGATGTTAGCCATGTGCCTGCTTTCCTCACTAGATATTTTTGAGATTTTCTGTGCGACCGGTGAATTCTTTGCAAAGCACCGTTGCAAAATCAATCTGGCGTGTCGGCGAGGACGGTACGCATAATCGTACGGCACGCAGACACAAAAAACGCCGGGTTAATTTCGCAACCTTACTCGGTAAAGACCCATGTATCAACGGCAGCTACGGCAAAAATCTTAATCCTTATGCATCGGATGCTAACTTTAACAGCAAAATCAGTATTTTTGCGCCTCTTGTTTCGCTTCGATTTTGTATATCGACGCGGCCCCCATGTTCATCAATGATTTTCTTGACCATTGCGAGGCCCAAACCAGTACCTTTTGGTTTCGATGTTACATAAGGTTCGAATGCGTTCGCCAAAATCTTTGAGGCGAAGCCGGGGCCGTTGTCGGTGATGGTCAATCTCACGGCGCTGCGCGCCGCACCGCCCGAACCCTGATACTTGACCAGTTCCGTGGCCACTTCGATGCGCGGTGCGATGTCGCCGTTTTCGGCCACGGCGTCTTGTGCGTTCTGCAGCAGGTTGTGGATGACCTGGCGCAGTTGCGTGGCGTCTCCCATGACCTTCGGCAGATCCGGCGCCAGCCTGACGTGGATGCTGTCGCGGCCGTCGCCGGCCAGGTACAGATGCAGAATTTCTTCGGTCAGGGCATTCAGGTCCAGCGCGGAAGGCTTGGCCGGCGGCGTCTTTGCATATTCGCGGAAGTCGTCGACCATGTGCTTCATGGCGGTGACCTGATTGACGATCGTGGTCGTGCCTTTTGCCAGTATTGCTGCGTCCTGCGGCAGCAGCTTGTCGGACAGGCGCATCTGCAGGCGCTCGGCGGACAACTGGATCGGCGTCAACGGATTCTTGATTTCATGGGCCAGGCGCCGCGCCACTTCGCCCCAGGCAATCGAGCGCTGGGCGGAAATCACGTTGCTGATGTCGTCGAACACGACGACATAGCCGACGCCGCTTTCCACCGGCAGGTGCGAGCCGCGCGCCAGCAGGGTGGTCTTGCCGCTGGCCGAATCGCCTTCCTTGTGGCCTTCCTTGCGGTTTTCCGGCGCGGGGACGTCGATGCCGCCGTCAGTGTTGGTGTTTATGCCGCGATGCGGCAGTTCGATCTGCTGCTGCCAGTGCAGGCTGTCTTGCGGCGCGTCGGAGGCCAGTTGCGCGCGCTGTTCGGAAAAGGCCTTGATGATCGCTTCGGCAAACAAGGCCTGGCCTTCGATGGTGTGCAGCGGGGTGCCGATGCGGCCGCTGAAGTCGTAGCCGAGAATCCGGCGCACCGAGTCGTTGACGCTGACGATGCAGAACTCGCTGTCGAGCACCATCACGCCGGCCGACATGTTGGCCAGCACGGACTCCAGATAGGCCTTGGCGTTTTCCAGTTCTGCGCGGTTTTTTTCCACGGAGGTGCGCGCTTCCAGCAATTGCCGCGTCATGATGTTGAAGGACTGCGTCAGCGTGCCGAGTTCGTCCGAGGTGCTGACGATGGGTCGCGGCGACAGGTCGCCCTCGGCTACCGCCTTGGTGCCTTCGGCCAGCAGCAGCAAAGGTTTGGCCAGGTCGCTGGCGATCAGGAAGGCGCTGGCGATGGCGCCGAAGATCGCCAGCAGCAGCGTCAGGGTCAGCGTGACGATGTAGATCTTGCGCAGACCGGAGCGCGCCACCGAGCGTTGCTGGTATTCGCTGTAGGCCAGCCGCAGGGTTTCCGCGTTGGTGGCGAGGTAGTCCGGCACCGGCTGCAGGATCTGCAGGAAGCGGCTGTCGTTTTGCAGGCCCATGGCCTTGGACGAGGCCGGCACCGAGATCACCACGTGCAGGCGCAGGTTGCCGTCCGAATCCGACTCGCCGTTGAGAGGACGCGAGTCGTCGCTTTCCACGACCGAGTAGCCGCGCGTGACCTTGGCCTGTCGCATCATCGCCGTGGTCGGCACGGTCGGCGTGAGCACGCCGATGCGTCCGCCCACGGTCGCCAGCACCTGGCCGCTGGCGCTGACGACGGTGATCTCCATGCTCTGGTCGCGTTGCCGCGACAGATAGGTAACCTGTTCGGAATCGGACATGTCGGCCAGTTCCTGCGCCATCGCGCGGCCGCGCGCGGTCAGGTCGGTCAGCGACGAGTCCAGCGCATTGCGGCCGAGATTGAGGCCGGCTTCCAGCGCGGCTTCCATGCGTACGTCGAACCACGATTCGATCGAGCGCGAGACAAATTGCACCGACACCAGATAAATCACCGCGCCGGGCAGGATGCCGATCAACGCGAACAGCATGACCAGCCGCGCCAGCAGTTTGGAGCCGAACTTGCCGCGCCGGTAGCGCTTGTACAGCCGCGTGAGCAGCAGCACGACCAGGAACAGCAGGGCCACGGCCGCCAGCGCGTTCAGGCCCAGCAGCCAGGGATAGTGTTGGTCGAACAGGGCGGAGTTTTCAGAGGCCGAGGCCAGCAGGAACAGGAGGATGCTGATGACGCTGCCGCCCACCACCAGCAGATAGCGCAGGGTACGGGTCATTCGACTTTGAAGGTAAATTCTTTCCAATCGGAGGAAAGGCGCCAGTCGCTGTTATTGAGCGCGTTGATCTGGAACGGTTTGGGCAGCTGGGCCACGTCCAGGCGCATGCGCAGGCCGACGTTGTAGATGTCGCCGGACTTGAGCGTGCTCTTGTCGGCAATGATCCAGCGCGGCGGCCGGCGGATCAGCGACAGGGCATCTTCCAGCGATGAAAAACTTTGTTGCAACTGGCCGCTGGTCGAGGCGTGATACTGGCGCGTCAGCACGTTGAAAGAGATGCGCACCGTGCGCGAGACCGAAATCGACACTTCGTCGAACCAGTACCAGCGCCGCCGCGTGAGTTGCACGTCGGTGGTGAAGTACAGCGGCACGCCGCGCACCAGGGCGTCTTCCAGGCTGCGATTGAGTTCGAACGAATACGACGCAGACAGCCGGTAGCCGTCGTCGGTGGCCTCCAGCGAGGCTTGCGTGATATCGATTTCCGCTGCGTGGCCATGGGGCTGCGAAAACAGCAGGACCAGCGCCAGCATCACGCAGCGCAGTTGCCAAAGCAGTTGCAGGAGCGGACGGATGGCAGTCGACGTCACCGGCGCAGGATGGCGGAATGACGGCAGATGAGTGGAGATAAGGGCCGATTGCGTCAATTCATGGTCCAGTTTTTTGAAACAGCGCATAAAACAGGCCGTCATGGTCGGTTTCTGCACTGGCGGTCGGCAGCAGTTGACCTGGAGCGGGCAGTCGGACGGCTTGGTTGCGCTGGGCGAACGCGGCAGCCTGATCTTCCGACTCCTGCGGCCACAACGAACAAGTTACCAACAGCAATTTACCATCCGGCTTTAGCATCTGCCAAAGATTGTCGAGGATTTGCGAGGAAAGTGTTGCGAGTTGCGTCGTATCAGTTTTGCGGCGCAGCCAGCGAATGTCCGGGTGTCGGCGCACAATGCCCGAGGCAGTACAGGGGACATCGGCGAGAATGCGGTCGAATTGTTTTCCATCCCACCAGCCGTCGGCAGCACCGTCACTACGTGCATCGCCGGCTTTGAGCACGGCGCTCAATTGCAGGCGCTGCAGGTTTTCTTCGATGCGGCGCAGACGCTTGGGATCATGGTCCAACGCCACCAGATCGATGTCGGCGCATTCGAGCAAGTGGCCGGTCTTGCCGCCGGGAGCGGCGCAGGCGTCGAGCACGTACATGCCGTCGTGCACGTCCAGCAAAGTCGCGGCCAGTTGCGCGGCAGCGTCCTGCACCGACGTCAGGCCATCGGTAAAGCCGGGTATTTGCGCGACCGGCACGGGTTTGTCCAGGCGCACCGCGTCCGGGCCGACCTGGCGCGCGCCGATGCCTTGCGCGGTCAGCGTCTGCAAATAAGCTGCGACGGTGGTTTTGCGGCGATTGACGCGCAGGGTCAGCGGCGGCGGGGCATTACCGGCGCGCAGGATGTCTTGCCACTGGTCCGGATAGGCGGCCTTGAGCCGGTCGATCCACCAGGTCGGATAATTCCATGCACCAGCCGGCGTCTTTTCCACCTGCGGCAGCAAGGTCGCGCGTTCACGCAGGAAGCGGCGCAGGATGGCGTTGACTACGCCTTTGGCATGGCTCATCTCGGGATCGGCCGCGGCGGCCTCGACTGCCTGATTCACCACCGTGAAATCGTCGTAGGCGGGATTGGCTTGATCCAGCAGCAGGCTCAGCGCACAGGTCAGCAGACCGTGCAGCACCGCCGGTTGCGGCGGCTTGTTGGCCAGCAGGCTGAGCAGGCCGTCGGCCACGCCCAGTTTGCGCATGCTCAGATAGGACAGGTCCTGGATCGCGCCGCGCGCCTGCGGCGTCGCGGCGCCGTGCGAAAAGATGCGCGCCAGCGCCTGCGGCAGGGCGACGCCGTCGCGCACGCTGACGATCGCCTGTGCGGCGCCATGCAGGCCATGGGCCAGGGAATCTGTTTTTAAGGAAACTTGAGTCACGTTAATGCTTGTTAAGGGCTGGTTCGACGCCGAAGCCGACGCCTGTCAAAACGCCGCCGATTGCGCGGTCCGACCTGGCTTGCTCAATCCGGGCGTCCACGCGGAGCGTCAGTGTACCAGCGACCAAGGCCGCGCCGCTATTGCGGATGACCGGTGCTGCACAAAAATCGGACTTTCACCTTGCAGCAAGGGCGGGATGGGGCTCACCGGCAGGATTTCGCCAATTCGGCTACAGTGTCTCCCTCTTTTCTGACCCGGAAGACCCGTCTCATGGAAACCGCTTCTGCAATACAGGGCAAGCAGCAGGACATCGCCGGCTGGATGATCACGCTGCTGGCTGCCGCTTGCGGCATCATCGTCGCCAATCTTTACTACGCGCAGCCGCTGATCGGCCCGATTGCGGCCGCCACCGGCATCTCGCCCGGCGCCGCCGGACTGATCGTCACGCTGGCGCAGGTCGGCTATGGGCTGGGTTTGCTGTTCATCGTCCCGGCCGGCGACCTGCTCGAAAACCGCAAGCTGGTCGTGAGCCTGATGGTGATCACCTGCATCGCCCTGGTCGGCGCCGCCTATGCGAACAACGCCACGCAATTTTTCCTGGCGGCGTTCATCATCGGCGTCAGTTCCGTCGGCGCTCAGGTGCTGGTGCCGTACGCCGCACACATGTCGCTGCCGGAAACGCGCGGGCGCGCCGTCGGCAATGTCATGAGCGGCTTGCTGATGGGGATACTGCTGGCGCGGCCCTTGGCTAGCCTGGTGGCGGATTTGCTGGGCTGGCACGCGATCTTCGGCTTGTCGGCGGTCGCCATCGCATTGCTGGCGCTGGTGTTGCTGCGCTATCTGCCGCAACGCCGTCCGCCGGCCGGCATGCACTATTTCGCCTTGCTGGCGTCGATGTGGCATCTGGTCAAAACGACGCCGGTCCTGCGCCGCCGTTCGATGTATCACGCGTTGGCGTTTGCCGCCTTCAGCCTGTTCTGGACGACCTCGCCGCTGTGGTTGGCAAGTCCTGCATTCAACATGTCGCAACAGGGCATTGCGCTGTTCGCCTTTGCCGGCGTGATCGGCGTGATCGCGGCGCCGATTGCCGGTCGGGTGGCCGACCGCGGCTGGAGCCGTCCGGCCACCGGCATCGCCATGCTGTCGATCGCCGCCGCATTCTTGCTGACGCATTTCTGGTCGGGTGGACGCGAATCGTCGCTGGCGGTCTTGCTGGCGGCGGCGATTTTGCTCGACTTCGGCGTATCGGCCAATCTGGTGCTGAGCCAGCGCGCCATCTACGCGCTGGGCGGAGAAATCCGCAGCCGCCTCAACGGCTTGTTCATGGCGACGTTCTTCGGCGGCGGCGCGCTTGGATCGGCGCTGGGCGCCTGGATTTATGCCGAAGGAGGCTGGAGCGCCACGTCCTTGCTGGGTTTTGCGTTTCCGGCGATGGCGTTGCTGTATTACTTCACCGAGTTCCGGGCGACGGCCAGATAAGCCTTTTCGGAGGCCAAAAAGCAACACAGGAGCCGCAGCTCCTGTGTTCTCGCCAACTTCCCCGGGTTTGAAACCTCAAACGCCCCAGAGGATGTCGTAATTTCCCTTCTTTGCTTCACGCAACATGTCCAGCAGCGGGTAAGCGCGCGCCGAAAATGTTACCGGCTCGATTTTTTCGTGGCCGTGGTCGTCGCCGTTCTCGTTGTGATGTGCATGCACGTCGCGCTCCAGCGCTGCGACCGCTTCATGCGCCTTGCTGGAGTCGATTTGCTTTTCCAGCAGGGCGAGCGCTTCGCCGCTTTCGGCCGCGGTGATCACGCCGCGCGTGATGTCTTTGCGCAGCAGGTCGAGGATGGGCTTGGCATGCGATTCATACATGACAACATCGGCAGCAGCTTTTGATTTGAACGTAACCAGCATATTTCCTCAGGGTATTGATGTTAGTCAGAGCGTTTCCCTTGAACAGGTTCTTACGGATAACGCTTAATGCAATATTCGGTCTACAACTGTCTTATAGGATACCTCGTCACCGCCGCGCTTGTCATCTTCGCCTTGGAGGGGCGCCTCAGGCGGGCTTGAAGGAGGTGTAAAAGGTTTCGATGTTTTCCGGCGTCAGCGCTTTTTCGCCGCCGACGATCAGCACCTGATAGATCCGCTTGTCCCTGGCCACCAGCCGCGCCATCAGCACGGCGGGCTGGCCGCGCGCCACGCCGGCGGCGACCACCTCAAGCACCTGGCCGCCTTCCACTTTGCCCGGGATGGACGTGTCGCGCACCGTACCGCCGATATTGTTGATCAGCGCGGTGCGCATCGATTCCAGCGCCTTGGGCGCCTGCGCGGCGTCGGTCAGTTCCGCCGCGCCGACGGCGAAGGTTACGCCGTCGATTTCGGCGGCGGTCATGGTCATCGTCACCGGCAGGCCGTTCAGGTCGATCTGGCGCGAGAACGAGGCCGGCTTGGCGGGCAACAGGACGGTGAACTGGATCTTGTCGCCATGCGCTTCGCGCCAGTTGTACTTGGGCGAGCACGCGGCCAGCAAGGCAAGGGCGCAGCTCAAGATAAGGAATCGGAGTGAACGCATGGGCAGGACTCAGGGTATGGGTGACGCCGGCGCTTGCCGGGAAAAGGTGCGCACGCCGAACACCACGCCGATGCACAGGAAGGCGACGCCGGCCAGTATTTTCATGCCCGGCGCCGTGCCGCGCAAGAGGAAGGCGTACAGCAGCGCCGCCAGGGTTTCGAACACGATCAGCTGCGCCACCAGTGCGGTGGGCAGCAACTGGCTGGCCTTGTTCCACAGCAGCGTGCCGATCCAGGACGCGGACAGGCCGATCAGCAGCATCATCAGAATGTAGACGCCCGGACGCGGCCCCAGCGGGAAGTCGTAAGCGTTGCCGGCGACATGGTTGTAGATGCCGTACAGGACGAAACCGGCCAGCGCCATCGGCAGCGTCGCCAGACCCTGCGCGGTGGCCCAGGTGATCGAGTTGATGCGCGGATGGGCGCGCAGGTAGCGTGAATTGACGATCGGATACCAGGTCCAGCCGGCAACGGCGCAGATCGCGACGATGCAGCCCAGCATGTAGTCCGTGGTCGAGCGGGTATTGCCGGTGTTGTTCCTGAGATGTTCAAGCTCGCTGCTGTTGACCAGCACCAGGCCCAGGCCCAGAATCGCCAGCGATGGCGCCAGACGGCTCCAGGCCACCGATTCCGATACATGTCCAGGACGCCAGTTGGCGCAGACCGAAATGACGATCGGCAAGGTGCCGATCAGCATGGTCGGCAGCGGCGCATCCGCCAGCTGGATTGAGGTGGCCAGCATGGCGTAGTACAACAGGTTGCCCACCAGCGAGAGCCTGAAGGCGACCTTCCAGTCCTCCCGGCTCAACGCGGCGATGCGCTTGCGGTCGAAGCAGGCCGGCACCAGCGCGATCAGGCCGAACGCGACATAGCGCCCCAGCGACAACACCACGCCGGGATAGTCGGCCAGCAACAAGGGCGTGACGAAAACCAGGCCCCACATCAGGCCGGCGCACAGGGCGCAGAGAATGCCAATCAGCATGGAAGACAATCAGAGAACATGAAAAACACGGGCATCATACGTGATCACGAAAATCAGAGTGGAGTATCGCGACGGCGCCAGTATCGCCGCTTACCGGCATTCGCGCTGGAACTGATCTTCCAGCCGGGCGCGCCGGCCATACCGGATCTGGCCCGTGGCGCTGTTGGATGAATTGACCTGCACGCCGGGAATGGATGAGGGCGGCGGGACAAAGCCGCCGTCGCGGCGCCGTTCCTGCGGATAGGTATTGTGCTGCGGCTCCGGTTCGCCATGCCGGGCGCGCTCGATGTCGGCGCGCAACTGGCGACAGCGCGGGCTGAGTTCGGGTTCTTTCGTGCTGGTGTTTCCGGCATCTCTGGCGGCTTGATCGTCAAGGCTCTTTTGCACATCGGGCGGCAGCAGATTCATGGCCTTGCCGATATCGCGATCGCTGGCAATATTTTCGGCGCCGCAAGCGACTGCGCTGGTCAAAGCCAGCAACAGGGAAACGACGGCGATGCGGACGTGTTTGTTCATGAGGGGGGACGCAGGTTTATTGTTCGCGCAAGGCGCGGCGGTATTGAATCGCTTCCGCGATGTGCGCCTTGCCGATGACCGGCGCCTGGGCCAGATCGGCGATGGTGCGGGCGACCTTCAGCACGCGATGATAGGCGCGCGCCGACCAGTTCAGACGCGTCATGGCGGTGCGCAGCAAGTCTTCGCCGGCGGCGTCGGGTTTGCAGTGGGTGTCGATTTCGCTGGTCGACAAGAGATGGTTGCTCTTTTGCTGACGCTGTTGTTGCAGGTCGAAGCTGAGCGCCACGCGCCCGGCGATGCTGGCCGATGTCTCGCCATTGGCTTGCTGCAGCAGTTCCTCATGCGCGAGCGCGCCGACCTGGATTTGCATGTCGATGCGATCGAGCAGCGGTCCGGAAATTTTTCCCTGGTAACGTCCCACCTGATCCGGCGTGCAGCGGCATTGTTTCTCCGGATGGCCGAGAAATCCGCACGGACAGGGATTCATCGCGGCAATCAGTTGGAACCGCGCCGGGAAGTCCGCCTGCCGCGCCGCGCGTGAAATCGTGATGCGGCCGGACTCCAGCGGCTCGCGCAAGACTTCCAGCACCCTGCGATCGAATTCCGGCAGTTCGTCCAAAAACAAGACACCGCGATGCGCCAGCGAAATTTCTCCCGGACGCGGGGTGCCGCCGCCGCCCACCAGCGCCACGCCGGAAGCGGTATGGTGCGGCGAGCGATAGGGACGGGTCTTCCATCGCGCAGACGAGAAGCCGCCCGTCAGCGATTGCACCGCAGCGGACTCCAGCGCTTCGTCGTCGGTCATCGGCGGCAGGATGCCGGGGAAACGGGCCGCCAGCATGGACTTGCCGGTTCCCGGCGGACCGACCAGCAGGACGCTGTGCCCGCCCGCTGCCGCCACCTCCAGCGCGCGCTTGGCCTGCAACTGGCCCTTGACGTCGGAAAAATCGAGATAGGCCGGCGCGCCGGGGGACTGCACGGAAGGGCGATGCCGGCTCAGTTTCGCATCCGGGTCATGGCCGGCAAAATGGGCGCACACCTGCAGCAGCGAGTCGGCGGGAAAGATCGTCGCATCGGTGACCAATGCCGCCTCGTCGGCGTTCTCGCGCGGCAGGATGAAGGTGCGTGGGCAACCGTCGCTGTGGTTCGACTTGTGCATGGCGTAGGTCATCGCCAGCGCGCCGCGAATCGGACGCAGGTCGCCGGACAAGGACAGCTCGCCGGCGAATTCGTAGCCGTCGAGCGCATCGCCCGGCATCTGGCCCGATGCCGCCAGGATGCCCAGCGCGATCGGCAGATCGAAGCGGCCGGATTCCTTGGGTAAATCGGCGGGAGCCAGGTTGACGGTGATTCTCTTGGCGGGGAATTCAAAGCGCGCGTTCTGCAATGCCGCGCGCACGCGATCCTTGGATTCCTTGACCTCGGTTTCGGGGAGACCGACGATGGTGAAGGAGGGCAAGCCGTTGGCCAGATGCACTTCCACCGTGACTTGCGGCGCTTCCATGCCCGCCAGCGCACGGCTCTTCAATACGGCAAGACTCATGCAGCCGGCGCCTCAGACCGCTTTCTGGCGTGCTTCCAGTTCCGCCACGCGCGCTTCCAGTTCATCCAGCTTGGCGCGCGTCTTGGCCAGCACCTGCGCCTGGATATCGAACTCTTCGCGGGTCACCAGGTCGAGCTTGGAAAAGCCCTGGCTCAGCATCGCCTTGACGTTTTTTTCGATGTCTTTGGCGGGAGAATTTTCGATGGCTTTGTTGATTTTGGATTGAAGATCTTCGAAAAATTGTGGCTTGTCCATGATGGGTTCCTTTAGGGGTAATGACACTTCGACAAGTGTAGCGCTTTCGTTGTGCCGAGGGAAAACAAAAAGAGAAAAGCGCCCGCTCCTGCTTGGTGTGAATCAGGCGGGCACAGTTCAATGCAATGCGCGGATATTGTCGGGAGCCAGCTCAGCGCAACCGGGGTTCAGCGCTTAGCAGGGGAGGCAGTTCGGTCTTCAGGAAATCGACGAAAGTACGCACGGCCGGCGCGAGGCCGCGTCGCGACGGGAACAGCACCACCAGATGCCCCGCCTTCGGACGCCATGCGGGCAGTACGAGGTTGAGCGTACGGGCTTCCAGTGCGTCGATGCAGAGATAGAACGGCAGCGCCGCGACTCCCATCCCTGCCATGACGGTCTCTTTCAGGATGGACAGATTGTCGCTTTGCAGGCGCAGTTTTTTGATCGGGATGTCGCGCCGCGCATTGTCGCCATCGCAAAGCTCCCAGGCGATCTCCGTGCCGTTCATCGGCGCATACAGCAGGGCGTCGGCTTGCGCGAGCGCTTCAAGGGTGTCGATCCGGCCGTTTTGCGCGAGATAGATCGGGCTTGCCGCCAGCACCCAGCGCGTCGTGCAGAGATTGGCCTTGACCAGGCTGGACGATTCCATCTCGGCGTTGACGCCGCGCACGACGACGTCGATGTTCTCTTCGATCAGATCGACGCGGCGGTTGGCAGCCTGGATGATCAGACGGATTTTCGGATACTTCAGCATGAAACCCGGCAGCAGGCGCGCCAGTACGAGGTCGGCGATCGCCACCGGCAAGCTGGCGCGGACCGTGCCGGCCGGTTCTGCCTGGCGTTGGCGCACGGCGGCTTCTCCGGCCATCGCTTCGGCCACCATCGCGGCACAGTGCACGTACAGCTCTTGCCCGGCGTCGGTCAGGCTCAGGCTGCGCGATGTCCGTTGCAGCAGGCGCGTGTCCAGCGTCGCTTCCAATTGGGAAATACGGCGGGAAATGCTCGATTTCGGCATGTCCAGCGCATCGCCGGCGGCGGTGAAACTGCGGCGTTCGACCACTTGGGTGAAGAGATAGAGATCATTCAAATCAACGGACAGCAGGTTCATCAGAAATCCTGTTTTTGAACGTTCCGTGGGTGGAACGATAGGTTATGGATTTGCGTATTTTTCTTTCAACGTGGCCTGGCTAGGATGGTCGCACATGAAGAAGCGCCGTGCCGGATACCGGGCTTCTGTAGCGAGATGTCTACGCGGAGTCGCTTCTTCATCAGTCGCTGTCAACTCTATCCGCAATTCATTTCTCCGAGGGGAACCGCATGAAGAATCAACGAAAAATCACCCATATTCTGGCCGCAGCAGTTTTTTCCGTATTTGCCATGGCGTCGGCCAGCTCCGCAATCGCCGCCGACGCCGCGACTCCGGTTGCGGCGGTCAAGGCGTCGAACCTGTCTCTGCTGTCGCGCGACAATACCGTTCTGGTGCTGGTCGATCATCAGGTGGGGCTGTTCACCGGCGTGCGCGACATCCCGGTAGCGGACCTCAAGCACAATGTGGTGGCGCTGGCCAAGGCCGCCAAACTCATGGGTATTCCCGTGGTGATGACCGCCACCATGCCGGATGGCATGTGGGGGCCGACCATTCCCGAACTGACCGCGGTGCTGCCCGACGTGCCGGTCATCAGCCGCACCGTCATCAACGCCTGGGACGATCCAAAGGTGCGCGAAGCGATCAAGAAGACCGGCCGCAAGCAAATTCTGATCGCCGGCGTTTCGCTGGAAGTGTGTGCCGCATTCCCCGCGCTGTCGGCGACGGCTGCCGGCTACGATGCCCGCGTCGTGCTGGATGCTTCCGGCACCTTCAACGAAGCCAAGCGTGTTGCCGGCCTGCAGCGGCTGACGGTGGCAGGCGTGCCGGTGACGGACTATGCCTCCGCCGGCGTCGAATTGCTGCGTGACAACGCCGATCCGAAAGCGCACGACGTCTACACCGCGCTGGACATCCCGTTTGCCACCCTGGTCTGGCAAGTGACCAATGCCGTTTCCAGGCAAAAATAAATTCCTCTAAAGGGAGACGCCGAGCATGACTGCCGAACTGCATTTTTCACCCGTCGTCGAAGCCGCGCCTTTTGCCATCGGCGCGAGTTTCGAGGCGCGGCAAATAGCCGAGCAGGCCTTCGGCGGTCTGATCGACCCGGTCGTCATGGTCGATCACTTCCACATGAGTGCGCCGACTTTCGAGCCGCACCCGCACGCCGGCATGTCCGCCGTCACCTATATGTTCGAAGATTCGGTCGGACATCATATGAACTACGACTCGATCGGCAACAACGGTCCGATCAAGCCGGGCGCCCTGCATTGGCTGGTGGCCGGGCGCGGCGTGGTGCACACCGAGCAACCCGAAGGGGCGGGGCTGCACATCCACGCGCTGCAGATATTCGTCAATTTGCCCGCCGCCAGGAAATATATCGAACCGCATGCCGTGCATGTCGAGGCGGAAGATATGCCGGAATTTTACGCACCGGGGGTGCGGGTGCGCGTGGTGAGCGGTGAAACCCACAACCTGCGATCGCCGGCGGTGTTGCCGGAGCCGTTTACATTACTGGACGGTTTTCTGGCCGAAGGCGCGTCGTTCTCATATGAGCTGCCCCCGGGCTGGCATGCCCTGGTTTATGCCGTCAAAGGCGGTGTGGAGATTGACGACGTGCAGCCGTTCATCGTGCCGGAAGGGTATGCCGTGGGTATTGGCGGCGCCGGGGCCGTATCGCTGCAGGCGCCCAAAGCCGCGCACTTCGTCCTGCTGGCGGGGCGGGCGCTGAAAGAGCCCTTGGTGAAGCATGGTCCGTTCGTCATGAACAGCGGTGCACAGATTGAAGAACGCATCCGTGCCTATCAACAGGGGCAATTCGGCCGGCTGGAAGGTTTTCCGGGCGCGAGCGCTGAAAGATAGCGATAAGACAGCAAGCGCCAGGTGCTTGCACCATAAAAAACATGAAATTCCCCATGGGAAATGTTGTGGCAAAATTGTTGCGCACTATTGTTGTGCATTGATGTTTGTGTTCAACTTTGATGCACCGTTTTTGGGAAAAAAAGAAAAAATGCCGAATTGGAATGTTGATTTGCGCTAAAAAAAGGAAGGCAAACCGGTCAAAAAGGGGTGGCATGGCTCCTGCTATACAAGTTATGCAGAAATGAATAATTTGTTGTTTAACAGAAACCTAGAGGGACGCCATGAAAAAACTGATTCTTGCAGCAGCAGTCGCAGCATCGTTTGTATCGAGCTTCGCGCATGCCGAGGACGCACCCAAGCCGGATAATGAATTCACTTTCAACGCGGCCGTCGTCAGCGACTACCGCTATCGCGGC
>FJVX01000300.1_pt1 | contig 18154 bp, 15 predicted proteins | sample 1011901 | NCBI WGS metagenome assembly FJVX01 (sample SAMEA3912450, study PRJEB9761) | metagenome | biome: forest; material: soil | place: USA | collected 2011-06-22 | depth 0.1 m | reverse complement strand
TTTGCTTTACTTCCAGTGTGTACCGGTCAGTTCGGAAAGCAAGGCGGCGACCTTGCTGCGGCTCGGGTGATAGCCGATGAACACCAGCTCGGATTTATCGGTGTCCCGCGCTTCGTTGGCGGCAGCGTTGGCGGCATCGGCCGCATCCAGATTAATCGTCACGCGCGTGCGCACGCCTTGCACCAGTTGCGGCCGCTTGCCTTCCAGCGTGCGGACGAAACCTTTGGTGCGCAGGATGGGTTCCGATTTCGCGGCTTCTGCAATGGCCAGCTTCAGCTTGTCAGTCGGTTGCGGCGACTGGCTGCGCAGCGTGAACGACAGCCAGCCCGGATCCTGCTCGTGAAAATGCCTGTGCGTCGCCAACCCGTGGCTGTGCGCGCCGAGCCCGGAATGCGCATGGCCGTTGAGTCGCCCCTGATCGGCCAGCACGCTGGCGTCGGCGCCGGGCATGCGCACGTGCGTGTAGGTGTGCTGATGCGCCTGCAAGGTCGGCTGATGCAGCCGCAGGCCGAGCGCCAGGCGGATGTCGAGCTGCGCCTTGTACGCCAGTTCCAGGAAACGCACATTGGGCGCGCACGAACGCACGCGCTGCTCGGCGTCCAGCAATTGTTCTTCGCCGAGATCGTCGATCTTGTTGAGCACGACCACGTCGGCAAATTCCAGTTGCCGATTGAACATGTCGGCGACGGCGTCGTCTGTGCTGCTTCCTTTTGCAAACCGGTCGTCCAGCAGCAAAGGCGTATCCACCACCGCCAACGTCGCATCGAGGATGAAGTGCCCCGCCAGCTCGGGCGTTTGCAGGCTTTCCATCACCGCCGTCGGCAAGGCCAGACCGGACGTTTCGATCAGCACATGATCGACCTGCGCGCGGCGCGCGGCCAGCGCCAGCATGGTCGGCACAAAACGATCGTCGTCCCCATAGGCGATCAGGCCGTAAGAGAAATCATGGATGCGCACCTGCTCCGCGTCATCGCTGCTGGCCCGCATCAGATCGCCGTCTATCGTCGCCTCGCCGAACTCATTGATCAGCAACGCCAGCCGGCGCGTCTGGCGGCGTTGCACCAGACTGCGCAACAAGGTCGTCTTGCCGGCGCCGAGGAAGCCGGTGACGATGGTGACGGGGATGGGCTGCGCTGTCGTCATGCGCGTTTGCTTTCTGGCAACTGCGCTTGCAACCAACGTTGTACTTGCACCGACGCTTCATCCATGTTGCTCGCTTGCAAAGGATAGTCCAGCGCCGGACGACGCACCGTCAACAAGGGAATATTCAAGGCCTTCGCGGCATCGGCCTTGGCGCGATAACCGCCGGCGTCGCCCGAATCCTTGGTCACTACGCAATCGATGTTCCAGTCGCTCCACAAGGCTTCATTGAAGCCCTGCGAAAATGGCCCCTGCATGGCGCAGATGCGGCTGCGCGGGATGCCGAGGTCGATGGCGCGCTGGATGAATTCCGGCTCGGCGGTGACGCGCACGAACCACTGTTTCCGGTCCGCGCCCGGTGCTTGCAGGAAGGCCGCGATATCTTTCGAACCAGTGGCGAGGAAAATGCGCTCGCCCCTGGCAATCGCCTGTTGCGCAGCTTGTTCCATCGAGTCGCAGACAAGCGCATCGCTCGCGATGTCGGCAATCGCGCTCGGGCGTTCATAGCGCAGATAAGGAATCTCCAGGCTCTGCGACAAGCCCATCAATTGCTGCGACATCAGCGTCGCATACGGATGCGTGGCGTCGACCAGCACGCGCGCTTCATGGCGCAGCAAGGCTTGCTTGCGTGCTTCCACGCCCTGGCGGCCGGCCCAGACCGTGACGCCCGGGCAATCCTGCAAGGCCAGCTCGCCGCCGTATTCGGTGGCGGTCGAGACCACCACCTGATGACCTTGTTCGGCGAGTTGTCTGGCCAGTGCGTTGCCGTCGCTGGTACCGGCAAAGACCCATACCGCCTGCGACGGCAATGCCGGTTCTTCCGCCGCGACAACTGATTCGTCATGCCAGTCGTTATAGCCGCGCGGCGTGAAGATGTAGCCGCGCTTGCGCTGGGTGAAACGATTGCCGATGACGATGCTGGTGAGCATGTCGAATTGCAGCGACGGCAATTCATCGAGACGATGGATGCTGACTTCCTGGCCGGGGCGATAGGCGTTCTTCACCACGCCGCACAGCGTATGCGGCGCTTTCGATTCCAGCATCAGCTTGAGGATGCGATAGACGCCTTCCTGGCGGCCGGCACTTTGCACGTTGTACAGCACGCAGGCGAGATCGGCCTGGGCGATGTGACGCGCGCGGTTCTCGATCCATTCCCACGGGCACAGCAGGTTCGACAGGCTCAGCGTGGCGAAGTCATGCGACAGCGGCGAGCCCAGCAAGGAGGCGCAGGCGTTGGCCGAGGTGACGCCGGGGATGACGTTGACCTGGTAGTCGTCGTCGTCCTTCATTTCGTCGAAGGCCAGCGCCGCCATGGCGTAAATGCCGATGTCGCCGCTGGAAATCAGCGCGACCTTTTCGCCGCTGCGCGCTTTGTCGATCGCCAGCAAGGCGCGTTCGCGTTCCTGCGTCAGCGGCGGCGTGTAGATCTGCTTGCCTTCGATGTGCGAGGCAATCCAGCGCAGGTACAACTCATAGGCCACGATGACGTTGCTGTCGCGCAAGGCAGCAATGGCGCGCGGCACGATCAGGTCGCCGAAGCCGGGACCGACCGATACCAGGTTTAAAACTCCACTCATAAAACTGCTTTCTCTGTGATGCTTGGTTATCTATTTACGTTGTTTATTTCGGATCCGCCGGTGCGTCTGTATCCGGCAAGCCGATATCTTCCACCACCGCCACGGTGACGCCGTCGAGCGCCGTCTTCGGCAAGGCCAGCACGCCGCGCGGGCTGGCGATCAGCGCGCAGGGTTCGCATACGCCGTCGACGCCGACATTCTTCTGCACCCATTCCGACGGCGCCGTCACCCAGCCGCGCGCGGCGACGTCCGACGCCGCGATGACGCGCAAGGGCAATTCATTGGCGGCGCAAAAGGTCAGCAAGCCGGGCTCTTCCGCCTTCAGATCGATTGTCGCCACTTCGCGCACGTCGCTCAGCGGACGTCCCAGCAAGGCCAGCGCACGCGTGACGGCGGCGGAGATTTTTTCCACCGGCACGTTCTTGCGGCAACCGATACCGAGCACCAGCGGTTTCAGTGCTTCGGTCGCGGTCGTCACCACCGGCACCGCGCCGACGACGTTGGCGACGCGATAGGCCAGACGGTTGCCGCCGCCTTCGTGACCGCCCAGCAGCGACACGGCAAAGCGCCCCGCTTCATCGAGCAGCACCACCGCCGGATCGGTCAGCTTGTCTTGCGGCAAGCCTTCCAGGAAGCGCACTGCCACGCCGCTCGCCGCCAGCATCACCCATTGCCCCTGACTGCGGTAGGAGGCGCGGAATTGCTGCTTTTGCGGAATGCCGGCGTTGAGCCATGGCCGGTACAGCGTGCCGCCCAATTGTCCCTGCAAGCGCGCCGCCAGCGCTTCGCTCTCCGCTCGCACCAGCCAGATGCCAAGTGTGTTCGATTGCGTTGTTGCGTGCATACCTTGCAAGGGAGTGCTCATGGTCAGACCTCGTCTCCGGTGGTGATGATTTCCACGGCGTCGGCAGCGTCATTGTCTTTTTTATTCTTTTTCACGACGCGGAACAGATGCGTGAAATCCTTGGAATACAAACTCGATTCAACTTGCCGGCCTTTATCCAGCGCCGCGCCGACCAGCATCATGGTGGTCAGGTTCCAGGCGCCGCGCTTGGTTTCTTCCAGCACCGTCGCCAGCGTGCCCTGATAGACGCGCTGGTCGGGCCAGGTGGCGCGATAGACCAGCGTCACCGGCGTGGTGTCGGGATAATGGAGGCGCAGGTCGGTGACGATCTTTTTCAGATGCGGACCGGACAGGAAGATGCACATGGTCGCCTTGTGCTCGGCCAGGCGCGCAATCGACTCCAGCTCCGGCACCGCCGAGGCGCGCCCCGAGACGCGCGTCAGGATCACGGTCTGCGACACTTCCGGCTTGGTCAGCTCCGCCGTCACCGCCGAGGCGGCGGCGGTGAACGAGGATACACCCGGCACGACTTCATAGGCGATGCCCAGCGCTTCCAGCCGGCGCATCTGCTCGGCGGTGGCGCCATAGATTGCCGGGTCGCCGGAATGCAGACGGACGACGTCGATGTCCTGTGCTTTCGCGCGCTCGTAGCAGGCCTGCTGCTGTTCCAGATCGAGCTGCGCGGTATCGATCAGTTCGGCGTCGGCGCGACAATGCTGCAGCATCTCGGTCGGCACCAGCGAGCCGGCATATAACACCATCTGTACGCTGCCGAGCAGCTTGGCGCCGCGTAGCGTGATCAGATCGGGAGCGCCGGGGCCGGCGCCTACGAAGTAGACTTTCATGAACGTGCTTTCATCATTGCTCGTGCCTCTTTTCCAATGCCGTTTTACGAATGAGCATGGTCGCCAGGTAGCCGCTCACGGCATGATCCCGGTCGCCCGCTTCCAGTTCGCGCAAATCGTTTGCCAATACTTCACCGTCCAGCCCGATGCGCCGGGCGAAGGCGCAGTGTTCGGCGATGCCCATTTCTTTCAACAAAGCCAACACCCATGGCAGGCGCGCGCCGACTTTCATCAGCACCACGATGTCGTGGGTTTCGATCTCGTGCTGCAAACTCGCCGGGTCGTCCGGGCACGGCAGGATCAAGGTGCGTTCCTTGCCCACGCCCAGCGGCCAGTCCAGCGCAGCAGCAGCCGACGCATAGCTGGTGATGCCGGGAAATGTCCGGTGCGGAAACACCGGCAGCAAATCCTTCAGCGCCGCCAGGATGTAACCGTAAGTCGAATACGTCAGCGTGTCGCCGATGGTCAGGTAGGCAACGCTGCGGCCGGCCTGCAATTCGGCGGCGATATCCTGCGCCAGTTGCGCGTAATGCTCGCGCAGCACGTTGCGGTCGGGATCCATGTTGAACTCGACTTCGCGCAGACGTTCCGGCGCGACGGCCACGCCCTCCAGGCATTGCAGGGCGACCGAAGTGTCGGCGCTTTTGGCGCGCGGTACATAAATCAAATCAGCCTGCTGCAACGCCTGCATCGCCGCCAGCGGCAGATACCCCGCCGGGCCGGGACCGACGCCTATGCCCCAGAACATTCCGGGCTGATCGTTCATGCTTTTCCTCCCAGCAAATTGCCGTCGAGGTCGAACAGGCGCACCTCGACGCGTGTCACCGACGGCACGCGCGCCTGCGCCAGTGCGGCGATGCGGGCCTCGATTTCACGCCACAATGCCGCCGAACCCGGCTCATTTTTCAAACGTTCGATTGCTGCTTCCACTGTGTTTGCACTTTCTATTTCGGCGATCAGCGCGGCCGAAAATCCCAGCGCCGCCGCCAGTTCAGACGCCACGCGAGCCACGCCGCTCATCGCCATGTTGCTCTTGCTCGAATGGGTATCCCATACGCCGTCGAGCACCTTGGCCAGCTTGCCGGGATGGCCAGCCAGCCACAATACGTCCAACTCCGCGCCCTGCTCGGCCAAAGCCGTCTGCGTGAAATCCAGCGCGTCGCCGAGGAAATTGGCGATCTGCACCGAGCGCGCTTCCGGCAATCCCAGCGCGTCGCGTGCGAAGATCCTGCCGATCTTGCCGGGCAGATACGCCACGCAGGCAGCGACGCCGTTGGGCCTGCTTTCATCCGCCAGCGCCACGCGGATATACACTTCAATCGAGGCGATCCACGAGGCCAGCGACATCGGTTCGACGATGCCGGAAGTACCCAGGATCGAGATGCCGCCGACGATCCCCAGGCGCGGATTGAAGGTCTTCTGCGCGATCTTCTGACCGTCTTCGCAACCGATGGCGAGATCGAAACCGGCTTCGCCGTTCACGTTCAGCTCTTCCAGCACTTCAGCCACCGCCTGCCGCATCATCCGGCGCGGCACCGGATTGATGGCGGGCTCTCCGACCGCCACGCGCAAGCCGGGCTGCGTCGCGGTGCCGACACCGGTCGCCGCCAGGAAGCGAATCTCGCCGACATCGTTGCGCGCCACTTCGGCAAAAATCGTCGCGCCGTGCGTGTTGTCGGGATCGTCGCCGCCATCCTTCAATACTTCCGCGCGTACACGCTCGCCATCCAGTTGCCGCACGTCCTGTATCGGCACCAGCAGGTAGTGCTTGCCGTCCGGCAGGCTGACTTCCGCTTTATCGATGCGTTCGCCGCGCAACAGCATGGTCAGCGCCGCCTTCACCGCCGCGGTGGCGCAACTGCCGGTCGTCCTGCCGCGCCGCAGGCCGTTCGGGGCCGGCACGGCAAGGTCGAATTCGGCGCGTTCAAGCTCCCGCATTGATTTGCGACTCCGCTTCCTGTGCGGCAATGACTTGTCCGATGGCATCGATCATCAAGGCATTGACCACCGTCGCCGCCCACGGCGATCCGCCGCGCGTGCCGCTGTTGGTGATGCGCGGTACTTGCAGGCAACGGCGCAGGTCGTCCTTGCTTTCCCGCGTGCCGACAAAACCGACCGGCAAGCCGATCACCAGTTGCGGCCGCCATCCATGCTCGCGAATCAGGCGCGTGGTCTCGACAATCGCGGTCGGCGCATCGCCGATGGCGAGGATGATGTCGTTGCCGAATTTTTCCCATGCGCGGCGCACGCCGGCGGCCGAACGCGTGATGCCTTGCGCCTGCGCCAGCAGATGCGTTTCGCGGTCGTGCACGCCGCACCAGGTTTCGACGCCGAGCTGTTCGACCAGTGCGCGCTTCAAGCCTGTCTGCACCATCGTCACGTCGGTCACCACGCGCTTGCAGCGCAGGATGGCGCGAATGCCGGTCTCGATCGCACCGGCGGAAAAATAGATGTCGTCGACCGCATTGAAGTCGCCGCTGGTGTGCACCAGCCGTTGCAGCGCGGTCAGATGCGCCGGCGGGAACATCGACCAGTCGCGGCCGGCCGCGATGATCTCGAAGCTTTCTTTCTCGATCGGGTGCGGCACATACGGAGGAAAATCAACTTTCGGCTCATCGGCTTTTGATGCAGCCACGAGCGTCTCGCGGTTCAGCAAACCGCGCACCTGCAAATGATGCGAGCGCTGCGGCTCGCCGATCTGTTCTTCGAAACCGACGATCTGCACGCGGTATTTGCACAGGCTGCAATTCATGGCCGCGCGTCCTTCGACCGCTTCGCGTGCGCGCTCCAGCATGACGTCGGCGACGTGCCGGTGCACGCCGAGATAGCCGGCCTTCAGCACTTCCAGGCCCGGTTCGCGCTGCTGCAAGTCGTCGGCTGCGGCGTAAATGCGCTTGACCAGCACCCCGTCGAACAGGAAGAAAGGCAACACGATGATGCGCGCAAAACCGAGCAAGGCCGCCGCGCGCAAGCCGTCGGCGACCAGCGGCTTGGCGGTGCCCGAATAGCAGACGTAGACGCCGCCGAAGCCCATGCCTTCTTCCAGCATGCGGGCCAGTTTCGAGACTTCGCCGTTGGCGTCGGGATCGGTGGTGCCGCGTCCGACCAGCACCAGGCAGGTGTCGTCGCGGCGGATGGTTTGCGCGGATTGCGCTTCGGCGGCGAGCACCCGTTCCTGCGCCAGTTGCAGCAGTTGCGGGTGCAGGTTCATCGCCGCGCCGAAATGGAAATCGACGCCGGGATGCTGGCGCGCCAGTTCCAGCACTTCGGCCGGCATGTCGTTCTTGGCGTGACGCGCCGCCAGCAGTACGCCAGGGACCACTGCCACCTGTTTGCTGCCGGCGGCGAGATTGGCTTCCACTGCCTCGCCGATGGTCGGACTGGAGAATTCGAGATAGCCGTGGGTCACCACACGACCGCGCGCACGGGCGCGCACGATCTCGACCAGCGCTTCGAACTCGCGCACCGCATCGGCGTCGCGGCTGCCGTGGCCGGCGATCACGATGCCGTAGCTTGCCTGATCGTCAACAGTATTGACTGCACCGCTGAGGATATCGGCAGGCACTGCGCTCATGCAGCCTCCGCAGGCTTTGCCGGTGCAGGCTCGATCTGGCCGTCCATGGGCGTGTGGGTACGAATCAGCATGATGCTCATGTCGGTGAACTCCTTGTCCACGCAGTCGGCCAGTGAACCGTGCCACTCTGCATCGCCACGCGTGAGGTTTTCCCAGACTTCGGTCGGATGATCGGGCCGCACGCCGTTTTCCAGCAGGTAGGCCGCGATATGGCGCGGCATGAAGGAGCGCGCCGCATCCCACGGACACGGTATCACAATCGCATTGCGGCCGTCATTGAGCACATGCACAAGATGGCGCTTGAACGGCGTCAGGTCGCCGCGGCGGTGGAAGGTGATGAAGGTGGTTTCGTCGAAGCAAACCTTGGCGCGCGAGGCGAGGATTTGCGCCGAGGAAATGCCGGGCAAGGTCTCGACCGGATGGCCGCAGGCGCGTTCGACGCGTTCCAGATACTGGAAGCCGCTGAAATGGATGTCGCCCATGAACACCACCACGCAGCGCTTGCCGGCATGGTGCGCGGCGGCAACCAGATCGAGCTGGGCAACCTGGTCGCGATAGCCCATGAGGATGACTTCCGCCGTCGGCGGGATGATGCTTTGCACCACGTTGACGACGGCGTCGAAGCCCGCCACCACGTCGGCATTGCGAATCAGCTCGGCGCCGCGTTGGGTGAGGTAGCCGATGTCGCCGGGACCTGCTCCGATGCAGATGATCATATGTTGTTCCTTGAATAATTCTTTGATGCGTTATTGCGTCATGCGGGCGCGAATCGTCAGCGCCAGATTGTCGGCCGTCAATTCTTCCAGCGTCATGCATTCCGCGCCGAGCGCCTGCGCCAGTTGCGCGGCGCGGCCCAGGCGGACGTAGCCGGCTTCGGTGTCGAGCACCAGTGCAGGCGTGCCGCGCGCGGCCAGTTGCTCGGCCAGCGCCAGCGTCTCGCGCCACGGATCGCCGCCATTTTCCAGCGCGACATTGCCTTTGCCGTCGCTGAGCAACACCAACAATGGCGGTGCAGCCCCATTGGATTGCCCCAGCGTCTGCAAGGCCAGTTGCAAGGCATGCGGCAACGGCGTGCGGCCGCCGGTCGGCAGTTCGCGCAGACCTTGTTCGGCCAGATCGACGCTGCGGGTCGGCGCCAGCAACACGGAAGCTTTGTCGCCACGGAAGCCGATTACCGCCACCTGGTCGCGACGCTGATAGACATCCGTCAACAAGGCCCGCACCGCGCCCTTCACTGCTTCCATGCGCCGTTGCGCGGCCATCGAACCGGAGGCGTCGACCACGAACAGGATCAGGTTGGCGTTCTTGCCGGCCTTGACCTTGCCGTGCAGATCGCTCGTCTGCAATTGCACGGCGGCCTCTTGCGATCCTTCGGCGGCGCTGCGCAAGACGGCGGAACGCAGCGTTGCACCTACCGCGAGGCTGACCGGATTGCTGTCCGGCACGGCGCGGATCATGCGGCCGCGCGCAGCATTTGCGTCGGCGGAATCACTGCGGCGACCGGCGAGCGTGGCGACGTTGTTCAGCGGCGCCTCGACTTTGAGTTGGCGCGCGTTGCCGACGGCGGCGGCGGCGAAGACTTGCGGGCTGTTGCCGCCGTCCGATTGATTCTCTGATTGAGCGTTGCTATCGGAAGAAGAATCCGATTGATCCTGGCCATTGCCTTTTTGCTGCTCCGGCGGCATCGCTTGCTGCATCAGATCATCCAGCTTGTCCTGATCCAGTCCGGGTTGTTCGAACGGTTTGCGGCGGCGGCGATGCGGCAAGACCAGTTCGGCCGCCGCACGCACGTCGTCCGGCGCAACTTGCGCGCGCCCGTCCAGCGCCGCAAACGCGCGCGCGGTCTTGTGCATGACGATGTCGGCGCGCAGGCTGGCGACTTCGAATTCGCAGCACAGATGGCTGATCAGGTCGAGCAAGGCGTCGCTCAGCACGACTTGCGGCAACAAAACCTGCGCAGCGGCGATGCGCGCGCGCAAGGCGTCCTGTTCGTCATTCCATTGCGCTGCATAGGCAAGCGGATCGGCTTCGTAGGCAAGACGACGGCGCACGACGTCGGCGCGCAAAGTCTTGTCGCGCGGCGCAACGACTTCCACCATGAGGCCGAAACGATCCAGCAGTTGCGGGCGCAGGTCGCCTTCTTCCAGATTCATCGTGCCGACCAGCGTGAAGCGCGCCGGATGCGACACCGACAAGCCCTCGCGCTGGACCGAGTTGACGCCCATCGCGGCGACGTCGAGCAGCACGTCGACCAGATGGTCCGGCAAGAGATTGACTTCGTCGATGTACAGAATGCCGCGATGCGCCGCAGCCAGCAGGCCCGGTTGCAAGGCGTTCTTCTCCCCCTTCAATGCGCGCTGAAGGTCGAGCGTGCCGAGCACGCGATCTTCGGTGGCGCCCAGCGGCAAGGTCACGAACGGCACCGCCGCTGATACGGTCGCGGCATCGTTGCGGCACACGGCGCAATGTTCGGCAGGCTGGCCCGGCAGGCAGTTGAAGGCGCAGCCAGCGATGCGTTCGACCGGCGGCAACACTGCCGTCAGCGCGCGCGCCGCCGTGCTCTTGGCAGTACCCTTGTCGCCGCGGATCAGCACGCCGCCCAGGGTCGTATCGACCGCGCACAGCAGCAAGGCATTCTTCAATTGCGGCTGGCCGACGATGGCCGAGAACGGAAATGACGGCGGAAATGACGGCGGAAAATTCGGCAGACTCATATCAGACTCCACGCGGGGTTTCGCCACGCGCCTCCAGCAAGGTTTCGCTCTTGAGATACAGCTGGCGCAGGTCTTCCAGCGTCTGCGCTTGCGGCTCGGCCCACATGCCGCGGCTGGCGGCTTCCAGCAGGCGTTCGGCGATGGCGTTCTGCGCCCAGGGATTGGCTTCTTCGAGGAAGCGCTGCATGCCGGGATCGAAAGCATAGGTTTGCGCCAATTGTTCGTACATCCAGTCGTCCATCACTTGCGCCGTGGCGTCGTAGCCGAACAGATAATCGACCGTCGCCGTCAGCTCCAGCCCGCCCTTGTAGCCGTGACGCTGGATGCTGTCCAGCCACTTCGGATTGACCACGCGCGAACGGAACACGCGTAGCGTTTCCTGCTTCAGATCGCGCACCTGGGCGCGCGCCGGGTCGTGACTGTCGCCGAAATAATGGCGCGGCTGCTGGCCGGTCAGTGCACGTATGGTCGCGATCATGCCGCCGTGATATTGCAGGTAGTCGTCGCTGTCGAAGATGTCGTGTTCGCGGTTGTCCTGGTTATGCAAGGCCACCTGCACGCCTGACAGCCGCGTGTGGAAAGCCTCGCGCTGGTCGCTGCCCTGCTTGTCGCCCAGCTTGCGTGCATAGGCGTAGCCGCCCCAGTTGATGTAGGCCTCGGCGAAATCGGCATCGGCCTGCCAGTTCTTTTCCTGGATAAGCGGCAGGATGCCGGCCCCGTAGCTGCCCGGCTTGGCGCCGAAGATGCGATAGGCGGCACGCTCCTCGGCCTCCTCCTTGCCGAGGCCCTTGCCGATCCACTCGCCCAGTTCCTGCAGGTAATGCTTGCGCACGAAATTTTGATCGAGCGGCTCGTCCAGCGCGATGACGGCATTGACGGCGTCGTCGATCAAGTCGATCAGTTGCGGGAAGGCGTCGCGGAAGAATCCGCTGATGCGCGTGGTGACGTCGATGCGCGGGCGTTGCAGCTCTTGCAGCGGCACCACTTCGATGCCGGAGACCTGGCGGTTGCCGGGACGCCAGACCGGACGCACGCCGAGCAGGCACAGGATCTGCGCGACGTCGTCGCCGTGCGTGCGCATGGCGCTGGTGCCCCAGATGCTGATGGCGACGCTCTCCGGATGAGCGCCGGTTTCACGCACATGCCGCTCCAGCACTTCGCGCGCGAGTTGCTGGCCGACGCGCCAGGCCGATTGAGACGGCACGCTGCGCGGATCGACCGAATAGAAATTGCGACCGGTCGGCAGGATATGCGCCATGCCGCGCGTCGGCGAGCCGCTGGGGCCGGCGGGCACGTAGCCGCCTGCGAGGCCGAGCAGCAGATTGCCGATTTCGTCGCCGGCGCGATGCAAATTGGGCAGCAACTGGCGGCAGGTGAAATCGAGGACGCGGCGCAGAGGTGCAAATTTGTCCGCTGAGTCCATGGCCGGTTTTGCGGTGGCAACCGGTGGCGCGACAGTCAAAGCAGCCAAAGGTTTGGCGCGCGCCTGCATTTTCATCTGGCCGAGCATGCTGCCGGGCTGGCGTACGGATGCTGTTTGCAAACGCGGTTTTTCGATGCTCAGATCACCGAACAGGGATTGAAGAACACCGTCGCTGGCGCCTGCTTGATAGCCGTTGTCTTGCAGCGCCTGCATCAGGCGCACACACAGATCGTCGATGGCTTCGATGGCATCGGCGCGCGTGACCACGGCGCGACCGGCGATGCGCGCCAACGCGCTGTCGACATTGAGACGCTGCCCCTTGTTCTCCAGCAGCATGTCGAGCCTGAGCCCGAACAGGCGCGCCATTTCTTCCTGCAAGCCGGGGATGTCCTGGTTCGGCAAACGCGTGAGCGACACCAGCATGTCGGGCATCTGCGTTGCATCGGGCGCGCGGCCGAGGATATGCAGGCCGTCGCGGATCTGCGCGGCGCCGAGTTCGCACAGATAGCCGTCAAGGTCTTCGATCAGGTGGGCGACGTCGGAGCCGCCCATGCCGCTCAACGCCTCGGGCAGTTCGCCGTCGTGGCTGTGGTCGTGCGGATGGTCGTGATCATGATGGTCATGATCGTGGTGGTGTCCATGCGCGTGCTCATGTGCATGATCGTGTCCATGCGCATGTCCGTGATGATGGTGATGACCGTGCTCGTCATCATGGTCGTGATCATGATGGAGCAGCTTCATCTGCAGATCGCTGTCGAGGTTGGTCTGCTTGACCAGCTCCCAGATCTGCTGCTGCAACAGCGGCAACTTGGCCGGATCCAGCACTTCGACCTGGTAGTACTCGTCGACCAGCTGCGTCAGTTGCGCCAGCGCGCCGTAACTGTCGGCAGTGGTCATCGGCGGCGTCAGGTGATCGACCACGACCGCGTGGCCGCGTCGCTTGGCCTGCGAGCCCTCGCCCGGATCGTTGATGATGAAGGGATAGAACAGCGGCATGTCGCCCAGCAGCGCATCGGGGAAGCAGTTCTCCGACAAGCCGACGCCCTTGCCCGGCAGCCATTCCAGCGTGCCGTGCTTGCCGACGTGGACGATCGCGTCCGCCCCCCATTCGTCGCTGAGCCAGCGATATAGCCCGTAGTAATGATGCGTCGGCGGCAGGTCGGGCTGGTGATAGATCGCATCCGGATCCATGCCGTAGCCGCGCGGCGGTTGCAAGGCGACGAAGGCATTGCCCAACTCGACGCCGGCGAACGCCAACTGGTTGTCGTGGACGTAGGCGACGCCGGGCGCGGCGCCCCATTGCGCTTCTATTTTTTGCTGCAAGACTTGCGGCAACTCTGCAAACCATTCGGCGTAGCGCTCTGCCGATACGCGGCCGACGGCGTGCTGCAATTGCTCGCTGGTGAGATAGGTATTGTCGTAGGAACAGCAGTCGACCAGCGTATGGATCAACGCACTGCCGCTCTCGGGCAGGTCGCCGATGGCGTAGCCGGCGTCGCGCATGGCTTCGAGGATACGCATCAGCGAGGCCGGCGCGTCCAGGCCGACGGCGTTGCCGATCTGCGAGGCCTTGCTGTTGGAGTTGGTAAAAATGAAGGCGATGCGCTTGTCGGCATTGTTGAGCGCGCGCAAACGGGCGAAACGCGCCGCCAGTCCGGCAATGCGTTCGACGCGATCGGCCACCGGGTGGAATTCCACCACGTCGCCCGATAATCCCGCAGCCTGCGCCTTGAACGAGAGCGGCACGCTGATGATGCGGCCGTCGAACTCGGGCAGCACCACGTTCATGGCGGCGTCGAGCGGATTCATGCCGCGCGTGGAGATTTCCCACTGATCCTGCGTCATGCCGCTGGTCATGGCTTGCAGCACGGGCACGTTGAGTTTTTCCAGCACCGACACCGACCAGCCGGCGGGCGTCGGGCCGCCCGGCGTGATTTCGCCCATGGCGAAGGAGGTGGTGTTGATCAGTACATCCACATGCGCGCCTTGTTCGCCGGCGAAGTAACTCAGCGCGGCGGGCAAATCGGAATCCGCCGCCGAGGTGCGCAGCGACGCCGTGAAGATCGGCAGCACGTCCATGCCGCGCTGCTCCAGCGCCGTCACCAGCGCATCGACGAAGCGCGTGTTGCCGCTCATCCAGTGGGCACGATAGAAGATGATGCCGACGGCCGGTTTGCGACGGCCCGCTACGTCAATCCGCAAGCGCAACCAGTCGGCAATGCCGGCATCCTGTTCCAGATCCGGATGGTAAATGCCGTGATCGGGCAAGGCCACTGCCGGGTCATAAGCAAAGCCGGTCAGCAGCAATCGATCCGAGACGAAACGCAGAAACTGCGCCAGGTTGACGCTGCCGCCGCCGTGAAAATACGCCAGCGCTTCGCGCAGCACATCGGCCGGCACGGTCGACACCGCCGCCAGTTCGGCATCTGGTTCGCCGGCGCCGCTCAGTGCGATCAGATGGCGTCCCTGGCCTTGCGCATGACGCAGCAATTCGGCAAAACCGGCCACGCTGCCCAGACGCCCGAGGATGCGCAGCACGATGATGTCGGCGTCGGCCAGCTCGTTCTGCAGCAGCTCGCTCATGCGTGTTTCGTTTTCCACGCCTTGCAGGTTGATGCCTATCGTTGTCGGGAAATCTCCCGGCAATTGCGTCAATGCGTGATTGAGGATCGCCAGATCGGTGGACGCATGCGTCAGCACGGCAATGCGTGCGGATGGTGTAGTGACGACTTCGACTTGTGTTGCCTGGTCAGACATTTTCTGCTTCCTCGGGATGGACGTCGCCGCTGCCGAGGCGGTGGAAAATCAGGTCGGTGACTTCTTGCCCGCCTTCGAGATGCTCGACCACCACGCGTTCAATCGCGGCGGCATCCTCGCAGCGGTACCAGACGCCTTCCGGGTACACCACCACGACCGGCGCCTGCGCCTTGCAGGCGACCATGCAATGGGTACGCGTGCGCTTGACGCGCAACTCCGGACGCGCATCGATCTGCTCGCCGAGGACGGCGAACATGGCTTCGGCCAGCACGCCGTTTTCGGTGCAGCGCGGCCCGGTGCACATCAGGACGTGCCGGTGGTGGGTTCTCATAGCATTTCTTTACTGGCTAAAATGCCGATCCGGCCCTCAAGGTCAAGGGCCGGATCGGCATCAACAATTCCAGCCCGGAATTCAGGCGAATTTTTTATAGAAGTAACCGGTCAGCCCGCCCAGCGTCACCCAGAACAAGCCGTTGGCCAAGGCCGTGGCGTGGATGAACGCCTGCGCCAGTTCTTCCGGAGCGGCGCTGCCGTGCACGGCCGGATGCGGCGCGCCGATGACGTGCGGCACGATCAGCAGGACCACCCCCAGCAACTTCAGCGCCCAGTGACGCGCATATACGCCCAGCCCCAACCCGGCGGCGGTCATGCCTGCCGTCATTACCCACCAGAGTTGACGCGCATGCAGAGGCGCCGCCATGGTGCCCGGTACTTCAGGCGGCAGGCCCAAGGAAGGCGCAACGAAGAACACCAGATAACCCGCCACGCCCCACAGCAAACCGGAACGCCATGTCACCTGCTTGCCGCTGATCACGATCGCCGCCGCGAGGAACAGGCCGAAACCGATGGCCATGCTGATGTTGGCCAGCACGGTGTAGGCGGTGCGTTCGAAGCCGTTGGCCGGCTCCCACTCTTCGCCTTCGTGTTCATGCTCATGCGCTTCTGCTGGTGCGCCGGCGGCAGGCGTTGCCGCTGCATGGGCTTGCTCATGTGCCTGCTCATGCGCCTTGGCGGCAGCCGCTTCTTCGTAGACCTCCGCCTGGAGGATGATTTTGGAGACTTGCAACTGCTGCACGCCGGTCAGCAAGATGCCGGCACAAGCGCCGGCCAACAGGACGGTGGAGGCGATCCGCCGCAATACCGCGAGATTCATCATTACATTGTTCCGCTGAATATTTTTCTTAGTGGCAGGGAAAACCTGCCGAATGGCGACCGTCATGCGCGGCGTTGTGCAGCTCCACTGCGGAGGCAAAACCGGCGGCGTAGATCAGGCCGGCGCCCAGCACTACTGCGGCAATGCCCGGCAAAATGCGGTCGCGCCACAGGCTGGAGCCGGTGCTGGAATCGATAGTGCTGGTGTCGTTGGCGGATGCGCCGGTGATGAGAGCCATGTGTTTTCCTTCGAATAAGCGTTGAAGCCTGATTGGAACAAACCGGTAGCGGCGCCGAAACAGCGCATATAACGGAAACGTCACGAAGGAAAACGAGAAAACCACGCGGGTGCGGGAAAAACATGCAAGCCGGGAAGCAGTCCGTCGATCGCCCTCCGCGATGCAAAACAAGTCTTTGCCGAGGGCCGGTCTCCGGGCTTGCGAAGGGTTCGCGGCGAGAATGATCCGACCGGAACCGGAAGCTGCGCCTTCCCATGCCGTGTTGAGAACACGCAGGCACAGTGGCTGGATGCAGATTCGCTGATTCGCTTACCGTTGCGGGGGCAGCGCCGGACTGATTTCCAGATCGATGAACTGCATGAACTGGAACAACGCACCGGCTTCCCGATTAAATCCGGCGAAAGAAAATACGCCGGATACCCAAGGCAATGCTACCCCGGCAGTATAGGTGCGCAGAGGGATTCTGGCAACCCGGAAGGCCCGTAAAACCGCGCCGAAATCGGTCTGAAATCGGTGCTTCCATGGCCGGGAAATGCAATGATCGCGGCGGCTCCGGCGCGATCAACATCGACCGATGACGACGTTTTAGTTGGCGTTGGGGCCTTTTGCGACCTTTTGGGGCGGTTCCGGTGTCAGATTGATCGGATCGCTGGCCGGAAAAGTATCTTCCAGCGCGTCGTCCAAGGCGCGGTCGCGCTTGATTTTCTTGGCGTCTTTGACGCTGTCCGTCTGTTTTTCCAGTTCGCGCTCATCCGCGGCGACGATATCTTCGCCGCTGTCGTTGTCGCTTGCCACCTGCCCGACCGACTCCGGCGTTTCGAGTGCACGGTCGCGGCGACCGCGCTCCATCGAGTCGCGTTCGCCGGTGCCGGTGGAATCGCTGTCGGCTTCGGTGGCGACATTCGTCATGTCGCTGCCGCTATCGGAGGTGTCGCTGAGTCCTAGCGCGTGGTTGTCGTGACCTTTGCCGAGCTGGCGATCCGAGATCGGCAAGACGTCGGGATCGAGTGTGCTGTTAGCCATAATGACTCCTTGTTGAATCGCGTAAAACAAGTACCTGCATCAAAAGCCCGCCATTTTCAGCGGCGGCTCGGCGGGATCGGCGTCGGGAACGTCCGGCTCGGTCGGATTGAGCGGCGGGTCCTGCACCGGGTTGTATTCATCGGGCGGAATATCCTTGGGCGGCGGCGCGGTCGGCGGAATGTCTTGCGGCGTATGCATGCGTGCGGCTCCTTGCTGTAGAACGCATCTCGCGATGATTAATGGTTCCAGGTTCATTGCGGATGCTGATGCGGAATCGGATCCTGTGGCGGAGTCGGATCGAGCGGCGGCACTTCGACCGGAGGAATGTCTTGAGGTTTGTGCATGGAATGTCCTTTTTGACGCAACAAAGGTGACGCAAAAAAGCGCACACCGACGAAGCCGCCGGCGAGGCCGCGACACAACATCAGGCTACGCGCTCAGGCGCGCGCTGCGTATAGGACAAACACTTTTTCGGACTTCATCAACTCTTACGCCGCAGCCGCAAGGGATACGGCGCAAGGTTATGAAAGAGATAAGAAAAAAACAGGGACGATCAGGCAAGCGCGGCAGAAATCATCGGCGCCGCGCGATGGGGATGATGGGACAGGGCCGAAGCGGCATGTGCGGCCGGCAAGGTGTTCAGGCCGGTTTCCGTCTCGCTTATTTCGTGCAAGTCGGCCGGCTCTTCGCCGACACGGAAGGCGCTGACGGCATCCCACAGCTTGTGCGCCTGCTCCTGCATGTCGGCCGTCGCCACTGCGGCCTGCGCCACCAGCGTGGCGTTGGTGCGCGTGACCGAGTCGATCTGCGTAATGGCCTGATTGAGGTCGGCGATGCCGTGGCTCTGGGCGTCGCTGGCGGCGGCG